>Ga0101944_10001879_pt1 | contig 38418 bp, 28 predicted proteins | sample DewCreD2012metaG_FD_75245 | JGI IMG/M metagenome (GOLD analysis project Ga0101944, IMG submission 75245) | Hot spring sediment bacterial and archeal communities from British Columbia, Canada, to study Microbial Dark Matter (Phase II) - Dewar... ... | reverse complement strand
GGTATCACGGTCGCGAACCACCTGTCAAGCGAAATCCGCAGGCCGGCCGCAACTCCGCGTCAGATCAAGGCCGGTTTGTCAGCAGCCTCCATCCGGGCCAGCCCGGACCCTGACCCATGGAACTTCGCGGGGTTGGCCTGCGAGTTCCTTCGCAGCCGCGCTCGGGCCGCGCGACGCGGGCGCGCGGCGCCCTCTCGGCGCGGGGCCGGGTCCGGAATGGGTTGCATCCCGGAACGTTCGTGATATGGGGATCCGGGGGCCGGAGAGGTGAGCCGCATGCGGTGGGTCGAGGAGATGCAGGAACGACCGGACGACCGCCGCCCGTGGCGCTGGGCGCGCCAGGCTGGAACGCTCGTGGTGGCGCCGGCGCTGGTCGCCCTGCTGTGGAACGCGGTGCGCCCGGACGGGCTTCCGCTGGTCGCCGACACCGACTACCACGACGAGATCCTGGTGCCGTGCCCCGAGAACGTGCGCGAGGCGCGGGCGGTGGCGCTGATCGAGCTGCCTCCCGACCTGGCCGGGCTGACGGTCGTCGATGCCCGCACCTCCGGCGAGTACCTCGCCGGGCACATTCCCGGCGCCCTGTCGATCCCCCACCGCCCGTTGCACTCGGCGGATGACGAGTTCCGCCGGCGCCTGGCCGAGGACCTCGCGCCGCTGCGCGGAATCCCGGGCGACCGGATCCTGGTCTGCGGCGACGACCGCACCGGCTCGGGCCGCGACTTTGCGGCGGTGCTGCTGGAACACGGGTTCGAGGGCGTGCGATTCCTGATCGGCGGTTGCGCGGCGTGGGAAGCCGAGGGGCGGGCGTTCGAGCGTCCAGCGACGGGCGCCGCCGCCGTCGCCGTGGCCGACCTGCCGGCCGACCTGACGGGACTGACGGTGGTCGATGCCCGGTTCGCCCGGAACTTCCGCCGCAGCCACCTGCCCGGGGCCGTCTCGATCCCCTACCGGATGCTCTCCGGGCCGCAAGACGAGAAGCTCGCGCCGCTGCGCGGCGTTGCGGGGGCGCGGGTCGTCGTCTACGGCTCCGCGGCCCGCGGCGAGGGGAAGGACCTGGCCGAGGTGCTGGCGGCGAACGGCTGGCCCGGCGTGCGGTACCTCGAGGGCGGCTTCGAAGCGTGGGAGGCCGCCGGCCGCCCCGTCGAAGGCGCGGCGTCGGACGGAACGGAAGGCGAGACGCCGGGGACCACCGGAGGCGGTGATGCCGGCCCGACGGGCGCGGGCGGCGGAGGCGCGTCATGACCGGCGCTTGGCGAAGGTTCGTCGATTCGCCGATCCATCGGCTGGTGGCCGTGCCCCTGCGGATCGTTCTTGGAATAGTCTTCGTCTATGCCAGTCTATACAAGCTGGCCGAGCCGAGGGAGTTCGCGATCTCGATCGCGATGTACGACATGCTCCCCCTCGAGCTGGTGAACCTGATGGCGATCACGCTGCCGGCGATCGAACTGGCGGCCGGGCTGACGATCATCGCGGGTCTGTGGACCCGGGCCTCGGCGGTCGTGATCAACGGGATGCTCGTGATGTTCATCTTCGCCATCGGCTACGTCGTGCTGGTGCGCGGCAAGGCCGAGTTCGGTTGCGGCTGTTTCTCGCCGGCCGCGGCGGAGGCCGGCAAGGAGATGGCGACCGACACCCTGTGGCGCGACGTGGGATATCTCGCGGCCGGGGTGTACGTGATGCTGCTCGACGATGGCGCCGTGGGCCTCGACGGCCTGCTGCGCCGCAGGAGGGCAGGGAAGAAGGAGGCGGAGCGATGAGGCGCACGGTTCGCGCGGCCGTTCGAGTCGCGGCGGGATTGGGGCTGGTCTGGACGGTCGGCGCGGCGGCGGACGGTGCCGCGTTTCCCTGGGATCGCGTCGTCGGCGCGACGACCTCGTCGCTGACGCAGGAGCAGAAGGACCGGGTCGCGGCGCTGGCCGCCGCGACCGCGAACTACCAGGGGTGTCGCGGGACGGTGGCGGAATGCATCGCGCGGGATCCGGCGGACCCCACGGCGGCCCGCCTGGCGGGGTTCCTCGTGCGCCGCGTCGTGGCCGGTGACAGCGACGCGCAGATCGCCGAGGGAGTCGCCAATCGCCGCCGCTCGGCGCGGCCGGCGCGCGTCGCGGAGATCGACCTGTTCGAGACCAACTGCACCGGCCCGGCGAACGCCCGGGTGACGATCGTCGAGTTCGGCGACTTCCAGTGCCCGTTCTGCCGCGCCGCGGAGCCGTTCCTGGAGCGGATCGTCGCGGCGCACTCGTCGGACGTCCGGCTGTGCTTCAAGCACTTTCCCGTGCGGAGCCACGATCGCGCGGTTCCGTCGTCGGTCGCCGCCCTGGCGGCCGCCCGCCAGGGGAAGTACTGGGAGATGCACCGTGCGCTGTACCGGACCGACGACCTGTCCGACGCCGGACTGGAAGCCGCCGCCCGCCAGGTGGGCCTCGACCTGACCCGCTACCGCGCCGACATCGCCGACGAGGCGCTGCGCGAGGAGGTCGAAACGGACAAGCTGGAGGGCCAGGAACTCGGAGTCGACCGCACGCCGACCTTCTTCGTCAACGGCAAGCAGTACTACGGGCCGCTGACCGAGGTCGAGTTCGCCGACCGGATCGATGAGGAACTGGCGTCCTCGCGCTGACGCCGGAAGGTCCCCCGCCCGGCCGGCAGGGACCCGCCGACGCCCCGGGAACCTTGATCGGGGCCGGAACCCGGTCCACCATGGCGGATCGATGGTTCGGCGGGGGGCGGGGTCGTTCGCAGGAGGTCGCGGATGGAACTGGAGATGACCTTCCCCGGGGGAGTGGCGGTGGAAACCCGTATCGGCGAGTTCACCGTGCGCACCGATCAGCCCGTCGCCGACGGCGGGGGAAACTCGGCGCCCAGCCCCTACGCCCTGTTCTTCGCCTCGATCGGCACCTGCGCCGGCTTCTACGCCCTGCGCTTCTGCCAGGTGCGGAAGATCGACACCGCCGGGCTCGGCGTCCGGATGTTCGTCGAGCGGGACGCGTCGAGCGGGAAGGTTTCGACGATCCGGATCGAAGTGAAGCTGCCGCCGGGTTTTCCCGAGAAGTACCGGGGCGCGATCGAACGGGCCGTCGATGGCTGCACCGTGAAGCGCACGATCCTCGACCCGCCCCGCTTCGAGATCGCCGTCCGCTAGCGTCCCCGCCGTCGCCGATCCCCGGCCTCCGGCGCGACCGGCAGGTCTTCGCCCGGCGGAGGCAGGGCGTTGATCGACACGTTTCGGCACGCCGCGCGGGCTGTCTCGTCGGCCGCGCGCGCGGCCTCGGTCGCCTCCCGGAAGTCCACCGGCGGCGTCGGCCCGCCGGGCGCGTCGCCGGAGTCGAGGAACTCGCGCCAGAGCGCCGCCGCCCGCGTCGCCGCCGCCGCGCCGGACGCGGACGACTCGCCCGGGTCCGCGCCCCCGTCCGGCACGCCGGGTTCCGCCGCTCCGCGCGCGTCCGGCCGGAAGCGTGTTTCGAGTTCCCGCGCCGCGAGGTCCCAGGCGTAGAGCGCGTCGGCGGCGGCCGCCAGGCATGCGGCAGGCTGGCGCGCCGCAGCCGGCAGCGCCGCCACGTCCTCCGCCAGCGCCGTGCGGCGCTCCGTCCGCGCCGCCCGCAGCTCGTCGTCGAGCGCATCCAGGCGATCGGGCAATTCGGCCAGTTTCGTCTGGAGGGCCGTCCCGTCATCCGCCGCCCGCAGCGCCTCCGCCCATGCCGCCGCCCACCGCTCCGCGTCCCGCGCGGCCCGTTCCAGCCACGGGGCCGTCTCCAGACCGAGGACCGCGGCGCCGGTTGCTTCCATCCGCGCCAGCGCCCGGAAGCCCTCCAGCGCCGCCGTGACGGCCGCGGGTTCCGGAGCCGCCGCGTCCGGCTTCCCCGCGAGCGTCGCCCGCAGCGCCGCCGCCTCGCCGATCGTCTCCTGCAGCATCACCAGGCCGCGCACGGCGGCGCGGACCGCTTCGATGCCTTCCCCGGCCTGCGGCGCCGACCCTGTCTCCGTCTCTCCATCCGCGGCGGAACGGGCGACGTCGAGCGCGGCGGCGCGCGGCGACCGGGGAGCCGGGCGCCCGGCCGGCGCGTTCTCGCCCGAGTCGCGGCAGGCGGCGACGAAGAACGGCGCGAGCAGTGCCGGGAGCAGCGAGAACGCGCGGAGCGTCCGGTGGCGCATACGCCGCCTCATAGCGCATTTCACGGCGCCCGGCGAGCGGCCCGCCGCGTCCCGCATCCCGGCGAGGCGGCCCCGCAAGCGGGGCGCCGGTCCTTGCCCTGCCCGGCGGCTCGTGCCATCCTTCGCCTGGACAGTCCGGCGCGCCAGCGCCGCAGGGGAGTGGCCATGCGGAGAAGATCCCGGAAGGCCGTGCTCGCGATGCTCCTTGCGGCAGCGGCCTGCGGTCACGACTGGAACGCCCCCGACGGCGACGCGTCGTCCCCCGCCGAAGACGGGGAGGCGCGGCTCGATGCCGTCGAGGACGCCGTTGCGGACGGGGAGGCCGACGCCGCCGGCGACCACGGCGCGGACGGGAGCGAGGCGCGCGATCTCGTCGAGGACGGGGGAACCGACGGACCCCCGCCGAGTTGCGGGAACGGTGTGCTCGATCCCGGCGAGGAATGCGACGACGGGAACGAGCGCAACGAGGACGAGTGTCTCGACGCCTGCCTGCGGCCGTGGTGCGGCGACGGGTACGTCCACGAGGGGTTCGAGGAATGCGACCCCGGCGGACTGGGCATCGTGCCGGGCTGTGATGCCGACTGCACCCTCGCCGCCTGCGGCGACGGCACGACGGGCATCGTTCCCGGCCTGCTCGACGGCTTCGAAGGCGGTACGCTGGCGTCCCCGCCATGGGAGAACGGGACGCCGTACGGCTTCGCTCCGGTCGCCGGCGACGCGGCCGAGGGCGTCTGGGCCGTCGGTTCGACGAACGTCGGCGTCCGGGACTCGACGGCCTGGATCCAGGCCCGCGCCGCCACCAGCGGCCGGGTCTGCTTCTGGTTCATGGGGGAGTCCGCCGACCGGGGGCGGGACGAGTTCCGCTTCCTCGTCGACGGTTCCGCGGAGTTCGTCGAGAGCCGGGCGCAGCTGGCCTGGCTGCAGGTGTGTCGCGACGTGACGCCGGGCGTGCACACGTTCCGCTGGGAGTACGACCGGGGACGCCGGGCCGAGGTGGCGGGGCTCGACGCCTACTTCATCGACGGGATCGATACCGGCGGGCCGTTCGTCGAGGAGTGCGACGACGCCAACCTCGAGAACACCGACGCGTGCCTCGCCACCTGCCGCGCGGCGTCCTGCGGCGACGGATTCGTTCGGGCCGACCACGAGGAATGCGACGGGAACACGCGAAGCTGCGTCACATCCTGCGGTTCGCTCGGGGTCGAGACCTGCGGTCCCGCCTGTTCCTGGTCCGGAATCTGCTCGCCGCCCGCCGAGGTCTGCAACGGCCTCGACGACGACTGCGACGGAAGCCGGGACGAAACCTTCCCGTGCCGGGCCGGCGCCGGCCGGGCCTGCGCCAACGCCTGCGACCGGCCGGGCACCGAGCTGTGCGACACGACCTGCAACTGGAGCGGCGCTTGCTGTGCGGCCACCGAACTCTGCGATTGTGGCCGGTGCGACGACGATTGCGACGGCTTGACGGACGAGGGATGTGTTCCCTGTTGAGCGCCCGCGGGATCGGCGGGTCGGGGCCGCCGGCCGGCCTCAGCGGTCGAAATCGTAGCGGGCGGTGAGGCCGAGCGTGGCGTCGCCGTACGGCGCTGCGGCATCCTCGACCAGGCCGACCCGCGCCTCCAGGCCGATTCGCAGGCCGCCGGTGCCCCAGCGCAGTCCGGGCGAGACCGCGACCGCGCCCAGCCGCCCCGCCCCCGCCGGCGCCTCGGTCAGTCGGCCGAGCACGTTCAGTTCGACGAGCAGCTCGAAACCCAGGCCGAGGGCCGCACCGACGCCGGTGGTCGAGGCGATCAGGAACTGGGTTTCCGCGTCCACCACGGCCACCGGCACGAAGCACAGCGTCTGGTAGGCGGTCAGGATCTTCCACCGCACCGCGAACGTGCCGCCGAGATCGATGCCGACGAACTCGTGATCGCGGATGTCGTCGCCGAGCACGCGGCGCAGGGGGGCCGCCCGTCGCCCCTCGTTCCAGCGCGAGGTATCGGTCGGCAGGGTCAGGCGCACGTGCGCCCGGACGCCGAGTTGCACCTCGTCCTCGGGCAGTTCGGCGGCCCAGGGCAGCCCCGAGAACGCGACGCGCAGTTCGCCGACGTCGAAGTCGGCGGCCCATTCGTCGATCGACGGCGGCACGACGGTGCGGAACGCATGCACCGCCAGCGCCGCGAAGTCGACGCCGACCGAGAGCCGCTCGAAGAACGACGGCGTCCAGACGCCGCCCAGCACCAGGCGGCCGAAGATCTCCTCGTACTCCGCCCGCCCGACGCTCCAGGCGCCTCCCGCGGCGGCGAGGCCGCCCCAGACATAGTTCGCGGGGGCGACGCCGAGCGCGGGGGCGAGGACCGCGCCGCCCTCCACCGAGAGCGGCGCGAGGAACTCGAGCCGCGGGAGGTCGTCCGCGCGCGCGAGGGTCGCGGGGCCCGCCGTCAGGACCGCGACGGCGACGGCGATCGCCCCCGCCGGGAGCGCCCGGGGGCGGGGGCCGAGGCGGCGGGTCGGGGGCCGCCGCGGCGCGCTGCGGCCGGCGATCACGGGTCCCCCGCCGGTCCCAGGCCGTTGCGGAGGAAGTTGCCGCGGCCGGTGGTCCACAGGCCGGGGTACTTGTCCGCGTCGGCGCCCGCGACGGCGCAGTTCGCCGACGAGCCGCGGACGCGGTAGACGTCGAGGCCGTGGTCGAGGGTGAGGAGCAGGATTTCGAGCTGGCCGTCGCCGTCGATATCGTTGATCGTGGGACAGGCGGTCGCGCCGACCCCGTTGCCGTTCTCGCGCTGCCCGGGCAGGGCGACGTCGTGCAGCACCTGTCCGCCCGCCGACAGGACCAGCAGGCGTCCTTCCCCGGGGTCGTCGCTCCAGACGCCGAAGACGATCTCCGGGCGGCCGTCGCCGGTCAGGTCGGCGACCGCCGGTTCGGAGCCGAAGGTGAACGGCGCTCCGCGCGCGTAGTTGTGGCGCCACAGCAGCCGTGCGTCGGCGTCGAAGACGTAGAGGTATCCGTCGTTGAGCGCGGCGAGGATCTCGGGCCGTGCGTCGCCCTGGAGGTTCGCCACCACCGGCGCCGGGATCCCCGCGACCGGATACCAGTCGTCGTCCTGCCACGGCTCCTCCGACAGCGGCAGCCGCTCGAAGGCCGGCAGCCGGCGGCCCGACCGGTTCCCGGTCGCCGCGTAGTCCCCCTGCAGCACCATCAGCGCGTAGTGGTAGGTATGGTACGGTTCGTCCTTCTCCACGTTGGGGAACCCGAGCACCTCGTTCCGCCCGTCGCCATCGATGTCGGCCACGTTCGGCGGCGAGGCGGTCCACTGCAGCCAGTAGGTCCAGCTCGGTCCGGGCCAGTCGCCGGTGTGCCGGTGGTAGTGGTCCTCTTCCACTTGGGGGTCGAGGTACCGGATGAACTGGCCCCAGGTGAGCGGCCGGTCCGGACAGTCGCTCGAGCGGCTGGTGAAGTAGGTCGGGTCGGCGTCGAGCGCCGTGCCGTCGGGGTGGAAGACCTGGATGTGGTGGTTGTCGTAGGTCGCGACGATCTCCAGAGCGGGGTCGTCATCGACGTTGCCGATGCCGAGGTTTTCGCCGTACAGGCCGTAGGCGTCGTGGCCGCAGCCGTTGCGGTCGGCGTCGCCGCCGGGACCGGTGCGCCTGTTGTAGCGGGGCCAGGCGGGCCAGGCGACCCCGGCCGGCTGGTAGAGCGTGCCGTCGGGGGAGAAAACGTAGACGTAGGCCTCCCGTTTCGCCGACGCGTCGACGTCGTCCTCGGTCTCGGTCGTGGCGGCGACGACTTCGATCCGGCCGTCGTGGTCGAGGTCGGCGGCGGCGAGCGAGCGGTTCTCGCCGCAGACGCGCTCGCCGCACGTGGAGGCGGGCCAGCCCGCCTTGACCCGCATCGCGCCCTCGCGCCACTCGTAGGCGATCACGTGCCCGTGGTTGCTCGCCACGACGATCTCGAACACCGTGTCGCCATCCAGGTCGGCGACGACGGCGGGGGCGTAGATCCGGTCGTGGTCGTGATCGGCGTGCGACTCCCGGTGCAGCAGTTCGCCATCGGGCGACCAGACGGCGATGTCGTAGAACGGCGCGACGATCTCCTTGCGCCCGTCGCCGTCCAGGTCGAGCGCGGCGGGGGAGGAGAACCAGCCGGTGTTGCCGATCGACAGGTTGCGCACGAACTCCAGCTCGCCGCCGCCGGGTCGCGCGGCCGGACCGCAGGCGGGCGGGGGCTCGCTCCGCGGCTCCGTGCAGCCGGCGCCGGCGGCGACGGCGGCGACGGCGGCGAGCACCAGGGACGGCGCGGCGCGCCGCGACGGCGGGAGGCCGGATCCGGATTGCGGGTTCATGCGACAAGGATAGCGGGCGCGGCGCCCGCGGTCCACCTCAGCCGACCGGGCGCAGCGAGAGCGCCATCGGCAGCAGGTCGTTGAGCAGGTCGAAGCGCGCGGTCGCCGTGCCGACCTCGCGCCCATCGGGGGCGACGATTCGCCCCTGGAGGACGGAAAGGCTGGTCAGCGGCCGGAGCGGGTCGAAGCGCCGCTGCCCGTGAAAACGGAACGTCGCGCCGTCCCGTCCCGCGAACGCGACATCGTAGACCAGGCGGCGGCGCGACCGCAGCGAGAACTCGATGGTGCCGGAGAGCGGCACACCGTCGGCGAGGTCCTCCGCGAACAGCGTGCCGTGCAGCCGCGCGACGGGCGCGCGCGGCAACGCGCCGGCCCGGTCGACCGACCAGGTCGCGGTGAGCGCGAACTTGCGGTCTCCGCCCAGCAGGTCGTCCGTGCGGCGCCAGGTGCCGGCGAGCGTCTCGGTCAGCTCGAATCCCAGGTCCAGCGTTTCCGCCGCCGCGCCGGCGTCGTAGCGCGGGGCCCAGCGGCGTTCCTGGTACCACGCCAGCACCTCCGGCAGGGCGCGCCGCAGGTCGGGGTAGCGGGGCTCCCACCCCAGCCGCCGCAGCCGCTCGTTGGAGAAGACGCGGTCGCGGATCAGATAGGCCCCCAGCGCCCGATCGATCCGCGGCGCCAGATCCCCCTCCAGGTCGTGGCGCTGCCGGACCAGCTTCCACAAGACGGCGGCGGCGGCGTTGATCGCACCCAGCACCGGATCGCTCTCCAGCACCGGAACCGCGAGCCGGCCGACCCACCGCGGCGGGATCGGGACCGTGGCGGTGATCGAGAAACCGTAGGCGGCGATCGCGGCGTTGACGATCTCCCCGAACGGCAGCGGCGTGTCGTCGCAGACGTTGAACGCCTCGCCGTAGGCGTCCCGCCGCTCGAGCAGGAACACCGCCGCGCGGGCCACGTCGCCGGCGTGGACCCAGTTGGACTTCGGTCCGCCGCGGACGCCGATCATCGCCGCGCCGCCCGCGACGAGCTTGAGCAGCGGGGGAAGGGTGAACAGCGACCCGGCGAGCAGCTTGCCGCGGGGGCCGTAGATCTGGGCCGGGCGCAGGATCACCCAGCCCGGACCACCGCGCCGCGCGTGCTGCTGCACCATCGCCTCCGCGTCCAGCTTGGTCTGCTCGTAGTCGCTGTCCGCCCGCAGCGGGGTGTCCTCCGTGATCACCCCGCGCGTGCGCTGGTACACGTCGCCGGTCGACAGGTGGACGAACGCCCGCACCCCCTCCTCGCGCGCCGCCTCGTACAACCAGCCGACGGCGTCCACGTTGATCGGCTTGAGCGCCGCGAACGGCAGGCCGAGGTCTCGGACGGCCGCGCCGTGGACGACGTGGGTGGCCCCGCGCAGCGCGGGCCGGGCGAAGGCGACGTCGGTCAGGTCCCCGGGCCGGTCCTCCACCCGCCGGGCGAGGCCCGCCGGCAGCTCGGGCCACGGCACGCCGGGAAGGTCGACCCGGATCACCCGGACCCCGTCCCGCTGCAGCAGTTCCTCGACCAGCAGCGCGCCCACCGTCCCGGCCGCCCCGGTCACCGCGACCGTCATCGTCCCTTTCCGCATCGGAACCTCCGCCTCCGCCGGCCGCCGACTTTGCGGCGCGGCCGCGGCGATGTCAACGCGGGCGGGACGTCCCGTGGCGGGCGCCGGGGGGTCGTTCAGGGCACGTTGGGCAGCCCGGGCGTCGGCGTTGTCGTCACCCGCCAGTCGGTCGCGGCGTCGTTCGTATCCGCGCCGTCCGGCAGGCGGACCAGCGAGGCGACGGTGGTGTTGTTGTCCTGCGCGCGGGTCGGCGTCCCCTCGACCAAGTCGAACTCGCCGGGAATCCCCGAAAACGTCGCCCGCCGGATCTCGCCCTCGTAGCTGAGCGCGTCGAGGACCACGCCGGCGACCGTGTCGACCAGCGCCACGCCGTCCGGTGCGCCGTTCTGGATCGCGTCGTTCGGCAGCGGGTACGACCGCACGCCGCCCGGGACGGTCACCCCGCTGCCGGCCAGCAGCAGGAACTCGCGCGGCCCCAGCGTCCCGGACAGCGCCTGGCGCCGGTACTCGGTCGCCGGCGTGTAGGCGCCGTTGACGAAGACGACGGCGAGGCCGTCGAGCGGGAGCGGGGCGGCGGTCGCGTTGTACAGTTCGAGGAACTCCGCCGAGTCGGTGCCGACCGAGTCGTAATCGATCTCGTTGATCACCAGCCCGGGCCGCGGGCCCTCGAAGACCTCGATCGTGGAGTGGAACGCGTCGGCGCCGAGGCTCGCCGTCACGACGTCGGTGGAGGCCGCCGGGCCGGCCACATAGGCGAACGTCGCGCCGAGCCGGTCCTCGGGGACCGTCACGGTCGGCGGGACGGCGCCTCCGCCCGCGACCGACAGCGAGACGACCGTGCCGCCAGCCGGGGCCGGGAGGTCGAGGATCGCGAGCAGGTCGAGCGACCCCGAGACGCCGACCGACGCCGTCGCGGGCAGCAGACCGGCCAGTCGCGGGACCTCCGCCGGCCCGATGACCCGCACCCGGGCCGTCCGGACGTCGCCGCCGAGCGACGCCGTGACCGTGTAGGGGGTCGTCGAGGCGGCGACGGCCGTGACCGGAACCGGCGCCTCCAGCGCCCCGGCCGGCACGACGACGTCGGCGACCACCAGCCCGGGATCGCCGGACGACAGCGTGACGGTGACGGCGGCGGCCGAGACCCGGGTCAGCCGCACGACGAGCGGGTCGGGGATGGTGGGGCCGCTGGTCCCCGCGCGGGCGTAGGAGAGCGGCGGTTCGAGCGCGGCGAGGCCGGCGGAGCCGTGGACGACGTCGCCGGTGCCGCGGGGCAGCAGTTTCGAGCAGCAGTTGCGGACGGCGAGCACGCCGCGCAATGCGGCGAACCGCTCGCCCGCCGCCGGAAGCGGGGCGATCGCGTACAGCCAGTCGTCGACCCGCAGCGCGTCGGCCGCAGCCCCGTCGCTGGCCTCGAACTCGCCGGCGCCGCTGTCGCGGCCGCACGGCGCGGGGCGCGCATCGGTCACGGTCAGGCTCCGCACCTCGACCAGCACGGACTCGTAGGCGTCCGCGCGCGTCCCGCCGGTGCGGACCTCGGCGGTGCTCACCGGGACCGGGGCGGGCAGCGCGACGCCGCGCTCGACCACCGAGACGGTCGCCCGGTTGAGCTGGATCTGGCAGTTGTATTCGCCGATCACGGCGGACGAGATGTTCACGCGGTCGCCGGCCGTCACGGAGGGCGCGGACGAGGTGTAGACGAACACGCCGGAGTACTCGGGCCCGGCGTAGCCGGGGTCGGCCGGGTCGGCCTGCGCGAAGAAGCCGTTGGAGCCGACCGCGGTGACGATCGCGCCGCGGATTGCCACCGCGTCGCCGACGCCGAAGCGGGAGTCGGGGCGCTTCACGTCGTAGATCGAGGCGGGGCAGGGGGCGCCGGCCGGGTTGTAGTCGGCCGGGCAGAGGTCGCAGGCGTCGCCGATCAGGTCGCCGTCGCGGTCCTCCTGGCCCGGGTTGCGCAGCCGCGGACAGTTGTCCGACGCGTCGCGGACGCCGTCGGCATCCAGGTCTTCCGGCGCCGGGAGGGAGCAGGTCGTCGCGTCCGGGTGCAGCGGGCAGGGGTCGCAGGCATCGCCGACGCCGTCGCCGTCGAAGTCGGCCTGTCGGCCCCGGTCCAGCGGCCGGATCGGGTTGAAGACCCGCGGGCAGTTGTCCTCCCCGTCCGCGATGCCGTCGCCGTCCTCGTCCCCGGGGACCGGTTCGCCGACGTAGCGGTTCGAACCGTCGACCTCGGGGGAGGGAAAGGGCGGGGCGGCGTTGCGCCAGGGGAGGCAGGAGGGCTCGCCTGCCGGCGGGCCGCAGTAGAACAGCGGGTACTGGGAAGCGTTGGCGGCGGCGAGGGAGGCGAGGGTCTCGGCGCCGCCGGTCTCGCGGGAGACGCAGACGGCTTTCGGCGTGCCGCACACGTCGAGCGTGTCGCAGGCGTCGCCGCCGGGGAGGGCGGCCACGAGCGGCGCGTCGCCGTAGAGCGGCAGCAGCCGGCGCGGGTCGGCCGCGGAGCCGCGCCGGAGCACCAGGACGACGTCCTGCGGCTCGGCATCGATCACGGCGCGATGGTCCACGCGGGCCGACCCGTCGAAGACCGCGATGTCCGCCGCGCGGCCCGGCGCGAGGGTTCCCAGCACGTCGTCCACGCCGAGCGCGCGGGCGGCGTTGCGCGTCGCCATCAGCCACAGCTCCTCGCTCGTGAAGTACGGATACCCGTCGTCCCGGCGCAGGAACACCTCGTTGAAGAAGTCGGCGCACCGCAGCTCGCGCAGCATGTTCATCGAGCCCGAGACGATCCAGTCGGTGCCCAGCGCGATCGATACCCCCAGCGCGTGGTACTCGGTCACGCGGGCCGTGTCGCCGTAGAGCGTGATGTTGGTGCGGGGCGACCAGATCAGGTCGGTCCCGTCGAGCGCCATTTCGGCGATCTCGGTCGGCGCGAGCCCCACGCCGTGGATGAAGGCGCTCTGCGCCTGCACGAGGTCGGTGGAGCCGCCGTTCATGCAGAGGAACTCGTTGCGCGCCGCCCGATCGATCCCCTCCGAGACGTGCGGCGTGTAGGCGCGGCTCGCCGCGATTTCGGCCGCCGTGGTGATGTCGGGGTAGCTGCAGCCGGAGACGAGCAGGGTGCCGTCCGAATCGCCGAGGGGGAAGGTGGAGTAGTTGACCTGCGGCGCGGCGAGGCCCTCCTGGTCGGCGCGGTCCAGGTTGCGCAGGAAGCCGCTCGTGCTGCCGGAGCCGTTGAGCGACGTGGCGCCGCCCATCACCATCCGCAACTCGCCCCACAGGATCTGCCGCCGGGTCGCCCCGCTGTTGTAGTCGAGTTCCGTGTGGCCGCGCAGCCCGCGCCGCCAGTCGTGCCGGTGCTCGAACCGCTCGTCCGTCAGCGTGTACGGCAGGTTGTTGACGTAGGTGATGTGGTCGTGGGCGTTGATCAGGCCGGGCGAGATCACCCCCCGGGGGCACTCGATGCGCGGCGCATCGTCGGCCGCGCAGTCGCAGCCGACGCAGGCGATGTCGCCGCTCGGGTCGATCCGCACCTGGCCGCCGCGCAGCACCTCGCCGGGGGTGAGCACGGTGCCGACGAGCAGCAGGCCGTCCCCGGTCCCCGCGACCCAGGTGCAGACCCCCGCGGGCGGCGGCGGCGGCAGCGGCTCCGGACACTCCGTGATCCGCGGTTCGCGCGGGTGTCCGTCCGGTCCTCCGCCGTCGTCGCCTTCCGCGTCGCCCGCGTCATCCTCGCCGCCGTCGGGCCCGCCTTCGTCCGCGGCATCGACGTCGAGGTCGCCGGCGTCGTCGCCGGGGACATCGATGCCGCCGTCGTCCTCGACACCGAGATCGGCGTCGGCATCGAACCTGCCGTCGTCGTCGCCGGCGTCGGTGGTCGAGTCGTCGCCGCAGCCGGCGAGGAGCGCGAAGGTGAGGCCCAGGGTCGCGATTCCGAGTCTGCTTCCGTGGAGTCGGTTCATGGGGTCAGGATGGCCTGGGGTGTGGCCCGAGGCAAGCGGGATCGGCGGGGCGCCGGTCGGGCGCGCGGCGGAATTCGCTTCGACCGGCCGCGACGGCTGCGGCATAATGCGCGCCGTGGAACGCGTCGACATCAAATTGTCGTTTTCCTGCAACAATCGCTGCCGGTTCTGCGTCCAGGGCGACAAGCGGGAGCGGTTCCGCGACCGGACGACCGAAGAGGCCAAGCGGCTGCTGCGGGAGGCCCGGCGGCGGGCCGATTCGGCGGTGTTCACCGGCGGCGAGCCGACCGTCCGACGGGATTTCCTCGACGTCGTGGCCTACGCGCGATCGATCGGCTTCACCCGCATCCAGCTCCAGACCAACGGGCAGATGCTCGCCTATCCGAGCTTCGTGCGGGCGTGCGTCGCGGCGGGGGTGACGGAAGTGTCGCCGGCGCTGCACGGGCACGTGCCGGAGCTGCACGACTTCCTCACGCGGCGGGAGGGGAGCTTCGCCGCGACGTTGCGCGGCATCGAGAACTGTCGCGCCGCCGGTCTGCCCGTGATCACCAACTCGGTGATCTGCAAGCCGAACCGCCGCCATCTCGCGCAGCTCGGCCGGCTGCTCGTCGAGCGCGGCGCGACGCAGGTCCAGTTCGCCTTCGTCCACGCCGTCGGCACGGCCGGGTCGAACTTCGACTCGATCGTGCCCCGCAAGTTGCTGATCCTGGACGAGCTGTACCGGGCGCTCGACGTGGTGCGCGAGGCGGGCGTGCGGGTGATGACGGAAGCGGTGCCGTTGTGCTTCCTGCGGGGCCGCGAGGAGGTGGCGGCGGAGTGGATCATGCCGGAGGCGACGATCTACGACGCGGAGGTGACGATCGAGGACTACACGGCCTACCGGTTGACGGAGGGGAAACTGCAGGGGCCGCCGTGCCGGCGATGCCTGCTGCGGCGGGTTTGCGAGGGGCCGTGGCGGGAGTATCCCGAGCGGTTCGGATGGGACGAGTTCGTTCCGCGGCGCGACGCGCGGGCCCGGGCGATCGCGGCGCGTCGGGGAAGGCGGCGTCGATGACGCAGCTCGGCTACATCCAGGTGGCGCGGATCTGCAACCAGCGCTGCCTGTTCTGCTCCAACCCGGACAACCAGCGGCTGGTGACGGTCGACGAGTTCCGGGCGCAGGCGCGCGACCTGGCGCGGACCGGGCATGCCGGCGTGCTGTTGACCGGGGGCGAGCCGACCTTGCATCCCGAGCTGCCGCGGCTGGTGGCGCTGGCGGCGGCGGAGGGGCTGGCGGTCCGGATCATCACCAACGGCCAGGAGGCGAGCCGGCCCGGCGTGCTGGCGCGGCTGCGACGTGCGGGCCTGCGCCATCTGCACGTCTCGCTCTATTCGTCCCGCCCCGCGGTGCAGGACCGGATCGCCCGGAACCCGGGGTCGCGGCGGCGCATCGCTCGCACGCTGCGCGAGGCGGCGCGGTTGCGCCTGACGGTCGATGTGAACGTGGTGCTCAGCGCGCTGAACGCGCCGCACCTGCCCGAGACCGTGCGTTGGGTGGTCCGCTCGTTCCCGCACGTCCGCCACTTCGTGTTCAACGGTCTCGACCCGCACACCGACCGCGTCGCCGAGCACCCGGAGGTCGTGCCGAAGCTCTCGGACCTGGAGCTGCCGCTGCTGGAAACGCTGGCGTTCCTGGAGCGGTCGGGTCGCACCTTCCGGGTGGAGCGGATCCCGCTCTGCTACCTGGGCGACTGGCCGCACGTCTCGACGGAAACCCGGAAGATCGTCAAGGGGGAGGGCCGGGTGATCCACTTCCTGGACGCCAAGGGGCGGTTCGCCGCGACCTCCTTCGAGCACGACAAGGCGGCGTGCTGCGCGGTCTGCACGGTGAACCGGATCTGCGCCGGGCTGTACTCGATGGACCGCTACTACGCGTCGTCCGAGCTGTATCCGTTGTTCGTGGATCCCGAGCCGATCCGCCGCCGGATCCTGGCCGGCGATTCGCCGGTGGGCGGCGGACGCGCTTCCCGCCTCGCCCCCGGACGCTCCGCGGCGCGGCCGCGCCGGCCGGAAGGTTCGGGCGGACGCCTGGTCAGTGGGTCGAGTAGACCCCGTTCGTGATGGTGAGCTCGTATCCCTCGCAGGTGCCGCCGCCGGTTCCCGAAGCGCGACGGACCTTGACGTAGAACCGCTTGCTCGAGTCGTGGCACATGTTCAGCGCCGGGGTGTTCACGGTCGTGCACGGACACTCGCCCCGCACCTCGGGCCCCGACGTCGCGTCGTTGTAGTCGGTGTAGTAGGTGAACAGCACGTCGCCGGCGCAGATCGAGGTCGAACAGTCGCCCGCGAAGACTTCGAAGGCGAACTGGTCGCCGGGATTGCTGGAAAAGCGCACGTCCACGTAGAAGTTGTCGCAGTCGGTCTCCGGGATGTCGGTCCCCACGAACGTGTACCAGTCGACATCGTCGGCCGGGATGATCGCCCCCCGCGCCGTGAGCGTCTCGCCGGAGGTGGTGTCGGAGACGGACCCGAGGTCGATCGCGGTCGCGCAGGTCTCGCCGCCCGGGGTTTCCGCGGGAACCTCGCATTCGCAGCCGTTGCCGACGACGCCATCGACATCGGCCCACCCTTCATCGCACGAGGCGATCGCGCAGGTGGTGCCGGCGCAGGCGGTGCGGCCGTGCGGGACGTCGGGGCAGCCGGTCTCGCACGAACCGCCGCAGGTCCCGGAAAGACACTCGATGCCGGGATCGCAGGCATTGCCGCACGCGCCGCAATGCGCGGGGTTGCTCGTGATGTCGACGCAGCCCAGCCCTTCGCAGCAGCCGAAGCCCGCGCCGCAGGCGGCGGCGCCGTTGCAGGAGCAGGTGCCGGCGAAGCACGAGTTCCCCTGGGGCGCGCAGTTCACGCCGCAACTGCCGCAGTTGTTCGGGTCGGTGCGCGTGTCGGTGCAGATGCCCCCGCAGCACTGCTGGCCGCTCGGACATCCTCCCTCGCAGGTGGCCGGCATGCAGCGTCCGCGGATGCAGGTCTCGCCCGCGCGGCACGGCGGGTCGCAACCCCCGTCCGTCGCCTCGCCGTCCGCGTCCGGTCGCGGCGTGTCGCGGACGTCGACGTCGTCGCCCTGTCCCGTGGCACAGGCGACCAGGGCGCAACCCAGACCGACCGACCCGAGAACCAGCAGCAGCCTGGAGCGAATGATGACCTTCATCACCCCGGCAGTATACGAGGCGGCCGGGCGACCTTCAAGGAAGTGCGCGTGCGGGCTGCGCGGGCCGGCCGAGGCGATCTTGCCGGTGATCGTGCGGTCGGCCCCGCCCTCGGGAAGTCGCCGAGACCGATCGGCGTGGCGCAGGAGCCGGCGCCCGTCGCTTCGGAAGCCTCCCTTGCCCATTCGCGATCATTGGCGGTCGAGCCGTCGCCGTCGGTGCAACCCGGGCCGCAGAAGGTCATTCGGCAGGTCCCGGCAACGTAGCCTGGCTGCCAACACCGATGGCGTCACAAGTGCCAGCCGGGACAACCGTCGGGCGGGATCTTGTCCATGGTTCCCTCGCTGGGGCGACGATGGGTGCCTTGCACAGGCCCGGGTTCTTGCTCCAGCGCGCGGAAGTTCAAGAGGTTGCGGATCAGGGGCGCACAGCGGGATCGCTCCCCCGCAGCCTTGCGCGCCGGGGACACCACAGGTGCTGAGGCGCGACAGGCCGAACCGAGCCTCGCGCGGGCCTCCGGCCGAGGCAAGTGTTCGGACCGGCGGACCTTGGCCAGCGGACAACCCGAGTTCCTGCAACGCACCCGGCGACGATCGGCTCCTTGACTCGTGCCGATGCTGGACGCTACATTGATGAAGAGATGCGGGCACCCCGCGGTGGAAAGCGGGGGAGACCCCTTTCACCTCCCGCCCGCGGCGTGCCGCCTATTTTCTTTCCCCCCCCCCCCCCCGAGTCCCGGGGCGTGCACGCGCTCCACCAACCGTACAGGTGAGTCTTGGTTCGGTTGGGCCTGTTTGCCTGATCGTGCCGGATCGACGCGAGCCGCCGAGACGGCGCAGGGGAGGAGCCGCGAATGAGCACTATCCACAAGGGCAACGTTCGGGTTCGTGTCGGGTCGCTGCTGCTGGCCGCCCTCGCCGGAGCCGCCGTGGCCGGCTGGTCCGCCAGAGCGGAGGCCCAGGAGGGCTGGTCCATCGATGCCGCCACCTGTCAGCCGTGGGTGGTTGACGGCGCGAACGACGGCGTGACCATGTCGAACGACTCGACGGGTCTCTATGCGACGAACAGCAGCGGCGACAACACCGTATGGTTGTTCTGCCCCGTCTGGTTGCCGCACCGTACCGTGATCGACACGATGAGACTGAAGACGACGTTCACGGCGATGGACACGTCCGCGAAGGTCGAGGTCGCCCTCTACAAGCACGCGGCCTACAGCGACGGCGGGTCGTTGACGGCGCTCACCGGTACCTGCGAGGCCAAGGGCGACTCGACGATGGTCGGGCGGATCAAGGAATGCTCGTTCACCGCCGTCACGATTTGCAACTACAAGGATTCGAGCACGGCTTGCGACGAGAGTGTGGTCGGGGAGGTGGGCACCTACTACCTCCTGGTGAAGTTGAGTCGGGGTGCCAACATTGCGCCCCGGTTGTACAGCATCTGGCTGGGTGACCCGCCGGCTGCCTCCGTGGATGGGACGTGGATCGGCGGTCCCGTGGATTGTGCGGCTGTGCTGCGCGCATGGGAGTCGGGTGAGCAGGTGGAGGGGATTGCGTGCCTGCCGCCTCGGGACGAGAGAACTTTGCTGGGACCGTAGGGGAGGTGAGCCATGGAACCGCAGGGCCGTTCCTTGACGTTGCCGGGCATCGTCGCTTCCGGGGAGGGAACGACGTTGCGGGGTACGGGTGCCTGGCTTGTATCGCTCACGATCTGGTGTTGCCTTTCGTGCGACACGGGCGTGACGCTGGCCGGCGAGGGCGAGGACGGCCTTGCGGCCGACTCCGGGGAAGCGGGCGACGGTGGCGAAGGGGGCCCCGAGGACGTCCTGGACCTCGGGGCGGATGAAGGCGACGCGGCGGCGCCGCGGTGCGGCAACGACCGTCTCGAGGAGGGAGAAGACTGCGACCAGTCCGAACCCGGCGCATGCGTGACTCCGTGCGGCACGGAGGGTCGTCGACCGTGCGCGGATTGCCGGTGGGGAGCGTGCGCCCCTCCGGCGGAGGAATGCAACGGGGTGGACGACGACTGCAACGGGTGGACCGACGACGTGGTCCCGGGTGTTGCCGGTTGCGGCAACGGCTGCTGCGCCGGCGGCGAGGATTCGTGCGGGTGTCCGACCGACTGCGGCCCACCGCTGCTGCCCGCACCCGTGCCGCTGCGGCCGGCCAACGCGGCGCGGGTCCCCACGCGGACGCCGGTCTTCGAGTGGGTCGGGGGGGACAGCGTCTGCGGCCCGCCGACGTTCTTCCTCGATGTGGACGACTCCTGCCCGGTGACGGGTTTCGACTCTTGCGGCTTTCCCAGCCCGGAACTCCGCGTCGTCGTCACGGGTAGGACGCGCTTCGAAGTGGAAGCGCCGTTGCCGGTTTCCGATTCCCCGCCGGTCGGTCGCAGGTACTGGTGGCGCGTGCGGAGCTGCGAGGGCGATGCGTGTTCGCCCTGGAGCCCCGTGCGCTACTTCGACCTGGGCCGGGTCGTCCTCGACTTCAATGGCGATGGCTTCAGCGACCTGGCCGTGGGATCGCCGAGTCGGACGGGCACGGTCTACGTCTACTCGGGCGGACCGGACGGCATCGACCCGTCGAGGCCGGCGGTCCTGAACAATCCGGAGTCGGGCGAGTGGGAGTACGGATTCGGGGCGTACCTGGCCGACGGCGGGGATCTCGACGCCGACGGCTTCGGCGATCTGGTTGTCGGCAGCCACAGGATGTGGCGACACGGGTCGGTGCACGTCTACTTCGGAGGGCCGTCGGGGATCTCCCCGGTCCCGGCCGTGACAATCCGGGAAGCGGAGGGCAGCTTCCGTTGCGGCATGTCGATCGCCGGCCTGGCGGACCCGGACGTGGACGGGTTTTCCGATGCCGCGGTCGGCGCCCCCTGCTGGCCTTTGGCGGCCACCACCGATCTCGGGCCGGGAGCCGTTTTCTGGTACGGCGGTGCCGCCGCGCGCACCGTTCCTCTCGCCGCTCGTCTCGATTCGCCGACCGGTGTGGCCGGGGACATGTTCGGCAGCGCCGTCCTCTCGGCGGGCGACACGGACGGGAACGGTCACGACGATCTGCTGGTCGCCGCGCCGTGGCAGGCGGGAGGGTTCACCGGCCGGGGATGCGTCCATCTTTTCCGTGCCGGTGCGGGCGGATTCCCGGCGACGCCGTCCGCGTCCTGGTGCGCTCCTCCCGGCGAAGGAGCGATCGACGCCTTTGGCCTGGGGCTCGGGCGAGGGGACCTGGATGGCGACGGCTATTCGGACGTTCTCGTGGGAGCCGTGACGACGGACACCGAGCCCCAAGGCGCAGTCTTCGCGTATCGCGGGGGGCCGGCGGGTCGGGATGGATTCCCCTGGCGGCGATTCGACCCCGCCTGGCCGGGCGCGACGGGGTCGGGCATTGCGTTCGGCTCGTCGCGAATCGCCGTGTGCGATGTGGACGGCGATGGCGACGAAGACCTGTTCGTCGGGGCGGCCGGGGTGGACTTGGACGCGTCCGACCACGTCGAGTCCGGCGCCGTGTTCTGGTACCGTGGCGACGTGGGCGGCCCACCGGCGGTTCCCGGAGCGGCCCTGGAGAGTCCCGGACGCCTGCCCGACGGGCGGCGCCACCAGGGCAGGTTTGGCGAGGTCGTGGTCTGCGGAAGCGACTGGAACGGGGACGGCTTCGTGGACCTCGCCGTCGGGGCTCCCCAAGAGCCTGTTGGCGACCCGGCGACCGGGCTTGCCGGCCGCGCCTACCTGTACTACGGGTCCGCTTCGGGCCTCTCCGCCCCTCTCGTGTTGGAAGAGCCGGTACCGACGTCGTTGGAGTACCGGTACTTCGCTTCCGCGATCGCCGGGTAAGCGTTCACGGCCTGCGTCGCGTTGCGGGTGGGACGACGTCGGAGTCGGGTGGCCTGAGGGAGGGCCATGCTCGCCCCGCCGGCCGGAGGCCCCCCCGGGAACGGTCACGGCGCCGGCAGATCGATGATCTCCGAGCGTCGCGGCGTCCCTGTTCGCCGACTCGAGCGCCGCGCCGCCGTTCTGGACACCTCGGCGAGCCCGGGACTAGACTGGGCTTCCGGAGGGCCGGGCGACGGACCGGCCGGTGCGGTTTCGCACCGCCGGAAGGCGGGACGGCCTCAGTGTCCATGGACGATCTGGTTGGCACCACTCTCGGCGGGAGGTATCGAATCACGGGTCGGCTCCGTGCGGGAGGGGTGGCCGAGCTGTACGAGGCGACGCACGTCCAGATCGGGCAGCGGTTCGCGGTCAAGGTGCTCAAGCCGGAGTTCCTCGGTCATGCGGAGCTGGCGCAGAGGTTCCTGACCGAGGCGCGGGCGGCGAGCGCGGTGGGGCATCCCGGGATCGTGCAGGTGCTCGATTTCGGGCACCTGCGCACGGGCGAACCGTACCTGGTGATGGAGTTGCTGCAGGGCGAGGACCTCAAGCAGCTGCTGGAACGGAAGAAACGGCTGACGGAACCCGAGGCGATCACGATCGTTCTCCACGTGCTCGACGCGCTGGGCGCGGCCCACAAGGCGGGGGTCCTGCATCGGGACCTCAAGCCGGAGAACGTGGTGCTGGTGCGGGGGCCCGAGGGCCGGCCGTGGGCGAAGCTGATCGATTTCGGCATCGCGCGCGTGACGAGCCGCGACCCGGCGGCGCGGCGGCTGACGCGGCACGGGACGGTGATGGGGACGCCGGCGTTCATGGCGCCGGAACAGGCCCGCGGCTCGGTCCATGTCGATGCCCGGGCCGACCTGTACTCGGTGGGGGTGATGCTGTTCGAGATGTTGACGGGGGAACTGCCGTTCAAGGGCGCCTCGCCCACGGAGGTGATGGTGCGGCTGCTCCAGGACGACTTCCCCCGGCCGCGGCAGGTCTGTCCCGTGGTTTCGCCGGAGATGGAGCAGGTGATCCTGCGGGCGACGGCGAAGAGACCGGAGAACCGCTACGGGTCGGCGGCCGAGTTCGTGGCGGCGCTGCGGGACCTGCGGGCGAGGTACGACGGGAGCCGGCCGTGGCGCGACGAGGACGCGCCGGAGGCGGCCGAGACGACCGGAATCCGGCGGCTGCACGAGCTGGTGGCGGCGGAGTTCGCGGCGACGCAGGAGGGACCCGCGGCGGGAACGTCCTCCGGTTCGCGCCCGCCCCCCGCACCGCGCGTCACCCCCCCGCCGCCGCCGCGCCGTTCCGCCGCTCCCGCGGCACCCGCGCCGCGGGGCACCCCTCCTCCGGCCGAGCCGGGCGCGGAGCGGTCGCCGGCCGGTTCGACGACGATCGTGGTCTCCCGCCGCGCCTTCGTCGTCGCCATGACGATCGTCGGCGTCGCGTTCGTCGCGGCGCTCGTCGTGCTGGTGCTGCTGCTGACGCGCGGCTAGAACACGCCGTTGGAGATGCGGATCGAGTAGTCGTTGCAGTTGGCTGCGCCGTCGGGCCGGTAGACGCGGATGTAGTACACCGCGGTGTTGTCGGTGCACAGGTTGAAGCCCGAGGTGCTCGTCGTGCGGCACTGGCACTCGCCGGTCGCGGTCGTGCCGGAGCCGTCGCGGAAGTCGGTGTACCACGAGTAGCGGTCGGAGATGTTGAGGGCGCACGGCGGGTCGAGCGCGTCGCAGGCCCCTCGCCGGACATCGATCCGGAACACGCCGCCCGGGTTGCCCCCGGTGTTGAAGCGGACGTCGAAGTTGAAGGCGTCACAGGTCGTGTCGGCGAGATCGACGGCGCGGACGCGGTACCAGTCCTCGTCGCCCGCCGGGGCGATCTTGCCGGTGATCGTGCGGTCGGCGCCGCTGTCGGGGAAATCGCCGAGATCGATCGGCGCGGCACAGGAGCCGCCGCCCGTCGCCTCGGAAGCCTCCACCGCACATTCGCAACCGTTGGCGATCGAGCCGTCGGCGTCGGCGTAGCCCGGGTCGCAGGAAGTCATCCGGCAGGTGCCGGCGACGCAGCCCGCCGTTCCGGCGGGCGGGGTCGGACAGAGGGAGGCGGGCGGCGGGGGATCGTTGTCGGTGGTTCCGTTGCAGTCGTCGTCGATGTTGTTGCAGGTTTCCGCGACCGGCGTCCCTTCCCGGCAGCGATCGATCCCCAGCACGCACATCGAGGTGCGGACGCAGGCGCCGACGCCGCAGGTGTAGGAGACGTAGTCCTCGTCGGGCACCCCGTCGCAGTCCTCGTCGATCCCGTCGCACACGTGGTCGTCCGCCGCCGGAGGCCCGCACGCCGGGACGCCCTCGGTGCACGTCGCCGTCGTCGCGCACGCCCCGACGCAACCCGTGCTCACCCACTCCTCGTCCACCGTGCCGTCGCAATCGTCGTCGATGTTGTCGCAGGTCGTGTCCGAGGTGGCGAACGGCGCGCGCGGTTCGCAGACGGTCGTTCCGTGGAAGCAGATCGAGTTGCGCTCGCACGGCCCCGAACCGCAACGGTACGGCAGGTAGTCCTCGTCGGTCCACCCGTCGCAGTCGTCGTCCCGGCCGTCGCACGGCACCTCGTTCGGCGTCTCGGCCGGCGTGCACGTCGCCTCGCAGCCGTTGCTGGCCAGCAAGTCCCGGTTCTCCCACCCGGCGTCGCAGACGACGTCGCACGTCCCCAGCACGCAGGCCGGCGAGGCGTTGGGGCGGTCGGGGCAGACCGTGCCGCACGCGCCGCAGTGGTGCGTGTCGAAGTCGGTGTCGTAGTCCTCGTCGGTCAGGCCGTCGCAGTCGTCATCCAGCCCGTTGCAGAACTCGGGCACGCACGTCGCGCAGTCGGTATCCGTGTCGTCGGTGCGCGTGTCGCAGTCGTTGTCGAAACCGTCGCTGCACGAGCCGTCCTCGGGCGACTCGGCCGGTCGGGACACGGAACACGCGTACTCGCACCCGTCGACCGGCGAGCCGTCCGCATCGACCCAGCCGGGCTCGCAATCGGTGATCGAGCAGACGCCGCCCGCGCATTCCCCCTCGCCGTGTTCCGGGCGGCACGGCATCCCGCAGGCGCCGCAGTTGTCCGGGTCCCGCGACAGGTCGAAGTCCTCGTCCACGGACGTATCGCAGTCGTTGTCCACGCCGTCGCAGATCTCGGTTGCCGGGACGCAGACGGTGTCCCCGCCTTCCCCGTCGTCCCCGTCCTGGCCCTGATCGCTGTCCCCAGTCCCGCCGTCGTCGGGACGGAACGTGTCGGTCGGCGGAACCGCCTCGGCGCCGCAGCCCGCCAGCACCCACGCCGCCACAAGCGCCAACCGGGACAACCGTCGTGCGGGGATCTTGTCCATGGTTCCCTCGCTTTCCCCGCCGGAAGTATACGGGAGGGACCGTCCGCGGACAAGGTTGTCGGTCGGGGGTGGTGGAGGGGTGCATCCCCGACCCGGGATGAACCGCCGGTCCGCCGGCGGCGACGGGGGTTTCGCTCCGAGTCGCAGAGGTGCGTGGACGGGGCGAAGCGCATCGGCTAGCTTTGCCGGTGCGGCCGCCAAGCAGCGGCCGCATGGGGCGCGAGGTGCGGGGATGGGCAGGGCCGAGAGCGAGGTGCGTCGCGGAGGGCGGGTTGGCGGAAAGGACCGGCGAGCGCGGGCTGCCGTCCTGCTCGCGACGGCGCTCGCGCTCGCCGCGGCATGCGGACCCGGGGGCAACGGGACCGACGCGGCGGGCGACGCGCCGGCGGAGGGCTCCGTCGACGCCGACGTCCTTGTCCCGGACGGACGCGACGACGCCGCCGAGGACCGCGCGCCGTGGGACGTCCCCGAGGACGCCTCGCTCTGCTGGACTCCGGCGGAGTGCAACGACGACAACGTCTGCAACGGCGTCGAGACCTGCGACCCCGACCGGCACGTCTGCCGCCCCGGCTCCCCGCTGGAGGACGGCGCCAACTGCTCCATCCCGCTCCCCGGTCGCTGCCGCGCCGGCCGCTGCATTCCCTACTCCTGCGGCGACGGGTGGTTCGACGACTGGCTCCGCGAGGAGTGCGACGACGGGAACATCGCACCGGGCGACGGCTGCGAGCCCGACTGCACGACGACCTGCCACGCCGGGGACCCGTGCCACGAGGAGCCCGACGACCCGTGCACGTTCGACGCCTGCGAACCGCTCGACCCTCCCGCCCGCGGCCGGCGCTGCGTCCACTCCGGCGGACCCGGGACCGAGGTCTGCAACTACCGGGACGACGACTGCGACGGCGAGGTGGACGAGGAGACGGAGCGGCCCGCCTCCGCGCTGTTGCGGTTCACCGAGACCGCGGAGGCGTCGGTCGAGCCTTCCCTGGCCTGGAACACCTCGAACTTCCTGCTGGCGTGGGTCGAGGATCTCGGCAGCGGCGGCGCGCTCTGGGCGCGCCGGTTGACGCCCGCCGGCGCGCCGATGGGGGCCGAGCGCCGCGTCGATCTCGCCGGCCGCGCCCACCGCCCGACGCTGCTCTGGACACCGTCGGCCTGGGCGGTGGCGTGGGTCGACGAGCGGCGGGGGAGCGACGCCGCGGACGTCCGCCTCGCCCTGCTCGACACCGCCGCCGTCCGCATCGGCGGCGAACAGCAGCTCGCCGGCCCCGCCGCGCGCGCCGTGGGCGGGCCGGCCATGGTTTGGGACGGCCTGGGCCTCGTCGTGGTCTGGGCCGACGCGCGGGCGGGGGAGGGGAACACCGAGCTGTGGTTCCGGCGCGCCGCCCCCGACGGGACGCCCGACGCGGCGGGCGAACTTCGCCTGACCGACGCCCCCGGGGCCTCCCGCGACCCGGCGCTCGCCTGGACCGGCTCCGCCCTGCTGCTCGCGTGGGTCGATGGTCGCGACGCCGCCGCGGAGGGCGAGGAACAGATCCGGCTCGTCGCGCTGGACCCCGCCGGTGCGCCGCTCGGGGCCGAAACCGCGCTCACGACGGCGGCCCGGCAGGTGCGTCACCTGGCGCTGGCCGGCGCCGGCGACTCGTTAGTCGTCACCTGGACCGACGCCCGCGGCGGGACCGACCGCGTGCGGGCCCTGCGGCTCGACGCCGCCGGCGTCCCGAGCGGCGCGGAGTTCGAGCCGTCACCGGCCGGCAGCCCCACATCGTCCGCTGTCCCGGTCTGGAGCGGGTCGGAGTGGGGGGCGGCCTGGATCGCCGCCGCGACCGGCGGCGAGGCCGCGGTCGTCGTCGGCTGGTTTCCGCCGGCGTTCGATCCGCCCGGCGGCGCGACCGTGATTCCGCCCGCGGCCGGGCACGCCGCGGCCGGCCCGACCCTCGCCTGGACCGGGACCGGCTACGCCGCGGCGTGGGTCGACGACCGGGACGGCAACGCCGAGATCTACTTTGCCCTGGTCGGCTGCGCCGCGTCGCCGTAGCGGCGTCGCGGGTCGCCGCGCGCCGGGCGCGCTCGCGCCGCGCGGCGGCGCTACCGGTAGTCGCAGATGTTGGGCGCCCCGGGCGTCGGCGCGTGTTGCCGCCAGAAGTCGGCGGCGTTGTCGTCGGTGTCGATCTCGAAGCAGCGGCCGAGCGAGGCGGGGTTCTCGGCCGGGGAAGGGGGATCGAGCCGGGCGCCCTCGCCGGCGGCGCCTCCGAGCCCGACCAGGTCGACGTCGGAGCCGTCCGGGGCCGTGACGGCGAAGGCGACCGGGGCCGCGGCGCCGTCGAGCGCCGGCCAGACCGCGTCGGCCTCGGCGAGCGCGGCGTCGGCGGCGACGACGAAGCGCCCGTCGGCGGGCGTCGTGCCGGCCAGCGCGAGGTCCGCCACCGGCGTCCCGCTCGCCGAGCGCTGCACGACCCGCCAGCCGTCGAGGGACTGGCCGGGCGGGGCGGCGAGTTCGAGGAAGCGGGTGCGGCCGCTCCACAGGTCGATCTCGGCGATCGTCACCAGGGGCCGGACCGAGAGGACGTACGGCCCGTCCGAGCCGCCGACCGCGCGTACGGCGAGCATCCACGTTCCCGGCGCGGAGGCGCAGATCGTCGCCGCCGCGGCGTCGGGACCGCTCCAGGCGTCCGCGGTCGAGGTCGTGCCGGCCGGCGACGTCGCCTCCAGCGCGAGCTCGGCGCGCGGCGCGAACCCGGCCGGCTGGCCGGCGAACGCCGCGAAGCAGGCCGGGCGGGTCAGGTCGACGCGGTAGCGGTCGATGTCGTAGCCGCGCGCCAGGACGCCGGTCTGGCGATGGGCCGAGCCGGCCGGCAGCGCCAGCCGCTCGGCCTCGTCCGGGTCGTCGTTGGGCTCCAGATCGTGGCGCGCGGGGTCCGCCTCGACCCACGCCAGGTGGCGCACGGTGCAGCGAACCGGACGTTCCGCCTCGACGGCGAGGTAGCCGGCGCGGTCGTCGCCGGCGGTGGGCACCCCGGGCGGGAGCGGCGCGCCGCCGGCGGCGCGGGCCAGCACGGTGGCGCCGTCGGGGGCGACGAGCGAGAGGACGGCGGCGGCCGGGTCGTCGCAGGTGGCGCGCACCGCCGCCAGGCCCGCGGTCCCGGCGGCGAGCCGGCGCAGGGCGGGCAGCCCGGGGGCGGCGGTGACGGTTTCCTCGGCGCCGAGCGTCAGGTCGCGGGGCGGGTCGCCGCCGGGCAGCAGGCGCAGCGCCGCGGCGTCGGTCTCTCCGAGGAACACCAGGCGGCGCCGGTCGGTGGCGGCGGCGTCGAGGTCGAGCGCGACATCGACCAGCAGTTCGTCGGCGGACGAGCCGGGCCGGACGTTGCCGGCCCACAGGCCGGGGCCCGCCGCGCGCACGGCGACACCGGCGTCCGCGTCGAGGCCGGTCAGCCGCGCCGCGACCGTCCGGGCGCCGGGCGCGCGGGGCACCGACAGCGAAGCCGGCCAGGCGGCGGGCGGGGCGGGGAGCACGGGCAGCACCAGGGGCAGGTAGGACCCGCCGCCGGTCGCGTCGAACGCGAGCACGGCGAGTCCGGCGTGCTCGGCAGCCCGGAGCGTGACCGTGACGCTTTCGACTCCGCGGGCCGTCACTTCTGCCGACTCCAACCCTTCGTCCGCTCCCACCGCCGCCGCCGCGCCGACGGCCGATCCGGCGACGGTGATCGTCGCCTCGCGACCGGCGTGAAGCCAGCCGGGGGAGAGGTGCAGGTCGAGCGGCGGGGCGGCGAGCCAGACGACGGCCGGGGTGACCGTGTAGCCGGTGCGCAGCAGGACGACGTGGCCTCCCGGATGCCGCACCTCGGCGGCGGCGACCACCGGCAGGCGCGCGCGGGTTGCGCTTTCCCAGAGGAAGCTGGCGAGGGTCAGGTCGGTGTCGCCCGCCGGCGCCTCGGCCGTCGTGCTCGCCGTCCAGGAGGTCCGGACGCCGGCCAGCGGGACCTCGACGCTCGCCCCCGCCGGCACCGTCGTCGTCGTGGTGGCGAACGACGTCTCGAGCGCCGGGGCGGTTTCCACGACGACGGGGAAGGTGGCGGTGCCCGTGCGCAGCAGCAGCACGTGGTCGCCGGCCGGGGCGGTCTGGTGGACTCCGAGCCCCAGGTAGGCGCTGCCGGAGTCGACGACCAGCAGCGAGCGGGGTTCGAGGCCGGAGTTGCGCGGGGCCGCCGCCACCGTCCCGTCGATCAGTTCGCGCGGCGTCACCGTCACCAGCACGCTGTACGACCGTCCCGCCCGCAGGGTCTCGGGGCTCGCGCCGCCCCAGCGCCCGCCGACCGGCACGCCGGCGAGCCGGACCGCGAGATGGCGCGCCTCGCCGGGGACGCCGCTCGGGCCGTGCGCGCCGATCGTGCGGTGTCCCGCCGCCGCCGGGAGCGCCGAACGGACCGCCAGCGGCAGATCGGTCGGCGTCGTCGGGTCGGCGGCCGCGACGTCGAGGGACGCGGTGTCGGATCGGACGAGGTCGAACCAGGGCGCGGTGCCTTCGAGCCAGGGGGGTGCCGTGGAGCGGAAGAGAACGTCGTGTGCCGACCCGTCGAGCAGCACGTAGCCCGGCAGAAGTTCCGGCGCTCCGCCGGCGGCCCGCACCACGCGGAGGGTGGCGGCGACGGAGGTCGCGTCGAGGGTCAGGGTGAGCGTCGAGGGGCCGAACGGGGCGTCCCGGGAAACCCGCACCACCGCCGTCGCGGTCGTCGGGCTCTCCACCGTGAGGGACCGAACGACGATTCCGCCGCCCGCCTCGGCGTCGAGACGCGAGGCGCCGGCGGTGAGGTCCAGGCCGGCGACCGTCAGGGCCAGCGTGTGTTCCTCGTCGCGGCCGGTCGGGTGCTCCAGCGTCTCCGGGGCGACCGCCAGGGTTGCCGCCGGCGCGGGTTCGATGGCGAGGGGGCAGGTCGCGGAAGCATCGGGGCGCCAGCGGAGCGTGACATCGACCAGGCCGGGAGGGGCGTCCGGGGCCACGCTGGCGACGACGAGGGCGGTGGTCGGGCCGGCGACGACGACGCTCTCGATCTCGACGTACGGCGCGGCGGCCTCGGCGCTGGTCGCGCCGAAGCGGAATTCGGTGTAGCGCCCCACGACCTGCAGGGCGGCCAGGCGGTCGCCGGCGCGGGCCGTCGACAGGAAGGTGCAGGTCGGGGTGTCGGCGGCGCGCAGCACGGTGAAGGCGCCCGCGACTTCGCGTCCGTCCGCCGCGCGGACGCGCAGCGTGGTGAATCCGATCGGCGCGTCCGGCGCCACGTCCAGTTCCGCCGTCAGGCGTCCTTCGGTGTCGCCCGGCGCCGAGTGCACCGCGACGCCGGGGGGGTCGAGCACGGTCACGCCGCGGTTGTAGGGGAATTCGACCGCCGCCGACTCGCCCAGCGGAAAATCGTGGGTCGACACCTCGACGGAGACCCGCGTGCCCTGGAGGGCCGACGGAGGGCGCACTTCGAGGCTCGGGACCGCGTCGCTCCGCACGCGCAGGGTCGTGCCGAGGACCTGGGTGCCGGTGGAGATGCTGGCGCTGTAGACCCGGCCGGCCGTGGCGGCCGGCACCTCGAGCAGCAGGTCGAGGCGGGTGGGGCCGACGACCTCGAGCGCGGCGGGGAGCAGCCCCGACCCTTCCTCGAACGACACGCGCGTCACGCCCGCCTCGAAGCGGGTGCCGGTGCCTTCCACGCGGACGACGCCGGTCCAGCCGGCGACGACGGTGTCGGGCACGAAGCGCGCGGAGACGCCGACCGCGGCCGGCAGGACGGTGAAGGCGGGGTCGAACGAGCCGGAGGGGGTTTCCAGCTCGAGCGTCGCGGGGCCTTCGGGGGCGTCGGCCGGGATCGAGACGAGCAGGCGGATGCGGTCGTCGGTCTCGACCTGGAGCAGGGCGATCTCGGCTTCGCCGCCCGCGAACCGCGCGGCGCATTCGCCGGTGGTGAAGGCGGTGCCCGACCCGCGGACGATCACGACCTGGTCCGTGCCCTGGCGCCCGCTGGGCGGGTCGAGCGCCACGGAGGCGGGGGGGAAGGGGACGCCGTTGCCGACGTCGCAGCCGAACGCGGCGGCGAGGAGAACGGTTGCAAATGCGAGGCGATTTGCTAGCGTGGCCGGCGGAACGGCGAGGCCCGCGAGGGCGGAGGCGGACGATGTGGGTGCCGAAGACGGAAGAGAAGATCCACCACTGCCACAAGTGCGGCGGCAAGCTGGAGTTCGAGGTGAAGATGCAGCGGACGGACGTCTGCCCGCACTGCGCGGCCGACCTGCACTGCTGCAAGAACTGCGAATACTGGGATCCGGGCGCGCACAACCAGTGCCGGGAGAACATCTCCGAGTACGTGCCCGACCGGGAGCGGACGAACTACTGCACATTCTTCACGTTCAAGTCCGGCGAGCACGCGAAGCTCGACCGGGACGCCATCAAGAGCAAGCTCGACGCGCTGTTCAAGAAGTAGCGCGCCGGGCCCGCGACTTCCTCGCAGGAAGCATAGCACGCGGCGGGCGATGATCGAGGACCTTGTCACCGGCGGGGCGGGTTTCATCGGGTCGAACCTCGCGGCGCGCATCGCGACGGAGCGGGGCGCCGTGCGCGTGTTCGACGACCTCTCCACCGGCCGCCGGGAGAACCTCGCGCCGCTGGGCGCCGCGGTGGAACTGCGGGTCGGCTGCGTGACCGACCCCGCGGCGCTGGCCGAGGCGATGCGCGGCGTCCGGCGCGTGTTCCACCTCGCCGCGATGGTCGCGGTCGAGCGGACGGTGCGCGAGCCGGTCGAGGCCGAGCGGATCAACGTGCTGGGCACGCTGCGCGTGCTCGAGGCGGCGCGCGCCGCGGGGGTCGAGCGGGTCGTGCTCGCCTCGTCGGCGGCCGTCTACGGGAACGACCCCGCGCTGCCGAAGCGCGAGACGATGCGGCCGGAGCCGGTGTCGCCGTACGGCGTGACGAAGCTGGCGGCCGAGCACTACGTGCGGTTCTTCGCGCGCGAGCACGGGTTGGGCGGCGTGTCGCTGCGCTTCTTCAACGTCTTCGGTCCGCGGCAGGATCCCCGCTCGCCGTATGCGGCGGCGATCCCCCGCTTCCTCGACGCGCTGCTCGACGGTCGCCCGCCCGAGATCTTCGGCGACGGCCGCCAGACCCGCGACTTCTGCCCGGTCGAGGACGTGGTGGAGGCCTGCCTGCGGGCGGCCGCGGCGCCCGGCGTCGGCGACGGCGAGGTGTTCAACATCGGCCGCGGGGAGGAGACCGACCTGCTCGGCCTGCTGGACTGGCTGGCCCGCGGCGTGGGGCGCAGCGTGCCGCCGCGCTTCTCGCCGCCCCGGCCCGGCGACATCCGCCGCTCGGTCGCCGACGTCTCGCGGGCCCGCGAGCGCCTCGGTTTCACCCCCGCCGGACCGCTGGGCGAGGCGCTGGCGCGCACCGCCCGCTGGTACCAGGAGCATCGCCGTTGCGGAGCATGACGGGTTACGGCCGCGGGACGGCGGAACGGGACGGCGTCCGAGCGACCGTCGAGATCCGGACGCTCAACCACCGGCACCTCGACGTGCGCGTCAACGCGCCGCCGGGCGGCGCCGCGCCCGCGGCGGCGATCGAGCGTCTGGTGCGGGAGCGGCTGTCGCGCGGACGGGTGGACGTCGTGCTGCTCGCCGAGGGCGAGGCGCTGGACCGCGAACGGTTCGCGGCGGTCGCGCCGGCCTACCGGGCGCTGGAGCGCGTGCGCGCGGAGCTCGGCACGGGCGCTCCGATCGATCTCGGCGCCGTGCTCCTCGCCGTGACGCTGGGCGGCGCGGGCGGTCGCGGCGGCGAGGCGTGCACGGCGGCGGCGACGGCGGCGGCCGCGCGGGCGCTGGACGAGGTGGACCGGATGCGGGTCACCGAGGGCGAGGCGCTGCGCCGGCAGCTCGAGGAACGGCTCGACCGGATCGCCGCGCGGGTCGCCGAGCTGCGGGAGCGTGCGGCGCGCCTGCGGGAGGCGCTGCCCGGGCGCCTGCGGGAGCGGATGGAGCTGCTGGCGCAGGCGACCGGGGTGCGGCCGTTCGACGAGGAGCGCCTGCGCCAGGACCTCGCCCTGCTGCTCGACCGTTCCGACGTCGGCGAGGAAACCGAGCGCCTGGCCTGCCACGTCTCGCACCTGCGCGCGACGCTGGCGTCGGACGGCGCGGTGGGTCGGCGAGGCGAGTTCCTGGCGCTGGAGGTGTTGCGCGAGGCGGGTACGCTGGCGGCCAAGGCGCAGGACGCCGAGGTCTCGCGGTGCGTCTCCGAGCTGCGGGCGCTGGTCGAGCAGATGCGCGAGCAGCTGCAGAACGTGGAGTGAGGCCGTCGCGGCGGCCGGGAGGGAAGCGTGGGACCGATCGGACAGCTGTTCATCGTCTGCTCGCCCTCGGGTGCCGGGAAGACGACGTTGTGCCGCAAGCTGCTGGAGCGGTTCCCGGAACTCCGGTTCTCGGTGTCGCACACCACGCGGCCCCGGCGGCCGCAGGAGGTCGAGGGGCGGGACTACCATTTCGTCGAGGCGGCGACGTTCGAGCGGATGGTCGAGGCGGGGGAATTCGTGGAGTGGGCGTGGGTCCACGGCAACCGGTACGGGACGTCGCACGCGGAGCTGCGGGCGGCGCTGGCCGAGGGCCGGGCGCTGCTGCTCGACGTGGATTTCCAGGGCGCCGCGCAGATCCGCCGCCAGTATCCGGGAGCGACGGCGGTGTTCATCCTGCCGCCGTCGCTGGCGGTGCTGCGGGAGCGGTTGCGGCGGCGCGGGACCGAGACGCCGGAAACGCTCGAACTGCGGTTCCGCAACGCGTTGCGCGAGATCGAGGCCTATCCGCAGTTCGACTACCTGGTGGTCAACGACGACCTGGAGCGGGCGGTGGAGGTACTGTGCGGCATCGTGTGGGCCGAGCGGGCGCGGCGGACGCGGCAGGCGGAGGCGGCGGAAGGCCTGCTGCGGGAGGCGGCGGCGCTCAACCGAAACGGGAACAGCCCGACAGCAGGATGATCTTGTCGTTCGTCTCGCGGAGCCGCGCGGCGAGCGTGCGGGCGATGTTCCAGAGCAGCTCGTAGCCGAGCGCCTTGTCCAGCAGCATCACGTCCTCGAGGGCGGCGCGATCGATCACCAGCAGCGAACAGGTCTCGTGGGCCACGGCGTCGGCGCTGCGCGGGCCGTCATCGACGATCGACAGCTCGCCGAAGTAGGAGCCGGGCCCGAGGATCGCCAGCGCCTCCTCGCCCAGCCCTTCGATCGTGCGGCCGATGCGGACCTTGCCTTCCAGCACGACGTAGATCCGGTCCGAGGGATCGCCGTGACGGAACAGGAACTCGCCCTTGGCGTACTTCTCGCCGCGCGCGATCCGGCACAACTTGGCGACCTGGGCGTCGCCGAGATTGCGGAACAGTCCGACCTTGCGCAGCTCCTCGGTCACCGTCTGCTCGTTGCACACCTGGAGTTCCATCATGCTCCTTCCGTGGCCAGGAACCGCTCGACCTCCAGCGCGGCCTGGCAGCCCATGCCCGCGGCGGTCACCGCCTGCCGGTAATGCGGGTTGGCGACGTCGCCGGCCGCGAACACCCCCGGCACGTTCGTTCGCGGCGTCCCGGGCGTCGTCACCAGGAAGCCGGCCTCGTCCCGATCGAGCTGTCCCGCGAAGATCTCGGTGGCCGGCGTGTGGCCGATCGCGAGGAAGGCGCCGTCCGCCTCGACGACGCGCTGCTCCCCCGTCCGGGTGTCGCGCAGGCGCGCTCCGGTGAAGCGGCCGGCCGACGCGTCGAGGAACTCCTCGACGACGGCGTTCCAGATCGGCGAGACATTGGGCAGGGCCAGCACCCGCCGGCTCGCGTACTCGACCGCCCGGAAGCGATCGCGGCGGTGGACGATGCGGACCGACTTGCAGGTCCGGGCCAGGTAGGCGGCCTCTTCGAGGGCCGTCTCGCCGCCGCCGACGACGAGCACGTCCTTGTCGCGGAAGAAGAACGCGTCGCAGGTGGCGCAGGCCGAGACGCCCTTGCCCCACAGCGCGCTCTCGCTGGGCAGGCCCAGGCGGCGGGCCTGCGCCCCGGTGGCCACGATCACCGTCGCCGCCTGGAACGCGGGGCCGGAGGTGCGGAGCGAGAACGGCCGGCTGCGGAAATCGACGCCGACCACCTCGTCGAACACGAACCGCGTGCCGAACCGCTCGGCCTGCCGCCGCATGCGGTCCATCAGTTCCGGACCCTGGATCCCCTCCGGAAAGCCGGGGTAGTTCTCGACCTCGAAGGTGGTCGTGAGCTGGCCGCCCGGCTGGAGGCCATCGATGACCAGGGGCTCCAGCCCCGCGCGGGCCGCGTAGATCGCCGCCGTCAGGCCCGCGGGCCCCGAACCGAGGATCACCAACCGTTCCACCGCCATGCCGACCTCCTCCCGGCCCCCGGCGCGGGGCTCATGATAGCCGCGGCGGCGCGCAAAGGGCAAACAAAGTTGGAAAGATCGCCGGCAATGCTATACTGACTCCCGCGCGCGGCGCCGCGCGGCGTGCGGTGCGCAACGGGGTGTGGTGGGCGCGATCTTCTGCCCCGGGTGTCGATCCCGCATCACGGCCGAGGAGCCGTCGTGCGGGGTGTGCGGACTGCAGCGGCCCCCGCCGGGCTGGCCGGTCGACGAGCAGATCGGCCGCGTGGTGCACGGCAAGTACCGGATCGACAAGCGGCTGTCCGCCGGCGGGTTCGGCACCGTGTTCCTGGCGATGCAGGTCCACGGCGGGATCGAGATGGGCCGCGTGATCCTCAAGTTCCTGCACCGCGAGCATGCCCAGGACCCCGCCGTCACCAGGCGGTTCCTCAACGAGGTCAAGACGGCGCGCGAACTGATCAATCCCCACATCGTCCGCGTCTTCGACCTCGGCTACGACAACGACGGCACGCCGTTCATGGTCCAGGAGTTCATCGAGGGCGAAGGGCTGGAGGAAGTGCTGGCGCGGGAGAAGCGCCTGCCGCCGCCCCGCGCGCTCCGGCTGGCGATCCAGGTGGCCGAGGGGATGGCCGAGGCCCACGGCAAGGGGATCATCCACCGCGACCTCAAGCCGGAAAACCTCCGCATCCAGGAGGGCACCGCACTCGTCAAGATCCTCGACTTCGGCATCGCCCGCATCAGCACCACCCGCGGCACCGCCACCAACTCGTTCGTCGGCACCCCGCGCTACATGCCCCCCGAGCAGATCAAGCAGCAGCCCCTCGACGCGGGGGTCGACATCTTCGCGCTCGGCGTGATCCTGTTCGAAATGCTGGCCGGAGAGCCGCCGATCCCGAACGGGGGGTCGGAGCTGGAGTACATCCATCTGAACCTGATCCAGGACCCGCGGCGGCTCAGCGAGTTGCTGCAGGACTGCCCGCGGGAGCTGTCGGACTTCGTCCACTCGATGATGGCGAAGCAGCGGGCCGAGCGGCCGGCGGACATGGAGACGGTCGCCCGGACGCTGGACGAGCTGGCGGCGCGCTTCGGCTGGACCGAGGACTCGACGGCGCGGTTCCGGTTGAGCGGCCCGGCGACGGGTCTGCGCAAGTCGGTCGCGCAGCCGACGCGCGACCGCACCCCCTCGCCGTCGGCGACCGGCCCGGCGGCCGACGAGGAGGTCGTCGAGCTGGTGCCGGCGGCGCCGCGCCGCACGGCGATGTGGGTCGGACTGGCCGGCGGCGGCGTCGGCCTCGTGGCGGTTCTGCTCGCCATCGTCCTCGCCGGCCGGGGCGGCCCCGAGGACGGCGCTCGCGGCTCCGCGGCCGCGGACGCCGGGGTCGCCGGCCCGGGCGACGCGCCGGCCGCCGCCGATGCCGAACCGGCGGGGAAGGGGATCGTCGAGGCGCTCGACGCCGCGACGAAGGAGCCGGGTCCCGACGGCGCGCCGGTCGCCCCGCCGGTGGAACCCGACGCGGCCGCGGCCAAGGTCGTCGATGCCGCGGAGCCGGAGACTCCCGCGGTCGACACGGCGCCGGCGGCCCCCGACCGGGCGACCGCCGATGCGGGACGTCCGCCGCGCGACCACGCCGCGCGCCGCGATGCGGGCATCATCCGGGACCTGGGTGCCTTGACGGTGCGCGACGCGCCGACGCGGGCCGACGGCGGCAACCCGTTCACCAAGATCCGTTCCACGGACGGCGGGTCGCCGTTCACCAAGCTCGGCCGCTGACCGTCCCCCCGGCCCGCCGCCGCCGCGCCGGCCGCTGCCCCGCCGGCCGGACCGCTCACCAGTGGAAATCGACGCCGAGGAAGGCGTTGTAGCGCACGAGCAGGCTGGTCGCGGTGGAACCCTCGACGGAGTAGGGGATGTCGAGGTCGAAGGCGAGGGGGGTGGCGACGATGCCGAGCCACGGCAGGGGAAGGTATTCGAGCGCGACGGCCGGGCGGACGTGGAGGATCGTCATCGGTCCGGTCAGGGCGGCACCGGCCCAGGGAATGATGGTGCGGGAGTCGGGCGGGAGGTAGGCGCCGACGCCGAGGGCGACCGAGACGACGAGGTGGAGCCGGTCGAGGGCGACCCAGCGCAGGGCGGGGACGGCCGACCCGAGCACGAACCAGGAGAACTCCTCCTTCCGGGCGGCGCCGCTGCCGGTGCTGAGCCGGTAGGCGAGCAGGTCGAGCGCGGCGCCGATGTCGAAGCGCAGGTCGCCGTCGAACAGGGTATAGCCGCCGTGCGCCGCGAAACCGAAGTTGGCGAACGCGTCGTCGGAGCCGTCGTGGTCCTCGTCCCAGCCGTTGAGGTGGACGACGGGGCCGCCGGCCAAGCCGAGGAAGACCGGGCCCACGGCGAACGGTTCGGCCGGGCCGTCGCCGGGCGGCGGCGTCGGGATCGCACCGATCGCCGGCAAGGCGACTTCGATCACGGCGCGGCGTCCGAGACCGCCGTCGACGACCTGGGTCCGCGGCGTGCGCCCTTCCGCCTCGAAGTGCAGCACGAACGTTCCCGGCGGCAGCTCCAGTTCGCACGGCGTCCGCAGCGCCCCGTACTCGGGGAGCGGGATGCCGTTGGCGTCGGTCAACGTCACGCGGGCGCCCGGCGGGTCGGTGCGCAGCGTGAAGACGGCCTTGCGCGCCCGCAATTCCCGGATGTGGGCATAGACCTCGTCCCGTCCTTCGGCCAGCTCCGTGGCCAGATACTGTTCGTAGTAGTTGATCGCCTGTTCGAAGTCCCCGAGTCGCTCGTAGCACTGTCCGATGTTGTACAGCGCGTTCGGGTGGCCGTGGTGGACCACGTACGACTCGCGGAACAGCTCGATCGCCTGCTGGATGTTGCCGGCGTTGAACGCTTCCATCCCGGCCTGGTAGGTCTCGATCGATTCCTGGGAAAACTCCGGCTGGGCGACGGCGGGGTCGCTCCAAGCCGCGGCGAGGCCGGCGAGCAGCAGCCACCGGCCCGGGAGGGAGGGTCGCGTCCACATGCGGGTCACCTCTCGAACGGCAGACCGACCGCCTTCTCGATGAAACGGTCGATCCGCTGGCGGTCCTCGGGTTTGAGGTCGATGAACCGGACGCCCATCCCGAGGTCCGCGTCCTTGCCCGGCGGCATGATCTCGCCCGTGACCTCGATCGTCGTCTCGTCGTCCGGCAGGGCGAAGCGCAGCCGGACGCGGGTGCCCGGCGGATGCGGCATTGTTCCTTCGAGGTACAGGCCGCCGGTGCTGAGGTTGGCCGTGCGCTGGAAGTAGATCGAGTCCTCGTGGGTCTCGATCACGTGGAGCTGCACCGGCAGCCGCTGCGACGTCCTGCGTTCCCAGACCGGAGGCATCCGAACCCCTCCTCGAACGGTCCCTCGTGGGCGATGCGCGATTCGAACGCGCGACCTTTGGTTCCGGAGACCAGTGCTCTATCCAACTGAGCTAATCGCCCTCGCGGCCGACCACCTCGCGAACGGCCGCGGGCACCGTATACCGTTCCCCGCGGCGGGTGTCAAACCGGCTGCGCGAGGCCGCTGACGAACCGCGCCTGGCGCTCTTGGTTCTACCGGTCGTGACGATGAGATCCTCGCCGGCGC
>Ga0101944_10001878_pt1 | contig 38460 bp, 30 predicted proteins | sample DewCreD2012metaG_FD_75245 | JGI IMG/M metagenome (GOLD analysis project Ga0101944, IMG submission 75245) | Hot spring sediment bacterial and archeal communities from British Columbia, Canada, to study Microbial Dark Matter (Phase II) - Dewar... ... | reverse complement strand
CGCAGCAGGATCACCCCGCATTCGGCAGGCAGGCCCATGCGAAAGGCCAGTTCGCCGAAGTCCTTGTCGTGCGTCACCACCAGGCGCTGCTCGGCCTGAGCGTGGGCGAGGATGGCGGTATCTTTCTCGCCCCGCAACGACTCCTTGACCGACAGCACATCATGGCCGTGATCGTGGAGGACCTGGATCACCGTCGCAGAGACATTCTCGTTTGCCAGGATCCGCATGGTCTATTCCTCAGCCGGTGGGCAGCAAATGGACCCGCTCCGACTTCAGCACGTCGCTGGCATAGGCCAGACAGGCTTGCACGTCCTCGGCGCTCAGGTGATCATACTCGCGCAAGATCTGCTCCTGCGTCCAGCCGCGGCCGAGCAAATCGACCACGAACTCGACCGAAATGCGCGTCCCCTTCACGATCGGCTTCCCGACCAGAATGCCTGGATCGATGGTAATGCGTTCCCGCCAGTTCATGAGTTAACCTCTCTTCATTGCCACAAGTAAGAGACGGTCGGAGTGCTTCGAGTTCCGCCGCACCCGCTCCAGCTTGTTGCTCGTCCAGTCACCGCCGAATACATGCTTCGCCATAATCCGACCCCGCCCATGACGCATCCGTGTTCTACTCGACTGCCACGCTCACCTTGCCCGCCTCCACGCTCGGCTCCGGGACCGGCTCTCCCCGGGCCTTGAGCCCCTCGATATGGAATTCGATGGCCTCGCGGATCATGTTCTCGACCTGTTTGCGGGTCTTCCCCGTCGCGATGCAGCCGGGCAGGTCGGGAACATAGGCCGACCAGTTGCGCTCGCCCTGTTCGTAGATGACCGTGTATTCTTTCATCCGTTCTCCTCCAGTCCCGCCTGACGCAGGACGCTCTTCAACGTTTTGGGATGGACGTCATCTCCCAGATGGCCGGAAACGGTCACCGTCCCGGGTTTGACCGGATGCACGAGCTGGCGCCGGGCACCCGGCACGCCGGCGACATCCTGCTCGAGGGGACCTCCGTCTTCGGCGCTGGGACCGACGTGGTGACGCTGCGGCGGCGGGTGGGGATGGTGTTCCAGCGGCCGAACCCGTTCCCGAAGTCGATCTTCGACAACGTGGCCTACGGGCCGGCCATGAACGGGCTGGTGGCGCGGCGCGAGCTCCCGGACCTCGTGGAGCGCTGCCTGCGGCAGGCGGCGCTCTGGGACGAGGTGAAGGACCGGCTCGACGCGCCGGGCACCTCGCTCTCGGGCGGCCAGCAGCAGCGGCTCTGCATCGCGCGGGCGCTGGGCAACCAGCCCGACGTGCTGCTGATGGACGAGCCGTGCTCGGCGCTCGACCCGATCGCCACGCAGCGGGTGGAGGAGCTCATCCTCGAGCTCAAGGCGCACTACACGATCGTCATCGTGACGCACAACATGCAGCAGGCCGCGCGCGTGTCGGACCTGACCGGCTTCTTCGACCGCGGCGCGCTCGTGGAGTTCGACGCCACGGAGACGATCTTCACGCGGCCGGCGCAGGAGCGCACCGAGGCGTACATCACGGGGAGGTTCGGATGAGCTCGGAACTGCACCGGCACTTCCACGACGACCTGAACCACGTGAAGGTGCGCCTCCTCACCATGTCCGGGGAGGCGGAGGCCGCGCTCGGCCTCGCCGTCGAGGCGCTGCTCGAGCGCGACGCCGAGAAGGCGCGGCAGGTGATCCGGGGCGACCGGGTGATCGACGCGATGGAGGTGGAGATCGAGGAGCAGGCGGTGCGGCTCCTCGCGCTCCAGCAGCCGATGGCGCGCGACCTCCGCATGCTCACCTGCGCCCTCAAGATCGCGACCGACCTCGAGCGCGTGGGCGACCACGCGGTCAACATCGCCCAGGCCGCGGAGCGGCTGGCCCACGCGCGGGCGATCACCCCGGAGCCGGAGATCGTCGAGATGGCGCGCCTCGCGCGCGAGATGCTCTCCGACGCGCTCGAGGCGTTCATCCGGGGCGACGCGCAGGCGGGGCGCGAGATCTGCCGGCGCGACGACAAGGTGGACGCGCTCAACCGCTCGGTCTTCCGGATCCTGCTCACGCACATGATGGAGGACCCGCACACGATCGGCTCGGGGATGGAGCTCTTCCTCGTGAGCCGCAACCTCGAGCGGGTGGCCGACCTCGCCACGAACGTGGCGGAGGACGTGATCTTCCTCGTGGAGGGGAAGAACGTGAAGCACCACGCCGAGGACCGGGGCGGCCCCGCCCCCGCGGGCACCCCCGCGTGACCGAGGCCGTAGCGGCGCCCTGGGCCCCGCCGGGACCGGCGGCGCCGCGCGACCGCCTCGGCGCGATCGACGTCGGGTCGAACTCCATCCGCCTCCTCGTCGCGGAGTACGACCCGCAGACGGGGCTCAGCGTCATCGACGAGGTGAAGGACCAGCCCCGGCTCGCGCAGGGGCTCGCCGCCACCGGCCGGCTCGACGCCACCGCGATCGAGCGCGCCATGCAGGCGCTCGCGCGGATGCGCGAGGTCTGCCACCGCCGCGGGGTGTCGCGCCTGGTGGCGGTCGCCACCGCGGCGGTGCGCGAGGCCGCCAACGGCCCCGACTTCGCCGCGCGCGTCCAGCGCGAGCTGGGGATCCCGCTGCAGGTGATCGACGCCGAGACCGAGGCGCAGCTGGCGTGGCGCTCGGTGCAGCACCACTTCCGGCTCGCCGGCGAGCGGACGCTCGTCGCCGACATCGGCGGCGGGAGCCTCGAGCTGATCGGCGCGGTGAACGGGCTCATCGAGCTGATCCGCTCCCTGCCCTTCGGCGCCGTGCGGCTCACCGAGATGTTCATGACCAACCGCCGCGACCCGTGGCGGGACATCGCCGAGCTGCGCCGGCATGCCCGCAAGACGCTGCGGAAGACGTTCGCGCGGCACGAGTGGGCGGCCGCGCACGTCATCGGCTCCGGCGGGTCGTTCACGAGCCTGGGGCGGATGGCGGCGCTGCGCCGCGGCCTCCCCGCGGCCGACAGCGTGCACGGGACGGTCGTGACCACCGCCGAGGTGGAGCAGCTCCTCGAGTGGCTCGCGACCCGGACGACGGAGCAGCGCCGCGCGGTGCCCGGGCTCAACCCGGAGCGCGCCGACATCATCCTGGCCGGCCTCGCCGTGACCGCCGAGCTGCTCGACGCCATCGGGGCCCGGCAGCTCACCGTCAGCGCCTTCGGCCTCCGCGAGGGGCTGCTGCTCGACATGGTGGGGGCCGCCCCCGAGGCGCCCGTCGCCGACCGGCTGCGGCTGATCCGCGACTTCGTGGACCGCTGCCAGTGCGACCGCCGGCACGTGGAGCAGGTGCGCGTCCTCGCGCTGCAGCTCCACGACCAGCTCGGCGGCATCCTCGGCGCCACGCCCGAGGAGCGCGACATCCTCGAGGCCGCCGGGCTGCTGCACGACGTGGGGCAGCTGGTGAGCTACCGCCGGCACCACCACCACAGCTACCAGCTCATCATGCACGCCGAGCGGCTTGGGCTCGACCAGCGCCAGCGCGCGCTCGTGGCGATCGTGAGCCGGTACCACCGGAAGCGGGGGCCCTCGCGGAAGCACGAGGAGTTCGCCCGCCTCTCGCTGGACGACCAGGCCATCGTGCGCCGCATGAGCGCCCTCCTCCGCGTCGCCGACGGGCTCGACCGCGGCCACACCGCCAGCGTCGAGCGCGTCCAGTGCGAGCTCGGCGACGACGTGCTGGTGCTCCGCGCCCTCCCCCGGCTCGCCCGCGCCGACCTCTCCCTCGAGGCGTGGGGCGCCAGCCGCAAGGCCGATGTCCTCGCCAAGCTGCTCGACCGCGAGGTGCAGGTCGTCGTCCAGCCGTAGGCCTCGTCACCGGATCGTTGCCTGATCGCGGCCTGATCATGACGGAGAGGCCGTATCCTCGCCCCATGGCCGTGCCGTTTCTCGCCCGCCTCGCGCACCACGACCGCGCCCTCTTCGCGCGCTGGGCGCTCTCGGGCTCGCCGCGACTCCTGTCGCGCCGGGCCTGGACGGCCGTCACCCACCTCGGCGGGACGGTCGCCAGCGTGCTGGCCGTGGCGCTCCCCCTCGGCCTCCCCGGTGCCGTCGGCGACGCGGCGCGCGAGGGGGCCCTGGTGCTCGCCGTCTCCCACCTGCTGGTGCAGCTCGTGAAGCGCTCCGTGGGCCGGCCCCGCCCCGCGCGCACGCTCAGCTTCGAGGCGCTCGTGGGCGAGCCCGACCGCTTCAGCTTCCCGTCGGGCCACGCGGCGGCCGCGATGTCGGTGGCGCTGGGGTACGGGCTCGCCTTCCCCGTGGCGGCGCCGGTCCTGGTGCCGCTGGCGCTGCTGGTGGGGTTCTCGCGGGTCGTCCTGGGGGTGCACTACCCGGGCGACGTGCTCGCGGGCCAGACGCTCGCGGTGCTCACCGCGGCCCTGCTCCGCCTCCTGGGCTGACTCAGGCGGCGCTTGCGGGCGCCTGCGGCGCCCAGCGGGCCAGCACGGCGGCGAGCTCGTGCTTCCGGACGGGCTTGCGCAGGTAGTCGTCCATCCCCGCCGCGAGGCAGCGCTCCCGGTCGCCGTCCATCGCCAGCGCCGTCACCGCCACGATCGGGGTGCGCCGGCCCGCGCCCTCGCGCCGCCGGATCTCCGCGGTGGCCGCGAAGCCGTCGGTCCCGGGCATGTGGCAGTCCATGAGCACCACGTCGAAGCGACCGGTGCTCCAGGCCTGCACCCCGGCCTGCCCGTCCTCCGCCACCTCCACGTCGCACCCGAGGCGCTTGAGCATCTCGAGGGCCACGGCGCGGTTGGCAGGGTGGTCCTCGCAGAGCAGCACCCGGCAGCGCGCGGCCGGCGCGGCGGCGGCGGGCGACGCGCCGCCCCCCCGCCGGGCCGCCTGCTCGCGGGCGAGCGCGGTGATGGCCTCGAGGTCGGCCCGGCGGAACGGCGCGCGCAGCACCGCCGACGCCCCCGCGGCGAACCAGCGGTCGCGGCGGGCGTACTGGTCGCTCGCGGCCAGGAGCACGAGCGGCACCGGGCAGGCGGCGACGAGCTCCGGCGACAGGGCGTCGCGGCGCGGCGCCGAGACGATCACGAGGTCGGAGCCGTCGGCCGCGGCCCGCGAGGCCCGCAGGTGGCGCAGCGCCTCGTCGGCCCCGGCGCACGCCTCCACCTCGAGGCCCTGGGCGGCGAGCGCCTCGGCCAGCACCCGGCGCGCGAGCGGGTACTCGACGGCCACGAGCACGCGCGGCGCCGGGCCGGCCGGCGGCGCCACGGCCGGCTCGGGCTCGCACGGCAGGGTGATGTCGAAGCAGAACGTGCTCCCCGCCCCCACCTCGCTGGTGAGGGTCAGCTCGCCGCCGTGCAGCCGCGCGAGCTGGCGGCTGATCGAGAGCCCGAGTCCCGTACCGCCGAAGCGGCGGCTGGTCGAGCCGTCGGCCTGGGTGAACTTCCCGAAGATCCGCTCGCGCTGGGCCTCCGGGATGCCGATCCCCGTGTCGCTCACGGTGAAGCACATCCGCGCGCGCCCCCCGGCGACCGGCTCGCCCGCGATGTCGAGCAGCACGTGGCCCCGCTCCGTGAACTTCACGGCGTTGCCCACGAGGTTCACGAGCACCTGGCGCACCCGCTTCGCGTCGCCCACGAGGCGCATCGGCGTGCCCGGGGCGGTGCGCAGCACCAGCTCGAGCCCCTTCTCGGCGGCGCGCGGCGCCAGCAGCTCGGCCACCTCCTCCACGAGCGCGCCCAGGTCGAACGGATGCGGGTCGAGCTGCAGCTGGCCCGCCTCGAGCTTCGAGAAGTCCAGGATGTCGTCGATGATGCCCAGGAGGCTGTAGGCGGCCGAGCGCGTGGTCTCGGCGAACTCGCGCTGGGCCGCGTCGAGGCCGGTCTCGAGCATCAGGTCGGCGAACCCCACGATCGCGTTGAGCGGCGTGCGGATCTCGTGGCTCATGTTCGCGAGGAACTCCGACTTGAGCCGAACCGACTCCAGCGCCCGCGTGCGCGCCTGGTCGAGCTCGCCGTTGAGCCGCGCGAGCTCCTCCGCCTGCTCGGCCGCGCGCCGCCACGCCCGCTCGACCTCCTCGTACGACTGGCGCAGCCGGGCCTCGGCGGCGCGGCGCGCGGTCACGTCGAGGTAGATCACCTGCACGCTCGAGACGCGGCCCGAGGCGTCCTCGATCGGCGCCGCGGAGACCGCCACGTCCACCGCGCGGCCGTCCTTGTGGTGCCGCCGCAGCTCGAGCCCGGCGATCCGCTCCCCTCGCAGCACGCGCCCGAGCAGGTCCTGCGCCTCGGCCGCCTCGCCCGCGCCGGCGAGCGTCGGCAGCGGCCGGTCGAGCACCTCGGCGGCGCGCCAGCCGAAGAGCCGCTCCGCCTCCGGGTTCCACGAGAGCACCCGGCCATCGGCGGTGAGCGTCACGATGGCGAGCGGCGAGCTCTGGAAGAGGGCGTGCAGGCGCGTCTCCGTCTCCCGGCGCGCGCTGATGTCGGTGTGCGTACCCACGGCGCGAAGCGCGCGCCCCGACCCGTCGCGCGCCACCACGCTGCCGCGCCCGAGCACCCAGCGCCAGCTCCCGCGCCGCGTGCGCAGGCGGTAGGCGTGCTCGCGGGTGGAGGCCACGCCCTTGAGGTGCGCCACCATGAAGTCATGCGCCGCCCCGCGGTCGTCCGGGTGGATCAGCGCGGCCCAGGCCTGCATCGTCGGCGCGAGCTCGTGGCGCTCGTATCCCAGCATCGCGCACCAGCGGTCGCTGAACCAGACGCGGCCCGTCGTCAGGTCGCAATCCCACACGCCGTCGTCGGTCGCCTGCAGCACGAGCCGCTGCCGCTCCTCGCTCTCCGAGAGCGCCGCGTGCGCCCGCTCGAGCGCGGCGAGGTGCGCCCCCAGTTCGCGGCGCTCCGCCGCGAGGGCGTCGGCCAGGTCGAGCCGCCGCTCGGTGCCGCGGCGCAGCGCGTCCGCGAAGACGCTCGCGACGGCCGCCTGCAGCAGCACCAGCAGCAGGTGCGGCCCGAGCAGCCCCCACGTCACCGCGGGCTCGTGGAAGTACGGCGACACGAGCCCGCGGTTCTGCAGCGCCGCCAGCACCAGGTGCAGCACGACGAGCGCCAGCACCCCGGGCCAGAGGCAGCGCCAGTCCTGGTAGACCAGCAGGACGGTCACCGCCGTGAAGGCGAGGAAGTGCGCCTCGGGCTGCCCGTGCAGCTGGTGCACCGCCAGCGCCCCGAAGGCCTGCAGCGCCAGGCCGGCGGTGACGCGCGTCCCGGAGGCGCCCGGCCAGCGCCACGCGGCGAGCATGAACGCCGCCGCCGCCGCCCCGCCCCCCGCGAGCGCCGCGACCCAGGTGCCGTGCAGCGGGGCGAGCAGCAGCGCGAGCAGGAGGTGGAGGGCGATCGCCCACCGGATCACCCGGTCGCCGCGACGATGGACGTCGGCGAGCCGGTCGCCCGCCAGGGGCAGCGACGGGACGGCGGGCACGGGACCCGGCGGGGCGGCAGGGAGGTCAGGCGCAGGCATCCGATGGAGGTATCGGAGCCGGCGCGCAGGGTCTTGAGGGGGCGCCGGCGTCAGTAGCCGGCGGGCAGGCCCCCGCGCGGCCCGTCCCTCGCCGCGGCGCGCAGCAGGTCCCGGAGCGGCGCGGGCGCGGACAGCGCCGCCACGATCGCCGGCGCGGCCGACGTCCCGATGCGGCTGGCGCCGGCCTGCACCATCGCGAGCGCGTCGGCGAGGGTGCGCACGCCGCCCGAGGCCTTGACCCCGATGGTGGCGCCGACGGTGCGGCGCAGCAGCGCCACCGCCTCGAGGGTGGCGCCGCCGGCCGCGTGGAAGCCGGTCGAGGTCTTCACGAAGGCGGCGCCTCCCTCCACCGCGGCGCGCGCCGCCGCGACCGCCTCGTCCGGCGTGAGGGCCGCGGTCTCGAGGATCGCCTTGACCGGCGCCGTGCCCGCCGCCGAGACCACGGCGCGCACGTCGTCGCGCACGGCACCCCAGCGCCCCGCCTTCGCCTCGCCGAGCGGGATGACCATGTCCAGCTCGCCGGCGCCGTGGGCCACGGCGAGCTCCGCCTCGAGCGCCTTGGCGCCGGTCGCCATCGCGCCGAGCGGGAACCCCACGACCGCGGCGACCGGCACCGCCGCCCCGGCGAGCGCGTCGCACGCCGCACGCACCCACCGCCCGTTGACGCAGACCGCCGCGACGCGGAGCCGCGCCCCCTCCTCGGCAACGCGGCGCACCTCGGCCTCCGTCGCCTCGGGACGGAGCAGCGTGTGGTCGAGCAGGTGGGCGATGCCCGGCGTGGCGAGCTGCGCGGGGTCGAGCCAGTCGGGCGTCACATGTACCTCGCGAGGGCGCGATGGCGGGCCACGTACTCGCGGTTGCGGAAGGGGAGGACGAGGAGCATCCCGGCCACGAAGCCGCCGACGTGCGCCCAGAACGCCGTCCCCCCCGCCACGCGCCCGAGCGACGTGAAGCCCGACAGCAGCTGCAGCAGGAACCAGTAGCCGAGCATGAAGAACGCGGGCACGTCGATCGTGGTGACGAACACGAGCAGCACCAGCAGCATGTGGATCCGCACCCGCGGGTAGAGCACCACGTAGGCCCCCATCACCCCGCCGATCGCGCCCGACGCGCCGACCATCGGGATCGCGCTCGCGGGGCTCGCCACCACCTGCGCCGCCGCCGCCAGCAGCCCGCAGAGGACGTAGAACAGGAGGTAGCGTCCCCGCCCCATCGAGTCCTCGACGTTGTTCCCGAAGACGTGCAGGAACCACATGTTGCCGAGGAGGTGCAGCCACCCGCCGTGCATGAACATGGAGAGGAGCGGCGACGCCCAGTTGGGCTCCGCCGTCACCTCGCAGGCGAGCCCCGGCCCGACCGGGAAGGTGGTGCCGGGCCGCACGAGGCCGAGCAGCTCGCCCGGGATGAGCGCCTTCTCGCAGATCGAGCGGGGGAACGCCTCGGTCAGGCCGGCCCCCTGCACGAGGACCCACACCGCGAGGTTGGCGGCGATCAGCCCCCAGGTGACCACCGGGGGGCGCAGCGTCGGGTTCTCGTCCCGGATCGGAAACATGGCGCGTTAAACTTAGCCGACCCCATCCGGAGCCCCGCCGTGCACCGCCCGCTGCTCGCCGCGCTGCTCGCGGCCGCCCTGCCCGCCGCCGCCGCCGCGCAGTTGCCCCGCTTCGCCGTCTCCTTCCCCCGCGAGCGCAGCGCGACCCCGCTCGACGGGCGGGTGCTGCTCCTCGTCTCCACCGACTCGACGCGAGAGCCGCGCTTCCAGATCGGCTACGCGACCGAGACCCAGCAGGTCTTCGGCGTGGACGTGGACGGGCTCGCGCCGGGCCAGCCAGCCGTCGTGGACGAACGCGCCTTCGGCTTCCCGCTGCGCTCGCTGCGCGAGGTGCCGAAGGGGCGCTACTGGGTGCAGGCGGTGCTGAACCGCTACGAGACGTTCCGCCGGGCCGACGGCCACGTGGTGAAGCTCCCGCCCGACCGCGGCGAGGGCCAGCACTGGAACACGAAGCCCGGCAACCTGTACAGCACCGCCCGCTGGGTCGTCGTGGACCCCGCGCGCCCCGCGCCGATCCGCCTCGTGCTCGACCGCGAGATCCCGCCGATCCCCGACCCGCCGGAGACGCGGTACGTGAAGCACGTGCGCATCCGCAGCGAGCTGCTGTCGCGCTTCTGGGGTCGCGACATGTACCTCGGCGCCCACGTGCTGCTCCCCGAGGGGTTCGACGCGCACCCCAAGGCGCGCTACCCGCTCGTCATCAACCACGGGCACTTCCCGTACGACTTCGAGGGGTTCCGCGAGACGCCGCCCGACCCGACGGTCCCCTGCGTCTACAGCGCGCGCTTCCGGCTCGACTGCTACAACCGGATCCAGGACTCGCTGGCGCACGACTTCTACCGCGCGTGGACCGGCCCCGGCTTCCCGCGCGTGCTGCTCGTCGAGATCCAGCACCCCACGCCGTACTACGACGACTCGTACGCGGTGAACTCCGCGAACAACGGCCCCTACGGCGACGCGATCATGCGCGAGCTCGTCCCCGAGATCGAGCGGCGGTTCCGCGGCCTCGGGAAGGGCTACGCCCGCTTCACGTACGGCGGCTCGACCGGCGGCTGGGAGGCGATGGCGGTGCAGATGTTCTACCCCGACGACTTCAACGGCGCGTGGATCGCCTGCCCCGACCCGATCGACTTCCGCGCGTACACGGTCGTGGACATCTACAGCGACACGAACGCGTACTACGCCGCGGGCCCGTGGAAGCGCACGCCGCGGCCGGGGCACCGCAACTGGCTCGGCCACCTGAGCGCCACGCTGCAGGACATGAATCACTACGAGCTCGCCCTGGGCACGAAGAACCGCTCGGGCGACCAGTGGGACATCTGGGAGGCGGTCTTCTCGCCGGTGGGGCCGGACGGCTACCCGCGGCGCATCTGGGACCGGCTCACGGGGACGATCGACCGGTCGGTCGCCGAGTACTGGCGCGAGCACTACGACCTGACGCACATCCTGAGGCGCGACTGGCCCACGCTCGGCCCGAAGCTCCGGGGCAAGCTGTTCATCTACGTCGGCGACATGGACAACTACTACCTCAACAACGCGGTCTACCTCACGGAGGAGTTCCTGAAGTCCACCACGAACCCGCCGTACGAGGGCGCGGTGGACTACGGCGACCGCGCCGAGCACTGCTGGAACGGCGACCACACGCGCCCCAACGCCTACTCGCGGATGCGGTACCACCAGATGTTCATCCCGCGCATCATGGAGCAGATCCGCAGGAACCACCCCGCCGACGTGGACACCACGACCTGGCGCTACTGAGGGCGGCGGGGGACGCCGCTACGGCCTCGCGAGGAGGGCGCGGACCTCGGCCGCGAGCGCCGCGTTGGTGGCCACGGCGCTCTCGCCCAGCGCCGTCGGCCGCCCCGCCCAGTCGGTGAAGACCCCGCCCGCCTCCGTGACGATCGGCTGCAGGCAGGCGATGTCCCACGGGTTCATGACGGGGTCGAGCATCGCCTCGGCCCGGCCGGTGGCGACGAGCAGGTAGCCGTAGCAGTCGCCCCAGGTACGGCTCACGTGCGCGGCGCGGGCGAGCCGCTCCCACCCGGCGCGGCGCGCATCGTCCGGGTAGCCGCTCAGGTCGGTGGTGAGGACGCAGGCCTCGGCGAGCGCCCCCACCCCCGACACCCGGCAGCGCGACCCATCGTGCCAGCACCCCTCCCCCGGCGCGGCCCACAGGTGCTCGTCCACCGCCGGGAACGACGCGGCCCCGGCGAGCACCCGCTCCCCCTCGAGCACGGCGACCAGGCTCCCCCAGAGCGGCACGCCGCGCAGGAACGCCTTGGTGCCGTCGATCGGGTCGAGCAGCCAGCGCCGGCCGCTCGTCCCCGGCGTGGCGCCGAACTCCTCGCCGAGCACCGCGTCCGCCGGGAAGCGCTCGGCGAGCCACGCACGCGCCGCCTGCTCCGCCTCGCGGTCGGCGAGCGTGACGGGCGAGCCGTCGGCCTTCGTGTCGGCGGCGAGGCCGGTGCGCCAGCGGCGCAGCGCCACCGCGCCGGCCAGGCGGGCGACATCGGCGGCGGCGGCGAGGAGGGTGGTGGGGTGCATGGCCGCAAACGTAGCCCGGGCCCGGGGCCGGCGGCGACACGCGCCGCCTGCCGGGGTGCGCGCGGGCGGCTAAGTTGCCGCCCATGACGCAGGTCCCCGAGCTGCTCGCCCCCGCCGGCACCGTGGATGCCGTGCGCGCCGCCGTGGCCAACGGCGCCGACGCGGTCTACCTCGGCGCCGAGCGCTTCAACGCGCGCGACGACGGCGCGCAGCTCACCCTCGACGAGCTCGCCCGGGCGTGCCGCATCGCCCACGCGCACGGTGCCCGCGTCTACCTCACGTTCAACGTGCTCCTGAAGCCCGCGGAGCTGCGCGACGCGCTCCTGCACCTCGGCGACTGCCTCGACCGCGGCATCGACGCGGCGATCGTGCAGGACCTCGGCGCGGTGCGGCTCATCCGGCGCGCGTACCCCGGGCTCGAGATCCACGGCTCGACCCAGATGACGGTGCACGACGCCGCCGGCGCCCGGGTGATGCAGGAGCTCGGGCTCGAGCGGGTGGTGCTCGCGCGCGAGAACACGCTCGACGACATCCGCGCCATCCGCGAGGCGGTGCCGGGGCTCGGCCTCGAGAGCTTCATCCACGGCGCGCTCTGCATCGCCTACAGCGGGCAGTGCTACATGTCGGGGATGATCTCGGAGCGCAGCGCGAACCGCGGCGCCTGCGCCCAGTCGTGCCGCAAGGACTACGCGCTCGCCGACGCCACCACGGGCGCCGAGCTCGACCGCGGCTACCTCATCTCGGCGCGCGACCTCGCGGCCGGCGAGCACCTCGACGCGATCGCCGAGCTCGGGATCGGCTGCCTCAAGATCGAGGGCCGCAAGAAGAAGCCCGAGTACGTGGCCACCGTCACGCGCACGTACCGGCAGTTCCTCGACCGGCTCGCCGCGGGCCGCTGGACGCCGCCGACGCCCGCCGAGGTGCAGCCGCTGGTGCAGATCTTCTCGCGCGGCTTCACGGGCGGCATGTTCGGCGGCCGCGCCGGGCGCGCCTACGTCACCCGCACCCATCCCGACAACCGCGGCGCCGTGCTCGGCCGCGTCACCGGCCGCGAGCGCGACGAGCTCGTCCTCGCCGTCTCGCAGCCGATCGGCGTCGGCGACGGGCTGGGCTTCGAGCATCCCGAGGGCGCCGCGCGCGGGAGCGCCGGCTTCGCCGTGGCGCGGGTGCGCACGATCCGCGCGCGCGACGGGCAGCTCACGCAGGCGGTGAACGCGGGCGCGGACGTGCCGGTGGGCTGGACGGTGGCGCGCTCGGCGCAGGCGGAACTCCTCGCGGGGGCGCGCGCCTCGTACGCCGGCGTCACCCCGGAGCGGGAGGCGCCGCGCACGCCGGTGGACGCGATCGTGGCGGGCCGCGAGGGCGAGCCGCTCGTCGTCACCCTCGTCGCCGGCGACGAGCAGGTGTCGGTGACCGGCGAGCTGCCGCTCGCGCCGGCGCGGCACCGGGCCCTAGACGACGCCATGCTGCGCGAGCAACTCGGCCGGCTCGGCGGGACGCCGTTCGCCCTGCGTGGCCTGGACACCGGACGGCTCGCCGCCGGGCTCTTCCTGCCGGTGAGCGCACTCAACGACCTGCGCCAGCACGCGGTGGCCGAGCTGCTCGCGCGGCGCGACTGGCGGCGCCAGGGGGCGCGCGCGGCCCGGGAGCAGGCGGTCACGGCCGCGCTGGCGCTCGACCCGGCTCCGGTGGCGACGACCGACGCCCCGCGCCTTGTCGCCGAGGTCTGGCGGCTCGACGACGCGCGCGCCGCCGCCGACGCCGGCGCCGACGAGGTGTCGCTCGACCTCTTCCTGCGCCACCCCACGCCCCCCGTCACGAGGGTCCGCGCCCTCGCCGCCGAGCTCGCGGGCCGGGGCGTCGCCTTCCGGCTCCGCACCCCGACGATCGTGCGCCCCGAGGAGCGCCGCGTGGTGGACAAGTGGCTCGCCCTCGGCACGGCGGTCAGCAGCGGGCACGTGGGGCTCGTGGCCGAGCTGGCGCGCGCCGGCCGCGACGTCGTCGCCGACTACGGCGTGAACTGCTTCAACCAGTTCACGGCGCAGGAACTCTTCCGCCTCGGCGCGCGCCGCATCGTGCTGAGCGTGGAGCTCACCGCCGACGAGATGGCGCAGGTGAGCGCGCCGTGGCGCGGGGCGGGGTTCGACGTGTTCGTCTGGGGGCGGCCGGAGGGGATGACGATCGAGCACTGCGTGCTCTCCGCCGCCTTCGACCGCGAGCCGACCACCTGCCGCGACCTCTGCGTGCAGAAGCACGTGCACGTGGAGCTGACCGATCCGGCCGGCTACGCCTTCCCGGTCGCCACCGACAGCGCCTGCCGCAACCGGCTGCTGCACTCGCGGCCGGTGGACGCGTCGGAGTTCCTGCCGGCGCTCTGGCGGCAGGGGCTGCGCACGTATCGCCTCGTCTTCAACGTGCCGGGCGACCCGGTCGCCGAAGTGACGGCGGCGTACCGCCAGGCGGTGGACGCGGTCGCCGCCGGCCGCGCCCCCGACGCGCGAACGATCCGCGCCCTCGTGGGCGGCGCGTTCACGAGGGGGCATTTCGCGCGGACGGTGTAGGGAGGCGTCGTGGGTCGTGCGACGGGCTCCGGCGCGGAGTGGCTGGTGCCGCCGCAGGAGACGCTGATCCTCGTCCCGTCGCGCCGAGGGGCCGCTACCACCGGCCTTGGCGGCCGGGGCGCACCCCGGCGTAATCTTCGGCAGCCGTATCGCGTCCTCCTCCCCGATCGCCCGTGAGCGCCCCATGATCCGCCGGGTCCTCGCCGCCGCCTGCCTCGCCGTCGTGCCCGCCGCGCCCGCCGCGGCGCAGCAGCGGCTCGGCACCGTCCACTTCCCCACCTCCGCCGCCCCGGTCGCGCAGGCGCACTTCGAGCGCGGCGTGAAGCTCCTCCACAGCTTCGAGTACGCCGACGCCGCGCAGGCCTTCCTGGCGGCGCAGCAGGCGGAACCCGGGTTCGCCCTCGCGTACTGGGGCGAGGCGATGACGTACACGCACCCGCTCTGGAACGAGCAGGACCTCCCGAGGGCCCGCGCCGCGCTGGCGCGGCTCGGCCCGACCCCCGAGGCACGGGCCGCGACGGCCCCGACCCCTCGCGAGCGCGCCTACCTCGCCGCCGTCGAGGCGCTCTACGGCGAGGGGAGCAAGCCGCGGCGCGACACCCTCTACCTGCGGGCGGTGGAGCAGCTCGTCGCCGCGTACCCGGACGACGACGAGGCGAAGGCGTTCCAGGCCCTCGCCCTGATGGGGCTGAGCCAGGGCACGCGCGACGTGCCGGCGTACATGCGGGCCGGCGCCATCGCGCTCGAGCTGCTCGGCCGCCACCCGGATCACCCCGGCGCCGCGCACTACGTCATCCACGCCTTCGACGACCCGGTGCACGCGCCCCTCGGCCTCCCGGCCGCGCGCGCGTACTCCCGCATCGCCCCCGACGCCGACCACGCGCAGCACATGACCACCCACATCTTCCTCGCGCTGGGGATGTGGCCGGAGGTCGTCGCGCAGAACACCGTCGCGCAGGACGGCGTCGGCGGCGCGTGGTTCCCGGGCCACTACACCCACTGGCTCCACTACGGGCTGCTGCAGCAGGGGAAGTTCGACGAGGCGGCCGCCCTGCTCGAGCGCGTGCGCTCGGGCCCCCTGAACCCCGGCCGCCGCGCCCACCTGCTCCTGATGCGCGCACAGCAGGTGATCAATGCCGAGCAACCCGACGCCCCCTCGCTCGCGTGGCCGGTGGAGACGGCGGGGCTCGGGCCCTGGGGCCTGGCCCAGGAGGCGTTCGCGCGCGGGTGGGTCGCCCTGCGCCGGGGCGACGCGCCGGCGGCGGAGCGGCGGGCGGCGGAGCTCGACGCCCTGGCACAGCGCGCCGCGTCGCTCGACCCGATGGACCGGATGCGCGGCACGTCGGCCGTACCGGCGATCATGGCGAAGGAGCTGCGCGCCCTCCTGCACGACGCGGCGGGCCGCCGCGCCGACGCGCTCGCGCTCGCCCGCGAGGCCGCGGAGGCCGAGGCCGCGCTGCCGATGGAGTTCGGCCCGCCCGACGTCGTGAAGCCGGGGTTCGAGCTGCTCGGCGAGCTGCTGCTCGCCGCGGGCGACGAGCGCGGGGCGCAGGCCGCGTTCGAGCGTTCGCTGGCACTCGCCCCGAACCGCCTGCGGTCGCGCCAGGGACTGGCGCGCACCCTCCTCTCGGCTACCACGCCCGCGGCCAGCCGCAACCCGTCCGCGCGCTGAGCGCGGACGCACCCGACCCCGTCTCCCTCTCCGCCCCCCCGATGCCCGACCTCGGCCCGCTGCACCCCATCATCGTCCACTTCGTCATCGCGCTCGGCGTCGTCGGCGTCGGGTTCCGGCTGCTCGGGCTGGCGCCGTTCGGCGCGTGGGCGCGCCACGCCGCCACGGCGCTGATCCTGATGGCGGCGGTCGCCGGTGTCCTCGCCTACGCGTCGGGCGACGACGCGCACGGGCCCGCCGAGCGGATCCCGGGCGCGCGCGCGATGGTGCAGGAGCACGCGGAATGGGGCGAACGCGCACGCAACGCGCTCCTCGCGCTCGGCCTGGTCGAGATTGCCGGGCTCGCGCTGCGGCGGCGCGAGAAGGTCGCGCGCGGGCTGATGGTCGCGTCGGCGCTCGTGGGGCTCGTGGCCGTGTTCGCGATCTACGAGGCCGGCGAGCACGGCGGCGAACTGGTGTACGCCTACGCCGGCGGCGTCGGCACCCGCGAGGGGGATCCCGCCGACGTGCAGCGGCTCCTCGTCGCCGGGCTCTACCACCAGGCCCGCGCCGCGCGCGACAGCGGCCGGGCCGAGGAGGCCGCGCGGCTCACGGACGAGCTGGCCCGGCAGCGCCCCGACGACCCGATGGTGGGGCTCCTCGCGGCGGAGTCGCAGCTCAAGGATCGCAAGGACGCCCTCGGGGCCGTGCAGGCGCTCCGGGCGCTCCGGGGCCCGGAAGACCAGCGCCCGTTCGCCGTGCGCCGGGCCTTGCTGCTCGCCGAGGCGTGGGTGGCACTGGCGGCACCGGACTCGGCCCGCGCGGTGCTTGCCGCCGCGCAGGCGAAGTTCCCCGGCGTGCGCTCGCTCGACGAGGCACTCGCCAAGCTGCCGTAGCAGCGCCCCCGGCCCGGGGCCCTTCACCCCGGTCCCGCTCGCCGGGGCGCTCGCGTCAGGTCGCGGATGTCCCGGCCTGTCATTCCGGCAGCTTTTCGGGGTATGCGGCTTGCCGCTCGAAGCACCGCATTCGTGTGACCGTCCCGCGGCGCCTGCCGGCGGGGCACGACCCGGTGGCCAGGTGGCGCCGGCGGCGGTCACCAGGACCCGAAAGGACCAGCCATGGCGTCCAAGATCATCGGTATCGACCTCGGGACGACGAACTCGGTCGTCGCCGTGATGGAAGGCGGCGATCCCGTCGTCATCCCCAACGCGGAGGGGGGGCGCACGACGCCGTCGGTCGTCGCGTTCACCAAGGACGGCGAGCGGCTCGTCGGCCAGGTCGCGAAGCGGCAGGCCGTGACGAACCCCCGGCAGACGATCTACTCGATCAAGCGCTTCATGGGCCGCCGGATGGGCGAGGTGACCGAGGAGACGCGGCGCGTGCCCTACGAGGTGAAGGCCGGCCCGAACGGCCTCGCCGCCGTGGAGATCGGCGGGAAGACGTACACCCCGCCCGAGATCTCGGCGATGGTGCTCCAGAAGATGAAGCAGACCGCGGAGGACTACCTCGGGACGAAGGTCGAGAAGGCGGTCATCACCGTCCCGGCCTACTTCAACGACGCGCAGCGCCAGGCGACGAAGGACGCCGGCAAGATCGCCGGGCTCGAGGTGATGCGCATCATCAACGAGCCGACGGCGGCGGCCCTCGCCTACGGCCTCGACAAGGCGAAGAAGCGGGACGAGAAGGTCGCCGTGTTCGACCTGGGCGGCGGCACCTACGACATCTCCGTGCTCGAGCTGTCGGAAGGCGTCTTCGAGGTGAAGAGCACGAACGGCGACACGCACCTGGGCGGCGACGACTTCGACCAGCGCGTGATCGACTGGCTCGTGACCGAGTTCAAGCGCGACCAGGGGATCGACCTCTCCAAGGACCCGATGGCGCTCCAGCGCCTGAAGGAGGCCGCGGAGAAGGCGAAGATGGAGCTCTCGAGCACCCAGAGCACCGACATCAACCTGCCGTTCATCACGGCCGACCAGTCGGGGCCGAAGCACCTCAACTACCAGCTCACCCGCGCGAAGTTCGAGCAGCTGGTGGACGACCTCGTGCAGCGCACCCTGCCCCCGATGGAGCAGGCGCTGAAGGACGCCGGGCTCAAGCCGTCGGAGATCGACGAGGTGATCCTCGTCGGCGGCTCGACCCGCATCCCGAAGATCCAGGAGATCGTGAAGAACTTCTTCGGCAAGGAGCCGAACAAGTCGGTGAACCCCGACGAGGTCGTGGCGATCGGCGCCGCGATCCAGGGCGGCGTGCTGGCGGGCGAGGTGAAGGACGTCCTCCTGCTCGACGTGACCCCGCTCTCGCTCGGCATCGAGACGCTGGGCGGCGTCACCACCGTGCTCATCCCGCGCAACACGACGATCCCGACCCGCAAGTCGGAGATCTTCTCGACCGCCGAGGACAACCAGAGCACCGTCGAGATCCACGTGCTGCAGGGCGAGCGCCAGATGGCGATCGACAACCGCACGATCGGCAAGTTCCAGCTCACGGGGATCCCGCCCGCCCCGCGCGGCGTGCCGCAGGTCGAGGTGACCTTCGACATCGACGCGAACGGCATCCTGAACGTCTCGGCGAAGGACCGCGCGACGGGCAAGGAGCAGAAGATCCGCATCGAGGCGTCGAGCGGCCTCACCGAGGCCGAGATCGAGAAGATGGTGAAGCAGGCCGAGGCGAACGCCGCCGCCGACAAGGCGCGCCGCGAGGAGATCGAGGCCCGCAACCAGCTCGACGCACTGGTGTACAAGGTCGAGAAGGACGCGAAGGAGTGGGCGGAGAAGGTCCCCGCCGAGGCGCGCTCGCGCATGGACGACGCGGTGAGCAAGGGCAAGGAGGCGCTCCGCACCGGCGACGCCGGCGCGATCCGCAACGCCCTGGAGGAGCTCAACGCCGCCTACGCCGCCGCCGGCGCCAGCCTGTACGCGCAGGCGCAGCAGGGGGCGGGGCCAGCGGGGGGCACCCAGCCGGGCGCCGAGGCGCCCAAGCAGGAGGACGTGGTCGAGGCCGACTACGAGATCGTGGACGACAAGAAGTGACGCAGGCTCCGGAATACCCCGGAGACCCCGGAGGGGCGCGACGGCCTGGTGCCGTCGCGCATCCTCGGGGATACAATTAGGGGCGGCCGGGGCCGTGGTGGTCCCGGCCGGTGTCGTAGAAGGATGGCAGCGGGATGATGGTCGACCAGACCGGAAGGATGAGGGACACCCTGATGTCCACGCGTTCGCTCAACTGGCTGAAGTTCGGTGGTCTCGTGGGCCTCGCCTTCGGCCTGGGCCTGCTCTTCGCCGGCCTGCTCGACCTGCCGGGTCGCTCGCTCGCGCAGCAGGGCGCGCCGGCCCGCCCGGCGATCAACGCCGTGGCGCCGCCGCCCATTCCCGGCGCGGCCCCGCTGCAGAACCTCAGCGACGCGTTCGCGGCGGTGGTGGACGCCGTCCGCCCGGGCGTGGTGTACATCCGCGCCTCGCGGACCGAGAAGGCCACCGCGGACCGGCAGGACCCGCACCCGGAGCTGCCGCCGGGGTTCGAGCAGTTCTTCCCGCGCTTCCGCCGCCGCCCCGAGTTCCAGCAGGGGAGCGGCTCCGGCTTCGTGGTGTCGAAGGACGGCTACATCCTCACCAACAACCACGTGGTGGACGAGGCCGACGAGGTCGTCGTGCGCCTGGTGGACCGCCGCGAGTTCAAGGCGAAGGTGATCGGCAAGGACGCCAACACCGACGTCGCGGTGCTCAAGATCGAGGCGACCGGCCTGCAGCCCCTCGCCCTCGGCAACAGCGACGCCGAGAAGATCGGCGAGTGGGTGCTCGCCATCGGCAACCCGCTCGGCGAGAACCTGACGTTCACCGTCACGAGCGGGATCATCAGCGCCAAGGGCCGGCAGCTCGACCTGCCCCAGCGCACCAACATGAACATCAGCGACTTCATCCAGACCGACGCTGCGATCAACCCCGGCAACTCGGGCGGTCCGCTGGTGAACGTGCGCGGCGAGGTGATCGGCATCAACTCGGCGATCGCGAGCGAGACCGGCTTCTACCAGGGCTACGGCTTCGCGATCCCGATCAATCTCGCCCGCCGCGTCATGGAGATGCTCATCACCGACGGCAAGGTGAGCCGCGCCGCACTCGGCGTCTCGATTCGCGAGGTGGACCCGAAGGACGCCAAGTACGCGGGGCTCGACGACATCCGCGGCGTGGTGGTGGCCGAGCTGCCAGAGGGGTCGTCGGCGGGCAAGGCCGGACTCGAGGCGGGGGACATCATCCTCTCGGTGGACGGCCGCCCGGTGGACCGCGTGGGCCAGCTCCAGCAGGAGATCGGGTTCCGCAAGCCCGGCGAGACCGTGGCCGTGGAGGTCGCCCGCAAGGGCGGCGTCCGCAAGACGTTCCGGGTGAAGCTGCAGCTGCTCGAGGATCGCCAGGAGCTGGCGGCCGCGGCGGCTCCGGCGCCCGGCGCGGCCGACGACGCCCCCGAGGGCGGCGAGGCCGCGGGGCTGGCCCGGGAGCTGCTCGGGATCTCGGTGGAGGCGCTCACGCCGCAGCGCGCACGGGCGATGCAACTGCCCCCCGCCACGCGCGGCATCCTGGTCACCGAGGTCGTGCCGGGCGGGCCGTCGTTCCGCTCGCTGCGCGAGTCGTCGCCGATGGCGGGCGACATCATCGTGGGCCTCGAGGGTCGCGCCATCGCCAGCGAGTCCGACCTGCGCAGGGCGCTCGGCGCCTACAAGGCGGGCGACATCGTGACGCTCCAGGTGCAGTCGTACGCGCAGGGCCAGCTCGGCCCCAGGCGGATCGTGCGCATCGAGCTCGGCACCGGCGACATCTGAGCGACGGCGCGGCGCGGTGACGGCGGGGGTGCGGCGGGCGCTGCACCCCCGCCATCGTGTCGCGGTATCTTTCGGCCCTCGCGGTCGTGGCGGAACTGGCAGACGCGCGGGACTTAGGATCCCGTGGGCATCCCCGTGTGGGTTCGAGTCCCACCGACCGCATCGCCGCGCGCCCCGTCGCGCCCGTCACCCTGCTACCTTTCCCCGCATGAGCCCCATCACCGTCGAGCAGACTGCGCAGGACGCCGCCTCCCGCTCGCTGCGGGTCACCGTGCCGGTCGAGCGCGTGCAGGCCGCCGAGGAGAAGGCCGTCAGCCACTTCGCCCGCCGGGCCCGGCTCCCGGGCTTCCGCCCGGGCAAGGCGCCCGTCGCCGTGGTGCGGCGGCGCTTCGAGGACGCGATCAGGCAGAGCGTCCTCGAGGAGCTCGTCCGCGAGGGGTGGGACACGGCGCAGGCATCGGCGCAACTCAAGCCGGTCGCCGACCCGAGCGTCCGGAACCTCCGCTTCGAGGCGGGGCAGCCGCTCGAGTTCGACCTCGTGGTGGAGGTGAAGCCCGAGGTGACCCTGCAGCGCACCGGCGGCTTCCGGCTCACCCGGCCCCCGGTGGCGGTGACCGACGCGATGGTCGAGGAGCAGCTCGAGCAGGTGCGCGACCAGCGCGCCGACTGGATCCCGGTCGGCGAGGGGAAGCCGTCCACGGGCCACCTCGTGCGCGTGGAGGTCGCCTCCGCGGGCGCCGACGGCGCGTTCGGCACGGCGCAGCCGTTCGAGCTCGTCATCGGGCAGGGCCAGACCGTGCCCGAGATCGAGGAGGCGATCGTCGGCCTCGTCCCCGGGGCGACGGCGGAGGTCAAGGTCGCGAACCCGGAGCGGACGGTCCGCGTCACGCTGCGCGAGGTCAAGCGCAAGGAACTGCCGCCGCTCGACGACGCGTTCGCGCGCGAGGTCGGCGACTTCGAGGGGCTCGCGGCGCTGCGCGCGGCGATCCGCGAGGACCTGGGCCGGGCCGCCGAGCGCGAGGCCGACGCGGCGGTGCGCGACCAGCTGGTGCGCCAGCTCGTCGAGGCCAACGGGATCGAGGCGCCGCCGTCGCTCGTGCGCCGCCTGCTGCACGGGTACCTCCACATGGCCGGGATCCCGCACGAGAAGGAGGAGGAGTTCGCGCGGCAGATGGGCCCCGCCGCCGAGCAGCAGGTGAAGCGCGACCTCGTGCTCGAGGCCGTGATCGAGGCCCGGCAGCTCGCCGCCACCGAGGCGGAGCTCGACGAGCGCGTCGCGCGGCTCGCCGAGGCGCGCCGGGTGTCGCCGGGCGAGATGTACGCGACGCTCCAGAAGGGCGGGCGGCTCGCCGAGCTCGCCCGCGCCATCGCGGAGGAGAAGGCGTTCGCCTGGCTCCTCGCGCAGTCCACCGTCGAGACCACCCAGAGCTGAGACCGATGCCCCTCTATCCGCCGTACATCATCGAGCGGTCGAGCCGCGGAGAGCGGACCTACGACATCTTCAGCCGGCTCCTGATGGACCGGATCGTCTTCCTCGGCGCGCCCATCAACGACGACGTCGCCAACATCATCATCGCCCAGCTGCTCTTCCTCGAGGCCGACAACCCCGAGAAGGACATCTACCTCTACATCAACTCGCCGGGCGGGGTGATCTACTCGGGGCTCGCGATCTACGACACGATCCAGCACCTGCGGGCGCCGGTGAACACGATCTGCATGGGGATGGCGGCCTCGATGGGGTCGTTCCTCCTCGCCGCGGGGACGCCCGGCAAGCGGAGCGCGCTCCCGCACTCGCGGATCATGATCCACCAGCCGTCGGGCGGGGCGCAGGGCACGGCCTCCGACATCGAGATCCAGGCCCGCGAGGTGCTGTACCTGCGCTCCAAGCTCAACGAGCTCTACGCCAGGCACACCGGCCAGCCGGTCGAGACGATCGAGCGCGACGTGGACCGCGACCGCTTCATGACGGCCGCCGAGGCGAAGGCCTACGGCCTGATCGACACGATCTTCGAGCCCCGCAGCCCGGTCGTCCGGACGCAGGCGGCTTGACCCCCGGCGGGGTCCCGGGCAGGATTCAGGGACCGCGCACCGCCCTCTACCGCGACCCCACGGATGTCGAACGACAAGCACCTGCGCTGCTCGTTCTGCGGCAAGTCCAAGGACTCGGTCCGGAAGTTCATCTCCGGCCCGTCCGTGTACATCTGCAACGAGTGCATCACCCTCTGCAACGAGATCCTGGCGGAGGACGAGGAGCGCGAGGTCGCCGACAGCATCCGGCAGGTGCCCCCGCCGTCCGAGATCAAGGCGGTGCTCGACCAGTACGTGATCGGCCAGGAGCGCGCCAAGCGCACCCTGGCCGTCGCCGTCTACAACCACTACAAGCGGATCAACGCCCGCGGCGGGCGCACCGAGGAGGTCGAGCTCGACAAGTCGAACATCCTCCTCATCGGGCCCACCGGCACCGGCAAGACCCTCCTCGCCCAGACGCTCGCCCGCATCCTCGACGTGCCCTTCACCATCGCCGACGCGACCACCCTCACCGAGGCGGGGTACGTGGGCGAGGACGTGGAGAACATCCTGGTGCGCCTGCTGCAGGCTGGGGAGTTCAACGTCGCCGAGTGCGAGCGCGGGATCGTCTACATCGACGAGATCGACAAGATCGCGCGGAAGTCCGAGAACCCGAGCATCACGCGCGACGTCTCCGGCGAGGGGGTGCAGCAGGCGCTGCTGAAGATCCTCGAGGGCACCGTGGCCTCGGTGCCCCCGCAGGGCGGGCGCAAGCACCCGCAGCAGGAGTACATCCAGATCAACACGAAGGACATCCTCTTCATCTGCGGCGGCGCGTTCGACGGGCTGGAGAAGATCATCCAGGCCCGCGTCGGGCGGCGCCAGATCGGCTTCGGCGGGATGCCGGCCGAGCCCGGCACCGCGGAGGAGAAGCGCTCGCCGTTCCGCGACGTGGAGCCCGACGACCTGCTGCGCTTCGGGCTCATCCCGGAGCTGGTGGGGCGCCTCCCGGTGGCCTGCGCACTCGACGCGCTCGACGAGGAGGCGCTCGTGCGCATCCTGGTCGAGCCGAAGAACGCGCTCACCAAGCAGTACACCAAGCTCTTCGAGCTGGAGAACGTGGGCCTCACCTTCGACCCGGCGGCGCTGCGCGCCATCTCGCAGAAGGCGCTCAAGCGGGGCACCGGCGCGCGCGGCCTGCGCGCGATCCTCGAGACGATGATGACCGACCTCATGTACGAGCTGCCCGACCGGGACGACGTGCGCGAGGTGGTCATCACGCCCGAGTGCGTGAACGAGGGGAAGGCGCCGATCGTGGTCACCGAGCGGCCCCGCCAGAAGCGCGAGGCCTGAGCCGGCGGCGGCGGCCGGCGGTCCCCCCCCCGGGGCGGCCACGGTGGCCGCCCCGTGCCGTCACGTTCCCCGCCCCATGACCGCCTCCCTCGCCTCGCTGCCGATCGAGTTCGTCGGCTCGTTCCCCGACCCGGCGGTGGCGCTCGTCCCCGCCCTGCCCGAGGTGGCCTTCATCGGCCGCTCGAACGTGGGGAAGTCGAGCCTCATCAACGCGGTCACCGGCCGGCCGGGGCTCGCCCGCGTCTCGGGCACCCCCGGCAAGACGACCATGCTCAACGTGTACCGGGCGGACCGCCTCTACCTGGTGGACCTGCCCGGGTACGGGTTCGCCCGCGCCAGCAAGGGCGCCCGGGCGGGCTACCGGCGGCTGGTCGAGCGCTACCTGCGGGACCGGCCGACCCTCGCCGGCGTGGTCTGGCTCCTCGACTGCCGGCACGACCCCTCCGCCGACGACCTCGCCTTCCAGGAGCTGCTGGTCGCCTCCGGCCGCCCCACCCTCGCCGTGCTGACCAAGGGCGACAAGCTTGGCCGGCAGGCGCAGGCGGCGCAGGTGCGCCGCATCGGCGAGGTGCTGGGGCTGCCCGAGGACCAGCTCCTGCTCACCTCGAGCAAGGACCGCGCGGGTGTCGACGACCTCGGCGCCAGCATCCTCGGCCTGCTCGACGACCACTGAGCCGGCCAGCCGGGATCCCGGCACCGTCGTGACCGTTTCGTGACCTTTCGGATTCCCGACGCGCTCGGTGGGCCCTCTCGACCGCCGTTGTGACCAATTCGTTGCAGAGTCGTGCTGTTCCGGAGACACGGCGGTGGGACGTTTGCGCCCGGTTCGTGCGGGGTGTCCGACGTCCCGGCCATCCCGTCCTGTCGAGTTCAACGGCTGGGGTCCCATGGCGATGGTTCGGCTGGTCTCTCGTGCGCTGTCGGCGCTTGTCCTCCTGCTCGCGCTGCCCGCGGTGCTGGCGGCACAGGGGACCGGGCGCATCATCGGTCGGGTCGTGGACGCGGAGTCGGGCGCGCCGATCGCGGGCGCCACGGTCGAGGTGACCGGTGGCGCGATCCGCACCACGACGGCGGCCGACGGCCGCTATACCCTCCTCAACGTCGCGGCGGGCACCTTGAGCCTGAGCGCCCGCATGATCGGCTTCCAGGCCAAGTCGGTGACGGGCATCGTGGTGCGCGAGGGCGGGGTGACGGCGCAGGACATCGCGCTCTCGAGCCAGGTGGTGCAGCTCGAGGAGATCGCGGTCGGCGCCGACCTCGAGAAGGGAAGCGTCACCAAGGCGCTCGACGAGCAGCGCAACAGCGCGCAGGTGGTCAACGCCATCACCGCCGAGCAGATCAGCAAGAGCCCGGACAGCGACGCCGGCCAGGCGATCCAGCGCGTGAGCGGCGTGACGGTGCAGGACGGCAAGTTCGTCTTCGTCCGCGGCCTGGGCGAGCGCTACACCACCACCTCCGTGAACGGCTCGCGCCTCGCGAGCCCGGAGCCCGAGAAGAAGGTCGTCCCGCTCGACCTCTTCCCCGCCGGCCTGCTCGAGGAGGTCAGCACCACCAAGAGCTTCACCCCCGACCAGCCGGGCGACTTCGCCGGCGCCTCGGTGAACCTGAAGACCCGCGAGTTCCCGGCGAAGCGCACCTTCAGCCTCGGCGTCGCGATGGGCTACAACACCCGCGCCACGGGCGAGGCGACGCCGCGCGCGCCGACGGTGGGCACCGAGTGGCGCGGGCTCCCGGGCGACGAGCGGAAGCTCCCCTCGGAGGCCGAGGCCGCCGGCTTCCTCGTGGAGCAGACGCAGGAGGAGCGGATCCCGATCATCAACTCGTTCCGGAACGTCTGGAACGCGAACCTCGACTCCCCGGCGCCCAACGGCTCGCTGAACGCCTTCGTCGGCGGCGAGGACCCGCTCTTCGGCCACCTGGTCGGCTACACCGCGTCGTTCTCCTATTCCGCGGCGAACGAGATCCGGGCCGAGGAGGAGCGCGCATCGCCGTTCCCGGCAGCGAGCGGGATCACGACGCAGGTGAACCGCGTCCTGGGCACCACCGGGCGCCAGTCGGTGCTCTGGGGCGGCCTGCTGAACCTCTCGACGCGGATCGGTGCCGGCACCAAGCTGTACGTCAACAATTCCTACACGCGCGGCGGTGACAACGAGGCCCTCGACGTCCAGGGGTTCTACGAGCAGTTCCAGCTCCCGCTCGCGGTGACGCGCCTCACTATGACGAGCCGCTCGGTGTACTCCGGCCAGCTCGGGGCCGAGCACCTCGTCGGGCAGCGGCACATCGTGGACTGGCAGGGCGGCTACAACTCGGTGCGCCGCGACGAGCCCGACCGCTCGGACCTCGTGTACACCGGCAGCGGCAGCGTCGAGGACGGCAGCTTCCGGCCCACGACGTGGTTCGGCGCGGTCCGCTCGGCGACGCGCACCTTCACGCTGATCGACGAGAACAGCTACGACGGGCAGCTCAACTACCGGCTCCTGCTCGGCAACCTCGGCAGCCCGTTCGTCGTGAAGGTGGGCGGCTACCTCCGCGGCGTGGACCGCGACTCCGACCAGCGCCAGTACGACATCTACAGCGGCACGCTGACGGAGGCCCAGCGCACGCGGCCGGCGACCGAGATCTTCGACGGCACCTACGCCAACCAGGGCGACCTGCTGCTCACGGCGAACGCCAGCGCGCAGTACGTGGCGACCGAGCGGCTGTACGCCGGCTACGCGATGGCGGACTTCCCGATCGGCCGGCGCATCCGGGTGATCGGCGGCGCGCGGGTCGAGCAGGCGAACATCGACGTCAACACCACCGTGGTCGAGGGCGCCACCCCGCGGCCGGTGCTGGCGCAACTCGACAACACCGACCTCCTCCCGTCGCTCGCCGTCACGATCGGCCTCGCCGAGTCGCACCAGCTCCGCCTCTCGGCGGGCCGGACGCTCTCCCGCCCGGAGTACCGCGAGCTCTCGCCGGGCAACTACTTCGACATCCTGGGCGGCCAGCGCATCTTCGGCAACCCGAACCTCGTGCGCGCCACGATCCAGAACTACGACGTGCGCTGGGAATGGTACCCGCGGCCGGGCGAGGTGCTCACGATCGGCGGCTTCTACAAGCGCTTCACCAACCCGATCGAGCGGATCCTCATCCAGAACGCCGACGGCTTCACGTCGGACATCTCGTTCACGAACGCCGAGGGGGCCACCAACATCGGCGCCGAGGTGGAGTTCCGGAAGCGGCTCGACTTCGCGGGCGAGTGGGCGAGCGGGTTCACCTTCTTCGCGAACGCGACGCTCATGCGGAGCCGGATCACGCTCCCGGACACCGGGCTCGCGAGCCAGACCAACCCCGAGCGCCCGATGACCGGCCAGTCGCCCTACGTGGTGAACGCGGGGCTCGGCTACCTGTCGCCGGGCGGGCTGAGCGCCACGGTGCTCTACAACGTGGCCGGGCGGCGGATCGCCGAGGCGGGGATCAACCCCTTCCCGGACGCCTACGAGGAGCCGCGCCACTTCCTCGACCTGTCGCTGTCGGCGCCGATCTGGCGCACGTTCGGCGTGAAGGTCGACGCCAAGAACCTGCTCGACACGCAGTTCCGGATCACCCAGGGCGTGACACCGACCGGCGCCGACATGGTGCGCCTGCGCTACCTGCAGGGGCGCGTCTTCCAGGTGGGCTTCCGGTGGACGCCCACCGCCGACTGACGCCGGGGCCGGTGACGCGATTGTGACACCGGTGTCGGCCCGTCGTGACGCAGTGACGGAGATTGGGGCGGCGATCGGGGAATGCCGCCCCGGCCCCAGCAACGAGTTCCCTTCTCATCGAGGACCGTGATGACCCAGTACCTGACCTCGGCCCGGCTCTCCGCGACGGCGGTGCTCGCCGCCGTGGCGCTCGCCGCCTGCGGCGACGACGACACCACCGCCCCGCCGCCCCCGAACGCCCCGCCGACGCCGGCGGGCCTGCAGCTCTGCCGCACCGGCCCCGGCGCCGTGCGGGTGCAGTGGCAGGCGTCCACCGGCGCCACCGGCTACACGGTGGAGCGCGTGCAGTCCTCCGCGCCGACGGGCTTCACCCGCCTCGGGACCTCGACCACGACCAGCCTCGACGACACGGGCCTGGCGGCGGACCTGCCCTACTTCTACCGGGTGAGCGCCTTCACCGTGAGCGGGACCGACACGGCCCGCAGCGCGCCGAGCGACGCGCTCTCGTTCACCGGCGCCCCCTCGGCGACCGGCGCCCGGGTCGTCCTCGCGGGCGACATCACCTGCAACCAGACGCTCTCGCGCGACACCACGTACGTCCTCCGTGGCTACGTGAAGGTGCGCAACGGGGCGACGCTCACGATCCAGTCCGGCACCACCGTCGTCGGCGACCAGACGGCCGCCGGCAGCTCGCTCTGGATCCTCCGCGGCGCCCGCATCGACGCGCAGGGCACGGCGGCGCAGCCGATCGTCTTCACGTCGAACCGCGCGGCGGGCTCGCGCGCGCCGGGCGACTGGGGCGGCATCATCATCGTCGGCAACGGCGTCATCAACCGCACCGGCACCGTCCTCACCGAGGGCCCGACCAACGTCGCCGAGAACTACGCCGGCGGCACCAACAACGCCGACAACAGCGGCACGCTGCGGTACGTGCGGATCGAGTACGCCGGCTTCGACGTCTCGGGCGGCGGCAACTCCGAGCTGAACGGCCTGTCGATGTACGCTGTCGGCAGCGGCACCACCCTCGAGTACGTGCAGACCCTCGCGGGCCTTGACGACTCGTTCGAGTGGTGGGGCGGCGCGGTGGACGGCCGTTACCTCGTCTCGTACGAGTCGGGCGACGACCACTTCGACTGGGCCGAGGGCTACGTCGGCCGCCTGCAGTACCTCATCGCCTACCAGAACGCCCGCCTGATCCCGACCTCGGGCACCGGCGTGCTCTCCACCGACCCGCAGGGCTTCGAGGTGGACGGCTGCGCGGGCAACGGCTGCGCCAACGGCACCCGCTCCGCGCCGTTCTCCGACGCCATCGTCGCCAACTTCACCGTCGTGGGGCTCCCGACCGAGACGCAGTCGGCGGGTGGCCGCGGGCTCGTGCTGCGGCGTGGCATGGTCGGCGCCCTGAGCAACGGCATCGTGACGCGCTGGCCGAGCAACCCGATCAGCATCCGCGACACGTCGGTCACGCTCTACCGCAACGCCGGCGACTCGCTCGCGGTGCTGAACGTGGTGCTCTTCGAGAACGGCACGCGCGGCGGCGCCCAGGGGACGATCTTCGAGGCCTCGAGCAACCCCGCCTTCACGGCGGCCGAGTTCCAGAACCTCGCGACGACGCGCAACGCGAACCTCCGCGAGGCGACGGCCGCGGTCCTCACGAACCTCTCGCCGACCGCGCTCGACTTCCGCCCGACCGGCATCGCCACCTCGGGCTGCAACACGGCGGCGCTCCCGGCCCGCGTCTCGGGCCGCCTCGCCAACTTCTTCGGCGGCACGCTGACGATCCCGGCCTACTGCGGCGCGGTGGACCCGGCGCAGGCCACGCCGTGGTACAGCGGCTGGACGCGCTACAGCACGAACAGCTGATCACGCGGCACTCCTGCACGGCTGGTGGCCCCCGGTCACCAGCCGTGTAGTTTTTCCCCCATGACGACCCGCTCGCTCCCCCTCCTGCTGCTCGCCGCGACGCTCGCCGCCTGCGGCGACCGCGCGTCCTCGCCCGCGCGGGCGCCCGCGCCCCCCGGCACGACCCGCGACTCGGCGGGCAACCTCGTGGACCGCACGCTGCTGCCCCAGGACGCCCTGCGCGCCTTCCGCGAGGGGCTCCCCGAGGTCACCGCGCTCGAGGGCGGCTCGCCGACGCGCGAGGCGCTCGTGCGGCGCTTCATGACGGCGCTCGAGACGCGCGACACCGCGGACCTCCGGCGGATGGTGCTGAGCCGCGCCGAGTTCGCGTGGCTCTGGTACGAGACCGACCCGCAGTCGCAGCCGCCGTACAGCCTGGAACCGGAGCTCTACTGGTTCACCCTGAGCGGCCGCAGCGAGCAGGACGTGTCGAAGGCCCTCGACGAGCTGGGCGGCCGGCCGACGGGCTACCTGCGCCACGAGTGCGCCGAGCCGCGCATGCAGGGCGAGAACCGGGTGTACGGCTACTGCCGGGTGTACCGCGCCGTGGGCGCCGACACGCTGCAGCAGGCGCTCTTCGGCCTGATCGTCGAGCGCGGCGGGAGCTTCAAGTTCGTGATGTACAACAACCGGCTGTAGAGGGTGGCCCCGGGGGCTGCCGAGCTTCGCGCCGCCTTCACGGTTTCTTGCCAGCGACCGCAAGATCTTGGCACCATGAACCCCGACCTCCCCGTCCAGCCGGACACCGTGGCGGCCACCTTCCGCGCCCTCGCCGAACCCGCGCGGGTGCGCCTGCTCAACCTGCTCATCGGCGGCGAGAAGGCCGTCGGCGAACTGCATGCCGTGGTGGGGGGCGACCTGTCGCGCGTGTCGCGCCATCTCGCCTGCCTGCGCGAGGCGGGGCTGGTGACCTCGCGGCGCGACGGCCAGCGGGTCCTCTACCGCATCGCCTCCCCGCAGATCCTCGACCTGCTCACGCTGGGCGAGCGGCTGCGCGTCTCCGCCTGATGCCGTGGAGGCGGCTCAGGGCCTGACGGGATAGCCCCGCGCGCGGAGGAAGGCGCGGGCCTCGGGCACCGAGGACCCCGCATAGTGGAAGATCGAGGCCGCGAGGACGCCATGCGCCCCCGCCTCGAGGGCCTCGGCGAGGTGCTCGAGCGTGCCAGCCCCGCCGGAGGCGATGACGGGGATCCGCACCGTGGCCGCGGCGGCCCGCACGAGGGGGAGGTCGTAGCCGCGCTGCGTGCCGTCGCGGTCCATGGAGGTGAGCAGGATCTCGCCGGCGCCGCGCCCCTCGAGCTCGGCCATCCAGGCCACGGCGTCGCGCCCCGTGGGCTCGCGCCCGCCGGTGACGAACACCTCCCAGCGCCCCTCGCCGGCCTGCTTGGCGTCCACCGCCGCGACCACGCACTGCGCCCCGAAGGCGCGCGAGAGGCGCTCGACGAGCGACGGGTCGCGCACCGCCGCCGTGTTCACCGCCACCTTGTCGGCGCCGGCGCGCAGCGCGCGCTCCGCGTCGGCCTCGGAGCGGATCCCGCCGCCCACGGTGAAGGGGATGAAGATCGCGTCGGCGACGCGGGCGACCATCCCGAGTGTGGTGTCGCGCGCCTCGTGGCTCGCCGAGATGTCGAGGAAGACGAGCTCGTCGGCGCCCTGCGCGTCGTAGCGGGCCGCCTGCTCCACCGGGTCGCCGGCGTCGCGGAGGTTCACGAAGTGCGTCCCCTTCACCACGCGCCCGCCCGCGACGTCGAGGCAGGGGATGATGCGGCGCGCTAGCATACGCGGAGCACGTCCTCGACGGCGCCGGCGTCGCCCGCGGCGAGCAGCGCGACCGCGTCGCCCAGGGCGCGGCGCTCCCGCGGCCACGCGAACCGCGCCGTCGCCTCGGGCACCGCGAGCCACGCCGCCGCGTCGTGCTCCTCGCCGGGCACCGCCTCGGCGCCTTCGGCCACGATGGCGGCGAAGACGGGGATCAGCGCGATCTCGTCGGTGCGGTGCAGGTAGAAGGTCTCCACCCGGCTCAGGTTGTAGAAGCGGACCGGCGCGAGCCCCGTCTCCTCGCGCAGCTCGCGCAGCGCCGCCTCGGCCGGGGTCTCGCCGGGCTCGATGCGGCCGTGCACCGCCTCCCACGACCCGGGACAGCGGCCGCCGGCGGCCCGGCGGAGCACCAGCGCCTCGTACTCGCCCGTCGCCCCGGGGCGCAGCACGTACACGTCCACGAAGCGGACGGCGGTCCTCGTCACGGCGCCCACGCCTCGAAGCGGGCGAGCAGCTCGATCCCCGCGCGCTGCGACTTCTCGGGGTGGAACTGCACGCCGAGCACGTTTCCCTGGCCGACGATGGTGGCGAAGGGGCCGCCATAGTCGCCGGTCGCGAGCAGCGCGGCGTCGGGGACGTCGGCCGGGTGGAAGCTGTGCACGTGGTAGTAGAAGAGCGGCCCCCCCGCCGCGAGCGGGCCCGTGACCGGGTGCGCGGCGCCGCGCGGCGTGAGCGTCACCTCCGCCCACCCCACGTGCGGCACCGGCAGGTCGGTGGCAAAGCGCCGGACGCGGCCCGGCAGCAGGTCGAGCCCGCGCGCGCCGGGCTCCTCCTCGCTCTCCGCGAAGAAGAGCTGCAGGCCGAGGCAGATGCCGAGCACCGGGCGGCCGGCGCGCGCCGCGTCGCGGATCGCGTCCCCGAGCCCCGACTCGGCCAGGGTGCGCGAGGCGCGCGCGAAGTGGCCCACGCCGGGCACCAGCACGCGGTCGGCGCGCCGCACCAGGTCGGGGTCGCCGGTGAGGGTGGCCGGGTGCCCGCCGGCCTCGAGGGCCCGCACCACGCTCCTCAGGTTGTTGACGCGATAGTCGACGACGGCGATCACAGCACGCCCTTCGTGGAGGGCACCCCCGTCACCCGCGGGTCGGGCGCGATCGCCGCGCGGAGCGCCCGCGCGAAGGCCTTGAACGCCGCCTCGACGATGTGGTGCGGGTTGTCGCCGCGCATCAGGTCGAGGTGCACGGTGAGCCCCGCGTTGACGGCGAGGGCGCGGAAGAACTCGGGCGTGAGGAAGACGTCGTAGTCGCCCAGCATCTGCCACTTCGGGATCTCGATCCCGTAGGCGAGGTAGCCGCGGCCCGAGACGTCCACCACCGCGCGCACCAGCGCGTCGTCGAGGGGGACGAAGGCGTCGCCGTAGCGGGAGATCCCCGCGCGGTCGCCGAGCGCCTGCGCGATCGCCTGCCCGAGCACGATCCCCGCGTCCTCGACGGTGTGGTGCCCGTCCACGTGCAGGTCGCCGGCCCCCTCGACCACGAGGTCGAGGAGCGCGTGGCGCGCGAGGGCGTCGAGCATGTGGTCGAAGAACCCGATGCCGGTGGCGACCGTGGCGGTCCCCCGGCCGTCGAGGTCCACGGCGACGCGGATCGAGGTCTCCCGCGTGGTGCGGGTGAGGTCGGCGGTGCGCGGCATGGGCCGAAGGATAAGCGCTACGCGCCCAGCACGGCCCGCAGCGCGCGCACCGTCGCCTCCATCTCGTCGGGCGTGCCGATCGAGAGGCGGAGGCAGTGCCGGAGCTCCGGCGTGCCGGAGACGTCGCGCAGCAGGATCCCGTGGTCGTCCACCAGCCGGCGGAAGACGTCGGCGGGCGCGCGGTCGGCGAACTCGAGGAGCAGGAAGTTCGCGGCGCTCGGGTGCACGGTGAGCCCCGGGAGCCCGGCGAGCTGCTCGCGGGTCCGCTCCCGGGTGGCGACGATGGTGGCCACCGCCTCCGCGTGCCGGCCCGCGTGCGCCAGGAGCACGGACGCGGCGGTGAGCGTCACCACGTTCACGTTGTACGGGAGCTTCGCCTTCGCGATCTCGCGCGCCACGGCGGGGTGGGCGAGCGCCGCGCCGAAGCGGAGCCCGGCAAGGCCCAGCGCCTTCGAGAAGGTGCGGAGCACGACGACCCGCGGCGACGTGGCGAGGAGGGGGATCGCGGACGGCCCGCCGAAGTCCTGGTACGCCTCGTCCACCACGAGGAGCGCCGAGGTCGCGTCGAGCAGCCGCTCGAGGGCGCCGTCGGGCAGCGCCGAGCCGGTGGGGTTGTTGGGCGTGTTGAGGACGATGACGCGCGCCTGCTCCGACTGCGCCCGGCGGATGATCGCGTCCACGTCGTAGGCGAACCCCGGGGCGAACGGCACGCCCGCGTAGCGCGCGCCGAGGACGCTCGCCATGAGCCGGTAGAGCGCGAAGGTCGGCGTCGGCGCCACGAGGGTGTCGCCGGTGCCGAGGGTGGTGGCGAGGGTGGCCTGGATCAGCTCGTTCGAGCCGTTGCCGACGAGGATCCCGTCGGGGTCCCAGCCGTAGTGCGCGGCGAGCTGCTCGAGCAGGCGGCGCGGCGCGAACTCGGGGTAGCGGTTCCACGGCTCCCGGATCGCCCGCTCGAGGATCTCGCGCTTGAGCGCCTCGGGGAGGTCGAGCGGGTGCTCGTTCTGGTTGAGCTTGATGCGCGTCGCCGGCGCGACGAGGGTGTACGCGGCCTGGGCGCGCACCGCGGGCTTGATGAGGGCCAGCGCGTCGGCGATCGCCTCCGCGAGCTCGGCGTCGGCGGCTGTCGGGTGGGGCACGGGCGTCGGGCTGCGGGTCGTCGGGCGTGGCGCCGCGCTACGAGGCGCGGCGCCGGTTCAGCACGGCTTCGAGGCGCGCGGAGAGGGCCTTGGCCCGGAAGGGCTTGCTGAGGAAGTCGTCGGCGCCGAGCTGGAAGACCCGCACCTCGTTGTCCTCGTCGCCCTTCGCCGTCAGGACGACGACCGGGATCTCCCGGGTCGCCGGCCGCGAGCGGAGCTGCGCCAGCACCCCGTACCCGTCGAGGCCCGGAAGGTTCAGGTCGAGCATGATGAGGTCGGGAGCGTGTCGGTCCACCTCGTCGAGCGCCTGCACCCCGTCCTTCGCCTCGGCGACCCGGTAGCCCTCGCGCTCCAGCAGGTCGCGCATGACGCGGCGGAGGTGGTCCTCGTCCTCGACGAGGAGGATGCACGCGCCCCGGCCCGCGGCGCGGAGCGCGGGCCCGGCGTCGAGGATCAGGTCGTCGACCAGGTCGAACCCGAACGAGTCGGCCAGCGGCTCGGCGGCCGGGGGGGGCGCGGCAGGGATCGCGGGAGCGGCCGGGGGCGCGGCGACGGGCGCGGGCGCCGCGGCGGGGCGCGCCACGGGCGCCGGAGCCGGCGGCGCCGCGGCCGCCGGCGGCGCCTCCGGGACCGTCGCCAGGCCGCCCTCGTCCGGCACGTCGGTGACGCGCAGCAGCTCCTCGATGGTGCTGTCTCCCCGCGCGATGTGCTGCAGCCCCGACTCCCAGAGGTAGCGCATCCCGTACTCGCGCGCGACCGCCGCCACCTCCGAGGCGGTGACCCCCGCCGAGAGACGCCGGCGGAACTCGGGCGTGATGGTGATGATCTCGCCGATGCAGAAGCGGCCGCGGTAGCCGGTGTTGGCGCAGTCGGCGCAGCCGACCGCCTGCCTGAGCGTGGCGCCGGGCGGCAGCCAGCGGGCGACGCGCGGCGGCACCACCCCCGTGAAGTCGGTGGCGCAGGTCTGGCACAGTCGGCGCATGAGCCGCTGCGCGACCACGCCGCGGAGGGACGAGGCGATCTTGTACGGCTCGACGCCCATGTCCACGAGGCGGGTGATCGCCGTGGCCGCGTCGTTGGTGTGCAGCGTGGAGAGCACGAGGTGGCCCGTGAGCGAGGCCTGCACCGCGATCTGCGCCGTCTCGCGGTCGCGGATCTCGCCGACGAGCACGACGTCGGGGTCCTGCCGCAGGATCGAGCGCAGCGCGGCGGAGAAGGTGAGCCCCGCCTTCTCGTGCACCTGCACCTGCACGATGTTCTCGCCGAGGCGGTACTCGACCGGGTCCTCGACGGTGATGATGTTGATCCCCTCGCCCTGCACCACGCGCAGCGCCGAGTAGAGCGTGGTCGTCTTGCCGGAGCCGGTGGGCCCGGTGACGAGGATGATCCCCTCCTTGTTGTCGAGCAGCGACCGGATGCTCGCGAGCTCGAAGTCGTGGAAGCCGAGCGTGTCGAGCGAGAGGAGGGTCGCCTTCGCGTTCAGGATGCGGATCACGACCTTCTCGCCGGCGGCCGACGGGAGGGTCGAGACGCGCAGGTCCACGGGCTGCCCGTTCACCGCCACGCGCGCGCGGCCGTCCTGCGGGCGGCGGCGGTCGGCGATGTCGAGCCCCGACATGATCTTGATGCGCGAGATGAGCGGCACCCCGGCGGAGCGCGGGATCTTCATGACCTGCCGCAGCACGCCGTCGATGCGGTAGCGCACCACGACGCCGCCCTCGACCGGCTCGACGTGCACGTCGCTCGCGCGGCTCGCGATGCCGTCCGCGAGCATCATGTCCACCAGCCGGACGATCGGCCCCTTGCTCGCCTCGTCGGCGTCGGCCCCGATGTCCTCCTGCTCGTCCTCGAGCTGCGTGACCTCGGCGGCCTCCGCCTCCATGCCGCCCAGCAGCCTGGCCACCGCCTCGTCGGCGTTGAACCAGAGGTCGAGCCGCTCCTTGACCTGCGCCGGCGAGGCCAGGGTCACGCGCACCTCGCGCCCGCTCGCGAAGGCCAGCATCTTCTCGGCCTCCATGTCGAACGGGTTGGCGGTCGCCACCTCCAGCATGGTGTCGGTGGCGCGGACCGGCACCACCGAGAAGCGGCGGATGAGTCCCTCGGGGAGCACCTCGCGCGCGCGCTCGTCGAGGTGGCTCAGGTCGGCGAGGGGGAGCCGGAAGCGGAGGGCCACCGCGCGGGCGATCGTGTCGTCGGAACAGAGACGCCGGCGGACGAGGGTCTCCCACAGGGATGCGTCGGCGCCCGCATCGTCGCGGAGGGCATCGACATCGACCTCGGGGAGGATCGACTGGACGGTCGGGACCAGCCACTCGTCAACGAATGCCATGGCAGCAGGGATGCAGGAACCGGGAAAGGTAAGGCCCCGGCCGGGGGTCCGGGATCCGCCGCGCGCCGCCCGGCGCTAGAGGACGCGCCACCAGTCGGGGTGCGCGTCAATCGTCACGCCGAAGGTCCCGGCGCGCGGCGACCACCCCGCCTCGAGCCGCAGGATGCGGGCCGGCCACTCGACGGCGGCGCCCAGCACGGGCCGGATGCCGCTCGAGGGCTGCCACGGGGTACCGGCCGCCGACCCCGCCACCCCCGCCCCGACCAAGGGCCCGATGCGCACCCGGGAACCGGTCGTGACGACCCCGCCGAGGCGGGCGGCGGGCACGGGAACGCGCAGGAGCCACTCGGCCCGCAGCAGCGCGCCCTGGCGCCCCCCGGCGCCGCGGTACGGCTCCCCGGGCAGGGTGCCCCGCCCGCCGAGGGCGATCGTGGCCCAGGCGGGCGTGCCGGCGGTGGACAGCACGCCGACGCCGCGCACCGCCATCGCGCCCGGCCCCATTGCACCTTGCCAGAGGGCATCGAGCCATCCCTGCGCCCACCCGGTGGTGCCCGCGCCGGCCCGCAGCTCGAGCACGCCGCTCAGCGCCCCGCCACCGGCCTCGGGCGGCCGGGCCAGCGCAAGCCCGGCCTGCGCCGTGGCCCACGTGCCCGCCCCGAACGAGGGGTTGGGGCGGTAGCTGCCCGAGATCGGCGTCGCGGCCACGGCGAGCGAGTCGATGCGCTCCACCCCGCCCCGGGCCCGCAGCGCCCACCGCCCGCCGAGCGGCACGAGCACCCGCAGCGACGCGCCGGTGCGCTGCAGCCAGTCGCCGAGATCGTTCCCCGACTCCTGCGCTCGCACCGAGTTCAGCAGCGGCGAGATCACCGGGAGCCGGTCGGCGACGTCGCGCACCTCGCGCCCCGCCTCGAGCGCGACGCGCACGGCCCCCTCCTGCCAGGCGGCGGTGACGCCGCCCTGGAGGCGCCCGTCGCCGAACCCGATGGCCACGGCGGGGGTGAGCACGACCGGGCCCGCGCCGACCTGCGCGCCGGCGCCCGCCACGAGTCCCTGCACCCGCGTCACGCGCAGCAGGTCGCTCACGCCGCCGAAGGCGAGGTGCGAGCGGCCGAGCCCGGTCAGCGCGTCGCGCGTGACGAGGCGCGCCACCTCGGCGCGCGTGCGCGCGATCTCGTCGCGCGTGACGAGCGCGGGCGCCTCCGCCAGCGTCTCGCGCAGCGGGCGGTCCCACGGCGCCGGATCGTCGTCGGGGGCGGCGAGCCCCGCGATCGGCGGGCCGGCGAGCTGGGCGTCGGAGGGGACCGAGTCGAGCTCGTAGCGCTCCACCGTCCACGTGGTGCGGATGACCCAGCGCACCGGGAACGCCACGATCGCGTTGCGCCGGCGGAGCTCGAGCGACTGGCGCCACGGCAGCCACCAGCGCCCGCCCTGCCGCGCGTGCTCGAGCACGAGCGTGACGTCCTCCAGGTCGCGGTCGCGATACGCCGCGCGGGTGAAGGTGAGGCGGGCCCGCGCGAGCCGGCCGCTCGCGGCGTCGAGCGCGAGCTCGCCCACCACGCCGGGGCGGCCGGGGTCGCGCGGGCGCACCAGCACGACCACCAGCGGCACGCGCCCGTCGGGCGCGTCGAGCACGAGGGAGTCGGTGATGGCGTAGGCGTACGTGGCCGTGGCCCCTGGGGCGAGGGGGTGCGGCACGTCGCAGACCTCGTCGCAGTCGCCGATGCGGATCCGGTCGCCGTAGTCGTCGGTGACCGGCACGAGGTGGTCGCGGTGATAGTCGAGGCCGTAGGGGATCTCGACGCCGTGGCGCCACGCCGTGATGACCTGCTTGCTGCGGCTCGGCGCGCGCCAGTACGTTTGCACCTGCATCTCGTCCGCGCGCACGAGCCGCGGCGCGCCGTCCAGCCCCTCCCCGACCTGCGTGAGGAACCAGAGCGCGCCGCGCGCGGTGCTCCGGTAGCCGGCGAGCGTGGAGTCGCCGGGGCCGAGCCGGCGGCTGGCGCCGGCGCGCGCGACG
>Ga0101944_10001877_pt1 | contig 38469 bp, 34 predicted proteins | sample DewCreD2012metaG_FD_75245 | JGI IMG/M metagenome (GOLD analysis project Ga0101944, IMG submission 75245) | Hot spring sediment bacterial and archeal communities from British Columbia, Canada, to study Microbial Dark Matter (Phase II) - Dewar... ... | reverse complement strand
GCGGCGCGGCGCCGGTCGCCCGAGGACATGATTTTGCTCATCTGGCTCGGCCTGGGCCTGGCGCTGGTGTATGCGCCGATCACACTGCAGCGGCGGATGTCCACCGGGCTGTGGTTTCCGCTCTGCCTGCTGGCGGTGCAGGGCTGGCGGGAGGTCCTCGCGCCGCGCCTGCCCGCGGCGTGGCGCGGCCGCCTGGCCGTCCTGGGCGGCGGGGCTTCAGTTATCAGCAACCTCCTGGTCTGGATTGCGGCCCTGGCGGTGGTGATGGCGCGCCGGCCCGATGTCTTTTTGGCGCGGGCCGAGGTGGAAGCCTTCGCGGCCCTGCCGGCCGAGGCGCTGGTGCTGGCGGCGCCGGAGACCGGGATGTTCATCCCGGCGCGGAGCGACGCCCGCGTGCTCTACGGGCACCAGTACGAGACGGTGGATGCCGAGCGCCAGAAACAGGCCGTGGAGGCGTTCTACGCCGGGCGGACCCCGGCCGGGCCGTTCCTGGACGAGCGCGGCGTGGACCTTGTCTTCTATGGCCCCCGCGAGGCTGCGCTCGGCCCGCGCCCGGACCTGTCGGGATGGCGGGTGTTTTTTCAGAACGATGGCGTGACGGTGTATGAGCGTTGAGATCAAGGGCCGGGGGCCAGGGACGACGGACGAAGGATGAAGGACGACCTCGACGCCAGGAAGGGTCCCGGGGCCTTATTTCTGATTCCTTTGACCTTTATCCTGGCGTCATTGATTTTTCTCTCTCCGCTCACTGCCTGTCCCCATTGCGTGGCCTTCCCGCCGGGCTCGGCCTTCACCGACCTGCTCATCACGCACCTGCCCAACGCCGAATACTGGCGCCGGGCGGTCTTCGAATACGGGCAATGGCCGCTGTGGAACGCGCAGCTCTTCGGCGGGCAGCCCTTTGCGGCCGATCCGCTGGCCGGGATCTGGTATCCGCCGAATCTGCTGTTGCTGATCCTGCCGCTGCCGCTGGGGTTCAACGTGCTGCTCGCCCTGCACCTGGCCTGGGGCGGCTACGGCCTGTTCCGCTACCTGTGCGCCGACGGGCTCGCCGTGGGCCCGGCGTTGCTCGGGGGCCTGGCCTTCGCCGGGACGCCGAAGCTGATCGCCCACATCGGCGCCGGGCACGTCTCGCTGGCCTGCGCCGTGGCGTGGACGCCCTGGCTCCTGCTGGCGATGCGGCGCGTGAGGGGCGCCGGCGGTCTGCGGGCCGGCGCGGGGGCGGGGGCGGTCCTGGCCCTGATCCTCCTGGCCGATGTGCGCTGGGCGTTCTTCGCGGCGTTGCTGGCCGGCGCTTACTGGCTGGCTGCGCTACCCCCGTTCGCGCCGCCGCGCGTCCTGGCGGGCGGATTGAGCGCCGCGGCCGGGTTCGCGTTTTTCGCCCTGGCATTGAGCGCCGTGTTGACGCTGCCGCTGTTCGTCTTCGTCGGGCTCTCCGGCCGGGCTGGGCTGTCTGTGGAGGACGCCGCCATCTACTCGCTGCCGCCGGTGTACCTGGCCGGCCTGGTCATCCCGAACCTGCGCGGCTTTCACGAATGGATGACCTACGTGGGCGTGCTCCCGCTGCTGCTGGCGCCGCTCGGCATCCTGTCACGCCGGCAATGGTTCTGGGGTCTCGCCGCGTGGCTGGCCGGGTCTTTCGCCCTCGGCGGCAACTTCGCGCTCTTCCCGCTGCTCTTTCGGCTCGTGCCGGGCCTGGCCTACCTGCGCGTCCCGCCGCGCGCCTGGTTCGTGGTGGCGCTGGCCGCGGCGGTGCTGGCCGCGCACGGCCTGCAGGCGTTGTGTGACGACGGGCTGCCGCGCCTGAGACGCCGCCCGCTGACGGCGCGCTGGCTGCCCCCGGCGCGCGGCCTAGCGGCGGCCGTCGTCCTGTTGACCGTGCTGGACCTGTGGCGCGTGGATGTGACGCTGATCGAGGCGAGGCCGCGCCCGGAGCGCGCCGCGGCTGCGGCCTGGGTCGCGGCGCAGTCCAGCACGGGTGGACCGGGCGAGTTTCGCGTCTACTCGCCGTCCTACAGCCTGCCGCTGGACGACGGCCTGGAGCACGTGGACGGCGTCAACCCTCTGCACCTGGCGGCCTCGGCCCGTTTCATCGGCGAGGCCAGCGGCGTGCCGGTGCGCGGCTACACGGTGACGCTGCCGCCATTCGAGAGCGCCGACCTGAGCTCGGCCAACGCCGACGCTGTGCCGGACGCGCAACGACTCGGATTACTCAATACGAAATATATTGCGGCTGAATTTCCGCTGGACGCGCCGGCTCTCGAATGGGCAGGGACCTTCGGGACGACGCGCGTCTACGAGAACCGCGCCTTTCGGCCCCGCGCGTGGATGGAGGGCGGCGGGGAGGCAAAGGTCAACGCCTGGTCGCCCAACCGGATCGAGGTCGCCGCCGCCGGGCCCGGCCGGTTGACGCTCAGCGAGGTAATGTATCCGGGCTGGGAGGCCCGGGTGGACGGGACGCCGGTCGAGATCGAGACGGCCGAGGCAATACTGCGCCGCGTGACGTTGGGGCCGGGGCCGCACACCGTCGTCTTCGAGTTCCGGCCGCCCGCGGTCTACCTGGGCCTGGCGCTCAGCGGCCTCGGCCTGATCCTGCTGCTGGTGGTGTGGCGATGGGGACCGCGCAGCGCCGGTTAGTCACCCCGGCCGAATGGCGCTGGGCGGCGGCGTTCGCGGCGGCGGTGATGGCGCTGACGACCGCGCCCTATCTGGCCGGCGTCGCGGCCCAGACGCCGGAGTGGCGTTTCGGCGGCCATGTGATCGGCGTCGAGGACGGCAACGCCTACCTGGCGCGGATGGCGCAGGGCGCGCGCGGGGCGTGGCGGGTGACGCCGGTATATACGGCCGAGCCGCAACCGGGGGTCTGGCTCTACACGTTCTATGTGCTGCTCGGCAAGCTCGCCGGTCCGGATCATGCGGCGCGGCTGCTGGCCTTCCACGCGGCGCGAGTGGTTTGTGGGGGGCTGGCCTTGCTGGTCTCGTACCGCTTCCTGGCCGAGTTTCTGCCCTTCATCCGCCAGCGGCGACTGGGCCTGGTTCTGGTGGGCCTGGGCGGGGGGCTGGGCTGGCTGCTGGCGCTGACCGGGCAGGGCGGCCTGCTCGGGTCGTTGCCGCTGGATTTCTTCTCGCCCGAGGCCTATACATTCTTGTCGCTCTATGCTCTGCCGCACCTGGCGGCGTCGCGCGCTCTGCTGTTGCTGGGGGTGTTGGCCTACCTGCGCGGGCGCGGCGTCTGGGCCGGCCTGGCCTGGTTAGGCGTGGCTCTGATCCAGCCGATCCATGTACTGGCGATATGGGCGGTAGCGGCGATGGAAATGTTTCTCCCTTACCTCAGCCCTCCCCGGTCGGGGGAGGGAGCCGGTCGGTTCCGTCTCAGGGAGAGATGGCGCGTCGCCCTGGCCGCCGTCGCCCTGCCGGCGCCGGTGGTGGTTTACACGGTGGCGGCGTTCACCCTGGACCCGGTCCTGCGGGCCTGGAACACGCAGAGCCATTTGTCCTCGCCGCATCCCGTCCACTACCTGCTGGGTTACGCGCTCTGGCTCGCGCCCGGCGTCTGCGGGTGGCGCGTGCTGCAACGCCGGCCGGCCCTGGCTCGCTGGACGGCGGCCTGGCTGGCGACCGTCCCGGTGCTGCTCTATCTGCCTCTGCCCATCCAGCGCCGGCTGGCTGAAGGCGTTCAGTTGCCGCTGGTGATCCTGGCCGTGCTCGGCCTGACCGTGGCGCTGCGCCGGCGCTGGCTCACGCGCGCGGTTGCCGGGGCGTCGGCCATGACGGCGCTCTTCCTCGTGGCCGGCGGATGGGCCGCCGCCAGCCGGCCGGCGCCGCCCATCTTCCATGCCGCTGACCAGATCGCGGTCTTCAACTGGGTGACGGCGCGCGTCGAGGCGTCCGGCCGTCAGAGCATGGCCAATCGCGTCCCCGCCGGCCTGGGCGCCTACCTCACCGGCAACCTCCTCCCGGCCTACACGCCGCTGCCCGCTTATCTGGGCCTGACCACCGAGACCGTGGCCTTCGCGGAGAAACGTGAGCGCGTCGCGGCCTTCTTCCAGCCTGAGACTCGCGATGCCGACCGACGACGCTGGCTGGCCGAGGGCGGCGTGCGCTACGTGTTCATCGGGCCGCCCGAGCGCGCGCTGGGCGCCTTCGATCCAGGGTCGGCTCCGTATCTGACCCGGCGTTTTGCATCGGGCGAGTACGCCGTGTACGAGGTCCTGCCGTGACGGCGCGCCTGCCTGCCCTCCGCCGCTGGCTGGCGGCCCGGTGGCCGTCTCTGATTGTGGCCGCCGCGCCGGCGGTCCTGTTCGCGCCGTTCCTGTTCGGCCAGCAGGTCTTTTACTGGGGCACGCCCCTGCTCCAGTTCTACCCGTGGCGGCACGCGGCGCTGGACATGCTCCGGGCCGGGCGCCTGCCGCTGTGGAACCCGTGGGTGGGCAATGGCGCGCCGCTCCTGGCCAACTATCAGTCCGCGTTGCTCTACCCGCCCAACTGGCTGGCGCTGGTGATGCCCCTGGACCTGGCGCTCAACTGGCTGCTGGTGCTGCATGTGATGTGGGCGGGCGTCGGCATGGCGGCGCTGGCCCGTCGGCTGGGCTATCGGCCTTTGGGGCAGGCCGTGGCCGGGCTGGCGTTCGGGCTTTCCCAGTATGTCGTCGCACGCGCCGGTTTCTACAGCATCAACGCCGCCGTGGCCTGGCTGCCGTGGGTGGTGTGGGCGGGGGAGGGGATGGTAAATCCCGACTCCCCCATCCTGGGCCTCAAGTCTCCGCGTACCGGCCTCCAGCCTCTGTTGACGTTGTCCCTTTGCCTGACCCTGCAACTTCTCGCCGGCCACGCCCAGACGGCGTGGTACACCGGCCTGCTGCTCGCCGCCTGGTTTGGCTGGCGTCTGCTGGCCGCGCCGAAGCCGGAGCGCGTCGTGCGGCTGAGAGTCGCCGCCCGCCTCCTGCCGGCGGCCGTCGCGCTCGCCGTGCTCATCGCATCGGCGCAGTTGTGGCCGACCGCTGAGCTGCTGCGCCAGTCGCCGCGCGCCGACGCCGCCGAACGCGAGTTCGTGATGACGTACTCGCTCTCGCCCTGGCGGTTGCTGACCTTTCTGGCGCCGGACTTGCTCGGCAACCCGGCGCGCGGGCGCTTCTACGGATACGGCAACTATTGGGAGGACGCCCTCTACGTCGGCCTGATCCCGTTCCTGTTCGGCCTGGCGGCGGCGGCCCGCGCGCTGCGCCGCCGCGCCGAGGACTCGCTTCCGCTCTTCCTGGCTCTGGCCGCGCTGGCGAGCGTGATCCTGGCCCTCGGCCGCAACACGCCCGTCTTCCCGTTCCTGTACGACCACGTCCCAACTTTCAACCTGTTCCAGGCGCCGGCGCGCATGCTGGTCTGGGCCGTCTTCGCGCTGGCCCTGCTCGGCGGCTGGGGCGTGGACCGGTGGGAGGCCGCGCACGGCCGGGCGCGCTACTGGGCGAACCTGGGCGCGGCCGGGGCCGTCTCGGTGACGTTGACGGCGCTGGCCGCCATGTTGGCGATCCCGCCCACGACGCGCGTCAATCAGCAGTTGCTGACCGTGGCCGGCGCGGTCCTGGCGCTGGGCGTGAACCTGAGCCTGCTGGCGGCCCTGGCGCTGCTCAAAGGCCGGCTGCCCGAACGGGCCTGGCAAGCGCTGGTCGTCGTCTGCCTGGCGGGCGACTTGGTCTACGCCGGGGCCGGCCTCAACCCCGGCGCGCCCGCGGACCTGTACCGCGCGCCGACCGCTACCGGCCCGGCGCTGGCGCGGGCGCTGGACGGCCGGCGCCTGTTCCAGTTCCCGGAGGACGAGTACCGGGTGAAGTTCGATGCGTACTTTTCCTTTTTCTCGTTCGGCCCGCCCGAGCTGGCGCGCGAGGTGCGCGAGGCGCAACTGCCCAACGCGGCCTTGCTCGACGGCGTCGCGGCGGCCGGCAACTTCGACCCGCTGGTCAGCGCGCGCTACGCCGCCTTCGTCGAGGTCGTCAGCCAGACGCGTTCGGTGAAGCTCCTGAACCTGATGAACGTCGGCGCGCTGGCGAGCAGCACGCCGCTGGAGGGCGATGTCATCGCGCGCGCGGAGACGGTCACGTTTTACCGGGCGCCGGGCGAGCCGCGGCGCGTGTGGGTGGTATACTCCGCGCGCATCCTCCCGGACAGGGAGGCGGCGCGCGCGGCCGTCGCCGACCCGGCGTTTGATCCCGGCGCGGTCGTGATCCTGGAGGCCGATCAGCCCGGCGTCCCGGCCACGGGGTCGCCGCCGCGCGCGGTTGATCCCGCGGACCCTGACCGGATGGCCCTGACCGTGACCCTCGAACGGGATGGTTGGGTGGTGCTCGCCGACACGTATTACCCCGGCTGGCTGGCCTGGGTCGATGGCGCGCCGGCGGCTGTCCGGCCGGCGGACCTGGCGTTTCGGGCGGTGGCGCTCCCGGCCGGCACACATTCTCTGATCTTCAGCTACGAACCCGCCTCGTTCCGCTGGGGCGCGGGCCTGACCGGCCTCGGCCTGGCGGCCTGGCTGGCCCTGGCGCTCTGGCGCTGGAGGGGAAGTCGAAGCGCATGACGGTCATCGTCGTTTTGCCGACTTACAACGAAGCCGAGAACATCACACGCCTGGTGCCGGAACTGCTGGCGCTGCCGGACGCCCTGCGGGTGCTGGTGGTGGACGACGCCTCGCCGGACGGCACCGGCCGCCTGGCCGACGAGCTGGCGGCCGCCCACCCGGGGCGGGTGGAGGTGCTGCACCGCTCCGGCAAGCTGGGGCTGGGCACGGCGTACCTCACCGGTTTCCAGCGCGCCTTCGAGCTGGGGGCGGATTTCATCCTGACCATGGACGCGGATTTCTCCCATCAGCCGCGCTACATCCCGGCCATGCTCGCGCGCAGCGCCGACGGCGACCTGATCATCGGCTCACGCTACGTGCCCGGCGGCGGCGTGCTGGATTCGCCCTTCCGACGCCGCCTGCTCAGCCGGATGGCCAACGCCGCCGCCCACCTCTTCCTGGGCCTCAAGGCGCGCGACGTGACGGCCGGGTTCCGGCTCTACCGGCGCGAGGCCCTGCGCTCGCTGCCGCTGGACCGCATCTTCTCCTCCGGGTATTCGTTCCTGATCGAGATGCTCTTCCTGATCGAGGCGCGCGGCTGGCGCGTCAGCGAGGTGCCGATCATTTTCCAGGACCGGGCGCGCGGCGAGTCCAAGATCTCGCAGAACGAGATTTTCAAAGCCGGCTACACCGTCCTGCGGTTAAGCTGGCGGCGATGGCGGCGGCGTCTTGGGGCCTGAACCTTTTCTCCCCGGCAGGGGTAATACTTCCGACATTATGGTCGCCCAGGAGGCACTTTTGCTCACGCCCACCACACTTTATAATGCGACGGCTGACGCCTTACCCAACCAGGTTCGGGGAGACTCTGTGGCTACCGTCGAAATTGATGTCAACGTGCAGTCGATTGCCCAACGCCTGATCGCCAATGTCGAAAAAGTGATTGTCGGCAAATCGGCCGAGGTCCAGTTGACCCTGATCGGCCTGTTGTGCCAGGGGCATCTGCTCATCGAAGACGTGCCCGGCGTGGGCAAGACCACGCTGGCCAAGGCCCTGGCCCGGTCGCTGGGGACCACCTTCAACCGCCTGCAGTTCACGCCGGACATGCTGCCTAGCGATGTGACCGGCGTCTCCATCTTCAACCAGCAGACCCGCGAGTTCGAGTTCCGCCCCGGCCCGATCATGGCCCAGGTGGTGCTGGCCGACGAGATTAACCGCGCCACGCCCAAGACCCAGGCGGCGCTGCTGGAGGCGATGGAGGAGAAGCAGGTGACCGTGGACGGCGTGACCCACCCGCTGCCGCGGCCGTTCCTGGTGCTGGCGACGCAGAACCCCATCGAGTACGAAGGCACCTTCCCGCTGCCGGAGGCGCAGCTCGACCGCTTCCTGCTGCGTATTTCGCTCGGCTATCCGACGGCCTCCGACGAGGTCGCCATCATGGACCGCCAGCAGTTCGCGCATCCCGTGGACACGCTGGAACAGGTGGTGACGATGGACGAACTGCTCGCCGCGCAGGCGGCGGTGCGCCACGTCCATGTCGCCCCGGCGGTCAAGAGCTACATCGTTGACCTGACCGCGCACACGCGCAAACACGCGGACGTGTACCTCGGCGCCAGTCCGCGCGGCAGCCTGGCGCTCTACCGCGCCTCCCAGGTGCGCGCCGCCATCGACGGCCGGGACTACGTCATCCCGGACGACGTCAAGGCCCTGGCCGATTTCGCCCTGGCGCACCGCATCATCATCGGGCCGGCGGCCCGCATCCGGAACGTGGACGCGCGCTCGGTGGTGAAAGAAGTCCTGACCGCGGTCCCCGTCCCCGGCGGCTCGCAATTGAAACGGTAATCAGCGTAGGTAGCGACGTCCCGCCGGGACGTCGCTACCTGATCCCCCCATGCGTTCCCGCCGCCTCGTCGTCCTGGTGCTGCTGGCCGCTTCGTTGATCGGGGCGCTGGTGACCGGCCGCGACCTGTTCTATAACCTGCTCTACCTCTGGCTGGCGCTCATCGTCCTGGCCGGGGTATGGACCTGGATGAGCCTGAACCGCATCCGCGTGGCGCGCCAGACGCGCACCCTGCGCGCTCAGGTGGGCGACTCCATTGAGGAGCGGCTGGCGGTGCGGAACCAGAGCGGGCTCCCCAAGCTGTGGCTGGAGGTCCGTGATCAATCCGACCTGCCCGGCCACCATCCCAGCCGCGTCATCGCCGGCCTGGGCAGCCGACAGGAGCGGGTGTGGGTGGTGCGGACGCGCGCCTGGCAGCGCGGCCGGTTCCGGCTGGGCCCGCTGTCCATCTCGTCCGGCGACCCGTTCGGGCTGTTCCGGATCGCGCGCCGCCTCGCCTCCACCAACCAGGTGGTGATCTACCCGGCCACCGTCGATCTGCCGGAGTTTCCGCTGCCGGTCGGCCTGGCGCCCGGCGGCGACGCCCTGCGCCGCCGCACGCATTACGTCACCCCCAACGCCGCCGGCGTGCGCGACTACGTCTCGGGCGATTCGTACAACCGCATCCACTGGCGCACCACGGCCCGCCGCGACCGGCTGATGGTGAAGGAGTTCGAGCTGGACCCGCTGGCCGACGTGTGGGTGCTGGTGGACGGCGACCGCGCGGTCCAGGCCGGCGAGATCGGCGTCACGGTCGGCGTCGAGGCCGATGAACTGCCCTGGTATCAGGCGCCGGCGCCGGTGCGCCTGCCGCCCACGACCGAGGAGTACAGCGTGAGCACGGCGGCGTCGCTGGCCCAGCACTTCCTGCGCCGCGACCGGGCGGTGGGGCTGGTGGCCTACGGCGAGACGCGCGAGGTGGTCCAGCCGGACCGCGGCGAGCGGCAGTTGACCAAAATCCTGGAGACGCTGGCGGTGTTCCGGGCGACGGGCCGGGTGAGCCTGCGCGACGCCCTGGTGCTGGAGGCGGATCAGCTGCCGCGCGGCTCGACCGTGATGCTGGTGACGGCGTCCGGCGACCTCAACTGGGTGGGGCTGGCGCACGCGCTCAAGCGGCGCGGCGTCAGCGTGGTGACGTTCCTGGTCAACCCGGCGTCGTTTGGGGGCGGCCACGACAACGCCGGCCTGGCCACGGCGCTGTGGGGCGTCGGGCTGCCGGCCTACCGCGTCGAGAAGGACATGGACCTGGCGGCGTCGGTGCTGTGGCGCGGCTGACGGGCGCTAACCCTCGATCTCGTCAATCGCCTCGAACGGCGTCCGGCCCCCGAAAGCGACCTTCATCAGGCCGGGCAAATACGAGTCCAGCGTCTGCACCGCCGGGTAGATGGCGTTGCGGATCAGGTTGGGCGCCAGCGGTTCGCCCTCGAAATCCAGGCTGCTCTTGTAGCGCACCTCGCCGTCGGAATAATCCAGCTCGAAGTTGCCGATGCGCAGGCCGTAATTGGCGCGGGTGATGAACTCGGCCACGGCCGGACGCGCCTCCTCCGGCACCTTGACGGTGCTGACGGCGTAAAAGAGGAACTGCTCAAGGTCCACGCGGATCTGCGCGTAGCAGCGCAGCTCGCCGTGCTTGCCTTTGTAGTAGGTGCGATAGGCGTGCTGGCCGTCGATGGGCTGCGGGTGCCAGCCGTCGCCGGCCAGGAACTGTCCGAGGGTCTCGTAGGCGGCCAGCGCGTTCGGGTGCGCCTTGCTCGGCCGCTGCGAGGGAGACCTGTCGGAAGAGGTGAGCTCGTCCATCGCCGTCCGCCTTTCCTTGAATGGGGGCAATTCTAACCGGTTTGCGCGCGGCGTGAAGGCCCCGGCTGATACCCCGCGCCAGCCCGGCGCGCCCGCCGGAGCATCAGCCGGGCGCGTTATAATCAGGGCCATGCCCAAGTCGGCCGATCCCCAGACCCGCGCCGCGGAGCTGCGGCGCCTGCTCCACGAGCACAGCTATCGCTACCACGTCCTGGCGGCGCCGGTCATCTCGGACGCCGAGTACGACGCGCTGTTCCGCGAGCTGCAGGCGCTGGAGGCGCGTTATCCGGAGTTGCTCACGCCGGACTCGCCCACGCAGCGCGTCGGCGGTCAGGTCTCGGAAAAGTTCGAGAAGGTGCGGCATCCCCGGCCCATCCTGAGCCTGGGGAACGCGTTTTCGACCGACGACGTGCGCGCCTGGTTCGAGCGCCTTCGCAAACTGGACGACCGCGTCGAGCGGGCGGCGTTCGTGGTCGAGCCCAAGATCGACGGCCTGACCGTCGTCCTGCACTACGCCGACGGCGTCTTCGTGCGCGGCGCGACGCGCGGCGACGGCGAGGTGGGCGAGGACATTACGCCGAATCTGAAGACGGTGCGGTCGCTGCCGTTGCGCATCCCGGTGCAGACGACGGACGAGCGACGAAAGACGAAGAGCGCGTCGGCCTCCGTCCTTCGCCCTCCTGCGTCCCTGGTCGTCCGCGGCGAGGCTGTCATCTTCACCCAAGACTTCGAGCGCATGAACGCCGAGCTGGCGGCGAAGGGCGAGCGCACCTACGTCAACCCGCGCAACACCGCCTCCGGCTCGCTGCGCCAGCTGGATTCGGCCCTGACCGCCGCGCGCCCGATCTCGCTCCTGTGCTATGCCATTGTCGAGGCGCAGGGCGTCGAGGTGACGACGCAATGGGAGACGCTGGCCTACCTGCGCGCGCTCGGCTTCCCGGTGGCCGAGGTCGCGCAGCGCTTCGAGCGCCTGGAGGACGCCATCGCCTACTGCCAGGCCTGGGCCGAGAAGCGCGACACGCTGCCGTATGAAGTGGACGGCATGGTCATCAAGCTGGACGACCTGCGCCTGGCCGCCGACCTGGGCGTGGTGGGCAAAGACCCGCGCGGCGCGGTGGCCTTCAAGTTCCCGGCGCGCGAGGTGACCACACGCCTGAACGACATCGGCGTCAACGTCGGCCGCACCGGGGTCCTGACGCCCTACGCCATCCTGGAGCCGGTGGAGGTCGGCGGCGTCACCGTCCGGCAGGCCACGTTGCACAACTTCGATTACATCCTCGAGAAGGACATCCGCCTGGGCGACCGGGTGCTGCTCAAGCGCGCCGGCGACGTGATCCCGTACGTCATCGGCCCGGTGCTGGAGGCGCGCACGGGCCGGGAACGGGCCTACCGGCTGCCCAGGGCCTGCCCGGCCTGCGGCGAGCCGGTGGAGCGGGTGGAGGGCGAGGTCGCCTACTATTGCGTCAACAGCGCCTGCCCGGCGCAGCTCACGCGGACCGTCGAGCACTTTGCGGCCGTGCTGGACATCGAGGGCTTCGGCGAGAAAGTGGCCGAGCAGGTGGTGGCCGAGGGCCTGGTGCGCGACGTGGCCGACATCTTCACGCTGACCAGGGACAGGCTGTTGACGCTGCCCGGCTTCGCGGATAAGAAGGCCGAGAAGCTCCTGGCCGCCATCGCCGCCGCCCGCGCGCGCCCGCTCGGCCAGTTGATCTCGGCGCTGGGCATCCACGGCGTGGGGGAGGTGGCCGCCCGCGACCTGGCCGCCCATTTCGGCTCGCTGGACGCCCTGCAGAAGGCGTCGGCCGAGGACCTGCAGGCGGTGGAGGGCGTCGGCCCGAGCGTCTCGCAGGCCGTCGTCGACTGGTTCGCGGGCCAGGGCAACCGGGCCGTGCTCAAGAAATTGCGCCAGGCCGGGGTGTGGCCGACCGCCGCGCCGCGTCAGGCGCCGGCGGAAGGCCCGTTCACCGGCCTGACCTTCGTCATCACCGGCGCGCTGCCGACGCTCAGCCGGGACGAGGCGCGGGCCTACATCGAGGCGCGCGGCGGCAAGGTGACCGACAGCGTCAGCAAGAAGACGAGCTACCTGGTGCTGGGCGAGGCGCCCGGCTCGAAACTGGCCAGGGCGCAAAGCCTGGGCGTCCCCGTCGTCGACGAGGCCGGGCTGCGCCGGCTGGCGGGCGAGTAAGGCGCCGGCGCAAGGGGGCGACACGATCAGGCGGTATCCGCCCTCAAACCGCAGAAGCGGGAGTTGGACATGAGGAACGACCAGACGCGTTTCGATGGTGTGCGGCCGGCCGTCGCGGCCGGGCCGAACGGCGCCGGGCCGGGCGCGGACCGGATCGCGGGCCATATCCAGGCCTGGCTGGAACGGGTGGACGAGGCCAAAGCCGACGGCCTGTATTTCTTCAATCAGCCCATTGACGAAATCCTCTCGCCGACGCGGGTGCGCCTGCGCGACCGCGAGATGCTGATGTTCGCGTCCTACAGCTACCTGGGCCTGATCGGGCATCCGCGCATCAACGCCGCCGCCAAGGCGGCCGTGGACGAGTATGGCACGGGCACGCACGGGGTGCGGCTGCTGGCCGGCACGCTCAAGCTGCACCGCGAGCTCGAGGCGGCGCTGGCGGCCTTCACCGGCCGCGAGGACGCCCTCACATTTTCCAGCGGCTACGTCACCAACCTGACGGCCGTCTCCACCCTCGTCGGCCGGCACGACGTGGTTATCTGCGACAAGCTCAACCACGCCTCTATCGTGGACGGCTGTCAGCTCTCCGGGGCGGAATTTGTGCGCTTCCGGCACAACGACATGAGCGACCTCGAGCGCTGCCTGCGACGCGCCCGGCCAGGGGCGGCCCGGCTGGTGGTGGTGGACGCCGTCTTCAGCATGGACGGCGACATCATCGACCTGCCGCGCGTGGCCGAGCTGTGCCGGGCCTACGGCGCCTGGCTGATGGTGGACGAGGCGCACTCGGTCGGCGTGCTCGGCCGGACGGGCCGCGGGATCGAGGAGCACTTCGACCTGGAAGGCGTCATTGACCTGAAGATGGGCACGCTCAGCAAGACCATCCCGTCGGTCGGCGGGTACCTGGCCGGGCGCGCCGACCTGATCCACATGTTCCGCCACGCGGCGCGCGCCTTCATCTTCTCGGCCGCGCTGCCGCCCGCCCAGGCCGCCGCCGCCCTGGCCGCGCTGGACGTGATGCGGGCCGAGCCCGAGCGGGTGGCGGCCGTGCAGGCCAAGGCCCGTTATTTCCGCGACTCGCTCCGCCGCCTGGGTTTCGACACCCTGCAGACCGAGACCGCCATCGTCCCGGTGGTGTGCGGGCCGGACGAGCGCGCCTACGCCATGGTGCGCGAGTGCCAGGCGCGCGGCATCTTCGCGCTGCCCGTGGTCTCGCCGGCCGTGGCCGAGGGCCTGGCGCGCATCCGGGCCACGGTGACGGCCGCCCACAGCCAGGCCGAGATCGACCAGGCGCTGGATGTGTTCGCGCAGGCCGGGCGGGCGGTGGGCATCATCTGATTGCCGGACGTGCCGCAACTGACCCTGAAGCCGGGGCGCGAAAAATCTCTCCTGCGCCGGCACCCGTGGATCTTCTCCGGCGCGGTCGCCGGTGTGCAGGGCGACCCCGGCCCGGGCGGGACCGTCGAGGTGCTGGCCGCCGACGGCGCCTGGCTGGCGCGCGCCGCGTGGTCGCCGCAGTCGCAAATCTCCGCCCGCGTCTGGACCTTCGACCGCGATGAGAACGTGGGGCCGGATTTTTTCCACCGGCGCCTGGAGCGGGCGCTCGCGCTGCGGCAATCCCTCCCCGGCCTGGGGCCGTCCCTCACCAACACCTATCGCCTGGTCAACGCCGAATCGGACGGTCTGCCCGGCCTGGTGATTGACGTCTACGACCGCTGGCTGGTGGTGCAATGCCTGTCGGCGGGCGCTGAGCGGTGGAAGGGCGAGATCGTGGCGGCGGCGCGCGCCTTGACGCCCTGGGCCGCCGGCGTGTACGAACGCTCGGATGTGGACGTGCGCGCGAAAGAAGGGCTGGCGCCGGCGGCCGGCGCGCTGGCCGGCGAGGCGCCGCCGGAGCTGGTGGAGGTCCACGAGCACGGCGCGCGCTTTCTGGTGGACGTGCGCGCCGGGCATAAGACCGGCTTTTATCTCGACCAGCGCGACAACCGGGCCGTGTTGGCCGATTATGCCGCGGGCCGCGAGGTCTTGAATTGCTTCGCGTACACGGGCGGCTTCGGCGTGATCGCATTGAAGGGCGGGGCCGCGCACGTCGTCAACCTCGACTCGTCCGCCGCGGCCCTGGAGCTGGCCGGCCGCAACTTCGCCCTCAACGGCCTTCCTGCATCACAGTTCACCCATCAGACCGGCGACGCTTTCTCTGTCCTGCGCCAGTATCGCGACGCGCGCCGCCAGTTTGACCTGATCATCCTGGACCCGCCGAAATTCGCCGACTCGAAGCACCAGGTGGAGCGGGCGGCGCGCGGCTATAAGGACATCAATCTGCTGGCGTTCAAGCTGCTGCGGCCGGGGGGCCGGCTGTTCACGTTCTCGTGTTCGGGCGCCGTTGAGCCGGCGCTCTTTCAGAAGATCGTGGCCGACGCCGCCGTGGACGCCGGCCGCGAGGTCAGGATCGTCCAGCGGCTGAGCCAGGCGCCGGATCATCCGGTGGCGCTGAACTTTCCCGAGGCGGAGTATCTGAAGGGGCTGGTGTGCGTGGTGGACAGCGGATAGCGGAACGGATGAGTGGAGGGAATAACGGCGCCGCTGCGCGTAGCCACCTGGAGAAATGCGATGAGAGACACAAGTGACAGCAAGTGACTTGAGGCTATGCGCAGGTTAAGCAGCCCGGCGAGCCGGGCCTGCCTACCAGCTACCGCCAGGGAATGGACCAGTGGCCGCTATGCCAGCCCGTCCGGCACAACAAAATCTGTACTTCCAGCGTATTGATGCCGTCCTCGGCTATGTCCGGGAAAACCTGAACGAGGGTTTGTCCCTGGAGACATTGGCGCGGGTGGCGGGCTTCTCGCCCTTTCACTTTCATCGCCTCTTTAAGGCGCTCACCGGGGAAACCGTCAACGACATGGTGCTGCGGCTGCGCCTGGAGCGCGCGGTGATTCTGCTCCGCTCTACGCCGCAACTCTCCATCACCGACGCGGCTTTTGAATGCGGCTTCAAGTCGGTCTCCGTTTTCTCGCGCGCTTTCAAAAAGCGCTATGACCTCAACGCCCGGCAGTGGGATCGGCAAAGCCCGTTGAAAAACAGCAAGAATGGTCAAGTGCTCGATGGTTTTCCCCGCTATACTCTAGAAAATTTGAGCGAATTTGCGGGGCGAGACGGCCTTCCGGTGCGCCTGCGCTCGCTCCCGGCGCAACGCCTGGCCTATATCCGCGTGTACGATGCTTACCGGAAGTTCAGCCAAGTGAAGGAGGCGTATCAGCGCTTGATGGCCTGGTATTGCGCGAACGGCGGCAGACTCGAGAACATCACACTCTACGGCATGTCGCAAGATGACCCGGATGTCACGCCGCTCCGGCTGTGCCGTTTTGACTGGTGCGTGGCGGTGCCGGCCAACTGGCCGGTAGACGGGGACGTGACTGTCACGGACTTTCCCGCCTGCCAGGTCGCGACGATCCGGTGTCAGGGCGGCCTCGAGCAGGAAGACAAGGCCTTCCAGTATCTGTTCCGCTACTGGTTGCCGCGCAGCCGTTACCAGCCCGCCAACCTGCCCGCGATGGAGATCTATCGGCGGCAGCCGGCCGAATTGGGATGGGAGACCTACGACCTGGACTGTGCTGTGCCCGTTGTGGCGCTATGACGGCGCCCGCCCACATACCAAAGGAGCAATGTCATGAAACTCGGCGCGTTTTCTATCAGCCTGGCAGTCAAGGACCTGGCGGCGTCGCGGGCCTTCTACGAAAAGTTCGGCTTCACGGTCTTCGGCGGCGACGCCGCCCAGAACTGGCTGATCCTCAAGAACGGCGATCATGTGATCGGCCTGTTTCAGGGGATGTTCGAGAAGAACATGCTGACCTTCAATCCGGGCTGGGACAGCAACGCGAACCGTCTGGAGGCTTTCACCGACGTTCGCGAGCTGCAGCGCCAGCTCAAGGCGCAGGGGGTTCAGTTGGTGACAGAGGCCGACGAGACGACCCAGGGGCCGGCTTTCTTCGTGGCCGTCGACCCGGACGGGAACCCTGTGCTCGTGGATCAGCACGTCTAATGGGCGAAGCCATCCGTTGTTATCCGCTTACCCGCTTTCGATCCGTTGGTCTGCCGTGATCTCAACGCGATTGCCGTCCGGGTCCAGCACCACGCTCTCGTAGTAGCCATCGCCTGTCCGGCGCGGGCCATCCAGCACGGCATGGCCGTCCCGGCGCAGGCGTTCGGTCAGCGTGTCCACGTCCGCTGGCGCGCCGACCGCCAGGGCGAAGTGCGCCAGGCCGACCGTGGGCGCGTCCCCGGCGCCGGCCGCCTGCACGTCGGTCCGGCGCATCACCTCCAGACGCGCGCCCGCCGCAAAGCTCAGGAAATACGACTCGAAGCCTTTGGCCGCGTTGACGTACTTCGCGCCCGCGCAGGCGTCGAAGTAGCGCTCGTAAAACGCCTTCAGGCGTTCCACATCCTGCGTCCAGACGGCGACGTGCTCGAGGCGCATCAGAACAGGCGGACCTCCACCGTCTCGCCCGCGCTCAGGCCGTTCGAGTCGGCCGGCGTCACCACCATGCCGTCGGCGAAGACCAGCGTGAAGATCTGGTTCGATTTGCCGAAGACCGGCTCGGCCCACAGCTCGCCGGCGCGGCTCACCAGGCGCGCCGGCGTGTAGTCCACGCGCCCGGCCTGCGAGGGGAGGTTGTGCGTGAGCCGCGCGCGCACCGCCCGCCGCGCCGGCGCCGCCGCCAGGCCCTGCAGCCGGTAGACGGCCGGCACGACGAACAGATCCGCCACGACCATGGCCGACACCGGGTTGCCGGGCAGGCCGATGACGGGTTTCCCATCGCACACGGCCAGGATGGCGGGCTTGCCGGGCTTGAGGGCCACGCCGTGGACCAGCAGGCCGGGTTTCCCGAGCGTGTTGATCACGTCCGCGGTCATATCGCGCACGCTCACCGAACTGCCGGCCGAGAGCACTAGCATATCGGCCTCGGCCAGCGCGCCGCGGGCCAGCGCCAGCAAGGTTTCGTAACGGTCCGGCGCGATGCCGGCGCGCACCGGCACACCGCCGGCGCGCTGGATCTGCCCGGCGACCGCGTAGGAGTTGACGTCCCGCACCTGGCCCAGGGCCGGCTCGACCTCGGGCGGCACCACCTCATCCCCGGTGGCGAGCAGGGCCACGCGCGGCCGGCGGGCGACCGTGACGGACGTGATCCCCAGCGCCGCCAGCCCGCCGAGGTCCTGCGCGCGCAGGCTGTGCCCGGCCGGCACCATCTCGGCCTCCTGGCGGATGTCGTCGCCCGGCCGGAGCACATTCTCGCCGGGCGCGACGGCCTTGAGCACCTCGATCTCGCCTTCGCGCGCCGTCTGCGTCAATTCGAGCATGACCACGGCGTCGGCGCCGGGCGGGAGCATGCCGCCGGTGTGGACCAGCGCGCACTGGCCGGGCTTGATCTCCACCGACGGCGCGGCCCCCATCGGCACCTCGCCGACCAGGAGCAGATAAGCGGGCAATGTGGCGCTGGCGCCGTATGTGTCCTGAGCGCGCACGGCGTAACCGTCCATCATCGAGCGCGCGAAGGCCGGCACCGCGACCGGGGCGCGCACCGGCGCGTAGGTCACGCGGTCCAGGGCCTCGGCCAGCGTCACGGTCTCAGGCTCGGCCCGGGGCGGCAGATGCTCGAACAGCTTCGCCAGGGCGTCGTCGGGCGGGAGGACTTTGAAGAACTCGGGCATGCTCAAAGCCTCAGATCGGCGGCGCTGAGGAGGCAGGCCGTGGCCGCCGGATTGCGGCCGCCCGCGGCGACCAGGTGCAGGCCGGGCGGCGCTGAGATCGTGGCGGTGTGCGGCAGCTTGAGCGCGCGCAAGTGATGGCGTTCCCCCAGCACGTCGTGGGCGACCTCGAGCGCCAGGGCCGGCGAGAGGCGGGGCTCAGCCAGGCTGAGGCCGTAGGCCGCAATCTCGCCCTGAGCGACGGCCACTTCCAGGGCCGCGAAGGCTTCGCGCAGCCGCAGACGGAAGTCGGCTTCCGGCAGCGCCGCGCTCAGGAGGTCGGCGCCGGCCAGCCAGCACAGGTCCAGGCACGTCAGGCCGAGCTGGCGCAGGTGGGCCCTGATCTGGCCGCGCAGAAAGGCCGGCGCCAGGCAGTGGCCAGCGACTACGTCCCCGGCCGCCAGCAGACTGGCGTCGAGCCAGGGCGGGGGCTCGTCCGGGAGGCGGCCGGCCTCGGCGCACACGACGACCTGTTCACGCCGCGCAGGCCCGGCGGCCAGGACGGCGCCGACTGCGACCGGCGCGTCTCCGGCTTCCAGCAGGTTGCCGCCGCGCCGCAGATACGCGGCCACAGCCGGGGCGGAGGCCGCGCCCAGGCCGAGCGCGGCCAGCGTCAGGCCGTCCCAGCCTGGGCGATACTCCAGGCCGTCCGGGCTCAGGTCCGCCAGCCGGGCGGTGGCGAGAGGGGTGGCGCGCTCCACGGGACCTTCCGGCGCCTCAGCCGATGACCCAGAAGCTGAAGGCGTTCAGGTAGACGCTCAGGCCGAACAGCAGGGCCGCCAGCAGTGTGAGCTGGAAGAACGAGGCCGGCTCGCCGCGCTGCAGCCGGCGCACGGTGATGATCTGCAGCATCACCAGCGGGGCGATGAAAGCCGCCGAGATGGCGACCCGGATGGGCAGGCCCAGGACGGAGCCGAGGGCGGTGAGGGCCAGCGACGCGGCCAGCAGGATATTGTGCAGGTTGGCGCCGGCGTCCTGGCCCAGCCGCACCACCAGCGTGCGTTTGCCGCTGGCGCTGTCGCTCTCGAAATCGGGCAGGCTGAAGGCGATCAGCGTCGCCACGTGCAGCAGGACAAGCGGCGCGGTGGTGAGCAGGATCAGCACGCTGGCCTGGTTGCCGAGCAGCAGGTGGCCGAAGGCGGGCACGAGCCCGGCGAAGACGATAGAGGTGGTGATCTCTCCGTAGCCGGTGCTCATCAGGGCGACCGGCGGGCTGGACTGGAAGAACAACCCGAGGAAGATCAGGCTCATCATCACCCATACCGCCGGGCTGGTGGGGTATTGGGCCACCAGGACGGCGGCGGCCCCCAGGCCGACGGCCAGGCAGATCATGGCGGCCGTGAAGACCGTCTCGCGCGACAACAGCCCCTCCGGCAGGACGCCGCTGCCGCCCGAGAAGGGCGTGCGGTGCAGGTTGCGCCGGTCGCCCTCCTCATCCCAGTACTCGTTCAGGAAGTGCGCCATGAGCTGCAAGGCCGACACGAACAACTGTCCCCACAGGTAGAGCGCGGGGGAGAGCGTGTAGCCCTCGTAGCGCGCCACCATCGCGCCCAGGACGTACAGGCCGAGCCCGTTCAGCATGAACCATGGCCGCGACAGCCGGGCCAGCGCCGCCAGTTGCTTCATCGTCGTGGATGGCACGCGGCCTCAGTCGGCCAGGGCGCGCTGTAACTCCTGGCTGTGCGCCAGGCGATGCTCCGTGATGCGGTGGAAGAACTGCTCGATGGTGAGCGTGTCGCCGCGGGCGTGGCGGCCGGTCTTGTCCAGGTCCGCCTCGGCCGTCTTCTCCAACTGCGCCAGCACCTGGGCGTGCCCGGCCTCGATCTCGGCCAGCAGGTCGTCGGTGGTCTTGTCGGCGCGTTTCTTCACCGAGCCGCGGTTGAAGCGGTTCAGGTCGAAGTCGTCCGGCACGGTGACCTCGCCGGCCAGACAGCGCGTGATCTGGCCGAGCTGGCCGCCTTCCGAGATGGCCAGGTGGGCGAGCACATCGCGGGCCGTCCAGGCGGCGCCTTCGTCCGACGGGACCGGGCGCGCCCACTGCTCGGGGGCGATGGATTTAAGGATGGCCAGGCTGGCGGCGTGGTCGGCCATGATCTTCTGGCGGAGGGCGTCTTTGCGGGCGGACATGGGCTCTCCTTCGAGGGGATTCTATGCGGCGGCGGGCGGCGTCGCCGGGACGGGCGGCACCGGCTGCCCGGTCTCGATCGCTTTGCGGACGTCGCGTTCGTGCAGCATGGTGTGGCGGTACAGCAGCTTGAGAATCTGCTCGAGCGGCACGCGCCCCAGCCAGGGATGGAAGCTCGGCCGGTCCAACGCCGCCTCGTCCAGCGCCCGGACCAGCGCCACCGTCTCGGCCCGGGCCGCCTCAAACTCGCTCACCAGCGCCTCCGGGGCGGCGTCGCGCCGGGCCGCCGTCGCCTCCGCGTTGTAGGCGTCGATGTCGAAGTCCTCGGGCACGCCCGGACCGCCGGCCAGCGCGTCGCGCGTGTAGAACAGGAAGGTCTGCTCGGCGCTCACCAGGTGCGCCAGCAGGTCGCGGGCCTGCCACTCCGGGCCGGTCGTGTACACCGGCTGACCGAGCGGGCCGGCGGCCAGCCAGCGCATGAACGCGGCCGTTTTCTGGCCCTCGTCCGTCAGGCGCCTGATCAGGAGGTCTTTGCGGGTGGACATGGGTTAGCGGAACCGGTCGCCGCCGTCGACGACGAGCGTCTCGCCCGTGATGTAGTCGTTTTCGATTAGGAAACGGACCGCGCGCGCCACATCATAGCCCGAACCCGCGCGTTTGAGAAGTGTCTGCGCGGCGGCGCGCGCCCAGCGGGCCTCGTCCCAGTCCGGCGGCTTCAGCACCGGGCCGGGGCAGACGGCGTTGACGCGGATGCGCGGGGCCAGGGCCTTGGCCAGCACCTGGGTGAGCATCATCAAGCCGGCTTTGCTGACGGAATGGGCGGGGTAGCGCGCCCAGGGCCGCAGGGCGCTGCCGTCGGCGATGTTGACGATGACGCCCTCGGCGGCGCGGTCCATCAGCCGGGCGGCGTGCTGGGCGCACAGAAACGGGGCGGTGAGGTTGATGTCCAGCGAGCGGCGCCAGTCGGCCGGCGGCAGCGTCCGGACGTCGCCGGCCTCCATGATCGAGGCCGAGTTGACCAGCACGTCCAGGCGCCCGAACTCGGCCTCGACCTGGGCGAAGAGCGCGTCGATCTGCTCGGGCTGCGCCAGGTCGGCCTGGAAAGCGGCGGCGCGCACGCCCAGGGCGGCCAGCGCGGCGACCGTCTCCGCGGCGTGCGCGGCGGCGGTGTGGTAGTGGACGGCGAGGTGGGCGCCCGCGCCGGCCAGCTCCACGGCGATGGCTTTGCCGACCCGATGGGCGGACCCGGTGACGAGGACGACCCGGTTGGGGAGGTCCATGTGAAAAGCCGAGGGCCGATTCGGGCGCCGGGCAGGTCTCAGACCTGCTCCTGCGGCGCGCCGTTCATTGTTGCACGATCACGGGCGTGCCCATGCTGGCCCAGTAATAGGCCCACTCGGCCTCGGGCGTGGGCATGTTGACGCAGCCGTGGCTCATCGGCGTGCCGAAGTTGCTGTGCCAGTAGGTGCCGTGCAGGCCATAACCTTTGTAAAAATACTGCGTGTACGGCACATTGGGCAGATCGTAGCCGGGCCCGCGCATGCGCGTGGACGTGTAGCGCGCGTAGATGTAATACGTGCCCGTCACCGTCGGCGTCGGCCAGCGGCCGGACGAGATCAAGGTGGTGCGCACCAGCGTCTGGCCCTCGAACGCGTACAGGCGTTGCTCGGAGAGGTCCACCAGGAAATACTTGCCCGACATCCCGGCCACCGGCCCCTGGACGGGCGCCGGCGCGGGCTGAGGGGCGGCGCTGTCGCTGGCCGGGATGTTCAGGCTCTGGCCGACGTAGATGCGGTCATCGGGCAGGTTGTTGGCGGCCTGGAGGCTGGTCCAGCGCAGGTTGTACTTCAGGCCGATGGTGAACAGGGTCTCGCCGCGCTGGACGATGTGTACTACCCCGGGGCCAGCCGCGGCCGGTGTGGGGGCGGGGGCGGCTTCGGTGGCGGCTGGAGCCGGGGCCGCGGTCTCCGCCGGGGCGGGGGCGGGCTCGGTCCCGGCCGTGATCAACAGGCGCTGGCCGGCGTACACACGATCGTTCGGCAGGTTGTTGACGGCCTGGAGGCTGGTCCAGGGCACGTTGTACTTCTGGCCGATCCGGAACAGGGTCTCGCCCGGCTGGACGATGTGGTAGACGGCTTCAGCTGGAGCCGGCGCGGGCTGGGGCGCCGCCTCGGTTGGGACTGGAGTGGCCTCGGGCGCGGCCGGGGCTGGGGCTGCGGTTTCAACTGGAACCGGCGCGTTGGTCAATGGGATGGCCAGGCGCTGGCCGACATAGACGCGGTCGTTCGGCAGATTGTTGGCGGCCTGGATTCGTGTCCACGGCAGGCCGTATTTCAAGCCGATCCGGAACAGCGTCTCGCCGGGCTGGACGATGTGGTAGAGCGGCTCGCCGGCCGCGACCACGGGGGCTGGCGTGGCCGCCTCAGCCGGCGGTGAAACCGTGGCGCCTGCACCCGGGATCACCAGCACCTGGCCGGCGTAGATCAGGTTGCCGGTCAGACCGTTGGCGGCGCGCAGGGCATCGACGGTGATGCCGTAGCGCAGCGCGATGCGGAAAAGAGTCTCGCCGGGCTGAACCACGTGCGTCGGCGATTGGGCGTAGGCGTCCGGCGCGCCAAGCAGGCACAGGGTCAGGATCGCGATGGCGAAACAATGGAAAAGGCGCATGACGGGCTCCCGGAGCGGCCGTGGTTGGATGGATGGACGCAGTTTTAACGCCGATGCAAGAAATATGCAAAAAGCGACGACGCCGCTCCGGTTGGAGAAAAGCAACGCCCAGACGGCGCGCGCCCGGGCGGGAGATTACCGGGCAGCTCACTCACGGGCGGGCCGCAGCGAACACGGCGGCGACGCCCACGCTGAAACCGGGGGCGCGGCCGGTCAGGCCGCCTCAACCGGCAACAGCGCCGCCTCGGTCGGCACGCCGTCGGCGTCCCAGCCGCGCAGGGCGTAGTAGCGCGGCAACATCACGTCCATGTCCGGCAGGACCCCGGCCGCGGTGCCGGTGGGCCGCGGCTCGTGCGTCAGGCGGTAGGGCAGGACGTCGTCCCGGCGGCGGACGCCAAGCTTGACATTGATCAGGCGCTTGTAGTTGAACAGGCGGGCGCCCGTCTCGAGCACGTCCTGGTCCGTCCAGTTCCAGCCCAGCGCCTTGTTGAAAAGCTCGGCCGTCTGCGCCGGCGTGAACGAGCCTTTGGTGATGAATTTGCACAGCCCGCCGGGGTTGTAGACGCTCATGAAGTCCTGGAAGGCCACGGCCGTCTCAGCCCCGATGGCCGAGTCGAAGCGCTTGCGCTCCACCCACTCCTGGGCCTCGCCGGCCTGCCAGCCCGGCCACTCGATGCCCACGCCGCGCCAGTACGAGATGGCCTCCAGGTGGCAGGCGCCGCGGTTGGCGGTGGCGTAGTTGGCGGCCATGCTCACGAAGCCGCGCGGGTCGTGGTAGGGCAGTTCCAGACCCTTGACGTGGATGGCGAACTTCTCGGAGCCGCCGCCAATCCGGTTGGCCGCGAAGCGCACGCCCTCGGCCAGCAGGTCGCCCACGTACTCGCGGCGCGCGATCCGGTGGATCATGGCGATGATGGCGTCCGCGTCGCCCCACTTCAGCTCGATCCCGCCGGTGTCCTCGACGCGCAGCAGCCCTTTCTCGTAGCACTCGAAAGCGAACGCCAGCACGCCGCTGGTCGAGATCGTGTCCAGCGTGTAGCGGTTGCACAGCTCGTTCATGTAGGCGATGGCGTTCAGGTCGTCGCACTGCAAATTCGACCCGAAGCCGCACAGCGTCTCATATTCCGGGCCTTCGCCGTACACGCCGGCGTACTTGCCCTCCTTCACCTCGACGGCCTTGCCGCAGCCGATGGGGCAGGCGTGGCAGTAGGTGTGTTTTACGAAAATTGTCTCGGCGATGGCCTTGCCGGAGGTCTTGATGGTCCCCTCCAGCCAGTTGCCGCCGCGCCAGTTGAGGATGGCGTTGTCGCCGAACCGGTCGGTGGTGGGATGGCCGCCGGCTGTGCCCACCAGGTGCAGGGCCTCGGCCGGGCCGTGGCTCATGATGTAGCGGTTCGCTTCTTTGACCGTCGCGTGGAAGCCCTGGGGGTCGGCATACTGCGGCTTCGCGGCGCCGCGCACCACAATCGCTTTGAGTTTCTTGGAGCCCATCAGCGCGCCCATCCCGCCGCGGGCCGCCATGCGGGTGTGCGGCTGGCCGCCCGTGGCCACGCCGGCCAGCTTGACCAGGTTCTCGCCGGCCTGGCCGATGGAGGCGCAGCGCGCCCTGGGGTCGGTCTCGGCCAGGAGCGCGGCGTGCGTGTCGAATTGATCCTGGCCCCAGACGTGAGCGGCGTCGCGGAATTCGACCAGCGGCGCCCCAGCGCCGCCCTCCCCCTTGATCCACAGGTAGGTCGGCCGGTCGCAACGCCCGGTGAGGATCAGTCCGTCCCAGCCCGCGAAGCGCAGCTCGGCGCCCCAGTGCCCGCCCAGGTTGGCCTCGTTCCAGATGCCGGTGAGCGGCGAGCGCCCGCACCACGACGAGCGGCAGCCGGTCGGCGCGAAGGTGCCGGCGAGCAGGCCGTTGAGGATGATCAGGGGGTTGCGCGGGTCGAAGACGTCGATGGCCGGGTCGAGCAGGTCGCCAAATTCCTCAAAATAGATCTTGGCGGCCAGGCCGGAGCCGAGCAGGAACGCCCGGACCTCGGCGTCGCGGATGGCGCGCACGGATGTCTGGCGCGTGGTCAGGTCAATCTGCAGGATTTTTCCGGCGTAGACGTGGGGCATGCGGTTTCTCCCGGCGCTTCGAGTGCACCGAGTTTAGCACCCTCACGGCGGCAGGGCAATTCTGTCCTGAAACGCCTCAGTGTTCCCTCATGTTTTCTTCATCACTTCTTGACAATCAGTGGCATATTGTGTCAATAGTCAAGTTTGTAAGGAGCAGACCGTATGACCAGACGTCTCGTGTTAATCGGAGCCGGCCTCCTGGTCGCGCTGGCCGTCCTGGCGATGGGCGCCGCCGGCGGGGCGGCCCTCACTTACTGGGCCTTGCAGGCCCGTCCGGCTGTCGCTCAAGCCACGCCGCCCGACGCCGGCCTGCTGGTGGCGGCCGTGGACCCGGACGGACCGGCCGCCCAGGCCGGGTTGCGGCGCGCCGATATCGTCCTGGAGTTCGATGGACAGGCCGTGAACACCCTGTCGGACTTGAGCCGCGCGCTGGCCGCGCGTGACCCCGGCGATCGCGTGGCGCTGAAGATCCAGCGCGGCGACGCCACCCTGACGCTGACGGCCACCCTCGGCGACCGGGAGGGCCGGCCCTACCTGGGCTTCACGCCCTGCCGGGAGGGCGGCCCTTGGGCCCGCGGCGGCATCGCGGCGTTCGAAATCCGGCCCAGAGCGGGCGTGCGCGTGATCGAGGTCCTCCCAGACCAGCCGGCCGAGGCGGCGGGCTTGAAAGTGGGCGACCTCATCACGGCGGTCGATGGTCAGGCGCTGGACGCGGAGCACGCCCTGGCCGAGGTCCTGGCCGGGTACAACCCCGGCGACACGGTGACGCTGACGGTCAAGCGGCCGGGTGAAGCTGAGCTAATGTCGATCGAGGTCACGCTGGGCGAGGACCCGGACGTAGACGGCCGGGCCTACCTGGGCATCCGCTACGCGCCGGCCCTGGCGCCGGGCATCGAGTTCGGCCCGGCCCCGTTCCGCGACGGGCCGTTCGGGCCGGGCTTCAACTTCAGCCTGCCGGACGGGATCACCGAAGGGGTCATCATCGGCGAGGTCACAGCGGATAGCCCGGCCGAGGCGGCGGGCTTGAAGGCCGGCGACGTGATCTCGGCCGTGGACGGCGAGGCTCTGGCGGGCCCGCGTGCGCTGGCCGAGGCTGTGGCCGCCCATGAGCCCGGCGACCGGATCACGCTCACCGTCCACCGCGCCGGCGAAGATGAGCCGCTCTCGGTCGAGGTGACCCTGGGCGAGCACCCGGACCAGGCCGGGAAGGCCTACCTCGGCGTGCGCGCGCGGGGCTTTTTCAGGATCGACCGGGGCCCGGACGACGCGCCCTTCCGGTGGCCTGACCTGCCTGAGATCCCGCGCCACTTCCCGTTCGACAACGACGTTTAGACGGCGCGCCGTCTCTCCGCCTCTCCCAAGCCGCGCCGCGTCCGGTCATTCCGGGGCGGCGCGGCGGGCCTGATTCTGGACCGATGTCTCGCACCGTCCTGGTGGTTGACGACGACAAAAAGATCGTGGACCTCGTCCGCGCCTATCTGGAGCGGGACGGCTACCGGGTGCTGTGCGCCTACGACGGCCAGTCCGCGCTGGAACTGGCGCAGGCCCAGCCGCCCGATCTGATCATCCTGGACCTGATGCTCCCACGGCTGGGCGGGCTGGACGTGTGCCAGGCGCTCCGCGATCGGTCCAGCGTGCCCATCATCATGCTGACGGCGCTCGTCACCGAGGCGGACAAACTCATCGGCCTGGAAGCCGGCGCCGATGATTACCTCACCAAGCCGTTCAGCCCGCGCGAACTGCTGGCGCGTGTGCGCGCGGTCCTGCGGCGCAGCGGGGCCGGCTCCGGCGGAGAAGACGGCCCGGCCGAAATCCAGGCCGGCGATCTGCGGATCGACACGGCCCGCCACGAGGTCCGGCTGCGCGGCCGGCCTGTGGCGTTGACGCCGAAGGAGTTCCGGCTGTTGTCCACGCTGGCCCGCGCGCCCGGCCGGGTGTTCACGCGCGCGGAGTTGCTGACGCGGGCCTTCGGCGCAGACTACGACGGGCTGGAGCGCACGGTGGACGTTCATCTCATGAACCTGCGCCGCAAGATCGAGCCGGACCCGGCCCGCCCGACCTATATCCAGACGGTCTACGGCGTTGGCTACCGATTTGGAGGCGGCCCCGATGTTGACTAGCTTGCGGCTGCGCCTGCTCCTGATGATGTCGCTCGTCGCCCTGGTGGCCGTGGGCACGGTTTATCTGTTGGCCGGACAGGGCGCGGCGCGGGCCGTCACCAGCCTGGCCGCCGACACGGCGGCCCGCGACCGGCGGCTGGCCGCCAGCCTGCTGGAGGGGCCGCTGGCGGAGGGCGACGCGCGCCGGCTGCAATTGCAGGCCGAGCGGCTGGCGCAGGCGATGGAGGCCCAGATCGTGGTCGCCGATCCATGGGGCCGGGTCCTGGCCGACTCGGCCCAGCCGTGGCCCGGGCCGGCGAGACTGCCGCGGGGGATCGAGCCCGGCGCTGACTGGCCCGGCGGGCTGGCGGTGGGCGGTCAGGGGGCGTTCGTCGTGGTGCAGTACGGGCCGGCCAACGGCTGGGCGCTTGAGCCGGGCGCGCCGATCAGCGCGCCGGTCCAGGATGTGAGTGACACGCTCAACCGCTCGCTGCTCATCGCGGCGGCGGCCGGGGGCGGCGCGGCGCTGGCGCTCACGTTGTTCTTCGCGTCGCGCGTCGTGAAGCCGTTGGAGGCGCTGACGGCCGCCGCCCGACGGATGGAGAAGGGCGATCTGAGCCAGCGCGTGGCGGTGCGCGCCCGGGACGAAGTGGGGGCGCTGGCGCACGCCTTCAACGCGATGGCGGACGGGCTGGCGCGCCAGGAGCAATTGCGCCGGCGCCTGGTGAGCGACGTCGCCCACGAATTGCGCACGCCGCTCACCAACCTGCGCGGCTACCTGGAGGCCGCCCACGACGGTATGCTCTCGCTGACGCCGGAGCTGATCGAGTCGCTCTACGATGAGACGATGCTCTTGACGCGCCTGGTGGATGATCTCCAGGAGTTGACCCTGGCCGAAGCCGGGCAGCTGCGGCTGGACCGGCAAGCGACCCCCGTTTCGGAGCTCGTGACCCGGACGCTCACCGCGTTGCCGCCGCAGTTGACCGCCGGCGGCCCCGTGATCCGCCAGGCGCTCGCCCCGGACCTGCCCCTGGTTGACGGCGACCCGGAACGGCTGCGGCAGGTGCTGCGCAACCTGTTGCTCAATGCGCTCCAGCACACGCCGTCGGACGGCGAGGTCGTCGTCGCGGCGCGGCGGGACGGCGCACAGGTGGCGGTCAGTGTGCGGGACACGGGCGAGGGCATCGCGCCCGAACATGTGCCGTTCGTGTTCGAGCGCTTCTACCGGGCCGACCCGGCGCGGGCCCGCGTGACCGGCGGGGCCGGGCTGGGCCTGGCGATCGTCAGGCAGTTGGTGGAGGCCCACGGGGGACAGGTGACCGTGGAGAGCGCGCCGGGCCAGGGCAGCACGTTCACGTTTACGGTCCCGGTTGCGCCCGGCCGGTGAGCGTCAGGGCGGGAAAAGCAGGCGTCCGGTCGGCGGGAGCATGGGCAGCCAGGGGAGATAGGCGCAGCCGGGACGCGGCGGCGAGCCGGGGATGATGGAGCTCATCAACTGGGGCACGCTCCAGGCGATCTCCAGACGCGGGCCGCCGGTTCGGGCCGCGTAGGCGCAGGCGTAAACCGTGTACCCGATCGGCCAGCCGGCGGCCGGGAGCCAAAACTGTGAGAGTCCGGCGACGAGGCACGCGCCCAGCCAGGCGGCCAACATGGCGCCGCTCAGAATCAGGCCGCAGGTGGGACGGCGTCCCCTAGTCATCCGGCGCCGGCCCGCCCAGCGCCTGCACCGCCTGCTCGATCTGCCCCAGGACGCCGGCCAGGTCACCCTTCACCGAGGCCGCGTCGAAACTCAAATAGCGCCAACCGGCGCGCTCGCGGGTTTTCGGTCGCGGCGGCTCGCCGAGGGTGATCCCCACCGCGCCGAGCGCGCACAACAGCGCCAGATCGAGGGCCTGTCCGCGGCGGACTTCATAGTGCCGTTCGGCGGTCAGCCCGCGCTCGCGCAGCGCCTTCCAGAGCAGGTCGCGCTCTTCAGACTGAATGATCAGGTCGTTGATCTCCGCGGCGGCCAGCAACCGGTCGCCGGTCGTGTAGAGGAAGGTGAGCCGCCGCCACCGGCGCGACGGGATCGGCCGCGGCAGGCGCTCCAGCGGGCCGAGCTGGAGCTTGAAGTACGGTTCGCCGGCGCGCGGGTGGTCCGGCTGGGCGCGCAACAGCTCGCCGCGCGTGGTCAATTCATGGCCGCGCACCGGCGCGACGTAGTGGATGGCCCATTTCTCGTCGCCGAACTTGGCGGTCTGGTAGAACGCCAGCCAGTCGACGGCGACGGTCTTCGGCGCGGTCTTCGCCGGGATACGATACCAGCCGAGCACCCGCGCGATCTCTAAGTCGCGCTTGGTCTTGAGCACGGCGACGAGGACGAGGTCGGTGGGCTGGATCGGCATGGGTCCTGTCATTGCGCGCGATGGTCGCGGCGGGAAGCCGCTCTTACCGCGCCTCGCGGATGCGCCGGTCCATCTCCGGGACGAGCGCCTGGTGCCGGAGCCACCACTCCGGGTCGCGTTGAGCGTCCAGTTCCTGCACCGTCTTGCCCTGTTGCTCGACCCAGGTGTAGTACTTCAGATTCTGCCACTGTTGCCGCACGTCCGGCGTCCCGTCCTTGATCCAGTCCGTCTTCTGGCCGCGGAAGATGCCCTCCACGTAGGCCAGGCCGCGCGCGTCGTCCACCGCGCCGTAGCACTCCGCCATCGCGTCCATCACCGAGTGGTAGCGGTCGATGGCGTCGGTGCAGATGGTGGCGATGACATCGCGCCGGCCGAAACGATAGTGCTTGGCGGTCTTGATCGCCCCCAGGACGTTGCACACGCCGGAGATGCCGAAGATCGTGGACAGCTGTCTGACTTTGGCCTCGGGGATGCCATAGCGCCCGGTGAGCACCCGCCAGCCGCCCTCCGAGGTCAGCACCTGCAGGCCCTTCTTGCACTCGATGTCGTCCAGACACATGATCGCGTCCATGTTCAGGACGTTGTGGATCCAGGTGACGTGCTTGTCGCCGATGCCCTGGATGTCGTGGCCGCCGTAACCGTTGTTATACAGCGTCGGGCACTGGATCGGCTCCAGGCCCACGATACGGCAGTCCGGGAAGACCTGCTTCAGCCGGTCGCCGGCGGCGATGGTGCCGGCGCTGCCCATGGCCGAGCAGAAGGCCGCGATCCGGCCGCGCCCGATCCCGGCGCGCTCCAGCTCGGCCGCCAGCTCCACCAGGGTGTTGCCGGTGACGTGATAGTGGAACCGGTAGTTGCCCATCTCGGAGAACTGGTTCAGGATGACGGTGTCCGGCTGGCGTTCCAGTTCGTGGGTCTTGTCGTAGATTTCCTTGACGTTGGACTCCACGCCCGGCGTCTTGATGACCTGCGCGCCGTACGACTCGATCAGCGCGAAGCGCTCGCGGCTCATGCCCTCCGGCAGCACCACCACGGACTTCGCGCCGACGCGCCCGCCGACCCAGGCGCCGCCGATGCCGTAGTTGCCGGTGCTGGGCCAGACGACGGTGTGCCGATCCACGTCCACGCGCCCGAACAGGAGCGCCTCGGCCAGGCAGGAGTACGCCGCGCCGACCTTGTGCGCGCCGGTCGGGAAATCGCGCCCATACAGCACCACGATCGGGGCCTCCACCCCGGTCAGCTCGGGCGGCAGGATTTCGTGCTTGATCGCGTTGTCGGCGCCGCGCCAGGTGATGTTGTAGAGGTTGATCGGGTGCAGCGGGTCGCCGGCGAGGGCGGCCACAGCCCGGGCGCGGATGGCCGGGTCGATGGACTGCGGATGGAGCATTTCTTCGAAGGTGGGGCCGAGGATTGCTTGGGACATAGGCGTGAGGGAGCGTGGCGGGACAGGGTGAGACGGGGCGGCTAGATTTCACTGAGCGCCACCTGCCGCCGCAGGCGCGCGGACAGGCGGATGGCGTCGATGACGCGCGTGACCCGCAGGCCGTCGTCGAACGTCGGCAGATCCGGCGGCGTCTGGTGGTCGAGGATGGCGGTCGCCAGTTGATCCAGGAAAATACTGAAAGCGCCGGCCAGGCCGCTGTGGCCGCGCGTCTCCTCCAGGTAGGGGACGGGCGGGAAGATCGTCTCCGGCGCGTCGGCGCCCATGCGCAGCAGGGCGGCCTCGTCCCCGAACCCGCCGATGAGCAGCGAGCCGTCGGAGCCGTGCAGCTCGATGGCGGTGCGCGGCATGGCCGTGACCGCGCTGTGGCGCAGCAGGCCGAGCATCCCGTTCTCGAAGTGCAGGGTGGCCTGGCCGGTGTCGTCGGCGACGTGCTTCAGGCCCGGCGGCAGTCCGGCGCGCGTCAGCGTGGCCAGCGCGCCGTCGACGGCGCTCACCGGCCCGAACCAGCGCAGGGCCAGGTCGATGGCGTGCGCCGTGTAGCCCGCCAGGATGCCGCCGCCGTTGTCGGCGTCCCAGATCCAGCGGTTGTCCTCCCCCGGGATCGCCAGAAAATTGGAGAAAAAGTCGAAGGTCATCAACTGCGGCCGGCCGATGGCGCCCTGTTTGAGCAGATCGGTGATGTGGCGGAGCAGGGGCGTGAAGCGCAGCACGAACGCCGCCGCGCCGACGCGCTTGACGCGCTGCGCCGTCTCCAGCACCACGCCGGCATCCGCCGCCGACGGCATGAACGCGATCTCAGTCACCACATGTTTGCGGTTGGCCAGCGCCATCACCGAGTAGCCGGAGTGGGTGCCGGGCGGCGTGGCGATGCTCACCAGGTCCAGGTCGGAATGGATGAGCTGGCGCGGATCTGTATACCAGCGCGGGATTCCGTTCTCGCGCGCGAAGGCCTCCGCCCGGCCGGGCACGCGCGAGGCGACCGCCGTCAGCTCATAACGCGGGTTTTCTTTGTAGGCCGGAACATGCACCTGCGCGCCGTAGTCCAGCCCGATGATGCCCACCCGGATCGCCATGGTCAGGGTTCAGTCGCCGGCCAGCAGGACCAGGGAGCGGAACGCCCGGACGGCGGCCACCATGTCCTCCGCCGTAAACTCCACGCGCGTGCCGGAGAGGCGGCGCGTGCCCGGCATCAGGAAAGCGCGGTCGGCATGTTGGGGATACATGAACTCCACGGCCAGGGTCACCGGCGCAGCCACGCGGTAAGGCTGTGGGCCCCGGCCGCTTTTCAGGCGCGCCACGCCGCGGGCCAGCGCCTCGCAGATCTTCTCGCGCGCCTCGGCCAGCGGCAGACACTCCGCCGCGTAACGCCCGGCGCCAAGCTTGACCACGGCCACCTCAACCTGGTCCGATCCCAGCAACTGCTGCGCCTCCAGGCAGGCGGTGTTGTCGCCGCTGACGGCGATGACGGGCGTCCCGTAGTGGCCGGCTACGGCCGCGTTCAGGCCGATCTCGCCGACCTGGACGCCGTTCAGCCAGACCGCGGCAACCCTGTCCGACCAGGTATGGCACAGGACGCCCTTCTTCGCGCCGGCCATGGCGTGATAGCCGACGAAGGCCACGGCGTCGTAGCCGGGCGCGTCGTCGATGCCCTGGAGCATGGAGAAGGGCGACGGCGCGCCGGAGTGCAGACGCGCGCGCGGGTCCAGCGCCTCGATCTGGAGCGAACGCATATTCCAGTGCGAGTCGGTGACCGTGACGGCGTCAGCGCCGCCGGTGAACGCGCCGTTGACGGCGGCGTTGGCGTCGCCCGCCATCAGCCGGCGGCCGCGCTCCCATTCCGGCTCTCCAGGCGTGACCTGCTGCCAATCCACGATACCGGAGACGCCCTCCATATCACACGAGATAAGGATTTTCATGTGAGCAACTTAGTTTAGCCCCCAACCCTGAATTGTCAAACCGCCGCCGACTCGGCGGCCAGGACGCGTTTGAGGGCGTCGAGCGACGGCTCGACGCGCAGCGCGGCGTCCCCGGCCGCCTGGAGCGCGCTCTTCACGTCTTTGAGGCCGCTGCCGGTGAGCACGACGACCGCGCTCTCGTCCGGCCGCAGCATGCCGTCGCAGGCCGCCCGCGCCAGCCCGCAATAGGCCGTGGCCGCCGCCGGCTCGGCGAAGACCGCCGCGCGCCGCGCCAGCAGGCGCATGCCGTGCAGGATCTCGCGGTCGCTCACCGTCAGGTAGCCGCCGTTCGTCTCGCGGGCCGCCCGCACCGCGCGCACGCCGTCGCGCGGCAGGCTGACCGAGATGCTGTCCGCGATCGTCTCGGCCGGCTTGGGCAGGATGTCCTCCGTGCCGCTGGCCCAGGCGTCGTGCACGGCCGGCGAGCCCTCCGCCTGCACGCCTACGAGGCGCGGCAGCCGCTCGATCCAGCCCAGCGCCCGCAGGTCCTGGAAGCCCTTATGGATGCCCGAGATGATGTTGCCGTCGCCGACGGAGACGAAAACCCAATCGGGGACCTGCCACACCGGAGGGTCGGAGGCCGGAGACTGGTAACGCGTATATTGTTCCGCGATTTCAAACGCCGCCGTCTTCTTGCCCTCGCGCGTGAACGGGTTATAGCCGGTGTTGCGGCAGTACCACCCGAACTCGCGCGCGGCCTGGAGGGTCAGGTCGAAGGCGTCATCATACGTGCCCTGCACCAGGAAGACCCTGGCGCCGTACATCAGGAGTTGCGCGACCTTGGCCTGCGGCGCGGTGTGCGGGACGAAGATGACGGTCGGCAGGCCGGCGCTGGCCGCCATGCCGGCCAGGGCGGCGGCGGCGTTGCCGGATGAGGCCGTCGTCACCGTCTGAACGCCCAGTTCCAGCGCGCGCGCCACGACGACGGCCGAGGCCCGGTCCTTGAACGACGCCGTCGGGTTGCGGCCGTCGTCTTTAAGGTAAACGTGTTTCAGGCCCAGGTCGGCGGCCAGGCGGTCGGCCCGGTAGAGCGGCGTCCCGCCGGCGGCGCGCAGCGGCGTCCCGGCCCGGCCGGGGTCGTCCACCGGCAGAAGCGGCAGGTAACGCCACAGCGAAGGGTCGCGCGAGGCGCCGATCGAGGCGGGCGAGGCCGCGCGCCGGGCGGCGTCCAGGTCCAGGATCACGTCCAGGTTGCCGGAGTCGCCATGGCGCGGACAGACGTACGCGACCTGGTCGGGCGCGTATTCGGCGCCGCACAGTGAGCAGCGGTAGTGAAAGCTTGTCATCGGTGTGCTCCCAGACTGGCCAGGCCCTGTTCGGCGCGGTCCCGGGCCGCCGCGTTGGGCGCCAGCCGGATGGCCTGCTGGAAATCCTGCCGCGCCTCGTCGGACCGGCCCAGCCGGCGCTTGGTTACGGCCCGCCAGTACAGCAGCTCGGAGTCGGCGGGGGCCTGAGCCAGGGCGGCCTCCAGGTGGGGCAGGGCCTCTTGCGGCTGGTCGCGCTGGACATACAGGCGGGCGAGAAGCGCATGTAGCCGGAGGCGCCGCTCCGGTCTGAGCTCGGTTTGTAGCGCGGCCTCGGCCGCGGCGCGGGCGGCCCCGTAGCGCCTCTGGTCGAACGCGATTATGGCCCGGGCCATGAGCACGGCCGGCGCCTGCCGGTCGAGGCGCTCCGCCCGGCTCAGATAGCGGCGGCTCAGGCCGCCCTCGCCCAGCTGATGGCACAGGTGCGCCAGGTGCGCCAGCGGCTCAGGGTCGCCCGGGCGGCGCTCCGCCTCCGCCTCCAGGGCCCGGACCTGGTCGATAGCCTGCGGATAGCGGGCCAGACGCCACCTCCCTGCCGCCGCGCTCCCATCCAGCCGCCACAGGCCGTAGAGCAGGGCCAGGTGGACGACGAGCGTGATCTGGGCGAAAGGCGCGATGGAGAAATCGTAGATCGTCATCCAGTCGCCGCCGAGGCCGAGCAGGGCGGAGAGGGCCGGATACCAGACCAGGGCATAGAAGAGCTGCTGCCGGGCGAAGGCGTAGCCCAGCTCGCGCCACGGCGGGCGCGTCAGGCGCGGCAGGAATGGCACGGGGAGCAGCCCGAGGCCGATAGAGACCAGGTTGCCGCTGAACGAGATCCACCAGTCCTCGGCCGGCGTGAACGATCCGGTCGGGATGATGTAGCCCCAGAACACGCGCCACTGGAATTCGACGACCCGGCCGCCGACCTGCCAAGTGGCCAGGGCGTGGCCGGCCTCATGCAGGAAGACGCCCAGCGGGATGAACACGAAGAAGGCCAGTTCGCCGGCGAGCGCGAGGTCGGCCGGCGTCAGATCGTCGTCCCAGAAACTGCGCCAGCGCCGGGACAGGCGCCACAGCACGCGCAGGCTGTTCAGACCATAGACCAGCGCGACGAGGTCGTTGAGGGTCGCGAAGCTCATGGAAGTGACCGGCGCTCCGATTATAGCCTGATTGTCGATCGCCTGGCTTCGTTTTACAATGCTTTCACCGCGGCGTATCTTTCGGACGGCAACAGCACATGGCGTTTTGGGAAAACTATCATCAGCCCGCCAGTGTGGGCGACGCCCTCGACCAGCTCCGGCGCTACGCGGGCGCGGCGCGGGTCGTGGCCGGCGGGACGGACCTGCTGCTGGACCTGCAACAGGGCCGCCACCCGCCGGTCGCCGCCCTGGTCGACGTCACGCGCATCCCGGAGATGACGACGGTGGACGTGGTGGACGGTCTGATCTACATCGGCGCGGCCGTCACGCATACCGCGATTGTGGCCTCGCCGTTGCTGGCGCAGCACGCCACCTGCCTGGTGGAATCGTGCGGCGTGATCGGCGGGCCGCAGGTCCGCAACGCGGCGACGCTGGGCGGTAATGTCGCCCACGCCCTGCCGGCCGGCGACGGCACGCTGGCGCTGGTGGCGCTGGAAGCGGAGGCCCAAATTGCGACCATGCCTCAGCCCCCGGCCTCCGGCCCTCAATTGGAATGGCGCCCCATCGGCTCGTTGTATCAGGGTCCGGGGAAGTCGGCCGTGGACCCGACGCGCGAGTTGATCGTGCGTTTTCGGCTGCGGCCGTGCGAGCCGGGCGAGGCCAGCGCCTTCAAGCGCGTGATGCGCCCGCAGGGCGTGGCGCTGCCGATCCTGGGCCTGGCGGCCTGGGTGCGCGTGGCCGAGGGCGTCGTGGATGAGGTCCGCCTCGCGCTCGGCCCGGCCGGCCCGACGCCGCTGCGCGCCGCCCGCGCCGAGGCCTATCTCACCGGCCTCCCGCTCGCGCCCGAGGTCCTGCCGCAGCTGGCCGACCTGGTCCTGCAGGACGCCCGGCTGCGCACCAGCCCGCACCGCGCCACCGCCGAATACCGCCGCGAGTTGATCCTGCCTCTGTTGCAACGCGCGCTGACGCTGGCCGTGCGCCGGGCCGTCGCCGGCCAGGCCGCGCCGGAGTCCGCCGAGGAGGGCTGACGCCATGCCGATCCTGAACATCACCCTCAACGGCGCGCCGACATCGGTCGAGGTCCGCGCGCATGAGACCCTGGCCGAGGTGTTGCGCTACCGCCTCGGCCTGACCGGGACCAAGATCGGGTGCAACGAGGCCGAGTGCGGGGCCTGCTCGGTGCTCGTCAATGGCCTGCCCATCGACTCGTGCCTGTACCCGGCGCTCAAGGCCGAGGGCGCGACGGTCCAGACGGTGGAGGGGCTGGCGCTTGAATGGAGGTTGGAGACGGGCGATCAGACCGCGCTGCACCCCCTGCAGGAGGCTTTCGTGCAGGGCGGCGCGCCGCAGTGCGGGTTCTGCATCCCGGGCATCCTGATGACGGCCAAGGGCCTGATCGATCGGAACCCGGCGCCGACCGAGGCCGACGTGAAAGCGGCGCTCAAGGACACCTATTGTCGCTGCGCGGGCTATTCCTTTATCACGCACGCCATCCTGGCGGCGGCGCAGGTGGTCAGGGAACGCCGAAGTCCGGCGGGCGACCGGACGCCGCCTGCCGCCGTCTTCTTACCCCGTCTGCCGCAGACGAAGGAGCCTCTCCACGTCATCGGCCGGCCGCTGCCGCGGGAATCACCCGACTCGCCGCGAGGTTCCGCCATCGACGCAGACGGCACTGTTTTCCTATCGATCTCGGACGACCTATGCGCGCAATCCGAAACAGTCTCCCCCTTTTATCAAGGAGTTTCGTATCGGCGGGCTGGCGGCGGACGACCGCCCTGCGTCGGTCCGTCTAGCGCAGCTCGCGGATGCGCAGGTTGCGGAACCAGACCTCGGCCCCATGCCCGCAGAAGCAGATGTGCCCGCTGTCGCGCTTCAGGCCTGGATGGTCGCGGCCGTCGATCGTCTGGGGCGTGCTGGCCTGCTCGATGTCGGCATCCACGATCGTCTCGCCGTTGAGGATCACGGTGATCCGCTTGCCGCGGGCGATGATCTCTTCATGATTCCATTCGCCGACCGGTTTGAGGAAACCGGTTTTGGCCGGGACGACGCCGTAGATCGAGCCGTGGTGCTGCCAGGGTTTGATGTCTTTATAGCGTGGCGAGCTGTCGTCCAGCACCTGGATTTCCATGCCGGCGTAGGCAGGGTCGAGCCGCTTGCCAGGCTCCTCGGTGGGGACGCGGATGCCGATGCCGTTGTTGGCACCCGGGGTGAGCTTGAACTCGAACTTGAGGTGGAAGTCACTGTATTGTTTCACGGTGCACAGGTTGCCGCTCCCCTTGGGCAAGCTGACGATCGCCCCGTCGCGAACCTCGTAGCCGTCTTTGGCTCCTTGCCAGCCCTCCAGCGTCCGGCCATCGAACAGGGGCGTAAAACCTTCTTCGACGGCCGGCGACTGGGCCCCCAGCGGCATCGGCATCAGGCCGACTAGAAGCAATGCACTTACGACCGCACGCACAGGCAACCTCATGGCAGTGTTCCTCGCACCAGGGTAGGTAGGCAGACCGACGACGCCGGCCATCGGGCGTCAGGCAGGTTTGGCGAAGCGGTTGCCATTGTACGCTGCGCCAGCGCAACCCCACAACCGCTGGCACCTTTCTCGAAGCCGCTGGCGGCCTGCGTCCCTCGCAGGAGCGGAGCAGGCGACGTTGTGAGGCAGCGGGAGGGGGCGCTATACTCGAACGAGTCCGTCCCTTGGCACTTTTCGCGTCCGCGGCGACGCGGCGCTTCGACCCCCTCGCCCGGTTTCCCATGTCTGGCACGCCTCTGGTCGACGTTGCCTCCGCCCGTCCGCCGCTGTTTCTGGGGATCGACGTGGGGGGGACGAGCATCAAGCTCGGGGTGGTGGACGATCTGGGCCGGCCGCTGGCACGCACCTCCATCCCCACCGAGGAGGCGCAAGGTCCCCAGGCGGCGGTGCAGCGGATGCGGCAGGCGGCCCAGACGCTCTGCGCTTCGGTAGGACTGACCTGCGGCGATCTGGCGGCGGTCGGCCTGTGCGTGCCCGGCACGCTGGACATTCCCCGCGGCATGTTCCTGCAGCCGCACAATCTGCCGCACTGGCACTTTTTCCCGATCCGCGACGCGGTGGCCGACGCCTTCCGGCTGCCGGTCGCCTTCGCCAAC
>Ga0101944_10001876_pt1 | contig 38470 bp, 29 predicted proteins | sample DewCreD2012metaG_FD_75245 | JGI IMG/M metagenome (GOLD analysis project Ga0101944, IMG submission 75245) | Hot spring sediment bacterial and archeal communities from British Columbia, Canada, to study Microbial Dark Matter (Phase II) - Dewar... ... | reverse complement strand
TACACCGTCGGCGTGGGCACTTCCTCGTCTTCGAAGTTGTCCCAGATCAGGAGTTCCGTCTTGAACATCTGCGGGTCGGGATCGCCGCCTTGGAACGCCCGCCCTTTGACGACGAGGCTTCCGGCGGGAATAGTGGGCGTGACGCTTGTATCGTCCACGGTGCTGAAATACCCGACGACATTCTCTTCGTGATCCTTTACTATAAGAGAGCCGGCGGGCGGCACGGGCATCGTGCCGGCGAAATCCTTGTGAATGAAATCCCCGGCCAGATACAACGTTGGCCACACGTCTTCCGTCCGGCTCGAACTCCACGTCCATTCCGGATCGAAGCGGACGACCACCTCATCCTCGGCGTTTCGCAGGACGAACTGCGGCCTGCCTTCGGCGACGGTAAGCTGGCCCTCGCTGGCCGACGGTGTAACAAGGCCCTCGATGGCGAAATCGCCGTCCTCGTCGATCGAGAACGCGTTCTTGTAGAACGAGATGTTTTCCGTCGCATCCGTCGCATGGTTGTGCCGGTCGAACGGCGGCGCCGTCACCGCGAACCGCGTCTTCATCGCCTTCCTGACCGCCGCCTCGCAGTCGATGACGCCCCAGCCGGTCTGCTTGTCCCGCTTGCCGTAGACGACGCAACCCGTGGCGGGATGGAGAAGGGAGTATTCTCCCCCTTGGCAGGGCGGCTTGTAACCATAGTCGTCTTCATAACACAGGTCTTTCGCGGTCCACTGCATGATGGCCTGGACTTCCGAATGCGAAAGGTTGATGTTCACCGTCAACAACAGGGCCGCCAATCCCGCCGCGTGCGGATAGGCCGCCGAAGTGCCCTGATACGTGAAATACATCTCGGGAGCGCCGGTCTCGTTCGCGCCCGCGTTTGGAAAGAAGAGCGCCCACGGCCCCGTCGACATTTTGGGGCAGAGATTTCCCTGATTCGGCGTAACATAGTCGTTTTTCATGCAGCACGCATGGCCGGGTATCTTCTTGCTGCCGGAAGGCGCCATGACATCGAGCATCCAGCCGTAATTGCTCCCGCGTACACCGCCAAAATCGACGTTGTTGCACCGTTGTCCGGCATAGTTCACGGCGCCCACGGTAATGACTTCCGGCAAGGCGGCGGGATAGACGACATTTGGATTGGCCGGATCGCTGATGTCCTGGTTCAAGTTGCTGGCCGGGACTACCACGACGCACCCCATCTTTCTTGCATAGCGTATTGCGTCGTAGCAGTCGGGGTAGTACGAGCGGGTGAGTGCAAGCAAGGCCACAACGTGTGCGCCTGAATCGGCGGCATACCTGACGGCGTCGGCCATGTGTTTGTCGTACAGCGTATCGCCACCTAAACCTACGGACATATAGAAACTGGTGAAACGAATGGGCATGACCTTGGCGTGCCAGCAAACCCCGGCAATCCCACGACTGTTGTTTCCGCGCGCGGCGGCCAGGCTAATCCCTTCGTTTCCATGCGCAATCCCCCACAGATTCGGGTCGTCGACGGGGTACGGCCAGGGATCCTCTCCTTCGCTCTCCCCTTCGCCAGTGTCCACACTACCCGCAAAGTCCCAGCCGAAATAGTCTCGCGGTTTTCCATTGCCGTCGCCGTCGAATTCGCCTTCGCCCTCGCCTTCCCCGTGCGCTATAACGTTGTTTACTTCCTGCCAGTTGATCCATTGATTGCTCTTGGCATAGTCGTCTGGCCTGATACCATGCACGCTTTCACCCTCGTCTTCCCCTTCGCCGATGATGTCGGATGCATAGAAATCCGGATGCCCCCGATATTCAACTTCGTCTTTGTCGGTAGTGGTGCAATTTGGGCAATCCGAATCGGGTATTCCCGTCTTGGGCGATTTGATGAAATCGAGCATGACGCCGTTGTCGATGCCGGCAATCACCACGTCCGGATGCGTGTCGAAAGGCGCTTTGAGCTTGAATCCGTTCTCCTCATCGGATTGATAGAGAATCTTCCAAGCGCCCGGCGCGTTGATATGGCCCTTGTCGAAAGTCGAACAGTAGCCGGGTGTTCCAGGCTCGCATTCACAATAGTCTCCATTTTGAATACAATCGTATTCGCATTGCTCTTCGCCCTCCCCTTCGCCTTCGCCGCACGCAACCGAGTAGCCGTTGTTGTACAGGGTGTATTGACGATGCGGGGAAAGGTTATAGGGCATGGAACCGTACAGCGGATCGTTTGGATGGCCGTCGTCCTCGACCGAAGCCCATGTTTCATATAAATGCGAGAAGGAGGGCGCCGCTTCGATGGGCTTTCCGCTCTCGCGCAGCCGGTTCGCGATGGCCACGGTGCTGGCGCCGTTGCGGGAAGGAACCCGGAAACGGTATCCTGTCTTGCCTATCGCGGAATAGTCAATCTTCTCGAGAATTTCGATATCGTATTCGGCGGCAAGCGCCTGGACTTCGGATTCGGACGTCGCAACCGGGAAACTGGCATAGAGATATTCGGTTTCGAGTTCCTCGGCATCCGGCGCGACTTCATAAACCGGCCGGGCATCCTCGACTTCAGCCATTTCGCGCAAACGGCGAAGCATCTTGCGCACCTCGTGCTTGGCCTTCCCGGGCTTGACGCGGATCACGGCCGCCCGGTTACGATGCCGATCGACCGCCTCCAACTGGGCCGAATCCATTTCTTCGGCTTCCGCCTGCCTTTTAATTATACCATACAAGTTGGATTTCGCAACATTTTTCTTGAACCGAACGCCGATTTTCTCCGTGGACATCCGGATACGGACAGGGACGCCGCCCTTGCCGTAGTATGCCTCCGGAATCTCATCGTCGCCGGGCTTGGCCGCCCATACGGCCGGAACAGTGCCCAATAGAAACGCCAACCCCCATGAAACAGACAACCTCGACATCTTGTCAGGTCCTCCCTTCGCTCATCCGAACCCAACTATTATTTTGAGAAATTCCGTTCCAGTACGGATATGTTACAAAGAACCTGCTTTTTCGGTTTTCGATTTCTAATCCGACGAGCCAAGTCGAATCGTTACGCTTCCGTTTGGTTCGATGAAAACACCGGCATCGGCAGTATTGGCAATATTGACTGTTTCTCCACGAACATATACGCGGTTCTCATCATCCAAGAGAATATCCGCCGTATCATTATTTGATATGGAAATCGAATCCGACAGTAGAAAGGTACTTGAACAATCGTTAGCGCTGGAGTGCAACATGATGAGGGAAGCGCTCGGCGATTCTCCTTCGCTCATGACCGCCATCCATGCCAATGAAGTGTGAAAGAATGGACATGTGGAGAGCAAAAGACCGGCTTGTGCAGGATCGGCGGTGCTGCTTTCCGGATAGGCTACCAGCGCCACACCGGGCGTCAAATCGCAATTTTCCGTGCTGCCCACCGCCACGGCGCCCGTCCGGCCCACAAGCATCGCAGATCCGCCGTGCGCATCCAGCAGCGCCGAATGCGGGGCGGATTGCATGAGGCGATTTGACACGCGCTGATTCGATGTGGCAGAGTGATCGCTTGAAAGGCGCCGTTGCGACTGGCGATCGAAAGTGTGAACGCGTTGGCGCGATCACACGGGACGTGGAGATAACCACGAGGGAGTAACGGTTGCACATACTGCCGTTCGCCTGGGTGCCGGCGCGGGGAAGTGTTCCGCGCCGGAAGCTTTGATCGTTGGAACGCGCCGCGAATCGCATGAAGGCATTCGGTTCGCGGGCGCATCCCAGGAGGCGAGTATGCGCCGGACTCCGCTTTATGAAGAACATGCCGCCCGCGGCGGGAAAATGGTTGATTTTCACGGGTGGGCGCTTCCGCTCCAATTCAAGGGGATCATCGAGGAACATCATCACACGCGGTCGAAAGTCTCGTTGTTCGATTGTTCCCATATGGGCGAATTCCTGCTCAAGGGCGCCAAGGCGATGCGCGCGCTCGAGGGCATGGTCTTCAACGACATGATCTGCCTGCGCGTGGGGCGTTGCCGGTATTCAAGCATTCTCGACACCTGCGGCGGTATTATTGACGACGTCGTGGCCATGAAATTGTCCGAGGACGAACTGTTCATCGCGACGAATGCGGGGCCGTATCCGCGTGTCGCCCGAACCTTGTATCGCGTGTGCGGCGCACAGGACTTGTCGCCCGCCACCGCGAAAATAGATGTCCAGGGGCCGCTTTCGCGGCAAGCCCTGATTGACGCCGGGCTTGGCGAAGTCGCCTCGCTCAAGTATTACACGGTTTGCCGGGCCAAGTGGGGCGGGGCCGAGATTGTCATTTCGCGCGCGGGGTATACCGGCGAGTTAGGCTTCGAACTTTTCGTGCCGAACGAACTGGCCGTGCCGATTTGGCGGCGTCTTCTGGAAGACGATCGCGTCGAGCCGGCCGGATTGGGCGCGCGCGACACGCTCCGGCTTGAAATGGGTTATACGCTTTACGGGCAAGACGTGGACGATTCGCACACGACGCTCGAAGCCGGCATGGGACGTTTCATTGACTGGGATAGCGAATTCCATGCAAAGGAATTCCTGATCATGCAACGCCAGATGGGCAAATACAAGATTCGCACGGGCGTGCGTTCGATGAACCGCCAGGCGCCGCGGCAGGGTTATGAGGTCTTTCACGAGGGCCAGCCGGTGGGCGTCGTCACAAGCGGATGTTACGGGCCAAGCGTCGGATACGGAATCGGCATGGCCTATGTGCCGGTCGAACTGTCCAAGCCCGGTGTCCGTTTTACCGCGGGTCCCAAGGATATGGAAATTGAAGCCGTCGAATTGCCATTCTACAAGCACGGAACCTGCCGCGCCTGAACCGATTCCGGATCGGGTTTTGCGGCTGATGGGCATTGTATATGCGGACTGAAGCCTGTAGCCTGAAGCAGGAGGAGAAACGATGTACCCCGAACACTTGCGCTATACGGAAAGCCACGAATGGATACGCGACGACGGCGGCGTGTATGTCGTCGGGATCACCGATTTCGCGGCGGAACAGTTGGGCGATATCACTTTTGTCGAGTTGCCGGCCATCGGCGAAGAATTTGCCCAGGATGGCGAAGCCGCGACGGTCGAGTCGGTCAAGGCGGCCAGTGATATCTATGCGCCGATCGGCGGGCGCGTGGTCGAAGTGAACAGCGCCCTCGAAAACGCTCCGGAAATCGTCAATCGCAGTCCCTATGAGGAGGGTTGGTTCTTCAAACTGGCCGATTGCGACGCGGCGGAATTCGACGGCCTTATGACGGCCGCCGCCTATGCCCGTTTCGTGAAGGAAATCTAGCATGGGTTGGATTCCGACAACGGAGGCTGAACGGCTCGAAATGCTCGACGCCATCGGCGCGCCGGACCTTGAAACGCTTTTCGATCCGATTCCCGAAAGCGTGCGACTGAAATCGTGGAAGGTGCCGCCGGGACAATCCGAAATGGCCGTGCGCAGCCTGATGGCGCGCATTGCGGCGCGCAATACGACCGGCCACGTGTCGTTTCTTGGCGGCGGCTATTACGACCATTTCATACCGGCGGCGGTGGATGCCTTGGCCGCGCGCAGCGAATTCTATACCGCGTACACGCCTTACCAGCCGGAATGTTCGCAAGGCACCCTTCAGGCCATCTACGAATACCAATCGGCGGTATGCCGCCTGACGGGCATGGATTGTGCGAACGCGTCGTTGTACGACGGCGGGACGGCGGTATTCGAGGCGGCGACGATGTCCATCCGCATCACCGGAAGGCGACGTCTTGTGTGCCACCCGTCGCTCAGTCCGTTGTACCGCGCCATGCTGGAAACACACACGGCCAATCTTGATGTTGAAATAGCCGGCGGAAAAGCGCCGGACGCCGAAACGGCATGTGTCATAGTTCAGAATCCCGGTTTCCTCGGCAGCGTGGCCGATTACTCGGCCTTGGCCCAACAATGCCATGCGTGCGGCGCGCTGCTTGTCGTTTCTTTCAACCCAATCTCGCTGGGTATTTTGAAGACGCCGGGCGAAATGGGTGCGGATATCGCCGTGGCTGAAGGGCAGTCCCTCGGCCTCCCGCTCGGTTTCGGCGGCCCGTATCTCGGCATCATGGCGGTGCGCAAGGCGCATGTCCGCAAGATGCCGGGACGCATTGCGGGCGCCACGCAGGATGTCCATGGACGCCGGGGATTCGTGCTGACGCTGCAAGCGCGAGAGCAGCACATCCGCCGGGAAAAGGCCATGTCGAACATCTGTTCAAACGAAGCCCTTTGCGCCTTGCGCGCCCTCATCTATCTCTGCATGGCGGGCAAGGAAGGATTGCGCGACGTGGCGGCGCAATGCCACGCAAAGGCCGAATACCTCAAGGGCAAGTTCATGGTTCCCGGTTCGCACGTGACTGTGTTGAATGCGGAACCCACATTCAACGAATTTGCCGTGCGCCTCAACTCGGACGCCTCCGGCGCCGCCGATCGCATGCTGGGCCGCGGTTTCGTTGCCGGCTTGCCCTTGGCGCCGCTGGGCGCGGGTGAATCCGGCGACTTGTTGATTGCCGTTACCGAAAAGCGCACGCGAAACGAGTTGGACGACTTTGCGGCCGCTCTGGAGATTGAATCGCATGGAACTCGTGTTTGATCGCTCACGCCCGGGGAGGCGCGGCATGGTCCTCGACCCGCTCGATGTGCCCCAATCGTCTTTGCCGGACGCGTTGTGCCGGCGCCAGGCGGCCGAGTTACCTGAATTGAGCGAATTGGATGTCGTCCGGCACTTCACGCGCCTTTCGCAACGCAACGTCGGCGTGGACTCGACCTTTTACCCGCTCGGTTCCTGCACGATGAAATATAATCCGAAAGTGGCGGAAGCCGTGGCCGGTCTTACGGGATTTACCGGTTTGCATCCGCATTTGTCATCCGTGCCCGTATACGAGCCGTGCTGCCAGGGTGCGCTGGCTTTGATATACGACACCGAACGCTTGCTGGCGGAGATTGCCGGCATGCGCGCGGTCAGTCTGCAGCCGATGGCGGGCGCGCACGGCGAACTGGCGGGCGTCCTGCTCATCGCGGCCTATCATCGTGACAAGGGCAACGGCAAGGACACGATCCTGATTCCCGACTCGGCGCACGGCACCAATCCCGCCAGCGCCGCCATCGCGGGATTCAAGGTACAGCCGGTTCCGTCCGGACCGGACGGGACCATCCATCTCGACCGTTTCCTCGAATGCCTCGACGATCGCGTCGCGGGCGTCATGCTGACCTGCCCGAACACGCACGGCCTGTTTGAGCCGGAGGTGCGCGCCATCGCGGATCGCGCTCACGAAATGGACGCGCTCATGTATTACGACGGCGCGAATCTGAACGCCATCGTCGGGAAATGCCGTCCGGGCGATCTCGGATTCGATGTCATGCACTTCAATTTGCACAAGACCTTCGGAACGCCGCATGGCATGGGCGGTCCCGGATCGGGGCCCGTCGGCGTGGGCGATAGATTGCTGCCATTCCTGCCCGCGCCGCGTGTCGTCCTGAAGAATGATATCTTCACATTTGCGACACCGGAAAAGTCCATTGGAAAGATGGCGCCATTCTTTGGAAATTTCCTCATTGCCGTGCGCGCTTACGCCTATATCCGCTGCCTGGGCGATGAAGGCCTGAAGGCTGTTTCGGAACACGCGGTCCTCAACGCAAACTATATCTGGGCGCGCCTGCGCAACGCCTATCAATCCGCGTTCGACGGACGTTTCATGCACGAATGCGTCTTTACGGCTTCGCCTCAGGCGGAACACGGCGTCCATGCGATTGATATCGCCAAGGGGTTGATTGACCGCGGATTTCATCCGCCGACGATCTATTTTCCTTTGACGGTAAAGGAAAGCCTCATGATCGAACCGACCGAGACGGAATCGAAAGAGGCGATGGACGCCTTCTGCGACGCCATGCTGGAGATAGCCGATCTCGTCCTTCGGGACCCGGATTCGCTGCGCGCCGCGCCCGTAACGACGCCGGTCGGCCGCCTCGACGAGGTCAAGGCCGCCCGCGAACTCGACTGCGCGTGCATCGCATAAAAAACAGTCTGTGTGAGTAAACGGATGTTTGCGGAAAAGGCGGCGCCGGAGGCGGTTTTGACTTTACGGCCATGCCGCCTTATGCTTGCGCTTTCATCGCGGTAAATCATTGCCGATAGCCCCAGTGGCGAGGACTGTTTTTCAATGCGATTATTGGATATATCGTTCCGATGGCCGGAGGAGAATCTCGCATTTGACGAGATGTTGCTCGACGCCGCGGAAACCGGCAAGGGCGGAGAGACGCTGCGTTTCTGGGAAAGCCGAACCCGTTTCGTCTGCCTGGGTGTCGCCCAGCACTGGCGGCGGGAGGTCTACGATCTGAACTGCCTCGAAGACCGCGTGCCGATACTTCGGCGCGCTTCCGGCGGCGGATGTGTTTTGCAGGGGCCGGGCTGCCTGAATTACACGCTGGTGCTTGGCCATGAATTCCGGATCGGCATCGAGACAATTCGCGGTTCCTATTGTTACATCCTGGGGCGAATTGCCGCCGCGTTGCGTGAAAAAGGGTTGCCGGTCCGCCACAAAGGCATTTCGGATCTTGCGATGGGCGGGAAAAAAGTGTCCGGAAACTCGCAGAAGCGTCGAAAGCGTTTTATCCTGCATCACGGCACCTTGCTTTACGATCTCGATATGGATCGGATGGAACGCTATCTTCGGGAACCGGAAACGCGCCCGCAATATCGCGGTACGCGGACGCACCGCGGATTTGTGCGGTCGCTTCCGTTGGATGCGCGGGCGTTGCGCGAGGTGGTCTGCGAAGCATTCGAGATAGACTACCGGCCCGTGGAACCGGAACGCGGCGAGATACGCGCCGCCAAGATTCTTGCCCGCGACAAGTACGCGCACCCGGAATGGACCTACCGCCGCTGAGTGGGCCATGACCGCCTAACGCGGCCTTGGCGCAGCCAGACGATCGGCACGATTGAATTGCGCCTGCGCCTGTTCCTCTTGACCGAGCGATTCGAGCGCACGGCCCAGCATGCGGTAGGTTACAGGGTCTTCCGGATCGAGACGCAACGATTCAACCAGTATCCGCATGGCCTGCGCGATTCCTTCGCCGCTTGTCGCGCCATCCAGCCGTCCTCGCGCCTCCTCACGGAGCCGATGGGCGTGCAGCCGGTCCCGTAGTTCCGGCAGGGCCGGCGCAAGGGCAAGCGCTTCCGCGAGCCGCCCGCGCGCCTCTTGGAAACGTCCACAAAGGTCATACGTGCGCGCTAGATAAAGACGCGACTGAATGTCTTTTGAGTGCTCCCGTGCAACCTGTTCGAGACGCGCGCGCGCTTCGTCCACCCGGCCTTGCCGGTACGCGATAGCGCCCAAGGCCGTGAAGATATGCGGTTCATGGTATCCATTCGCTTCCATTTTTTCGAATAACGTTCTTGCACCGTCCAAATCGCCGCGATTCAAAAGGATATTTCCAAGAGTCGTGGCGGCAGGAAGATGCAAGGGAGCGAGTTCAAGCGTTTTACGCGCCGCCTCTTCCGCGACCGTGGTTTCACCCACGGCAAAAGCTTGTTCCGCCAAATCATGCCACGCCTTTGGATCGTTCGGACGTCCGGCGGCTTTACGTTGGGCGATGGCGTAGTACCGGCGGCGTTTCCCGGCCATCTTTTCCGCCGTCGGCTCGAAACCGTAGTGATGGATAATAATCGAAGAAGATCTAATGACTCCTTCGCGCTCGACAACGCTCTCCGTGATGTTTTCGTGCACCGGTTCGCGATACTCAAATCCGCGTCTGTTGCGAAAAAGCCGCAGAAGACCTACCGGCAAGTAACCCGCATAATCGCGCGCGGAAGGATCGCCGGGTTCCGCCGCCACGAATCGCCACGAACGAATGTCATTGCTGTAATTGCGCAGGGTCACTTCAAAAGCGTCGGCGCCGTCACCGTCCACCCGCATCAATGCCTGAACCGTTTCCATACCGGAGGAATCAAGGATCTCGTCCGCGTCAATATGCAGCACCCAGTCGCCCGTTGCGGCCGCCAGCGCTTCGTTCCGGGCGGCGGCAAAATCGTCACGCCATGGAACATGCAGAATACGTGCGCCAAATCGCCGGGCCACCGCGGCGGTGTCATCGGTCGAACCGGTGTCGGCCACAACGATTTCATCCGCCGCGGCCCGCACGCTGGCAAGACATTCGCCAAGGCAATCCGCCTCATTTTTCACTATCATCGCGATACTCAGGGATGCCACTGGGCGTCTCCGGGGCTTCACTTGAGGGACGGGACGAAAAGATAGTATACTTTCCGCCTTGAATATGGCAATGCGTGGTGGATAGATCCGTCCCGCCGGAACGGCGCCGGCGGGTCATTTGATCATGGCAACAACCCGGACCCAAGTGCAGACTCGAATAAGACGTTTTTGGGAGGAAAGATCGAAATGGCGAACATAGATGCCAGTAAAGTGCGGAACGTGGGCATTCTGGGGCATGGCGGCGCAGGCAAGACCATGCTCATCGAACATATCCTGCACAAGGCCGGCAAGACGAGCCGAATCGGTAAAATTTCCGACGGCAATACGGCAGGTGACTATCTCGACGAGGAAAAAGAACGCCAGCAGACCATCTGTATGAAACTCATGCACGTGGACTGGAAAGGTTCGCGCATCCATCTCGTGGATCATCCTGGCTACGTGGATTTTCTCGGCGAAGTTGCGGCTTCGACGCCGTTGGTGGACGGTATCATCATCGTCATTGACGCGACGACCGGCGTGCAAGTCGGCACGGACAACGCCTTCAAGTACGCCGAAAAATACGGCACGCCCCGCGCGTTCTTCATCAACAAGATTGATCGCGACAACGTGGATTTCGACGCGGTTGTGGAAAGCATCCGCAAGTTTTACGGACTGCAATGCGTGCCCTTGGTCATTCCGGTCGGCCTTTCAGCGCAACTGACGGGCGTGGTAAACATCCTGTCCGGCGAAAACGCCGCAGTGGCGGATCAAATCGAAACCCTGAAAGCAGGCATGATGGACGTCGTAGCCGAATCCGATGACGCCCTGCTCGAACAATATCTCGAAACCGGCACGCTGACCGCGGAACAGTTTACCCAGGGACTTCAACAGGGCATTACCTCCGGTAAAATTGTCCCGATTCTTGCCGGAAGCGTCGAAAAGGACATCGGCATCGAAGAATTGATGGACGTCGTCGCCCACTCGTTTCCCTCGCCCCTGGAACGGCGATTCATCGCAAAAAATTCTGACGGAACAGAGGTTGAAATCGTTCCGTCGGCGAGCGGTCCCTTCGTGGCGCAGGTCTTTCGCAGCATCGTGGATCCCTTCGTGGGACAACTGACGCTGTTCCGCGTCATCAGCGGAACGCTGAAATCGGATTCCGACTTTTATAATGTAACGACGCAAACCAAGGAGCGCACCGGCAAACTGTTCTTCCTTTGCGGCAAGGAACAGACCCAAACGCCGGAAGTCATTCCCGGCGACTTGGCGGCCATGGCCAAACTGAAGAACACGCATTTCGGCGATACGATTGCCGCCGCCGGCGTCAAATACGAATTGCCCAAGCATCCCCTGCCCAATTCGATGGTGAAATTGGCCATTTATCCCAAATCGCGTTCCGACGAAGACAAACTCGGCGAAGCGTTGAACCGGCTGGCCGAAGAAGATCCGACGTTTTCGCATTACCGCGATAAAGACACGCAGGAACACGTGGTCCGCGGCATGGGCGATCTCCAACTCGAAATTTTCCTTGATCGCATGAAACGCAAATATGGTGTCGAGTGCGAAACCCGCACACCCAAGGTCGCCTATCGCGAAACCATCCGCGGCAAGGCGGAAGTCCAAGGCAAACACAAGAAACAAACAGGCGGACACGGCCAATATGGCGATGTCCATTTGCGCGTTTCGCCGAACGAACGCGGCGGCGGTTATCAGTTCATTGACAGTATCGTGGGCGGCGTCGTGCCGCGCCAGTACATTCCCGCGGTTGACAAAGGCTGCATCGAAGCGCTGCAGCGAGGCGTTATCGCGGGATTTCCCGTCGTGGACATCATCGTCGAGTTGTTCTTCGGTTCTTACCACGAAGTGGACTCGTCCGAAATGGCCTTCAAGATCGCGGCCTCGTTGGCCATCCAAAAAGGGGTCAAGGAGGCGCGTCCCTGTCTGCTCGAACCTATCATGGAAATCGCGGTTACCGTGCCCGAAGACTATATGGGCGACATTACCGGCGACCTGAACAGCCGCCGTGGCCGTATTCTCGGCATGGAATCCGGCGGACCCGGCAAACAGGTTATCCGCGCAAACGTTCCGGAAGCCGAAATTCTCCGGTATTCGACGGATCTGCGCAGCATGACCGGCGGGCGCGGATCATACGATCTCACGTTCAGCCACTATGACGAAGTGCCTGAGCACATCGCCTCCGGATTGATTGCGGCCTACGAAAAGGCGCGCGCCGCGGGCGAATAATCCGGAAACCGATCGAACGCGGGCATCGCGAAACCGATGCCTGCGTTTTTTATTCGTGGGACCGCCGTTCAAGGAATGGCCGGTTTCCCGCAAGAAAGGCAAAAAACCATGAGCGCATTGGGAAAACAAATCCGGCTGAAACGCATCTTCCGTCATCCGTCGGGCCGGATCCTGGCGGTGGCCGCCGATCACATGATCAATTACCGTGGGGGCATCCCGGAGGGATTGCGCAATATCGGAGCGACCATCCGTGAAATTGTCGAGGCCGGCCCCAGTTCAATCACGTTGAACAAAGGGGCGGCCATGCGTTGTTTCGCGCCCTTTGCGGGCCGGATTCCGCTGATCGTACAACAAATGGCCCTGACGCCCGACCGTCCGGGATATGCCGACCATGTCGAGGCCGAGGAAGCGATTGCGATGGGCGCGGACGCGATTGCCGTGGCCATCCTGGTCAAATGCGAAGGCGATCTGGACAATCTCAAGCGCCTGGCCACGACGGTCCGGGAGGGCGAACGGCTGGGCTTGCCGGTCATCACCCATATCTACCCCATCACGTCGAAAGACGGCATACCAGCGGTAAGCACCGCGCCCGAAGACGTTTTCTACGCCGTTCGCGCGGGACTCGAAATGGGCGCCGACGTAATCAAAGCGCCCTATACCGGCGATGTCGAATCGTTTCGCGACATTGTCGCATCAACCCCCGTGCCGGTCGTGACCGCCGGAGGGCCGAAATGCGACACGCTCGCCGATGCCGTCGCCATGATGCGCGATGTCGTCAAAAGCGGCGCTGCCGGCAGCACGGTCGGGCGCAACGTCTGGGGATTCCCCAATATCAAAGAAACAATCCGCCAACTCAAGGAAGCGCTGGGGATCGCGGACTGACACGTATACCGCCGGACCCGGGAGTCAACCCTTGGCCGCCGGCTTGCCAAGGGAATCCACCATGCGCACCATGAGGGCCGTCAGATATCCTTCCAGATGCGGGCCGAACCAAGACATGATGGCCGTTTCGTATTCGGGATTGCCGTGCTGGTCCCTTACATCGAGATAATAACGATCCGGCGAAATATAGCCGGCATATTCTCCGGAAAAACCTGACGCCCAGAGATCCAAACCCTTGTTCGCGGCCATCTGCCGCCATGTAACGGCAATCTCGCCACTGAAATCACCGGGGGCATTCACAAAGACAATATCGCCGATTCGGACCGCAGTCATCCATCCCGTGGATCGGAGACCGACAAGCCGTCTTGCCAATGGCGAGAGCCGCCACTTTGTGCTGATCGGCCGCATTTGAAATGGCGGCAGATCGATTGGGATGCCCATGCTGGCCACATCCGCGGATTCCACGAAGACCGGATTTTGGGCGGCCTCCAGAACGAGTTGCGCCAGTCCATTTCCCATGGCTTCGCACCGGCCAATGGGATTGGACGCCTCGGGCGCACGTGGACTCATGCTTCCCACGGCGCCGCCCAGATAGACCGTGGTCGCGCCGGTGGCCTTTTCGATGGCGGCTTGAAGATAGCCCGGATACTCGGCGGAAAAGAGCATATTATCGTCATCGAGGATCGTGGGATGCGCCGAATAGCGCACCACGAAACACCGTTTTCCGTTGGCTTTCTCGGCCAACAGCCAGTTCAGAACGGGATCCACCCCGGCATCGCGTGTACGGTTCCGGATGAACTGGGGGGCGTCTATGGCGCCATGCGCCAGTTTCGCCGGTTCCATGGAGTTGTACGCTTCGACAATGGCTTTTGTAAACGCCTTGATCAACATCGGCGGGATAGACGGATTGTATTTCCCGAACGAGAACTCGGCGACAAGGCCCGGCGCGAACGCGCCTACGCCGTCGTGAGTATGGCTCGCCGTAAAAAACAGATTGCCGGCCTTCAGAGGCGTTTCCCGTGCGACTTGTTCCCGGACCGGTTCGGCGATATTGGGCGGAATCAGCAACATGTCCGAACCGATGAGCACCGCTGTGTCCGTGCCGTCGCCAATGGCTATCGCCTTCACGTAAAGTTCGTCATTGACGCCCGTGGATGGTTTGCTCATGCGGGCGCTGTACCCGGCTAGCGGCGTGCCGATGGGGGGGGTAATCAACGCCGTTCCCCATCCCACTTTGAGCGGACCGGGATTGTCTTGCGGTTGGACCGTCTGTGCCGCCTGTTCAATGCGGGCCATCGTATTCTTGAAATAACCGGTACCCTCAAAACCGGCCGAGTAGGTAGGCCATGGCCCGATGAAAACGACAAACAGCCCGGCCAAAAGGACCAGGAACGCGGCAAACCCGATAAGTATTTTCTTCCACAACCGCATGTTGCACACTCCCTTCTCAATGGTTCAAACAGTCATTTGACCTGTTTTCCGATATCAACGGTTTCAGCATTCTCATATTCCCGCTTGATCCGCCGAAAACGTATCAGCGCTAGAAGGGCCAATCCGAACGCTATCAATGCCAGAAAGCATTGGTACCAAAAGGCTTCATATCCCAGAACAACCGGCCAAAACGACGCAATGCCCACCACAAGGATCGTATTTTCGAGGAATTGGCGCCAGAAATTCCTCATAAATCCACGGACACTTTCAAGACGTTGTCCGCATGGGCGGCGACCAGTTCGAAGGCGTCACGGACGCCTTCCAACGGGAAATTGTGCGTAACGAGGGATTTCACGTCAACCATTCCTCCGGCGGCCATTTCGATGGCGCGGGGGTAGTCGTGCCGGAACCGGCGGCACCAGCGGATGGTCAATTCCTTGCGCCGGGCCACGCCTACCGGAATCGGATCGTAGTCCTCCCCCGAAATGCCCGTGAACACGCACCGGCCGGCCGGGCGGACCACCTTGCATGCCAAGGCCGGCGTGTCGGACGATCGGGCTGTATCGAAGACCGCATCCACCCCGCGGCCATGCGTGATTTCCATGATCGCCTCAACCGTATCATTCTGATCGGCGTTGAATGCCACATCCAAACCGTAGTGCAGACCCGCCCCAACGCGATAATCGAGCCGGTCGCTTCCGATGAGCAAACCGGCTCCGGCACGCTGGGCCACCTGGGCCGTCAACAGGCCGATGGGACCGAGTCCGAGGATGGCGGCCGTTTCACCGGGTTTGAGCAGGGCGAGTTCGACCGTATGCACCGCCACGGCCAAGGGTTCGATCATCGCCGCCTCGACCGCGCCCAGATCGTTCGGAACCGGAAAACAAAAATCGGCGTGAAACGCGGCATACTCGCAAAGAACGCCATCGTACGGCGGACCGCCCGGAAAAAAAAGATTCGGGCAGACGTTATAATGGCCCGTCCGGCACCATTCGCATTTCAGGCATGGTATGCCGGGCTCAACGGCGACACGCTTTCCAATCAGCGAAGGGTCGGCATTTCCGCCCACTGTTTCGACGATTCCCCCGAACTCGTGGCCAAGGATGATCGGGCGGGTGATAACCGTCGAACCGATCCGTCCGTCCAAGTAATAATGCAAGTCCGAACCGCAGATACCGACCGATTCGACCTTGATCAGCGCCTCGTTCGGCTTGGGAACAGGTTTTTCAACCTCGACCAGCCGGATGTCGCGCGGTGCAAACCACTGGGCTGCTTTCATTTCGCTCCAATCGAACCGAACCCGGTTCTTCCTTGGTGATCATAACACAATCGCCGGAACGCCTGTATTTCCCGATTTAGGCTGAGGCATTTGCTTTTTATAAAGCCGAAAAGCGAATCCGTCCCGGGTTTTCGCCTGATCGCGTCATTTGGCAAATGACTCTCCAGGCTGTTTCAGGCCATTACGCGGGTATGGTATAATCAATAATTGAAGTTTGCCCTGAGTTCTCGAAGGTTGTGAAGTCGAACGTATACGCATGGCGTAAGCCACGTGTTGAGGATCGGCCGATGGATAGCAGCCCGAATATCGAGAAACGGCGTCATCACCGGCTGGGCTTGGGTGTGTTGCTTCGTGTATCCATACCCGGTGAAAGCACTGTATACAAAGGCAAGCCCGGGGATCTCAGCCCCACCGGCGCGCGTATCAAGTTCCCCCGCGAAATGAAGGTCAACAGCCGAGTGCATGTCCACATTCTGCTGCCGGACAAGAATATCGGATGCGAAGGACTCGTCTGCTGGGTCAAGCCAATCGGCGCGGAACGTTGGTCATTGGGGCTCCGTTTCATGGAAATGAACGATTACGAACGCGCCTACCTCGAAGCCTATCTAGGTAAAGCCGACCTGTAAGATCGATCCTCCCGCGATTTTCCACAGCGACAGAGATCCGGCCAATCCATGGCGAAATCCGTGGCGTAGATGGTAACGAATCGAAATTATTTTGAGCCATTTCGCCATGCCTTTTGAATGGGTTGATTTCATGCAACGGGAAAACTACCATGAAAGCCGGCATGGGGTAATGGTGTGATGGCGCATGATGCAGGCGAGAAGAGGCGGGTGTTTCGCACGGCTTTTATCGGTGGCGCATTGGCGGCCGGGTTGGGTGTTTGCGCACTGGCCGGCTGGGCATTCAGATGGCCGAGTTTTTCGATGGATTTTATCCCGATGGCGCCGAGCACGGCGGCGCTGTTCATCGTGTTTGGGGCGGCGATTATGCTGCGCGCGCGCGTGGCGGCGCACGGAATCCGGCGCCTGGGCGCAGCGCTCGATTTATCGGGAACTTTGGCGGCGCTCATCCTGTTGGTTTTATCGTGTTTTGACGTGCAACTTCCGGCCGAGCACTTGGGATTTTCCATCGAGGGTGCGGCCGGCGGCGCGCCAATCGGCCACATGTCGCCCATAACGGCGTTTTGCTTCGTGTTGGCGGGCTTGTCGTTTCTGGCTTCGTTTGCGTCCACGCCCGAACGTCCACGGCTGGCTATCGAGGCCTTTTTTCTGGCTTGCCTGGTCATGACGATAGGCGCCGTTTTGCTGCTGGGATACCTTTGGGGACGCCCGTTTTTCTATGGGGGTTCCATCATCCCTCCGGCCCTGTCAACGCTGCTGGCTTTTATGGCGTTGGGTGTGGCTTTGCTGTCATTTTCCAGTACGGGGTTAAGGCCGTACAGCAAGCCGGTTCGCCGCGCATCCTTCCTGCTCGTAATGGTGTTCTTTGGGCTTGTAATCGGAACGATTGCCGCGGGGCATTTCTATTACCGAAATTATAAAAGCCATTTCCGGGCCGAGATCGAGCGCGAGTTGAGCGCCGTCGCCGAACTCAAAGTGAGCGAACTCGTGCAGTATCGAAACGAGCGTCTGGCTGACGGCGCCGTTTTCTTCGGAAACGAAGCCTTTGACGAACTGGCCAGGCGTTTTTTCAGCGAGCCGGATAACGCAATAATTGAACGGCCCCTGCGGAGTTGGCTGGCCAAGTACCAGGAACATTATCAATATGATCGCGTCTTGCTGATGGATGCGGAATGTAACGAGCGTTTGTCGGCGCCGGAAACGGCGTCGCCGGCGTCGTCCACCGTGCTGGCGAGAGCGGCGGACGTGTTGCGGACGGGGCGTGTGGCGTTTCAGGATTTTCACCGAAACGAACACGATGACCGCGTATACCTGACCGTTCTGATTCCCATAATGGACGAACGGGATGGCGGGCGGGGGATAGGCGTTCTGGCGTTGCGCATCAATCCCCAGACATACCTCTACCCATTTCAACCGCTGGCCCACGCCGAGCGGAACGGCCGAGACCGTGATCGTTCGCCGGGAAGGAAACGAGATCGTCCGCCTGAACGATGTTCGGTTCCAGAAAAATACGGCGCTTGCCTTGCGTTTTTCCATGGACAATACGGACTTGCCCACGGTGAAGGGGGCGCTGGGCCAAGAGGGGATCGTCGAAGGGCGCAACTACAAAGGGACGCCCGTGCTGGCCGCGTTGCGCGCCGTGCCCGATTCGCCGTGGCTGCTTGTTGCCCAGAAGGACTGGGACGAGGCCTATGCGCCATTGCGTAAACGTTTGTGGCAGATGATTGCGGTAATTGCTTTGTTGCTTGTCGGCGCCGCCGTGGCCGTGGGATCGGTCCTCCGTCAGCAGCATCTTCGTTTCTACCGGGAGCGATACCGTGCCGCCGAGGCATTGCGTGCGAGCGAGGACAAATTCCGGAGCATGGCCGAACAGTTGACGGACGTCCTTTTTACGACGGATGACAAAGGCATTATCACCTATGTTTCCCCGTCGGTCCGGTGGGTGTTCGATCTGGATCCGGAAGACATGATCGGACGGCCTTTTGCGGAATTTCTGGTGGAAGGGGAGATCCCCCGTGCATTGGACGCCTTTCGGAAGGCGATTCAGTCGGGGCATTTCGAAAAGAATTTCCGGGCGGAAATGAAACGCCGCGGGGGTTCTTTCTTCACGGGTGAGATGAACGGCTCGATTCTCCTGGAAGACGGCCGGGCCACGGGGACCATCGGCCTTATCCGCGACATTTCTGAACGCATTCGGACCGAGAAGGAGTTACGGGTTCTTCTCGAACGGGAAAAGGCGCTGCTGGCAGCCATCCCTGACATCGTCATGGAGGTGGACGCCAACAAGATTTACACCTACGCCAACGAGGCCGGCCTCGCCTTTTTCGGCAACGATGTAATCGGCAAGGAAGCGGCCGCCTATTTTATCGGCGATCAGCATGTTTACGAGGATGTCCAGCCCCTGTTCAACGGTGACGAAAACGTCATTTATGTGGAAAGCATGCAACGCCGTCATGACGGAGAGCCGCGTTTGCTCGCCTGGTGGTGCCGGGTGCTCAAAGACGAAAACGGGCAGCCCGTCGGCGCCATTTCTTCAGCGCGCGACATCACTGATTGGCGCCGGGCGGAAGAGGAGCGGAAACGGCTCGAAGCGCAGTTGCGGCAGTCGCAGAAGATGGAAGCAGTGGGTCTGCTGGCAGGCGGCGTGGCGCACGATTTCAACAATCTCCTGCAGGGCATTCTCGGCTATACCGAATTGGTGTTGTCCGAGCCGTCGCTGGGCGACAAGATCCGGGCGGACTTGGTTGAAGTGCAGCGGGCGGCCGAGCGCGCGGCCCAGTTGACCCGGCAACTGCTGGCATTCAGCCGCCGACAGGTCATCGATCCACAGCCCTTGGATCTCAATATGGTAGTGGCTGAACTGGCGCGCATGATTCGCCGGGTGATTGGCGAGCACATCGAACTTGACGTGATTCCCGGTTATGACCTTGCGACTGTGCGGGCGGACCGCAGCCAACTCGAACAAGTGCTCATGAACCTGTGCGTGAATGCGCGCGACGCGATGCCTGACGGTGGGCGGCTGACGATCGAGACGGAAAACGTTGTGTTTGACACCCAATACTGCGCCACCCACGAGTGGGCGGTTCCGGGCCGCTACGTCCTGCTGAGCGTCACGGATTCCGGATGCGGCATGGATACGGACACGATGCAGCGTATCTTTGATCCGTTTTTCACGACGAAGGAAAAAGGCCGGGGCACCGGGCTTGGGCTTGCGACGGTTTACGGTATCGTTCGGCAGCACGACGGCATGATCCAAGTTTACAGCGAAATCGGGAAGGGGTCGAAATTCAAGGTGTACTTGCCGGCCATCGAACGTTCCGCGGCGGTCGTTGAACGCGCGATTCCCGAACCGGTGCACGGCGGGCGCGAAACGATCCTGCTTGCCGAGGATAATCTTCAGATTCGCAAACTGGCCAAACGGATTCTGGAAGCCGCCGGATACGCGGTGCTTGACGCCGCCGATGGCGAAGAAGCCCTGGTGCTTTACCGGCAGCATGGCCACGCCGTGAATTTGCTCCTGCTGGACGTCGTCATGCCCAAGAAAGGCGGGCGCGCCGTCTATGATGAAATTCGCGCGAAACGCCCGAATATCCGGTGTCTTTTCGCCAGCGGATACAGCGAAAATGCCGTTCATACGAATTTTATCCTCGAATCCGGCATGCACCTGCTTCAAAAACCTTATCAACGGGATAGTCTGTTGCGTGCTATCCGGAAAATATTGGACGAATAAGGCGAGGGGCGTGTTTTTGATCGGCACGGTGAACGGGGCAGACGGGCGAACCGCAGGGAAGGGCATTATTTGTCCTTGCGGCAGGGCGCGTTTTTCCCGGAAAGGTTGTAAATAATCTTGGACCCGGCAATCGAATTTCGAGTCCTGTGCACAAGCGGTGGAGGTCGTGGATTCTGGACGAAATGGACAAGAAAACCAATCCCCTATCGTGTGAAGTCCACCGTGTCCACAAGGTCCACGACGCCCAGAGGATAGCACGTAGAATCCGATCTTGACTGCCAAATCCAGGATATTGACGAAATCCCTGGCGCAGACTGTCGAGTCTGTGTAAAAGGGCCTTTTTTATTGATCCGCGCAGACTGGACAGTCTGCGCCACGTTGCCGGGCTATTTCTTCACAGCTCGGGAGGTTTCGATGCAATGAACCGAACCGCGTCCGGCGGCCTTGTCCACGGCGGCGACAGCCACCGCATAGTCGTGGACGGCGTGAACCAGCGCCGTCTCGGCGGCGCTCAAGGCCAGCGCGGCATCCAGGATTTCCGTCTGTGTGCCGACGCCTTCCTGGAAACGGAGTTCGGCCAGTCGGCGTCCTTCGCGGGCCAATTCGACGGTGCCTTTTTCCTTCTTGACGCGGGCGGCGGCATCTTCCGCCTGAATGTAGGCGGCGCGAACGTCGAGTTCGATGAGCCGTTTCACGTCTTCGATCTGGTGTTCGAGGTTGCTTTTTTGCGCTTTGGCTTCGGCGACGTCATGGCGCCGCTTGCCGCCGGCGTAGACCTGCCATTCCGCGCCCACGCTTAGCGTCCATCCGTCGGGTTGGGCCTGGCCGCCGCCGTCCACATTGGTCCATGTGGCGGAAGCGGCGGCGCTGGGCAAAAACTGGCCTTTGGTGCGCCTGATATTCTGGCTGGCCGCGGCGAGGCCCTTGTTTAGCGCCTGTAATTCAGGCCGCGTTTCCAGCGCCTCGGCGACGAGCCGATCCTGCGCTTCGGACAACGGCGTCCAGTCCATTTTACCCACCAGCGAAATGTCAGTGTTTTCCGGCAGGGCCAGCAAGCGCCTTAAGTTGATCAGCGCAAGCCGTGCGGCATTTCCCGCGGCCACCAAATCAGATTCCCGCGCACCCACTTCGGTTTTTGCGCGCAATACCTCAAAATTGCTGATGAGACCCACTTCGAGCATTTTTTCCGCGTCGCCAAGATGGCGCTTGAACGTGACGACGCTCTCGTCCGCCACGCGCACCATCGCGCGCGCCAGCAGGCAATTGTAGTAAGCCTGCTTGACCTCGAATTCGAGCGTGTTCAATTTGGCTTGCTTGGTCCATTCCTTGGATTGCGCGAGATATTCGGATGCCCGGACAGCCGCCTGAATTTGGCCTCCCGCGAACAGGACCTGCGAGATGCTCAACACATCGCGGCGCTGATCTTTTTTGCCCTGGAATGAGTTGAGGCCGCCGCCGAACAGACGGCCAAGAAGGCCGGGAATTTCGATATCCTGGAGGCCGTCTACACGGACGAAGGCCTCTTGCACCTTGACCTGTGGGCGCCGGGCCGATTCGGCTTGTCCTATGTTGGCCTTTGCCGCGGCGATTTCGTCATCGGCCACGAGCACCTGGGCGTTTCGGGCCAGCGCGGTTTCGACGCACTGGCGGATATCCAGCGCCAGCGCATTGGCGGAAACATTCTCTTCCGACGCCCAAAAGGCCTCGAATCCCTTCAGCACATCATCGGCCACCAACGCGACATCCTTGTCTTCCATGACCTCTGCCGGAACGGCCGGATCGGCCGGCGCCGCGTCGGATTGGGGCGGTTGCGCCATGGCGGCAAAGGACATACACATCAACAGCACGCTCACGAATCTCATGGCAAACCTCATTCTTTTCCTGGATCATTTTGGAGGCACGTGAAACAGCCTGTCCGTTCGAACGAACGGCTTTTCCACCGTGTCTTTGCGTTGACGGCATGATACTCACAAACAGGAAACAAGTCAAAGAAACGACAGATTTTCAGCCGGGCATACGGCCGTCCGCGGACTGTTTTTTTATGCTATTGATCCTGCCGGGGATTATATGCCATTGTACCGGTGTTGTAGAGACAAGGGAGAAACGGAAAGGTGAAGCATTTCAAATATCCGCTGGCCGAAGATATCACCAACAGCATTACCCACGGTATCGGCGCCGCATTGAGCATCGCGGGGCTGACCGTGCTGGTCGTGTTTGCCAGCCTGAAGGGCGATCCCTGGCGTATTGTATCCTTGAGCATTTACGGTTCGACGCTGGTGGCGTTGTATCTCACTTCGACGCTTTATCACGGCATTCAATCCCCGCGCGCGAAGGAAATTTTTCGCCGGCTGGATCACGTGGCGATTTTTCTGCTGATCGCGGGCACCTATACGCCGTTCACACTGGTGACGATGCGCGGGGGCGTGGGCTGGATCATGTTTGCGTCGGTATGGGCGCTGGCGGTTGTCGGCGTTTTGCTCAAGGCGTTTTACATGGGGCGTTTCGAGCGGCTTTCGCTCGCGTTGTATCTGGGCATGGGCTGGATTGCCCTGTTGTCAATTAAACCGGCCATCGCCATGATTCCCGGATGGGGTCTGATCGGCTTGTTGATTGGCGGCCTGTTTTACACATTTGGCGTCGTTTTCTACGCCTGGGAACGCCTGCCGTTCGGCCATTCCATCTGGCATGTATTCGTTTTGGCTGGCAGCATCAGCCATTTTTTTACGATTTTGTTCGTTGTAAATTGATCACCACCTGCCGTCTCTAATTTTTCGGCAGCAAATCAAAGAATTCATCCGCCGTATTCGACCCGCGATCGTCATCGTTCCATAAAAAAGGACATGGCGGGATTATTCGATGAAGAAGGGCTGGGTCCACGCCATCCGGCCATAATGGCCGGCGCATTCAAAACGGAGGTAGGTGTAGGCGCGGGCTTGCGGGACGGTGAATTCGAGTGCGGTTCCGTCGGTACTGGCGCGCCGGTAACCATAGTCGGAAAAAGCGCCGATCCGGCATGGATCGCGCGTTTCGATTCGGATGCGGTTTCCGTCGGTTTCGATGCGCGTTATTTCGATGCCCGTGCTGGCGTAGAACCGGCCATGCCGCAACGCATCGAGTATGGCTTCGGGGGATCGTTCGCGCGATTGCGCCATCAGCCATGCGATGCCGATATCCTCAACGCGGTGGCAGTCGTCGTGGGCGAAACCCCAAATGCGCTTGCCCGAAGCCAGCAGGCGATCCCACCGGTCGGTTGCGCAGGGGCGGCCCTCCAGCCATTCGACCACGCCATTGTAGATTTCGATGCCGGCATAGCCATCCCATGCGGCAAGGCATTCCTGCGGACAATGGTTGAAACTGGATTCCCAGTTCGGGTGATTGCATACGGCCAAGCCGCCATCAGCCCGGATGGCGTCAAACACGCGCTGCCGTTCCGTATGCGGAGGGACGAGGGCTTGCGCGCCGATATGCAGGACATGTGGCCCATTCGCCGTAATCTCATTGCCCGGGATAAGGACCATCCCGTGCGGATCGAGTCCGGCTACACCGGTCAGGTGATCGTGGTCGCTGATCATGAGGAAATCGTAGCCGCGCCCGGCGTATTCGCGCACGGTATTCTGGGGAGTGTGCGGTCCGTCGCTGTTGGTGGTATGCGTGTGGAGATTACCCTTCAACCACGGTACGGACGCGCCGAGATATGGATTTAGAATGCGCACGGGAACCCTCGTTGTCGCGGAACTACCCCTTCCGGGATTGGCCATCGCGGAAGGTGAACGTCAAGAGGTTTCGGCCGTTTCCATGAGACCTTCGAGGGCTTCAAGAAGTTCGTTCGGATCGAGACCGTAAGACATGCACAGATTGTCCAGTGTTTCGACCTGGTTGATATGGCAGTGTGCGCAGCCGCCGAGATGAAACGCGGCGAAGACTTCCGCTGCGCGCGGGTGCGCCTGCATCGCCTGGGCGATGGTCATATCCAATGAAAAATGTTTGTCTGCCATGGTGTAAACCTTTCCGTTTCGGAGTTCAGTTTCCCTATTTGCAACTTTTGCACGCGGCGCGCGGAAGTTGCGAACAAGGATATCATACGCTTGACTGATACTTTGCGGCTGGGCCGCCTTAGGGCATCGCCCAATACCGTTCAAATTCATCCTGGGACGACGGTATCAGGAGTTCAGGCCGGTACAATTTCTTCACCACCGGATCCGTAACCCGTTCCGTTTTGTTTGTCGCCGGTATATGAGTGACATAACGGAGAATCCGTTTTTCGTCGGTGCATTCATAGTACATCCAGGCGTCGCCCGATCCGGGGATGGGCTGGCTCGTTTTGTAATACAACATTTCTCACTCCCTGGTTATTCCGGCGCTTTCGGGCAGCATATCATCGCATGGCAACGCGTCGCAAATGCCCGGCCGTGATGCGTTGCATGTCAGGGCCGCGGTTTTTTCGGATTGTCTTGCGGCTGGGCGGCGATACATTTTCCCAGGGCCAGGAAATCGAGCCGCGCCCGTTTGAATGTATCAATGGCTTCCTGCGGAGTGCGGACGATGGGGTCTTCGTGGATGTTGAAACTGGTATTGAGGATTACGCTCGAACCAGTCTTTTCTTTCAGACGCCGCAGAATTTTATGGAACCCCGGATTATTTTCGCGTGTGACCAGTTGTGCCCGCGCGGTGCCGTCCACGTGGACAACGGCGGGATGTTCGGTTTTCATGCGCGGATTGCAGCGAAAACAGACCGTCATGAATTCGGCGGCATGGCGCGCGGACTCGTAGCCGTCCAGCCATTCCGGGGCGTCTTCGGCCAGCAGGGCCGGCGCGAACGGCATAAAATCGCTTCGCGCGAGCCGTTTATTCAGGCGGTCCGCCTGTGCCCGGTCGGATGCGCGAACCAGAATGGAACGGTTTCCAAGGGCGCGCGGGCCCCATTCCATTTGTCCTTGGCACCGGGCCACCATCATTCCCCGGGCCACGAGATCCGCGACCGCCGTTTCCGGATCTTCGACTTGCTCGAAAGGCAAATCCGCTGCCCGCAATAAGGCGGGAATATCGGATTCGGCAAAGCCGTCGCCCAGAAAAACGTTGTCAACGGCCCGGGGGACCGCGCATGCGTCCGCCCGAATGGCGCCCAGACTCAAGCCGCCGTCGCCCATGTTTGGATATACGAAGAGAAGGTCCACCTCGTCCATTTCATGGAGCCGCTGGTTGAGTTTCACATTGGCGAAAACGCCGCCCGCAACGACCAGCCGGGAGGCGCCGGTTTGTTTCAGCCAATGCCGGGCAATGTTGGTGATGTGTGTTTCGAGCAGATGCTGCGCCCATGCGCTGATGTCTTCCCGGCTGTACTTCGCCAACAAGGTTTGCCGGGCCCAATCGGCGCCCCGAAGACCCAAAGGGCCGGTGTAGATAAGGTGTCCGTCGTGAAACTGGAAAGGTGGCGGCACGGTGACACGCGCCGGATCGCCGTGGGCGGCCAGCCCCGTCAATTTGCCTTCATCACGGCATGAAACGAATCCAAAGGCCTCGGTCAGCATTTCGAAAAAAAGGCCGAACGAACTGAGCGAGGGAGCCGTCCATAGCCGCTCCACGCCCTTTCCTTCCTCACACAGCGAAACGGTCAATGACACGCCGTCGCCCATTCCGTCGGCGGTGATCGCGAGCGCGCGGGGATATCCCGACATGCTCCACGCGCCGTATGCATGGGCATGATGATGTTCGACAAACGATATTTTCTTCTTCCGCAGAGAAACGGGCAGGCTTCTACGCGCAATCAGGGGCAGCAGCCGTCTGATTACGGCGGGTATCGCCGAATCCGGCCGGGTATGCGACACCGGCGTCATGAACATAGCGGCGTTCATCAATCGTTTGAAGAGGGTGCGTTCGCGCTGGCGCAGGGCGTCAAAAAGCCAGTCGTGCAGCCGGGGAAACAAGCGAACGATTGCCGGGGGCGTCATGATCCCGGAAAAAACAATGCAGTCCACGTCGGCAGGGGCGATGCCGGTACAGGCAAAAGCGGCGTTCAGCGAATTGCGCGGAAAACCGCCCTCATTCTTTCGGCGGGTGTATCGTTCCTCATTGGCCGCAAACAGGATACGGGAATCGTCGCACAACGCGACACCCGAATCGAACAAATCTTCGCTGATGCCCAAATAAATCATAATGACCGTTCATGCCGTTTTCTCGCGCCGCACCGGCCCGCGCTGCTTTTGGGAATCATACCCTATGATGTGTACATCGTCCAAGGTGCGGCCTGCTTTTCCGCATAGTTGCGTCCTCAAAGGCTCCGGCTGATATGATACTATGATTCGCGGGCAACACATCAGGAGACGGCAATGCTTACGGTTCTGCTTTTGGCGACACACGTGATGGCGGTGGACGATTTGGCGCCGCGGATGGCGGCTCTCCAGAAGTTCTGGGAACGGCTCGATGCTATCGAGGTCACGAAGGATTTCGAGCAGGACAAAGCGGCCGGGCTTGCCGAAATGAAGAAGCGCCTCGACGTCGGCGTACAAACCGGCGATGAGTACAATGCCCTGTATCACGCGCTGGACGATTTGCGAACTTCGCTTCTCGAACATGCCGCCGAGAAGCCTTCGCGGACCGAGGGTGAGTTCAGGGAAGCGAAGGATACGTGGCTTGTCAAGACGGCGGCGCTCGAACTGGAGATTGCCCGCGCGGACTTACGCATGACGGTCAAGACGCCCAAAGCCGTATGGTCTTTTGCGCCATCCGATGACAATGACGTGAAACTGATGAAAGGCGCGCACTTCGGCCTGCTCGCCGCGAAAAACGTCACATGCGAGCCGTTCAATACCGGTTACAGCGCCGGGATGACGCTGTCGTTTTCGGAATTTCCCGACGCGCCCGGCTTGGATCTGCGTCTGACCGCCAATCTGATCGGAAATGAAATCGTTTTCGAGATTGCGGCGCCGGGTGATGTATCCAACCTGGAACTTCTCCTGTGGCCAAAGCCGCTGGTCACGGAAAACACGGACAAGGATTTCGCCGTGATCCCGCATATGCAGGGCATGCTCCTGCCGGGCAATTGGGACCAGCCCATCAACGAGGCGGACCTCTCCAACTCGCGTTCGCTATACATGCCGTGGTGGGGCCAGATCCGTGATGGGCGAGGCGTCTTGACGATCCTCGAAACCAGCGACGATGCCGGCGCGGCTTACCGACATCCCAAAGGCGGGCCGACCACTATTCAGCCGCGCTGGTACGCCTCGCTTGGAAGGCTGGCCTATTTGCGCACCGCGCGCTACGTATTCGACGACGAGGCAACCTATGTGACCTTCGCGAAACGGTACCGGCGCTTCGTGAAAGAAGGTGGACGCTTCGTGTCGCTAGACGAGAAACGCGTGCGCACGCCGAACGTGAACGAAGTGATCGGGCGCCCGGTAGTCCACCTCGGCGCACTGTATCATTTCGTCAAGGAATCGGCGCTCGCGAACAAGGAGAAGATCGAGGCCAATCACAGCCTGCAAACCTTCATGGAACTCGCCGAACAACTCCGGCAATTGAAGGCGAAGGGCATTGACGACGCGTATGTCCATCTCGACGGCTGGGGATTCTACGGATACGACAACGGCCACCCCGACGTGCTGCCCGCCGGTTCCGAACAAGGCGGCTGGGAAGGACTCCGCCAGTTCGCCGCCACGTGCGAAGAACTCGGCTACCTGTTCGCCGTCCACGATCAATACCGCGATTTCTACAAAAGCGCGGTGTCCTTCGATCCCGCCTTGGCGACAGTCCGCCCGGATGGCTCGATTCCGATGGAAGGTACGTGGTGCGGCGGGCCGCAAAGTATTCTGAGCGCGCGTTTCGCGCCGGAATACGTCCGGCGCAATCACGACTTGTTCGCGGCGAACGGCGTGAAGGTCATGGGCGCGTACCTCGACGTGTTCAGCGTCGTGCCGCTTGAAGAAAGTTTCGCGCCCGCGCATCCGATGACCCGATCCGAATGCGCGCGGTACCGCCGCGAATGCTTCTCGTTGCTCCGTGCGCGGGGATACGTGATCAGTTCCGAAGAACCGGCCGATTACCTCGTGCCCTGGCTCGATCTGGTCCATCACGGCCCCTACGCGACCATGCCGCACATCGGCGGTGGCGGTCCGCGAGGCATCCCTGTGCCGCTGTTCAATCTCGTATACCACGATTCGCTGCTGCTGCCGTGGGAAATGGGCGAAGACGGCGGCTGGGGCATTCCGAAAGGCGATGCGGGGCGCCTCCATTGCCTGCTGAATGCCGGGCTTCCCTACGTTGGCCCCGGCGCCGACGCGATGATGATCGGACAGGTCAAAGAGGCTTGCGCTTTATCCAGCCGATGCGCCACGCTGGAGATGACGAACCACGAATTTCTCGACGCGACGTGGCGTAAACAACGGAGCACCTTCTCGGACGGAACGCGGGTAACGATCGATCTCGACACCAAAACGCACACGATTGAATACGGAATGGAGACGAAATGATGGCGGCACAACACACCCCCGAAAGTATTCTGGCATTGGCAAGGCAATTCATGGAATCGCGTATCTTTCTGAGCGGCGCGGAATTGGGCCTGTTCGATTGCTTGGCCTCCGGCGCGATGACCGCCGGGGAAATCGCGGACAAAAAGGATTTCGATCCGCGTGCGTTGACGATCCTGCTCAATGCACTGACAGCCATGGGATTGCTTGAAAAAAACGGCGAACAATATTCGTGTCCTGTGCCGATTACGGGTATGCTCGGATCCGCCTCGCCCGGCTCCGTACTCCCGATGGTGCTGCACGTCGCCGGATTGTGGCATCGCTGGTCGAATATCAGCGATATCGTTCGCGGGATACCCGTGGCGCAGACACCCGGCGTCTTCGATTCGGATGCGCAACTTGCCGCGTTCATCGGCGCGATGCACGTCATCGGCGCGCGCATGGCTCCTGAAGTGGTCAAAGCCGTTGCGCCCGGCGATGCCAGGGCATTGCTCGACGTGGGCGGGGCGTCGGGCACCTACACCGAGGCTTTCCTCCGCGTGTGTCCCGGCATGCGCGCCACTTTGTTCGATCGGGCGCCCGTCGTCGAACTCGCCCGCGCGCGGCTCGCCGGCAGCGGACTTGAAGATCGGATTACTTTCGTGGCAGGAGACTTTTACGAAGACGAACTTCCCGGCGGCCACGATCTCGTCTTTCTCTCGGCGATTATTCATCAGAACAGTCCGCGGGAAAACATCGAACTTTATCGAAAATGCCGGCGCGCAATGGCGCCTGGCGGACGTCTCGTGATTCGTGACCACATCATGGAACCCGATCACGTACACCCGGCCAGCGGCGCCCTGTTCGCGGTCAACATGCTTGCGGCAACGCCTGGCGGAAGCACCTACACCTTCGATGAAATTCGCGAAACCCTGGAAGAGGCGGGGTTCTCGCGCATTCGGCTGTTACAATCCGGCGACTTCATGAACGGACTCGTGGAAGCCTTCCATTGAAGTGTGAACCTAGACTCGGCCGTCAAGATCGGGTTCTATGTTCTGACTTCTGGACGCCGTGGACCTTATGGATAAAGCGGACTTCACCCAAAAGACAGGTTTTCTTGTTCACCTCGTCCACAAGGTCCACGATGTCCACGGCTTGCGCACAGGACTCGGATTTCGTTTGACGAATCCAGGTTCATGGCCGGGCGCCCGCCAAGCCGGCCGGTGCGCCGGGTTTCCGGGCAGAGGAATGTCTCTGCTACAATGCCTTTGAAAATAGGATTTTATCCATGAATGGCATTTTTTTAGGCCGGTGGTTTGCCGTTATTGTTCTTTGCGCCACGCCGGCATGGGCACAGCAGAGCGGTTCCGGGCTGGCCGGCACGGTCAATCCGCCACCCGGACGCGAACCCTCGGCATTGTCGGATCCGTCTTCGGTCCAGCCGCCGGAAACCCCGTCCGGACCGAAGCAGGAAGCGGCGATCCTGCGTGGAAAAATCGCGCAATTGATGCTGGTTACCCTGAACGGATTGTACGGGCCGCGATCGGAAGAAACGGAATTTCTGCTGCGGTATCCCCCCGCCGGCCTTGTGATTCCCGTTGTCGTCGAACCCCGCGATGCCGCGGAATACATCAAGCAATTGCGCGGTCTCGAATCGCGCACGGGCAGTCCCCTATTGATAGGCGCGCAGTTGTATGATCTGCCCCGGCGCCAACATCTGTTCAAAATCCCGTTCGTTCAACTGCCGACCTTGCTTTCCTTGGCCGCCTCTTCGGATTTGGATGCGACAGGCAAACTCGCCAAATTGACCGCCGATCACCTCAATGCCATGGGTTTCAACCTCAATCTGGGACCGCGCCTCAATCTGGCCCCGACGCTCCCAAGCGCCGCGGGCGGCGTGGATAATCTGGGCAGCGATCCGCGATTCGCCGCGGAGGTCGCGGGAATGATCCTCAATACGCTGGAAAGTAATGGGATCATCGCCATGCCGATGGGGTTTCCCGGCGGCGGTGAAAACCGGACGGGACAGTCGCCCGCCACCCTTCTGACGCCCAAGATCCATTTGATGGAGCAGGACCTTCTGCCGTTCCGCCAGGCCATCGAACAGGGCGCGCCGCTCCTGCACGTAGGCGATACGCTTGTTCCGACACTCGACGAGAGCAGTCCGCCCGCCTGTCTTTCGCGGGCGGTCATTCATGAACTGTTGCGGGGCGAACTCGGATACGAAGGGGTCGTCGTGGCGGGGCCTATAGATTCGCCGGACATCCAGCGCCAGCGCGATACCGCTTCGGCGGCCATCATGGCGTTGGACGCGGGCGCGGATATCGTTTACTGGTCCGAAACGGGACAAAAGGTCGCGCGCGCCATCGAAGCCGTCGCGGCCGCGGTCGAAAAGGGTTTGTTGAAACGCGATCGCATTGAAGAGGCCTTCGAACGGATTGTCCGCCTGAAAACCGGGCGCAAGTTGGCGGAACGAAGCCGTCCCGGATCGTACAAAGCGGCTTCGTTGGAAACAAGCGCGCGCTATCCCAAAGAGGCCTACGAAGTGGAACGGCGATCCATCACCGTCCTGAAAAATAGCGGTAATATTTTGCCATTGGAATCGGGGCGTTCGACGCCGGCCGGCGTCACGGGCGTGTTCGGTGTGGAGGAAATGACGAAACTGCTCAAGCGCAATCTCAAGGCGGTCGTCCAGCAAAACATCCAGACCGCGCAGCAATTGGGCGACATCGAAGACTTCGAAATTGCGCGAATTACCGGAAACATCGCGGGGCTGAAAACGGTTGTCTGCATTTTGGGAACCATGAAACGGAACCAGGGCGAAGCCCGGCTGGTCCGCAAACTCAAGGAGGCAGGCGCCCGCGTCGTGGTCGTATGGCTTGGCCATCCGCGTCCGCTTGTGGACATGCTGGAAGCCGACGGAATTGTTGTTGCCTATTGCGACCCGACGATGTGCGGCGCCAGTATCAAGGCGGCGGCGGACGTGCTGGTGGGGAAGTGTCCGCTGGCCGTCTTGCCGGCTATGCGCGTACTTCGGACGCAGCCCGGGCGGGAAGAAACGTTCCATGCGCCGGATGTGCTCCGTGCGCCGGCGGGCCGGCTGCCGGTTTCATTGGGCGGGGCGTTTGTGGCAGGATATGGCGTGTCATACGATCCGGAGCCGTTTATCAAAAAAGTCGAATGGCAATTCGGCGACGGGCAACGTGCAAGCGATATTCGGGCGGTGCATGCCTATGCATCGCCGGGACGCTATGAGGCCGTCTTGACGGTGACCGACCGGCTGGGCGAGACGACATCGGGCGCGTTTCCGGTCGTGGTGGAATAAATGAAACGGTCAATCGAAAGGAAGGGTGAACCATGCGGAAAACCATTGGGGTGTTGATCATTTTCGTTTTGATGGCGGGCATTGCGGCCGCGCAGAAACTCGATGGGCGCAAGTTGGTTGTGAAAGGCGGTGATGTGGCCGGGGTGTTCGTTCCCGTTTCCCTGGCGTATGAAGGCCCCGCTCCGGAAGGTTCCATACAGGTGGTGGACACAAAGAACGGCAAAGTGTTTCCGGCGACGGTTGCCGGTGGGGAACTGGTATTTGTCGTCGAGGCGATAGGAGCGAAAGAGCAACTCGATTGCCAAGTCAAGGCGCTGAAAGAGAAAACCGCGCCGAAAGTGAATATAACGCGCGCGGCTGATGGCGACCGGCTCGAAGTCGCGGTCAACGGCGAACCCTTCACCGTCTACAACTATTCGAACGACAACCGCAAACCGTTCCTGTGGCCCGTGTACGGCGAAGGCAAAGTCGGCATGACGCGCAACTGGCCCATGGATCCCAACGAAACCATTAGCCGCGATCACGTCCACCACAAGGGCATCTGGTCGTCCTACGGCGATCTGAATGGCGTGGACTGCTGGGGCGAAACGGGCGACAAAGCCGGTTTTCAACACAGCGATGAAGTGACTTTTGGAGCGGGTGACGCCTTCGCGTGGATCAAGGCGAAGAATACGTGGCAGGACAAGGATCACAAGCCGGTCGTCGCCGAAGAACGCGAATACCGTTTCTATGCGACCCCCGCCGGCGCCCGGCTATTCGACCAGTCCATCACCTTCACGGCCTCCTACGGGACGGTCCTGTTCAAAGACACCAAGGAAGGCGGGCTGATTGCGTTCCGCATCCGGCCCGACATCACGGAAACCAGTAAAAAAGGCGTGATTACCAATGCCTCTGGCGCAAAAGGCATGAAAGAATGCTGGGGCAAGCCATCACCGTGGACCGACTATTCCGGTCCCATTGAAGGCGTGGGCACGCGCGGCATCGCCGTGTTCGACTATCCGGGAAATATGCGTTACCCGACCACGTGGCACATCCGTGACTATGGACTGAACGGCGCGAATTGCTTCGGATTGTCCTACTTCACCGAGAATAGCGAAAAGAAAGAGAATGGCGATTTCACGCTCGAAGCCGGCAAGGCCATGACCTTCCGTTACCGCGTCATGATCCATTCCGGCGACGTCAACGAGGCCAAAGTGGCCGATCGATGCGCGAATTTCACAAATCCACCGGTAGTGGAATGGATCAAATAGCGCGGCGGCTATTCGTTGATTTCATCTAATAAAGGCGTCAACACGGACAGGCAATCTGCGCTGTTCCAATACAGCGGCACGTTTTGACGGACCCGCCTCCAATCAACACCGCGACGTGTGTTTGTCCGCCTTCGTGATTTTGTCGCCGTCTATCTTTGCCCGCTCCGATGAACCTAAAATCGGCAGTTGAACGCGGCTCTTTCGACCAAACCATGGACGAGATGGACATTGTGGACCTGTGGACTTCACCCGCAAGGGGATTGATTTTCTTGTCCATTTCGTCCACAAGGTCCACGACATCCAGAGGATAGCACGTAGAATCCGATCTTGACTGCCGAATCCAGGTTTATCGTGCTCGTGTTCGTCATCGTCATCGTGATCGCGCTCAAAACCCCGCGGTTTTCGCACTCGCTAAATCATGGGTCTTCAATTGGTTGCGCAAATAGCCCAAGATTTTCTTGTCGTTTTTTGTAGATGCCAGACTATAAGGTACTACGCCTCGTCTGGGACTTCGCCCAGAAGAGGGGACGCCTTCGGCGTAGCCGAAATGCACTCGATATCAACATGTTACAAACAGCGACAATTTGTTGTCGATGTGCGAGCGATAAGGGCCTAAACCAAAATTCCTTGGACGGCCCAACGGCATCCGTTCTCTTGGTTTGTTCAGCCATAGGGTCTCAAACAAGGGCATGATCCTATATTGGGAGATCCCCCGGCTGTGCCGGGGATGCAGCCACAGTTTGACAGAAGGGGATCTTCGCGCGCTGGCCGCCCGTGAGTAATGCCTTTTTCCGGGTATGCGCCAGTTTCGTTTGCGAACGCCAAGGCCGGTTCTGTAATATCCCGGCCCCGTAGGAATTCCATATCGAAAGGCCGAGTCAATGAGCAGAATGTCAACGATAGCATTACTGGTGTGTTCAAATTTCTTTATGACCTATGCGTGGTATGGCCATTTGAAGGATTTTCGGAACAATACATTGCCGATGGTCATCGCATTGAGTTGGGGCGTGGCTTTTTTCGAATATTGTCTGCAAGTGCCCGCGAACCGAATCGGGTTTCAGTTTTTTTCACTGGCGCAACTCAAGGTGTTGCAGGAAATCATCACGATGGGCGTATTTGCCGTCTTTGCCGTGGTGTACATGCGCGAAGAACTCAAGTGGGATTTTGTCTGGGCGGGGCTTTGTCTTGTGGGCGCGGCCTATTTTATGTTTCGGCAGGTGGGGGTGGCGCACTGATCCGTAGTGCGCGTCCGGCGTTATCCCTGATATGTCTCGCCAAGGTTTCCGGCGGGATATCCTTGATTTGCGCGACGGCTTCGCCGGTGTATCGCACATGAGGCGGTTCGCAACGCTTGCCGCGGATTGGCTGCGGCGCCAAATAGGGACTGTCGGATTCGACCAGCAGACGTTCGGCCGGAACGATGGCAGCCGCCTCGCGCAACGGCTGCGCTTTGGGATAGGTCACGTTTCCCGCGAAGGAAACATACAGGCCCCAATCAAGACAGCGCTGGGCAAACTCGGCGTCACCGCCGAAACAGTGCATGACGCCGCATGGTTTCACGGGCGCGGACTCGATTACGGCGGCGAGATCATCTTCCGCTTTGCGGCAATGAATGACGACAGGCAGGCCGAGCCGGCCGGCCATGGCCAGTTGCGCGGCGAAGGCGCGGCACTGATCCGCACGCGGAGAGAAATTGTAATGATAGTCGAGCCCAATTTCGCCGATCGCGCAGACGCCCTTTCGACGGGCCATAGTTTCGATAGCGGCCAGCGCGGCCGCATCGGCCTGTTTCGCTTCATGCGGATGAATGCCGACGGTGGCATAAACGCCCGTGCGAACCAGTTCGCAGCCTCGTTCACTCGAAGCGACGTTGTCGCCGATGACCACCACCCATTCCAGTACCGCCAGTGATCGTTCCAGCACGGCGTAGCGGTCCGCGTCGAACGCTTCATGCTGCAAATGGCAGTGCGTATCTACCCACCGACATTCCGTCATGGCATTTTCCGCCGGGTATTCATGCGCCATAGGCCAGGGAAGGCGGGTCCGGGATGGAAGACGTTTTGACACGTATCCATTTCTCAAATCCCACAACGCAGTAGACGACGAGTCCTGTCGCAATGACCACGGCCCATTCTACAAGGCCGATGGCCTCGCTGCCAAAAATCCGGTTCATGACGGGAAGATGGGTAAACATGATCTGCAGGATGGTCATGAGCGAAACGCCGACCAGAATCCAAGGATTGGAAAACACGCCCAGTCGAAACATGGAGTAACGCAGCGACCGGCAGTTGAAAAGATAAAAGAGTTCGCCGAAGACGAACACATTGACCGCGATGGTCCGGGCCTTGGCTTCGGATTCTCCCTGGAACATTTCCCATTCAAACATGCCGAAGGCGCCGGCCAATAGTAAAAAGCCAACGAGCATGATTCGGACAAGCAGTGTTTTCGTCAGAATCGGGCTGCCGGGATCCCGGGGCGGATGGGTCATGATACCGGGTTCCTTGGGCTCGAAAGCGAGCATCAGGCCCAGCAGCACGGCGGTGGTCATGTTGATCCAGAGTATTTGAACGGGAAGGATGGGCAAGGTCTGGCCCGCGATGATCGCCGCGAGAATGACCAGTCCTTCGCCGAGGTTGGTGGGAAGGGTCCACGTGATGAACTTCACCAGATTTTCATAGACGCCCCGGCCTTCCTCAACCGCCGCTTCGATCGAGGAGAAATTGTCATCCGTCAAGACCATGTCGGCGGCTTCCTTGGCGACTTCCGTGCCCGTGATGCCCATGGCTACCCCGATATCGGCTTGGCGCAACGCTGGCGCGTCGTTTACGCCGTCGCCCGTCATGGCGACGATATGTCCCCTGGCTTGAAGCGCTTGCACCAGCCGGAGCTTCTGTTCGGGCGCCACGCGGGCGAACACGGAATTTTCATTCGCGCTTGCGGCCAGTTCCGCATCGGAAAGCGTGGCCAGTTCCTTGCCCGTCAACGCGGAAGGCGTCTTTCCGGATTCGCTGTTGTGTCCCAATCCTATCTCGCGGGCGATGGCTACCGCAGTGCCGGCGTGATCACCCGTGATCATTTTCACTTCGATACCCGCGCGCCGGCATGCGCGAACGGAGGCGACGGCTTCGGGACGCGGCGGATCAATCATGGCTTGAAGCCCAAGGAAAATCAGGTTTTCGCGAACACTTTCATGGCCGATCGCATTCATGCCGGGCGCCACGTCGAGCCGTGCAAAGGCCAGCACCCGCAGACCGCGTGATGCCATGGCGTCCACCTGCGCATGGATAGCCGCTGGATCCAGCGGGACGGAGTGGCCCGATGTGTCCATCGCCGTTGCGCATCGAGGAAGGATGCTTTCGACCGAGCCTTTCATGTAAACGATGCGGGACTTTTCATCTCCCGCTTGATGGAGTGTGGCCATGTACTGATATTCCGATTCAAACGGAATAGCGTCAACGCGGGGAAACCGGCTCTGCTGCGTTTGCGGATCGATCCCGGCCTTTCGGGCCGCGGTAATCAGAGCGGCTTCGGTGGGATCGCCCTCGATGCGCCAGCCGTCGCCGGTTTTGTTTACGCGGGAATCGTTGCAAAGCAATCCCGCTTGGAGGCATTCCATCAACGCCCTGTTATTTTCGGCATCCACAGGACCGGCGTTTTCCGTGGTAAACGTTCCTTCCGGCGCGTAACCTACGCCCGACACAGAATAGGCCGAGTTGCCGGCGTAAATCTGCTGGACGGTCATTTCGTTCTGGGTGAGCGTGCCGGTCTTGTCGGAACAGATAACCGTCGTGCTGCCCAGGGTTTCGACGGCCGGCAATTTGCGGATGATGGCGTTTCGCCGGGCCATTTTGGACACGCCGATGGCCAGGGTAATTGTCATGGCGGCGGGCAATCCTTCCGGAATGGCGCCGACGGCGAGCGCCACGGCGGCCATGAACATGTCGAGCCACGCTTCGCCGCGCAGCATACCCACCGAGAACGTCGCAGCCGCCATGGCCAGTATCACGTACAGCAGCACATGGCTGAAATGGGCGATGCGCTTGGTTAGAGGTGTGGCAAGGACATCGGCGGTTGCTATCAATTCGTTGATCCGGCCGATTTCCGTATGATCCCCGATGGCGACAACCACGCCCCGGCCGGTTCCATACGTAACCAGCGTTGACGAGTACGCCATATTGTGGCGGTCGGCAAGCACGGTGTCAGGTTCGAGTTCACGGATGTGTTTTTCGACCGGGACCGATTCGCCGGTAAGCGCCGATTCGTCAATTTGCAATTCCCGCGAGTGCAGCAGCCGCAGATCGGCCGGCACTTTGTCGCCCGATTGCAGCACGACCACGTCGCCCAGCGTCAATTCCGCGGCGGGAATAGTCTTTTTTTCTCCTCCGCGAATCACCGTCGCATCGCTCGTCATCGCGTGGGCCAGCGCCTGAATGGCCTTGACGGCTTTCGATTCCTGGACGAATCCAATGATTGCGTTGACCAGCACGACGCCGAAAATAACGCCCGAATCAACCCATTCCCGCAATCCCGCGGTAATCAGGGCCGCCGCCAGCAGGATGTAGACCAACGGCTGGTTGAATTGCAGCAAAAAACGGACAAGGGCGCTCTGGCCTTTTTGGGGGGTAAGCGCATTGCGTCCATAGCGTTCCTGCCGCCGGGCCGCCTCGGCCGCATCGAGTCCGTGATCGGCGTCGGTTTCCAGCGCTTGGAGCACGCCGGTTGCCGCCATGTGGTGCCACTGTTTGTCCATATCCGTATTCATCGTATTCACCTCTGTCATCCGTTGCCATGGGGCGAACCGTCGAACGCGGCGCCGTCGTAATGGGCCTTTTCGTGGCGCGTTTCAGGGCAGCCTCTTGTAACGCTGCCTGGTCCTGCCGCTTGTTCAGCCGCCCGAGCGAACAAAAAGGAACGGCTGACACCGAAGTCGCATGCCGTTCCTTTGCGCAATCATCTCGACGCCTCAGCCTACCATAACCCACTGAGTCATTCAATTTATTACAGGGCGGATTCAAGTTCCAAGTGCAACATCCAGGTTATGGAAGACTTCATAGGGCGTTCGGTATCCAAGGGTTTTCCTGGGCCTGTTGTTGAGTTCATTGACGATACTGTCAATCTGCGGTTT
>Ga0101944_10001875_pt1 | contig 38489 bp, 33 predicted proteins | sample DewCreD2012metaG_FD_75245 | JGI IMG/M metagenome (GOLD analysis project Ga0101944, IMG submission 75245) | Hot spring sediment bacterial and archeal communities from British Columbia, Canada, to study Microbial Dark Matter (Phase II) - Dewar... ... | reverse complement strand
CCGGTGCACCTGAACCAGCCACGACGGGCCTTTCTTCCGGGGTGGCGACAACCATGCTCCATCCGCCCGATACCGCCACGGCATTTTCATGAACGGGGGCGGCGGCCTTCCGCCATGGCGATTTATCATATAAAAGAGTCAGAAGTCAGAACAAAAGCGGTCAAGAAATACAATCTAGGAAGGATGGAACATGCTCAGTTTTCTACGTAAAAATGCCGGTACCTGGCTGATCAAGGTACTGCTTGGGGCGATCGTCCTCGTGTTCATTTTCTGGGGAGTCGGCAGCTTTCGTGAAAGAGGGGAAGGTTGGGCCGCAAAAATCGACGGTGAGCCGATTTCTTATGAACAATACAACCAGACCTATACCCAAATGGTCGAATACTACCGCAAGGCATATGGGCAGCAATTCAACGACGACCTCGTCAAAATGCTCAATCTCAGGCAGAAGGCCCTCGATCAGGTCATCGACAGACAACTGCTGCTTCGAGAGGCCGATCGGAGAGGAATCCTCGTAACAGATGAAGAGCTCTCCGATACGGTTCGGAACATGGACGTTTTTCAGGAAGACGGCTTGTTCAGCGCCAAGCGTTACAAGAGCGTGCTTGCGGCGAATCGGCTGACACCGGAAATATTCGAGGCATCGCAGCGGGATATGATCCGGATCGAAAAACTCCAGAAATTGCTCACTTCGGAGCTGGACGTTTCCGAACCCGAAATTCAACAATGGTTCGCCTGGCGACATGCCAAGACCAAGGTCGCCTATGTCCGCATTCAACCGGAACATCTCGAGAATGTCGTCATCGAAGAAGCCGAAATCAAGGCCTACTACGATGCCCATCCACAGGAATTCCGGATCGAAGAAAAGCGCAGCGTTCGATACGTGGAATTTCCCGCATCCCGTTATGTGTCGAAGGTTCAGGTCAGCGACGAGGACATTCGTGAGGCTTACGAATCCCACCCCAAGGAATTCGAGAAACCCAAAACCGTCGAAGCCCGGCATATCCTCTTTCGGGTAGCCAAGGACGCATCCGATGCGGATGTGGAAAAGGCCCGGCAGAAGGCCATGGATGTCCTGAAGCAGGCCAAGGAAGGGAAAGATTTCGCGGAGCTCGCCAAGAAATATTCGGATGACCCGGCCAAAGCCAACGGTGGTTATCTGGGTGCATTCAAGAAAGAAGACATGGTTGCACCTTTTTCCGAAAAAGCCTTTTCAATGGAACCCGGAACCATCAGCGATCCGGTGAGAACGCCTTACGGGTGGCATCTCATCAAGGTGGAAAAGGTGCATGAAGCCCATCAACAGACCCTCGAAGAGGCAACCCCTGCCATCCGGGAAAAACTGCAGAAGGAGCGGGCAGCCGATGAGGCGATGAATGCCGCAATGGCATTCAGCCAGAAAGCCCTGCATACCCAGGGGTTTCAGAAGGCCGCCGAAGCTGAAGGGTTGACGATTCTTCATACGGATTCCTTCGATCGAAGCGGCCCCAAGGGCGTTGCGAACGCCGCCCGATTCGGGGAGACGGCCTTTTCCCTGGAGGCCGAAGGGGTCAGCGACGCTGTTGCCCTGGACAACGGAACGTTCATCGTGATGCAGGTAACGCACATCGATCCCGAACATCTCGCCGAATTCGATACGGTGCGAGAGAAGGCCAAAACCCTCGCCCGAAAAGCCAAACAGAATCAGGAAGCATCCAAAATGGCAGAAGACATCCTGAAATCCCTGAAGGATGGAAAGAGCTTCGCCGATATCGCCACTTCCAAGGCCATCATCAAAGGGGAAACCGATTTCTTCGAAAAGAACGCAGCCATTTCCGACATCGGATTCGAGCCGGTGATCAACCACACCGCTTTTACCCTGAGTGAGACGAAACGTTATCCGGATACTGCGCTCAAAGGAGAAAACGGCTATTATGTAATCGGTTTTCTCGGGAAACAGGCAGGCGGATTGGAAGGATATGAAAAGCAAAAGGAATCCATCCGAAGCTTTCTGCTGAACCAAAAACAGTCCGCCCTGATGGAAGGGTTTCTCGAAGAATTGAAACGAAAGAGCGACATTCAGGTCGGCAAGCAAATGTTTTCCTGAACAGACAACCCGGCACCGCAGGGAGGGTCTCCAAGAACGTTCGTGCGTTGCACGTTGCTTCGGCCAAACGGTAGGTGTGCCTTTCGGGACGGGTCAGCCCGTCCCGACATCGTTCGGGAGTATCCCTTGCAGAACGAAGCCTTTGAGGTGCACCCGCTAAGATGGAACGGACCCTCGGCGCATCAGCATCTCAATGTTCAGGGCCGCGGCACCGGAAATTGTCTTGAGACCATGCGATACACGGCCTCTGCAGCGGCAATTTTGAGCCCGTCGCCGATCAGAAAGGGCAGCACACCGACCGCAAAGGCTTTTTGCCAGCTCATGGCGGTCACCCACTTCAAGACGCTCACCCCCAAGCCGTACACCACCAGGGTGGCGATCAGCATCCCGGCAACCCGGGATATCCACCGATCTCCGAACCCTTCCACGGCCTTTCCGGTGATGTAGGCCGCAGCCAAAAATCCGATGAGATACCCACCGGTCGGCCCGATCAACCGGGCGATCCCCCCCGTTCCACCGGAAAAGACCGGAAATCCGATCGCTCCGGCGAACAGATACAATCCGATACTGATGCTTCCCCATTTCGATCCGAGCATCAGCCCTGCCAACAGAACGAACATGTTCTGCAGGATGATGGGTACGGGTCCGATCGGTATGGCCAGATACGCCCCGGCTGCGGTCAAAGCGGCGAAGAGGGCGGCATAAATCCCCATTTTCAAGCGGTCTATGCTCGTGCCTGCCGTCTCATGCGTTGGGTTGGTTCGGGACTTCGAAGCAGTCTCCATACAGGATGGTCTCCAATGTTCGGTTTTGGGTTTCCAGGATCAGATTGCCGTTTGTGTCGATGTCGACGGCCCGACCTTCGGTCACACGTTCGGGTGTCACGATGCGAACCTGCTTTCCAAGTGTGGCGGACAGCGATTTCCACTCCCTCATGACGGCCGCAGGATCGAGTGCACCGATGGTCGCCTCGTAGGTATCGAGAAATTCCCTCAGCAGAGCGACCCGTTCGACGGGTCGTCCCAGGATGTTCCGAAGGCTGCAAGCCTTCTGTTCCGCAGGCTCGGGATCGTTGTTGACATTGACCCCGATGCCGATATTGACGAAAGATACCAAATCCGTTTCGGCTTCCATTTCGCAGAGCATCCCAGCCAGTTTGGCCTGCCCTGCGAGAATGTCGTTCGGCCACTTCACCCGGGCGTCGATCCCGGTCATTCGACGAATCGTCCGACACAGAACGACCGATGCGGCAAAGGGATAGCGCATGACATGGGAGACGGGAATTTCCGGGCGGAGCACGATCGTGAAGTAGAGCCCGCCGACATCCGAAATCCAGGTCCGCCGCAGCCTACCCTTCCCCCGGGTTTGCCGTTCGGCGACCACGACCGTAAAATGCGGGCAACCATCCCTCGCCAGGGTCTTGGCCAGATCCATCGTGGAATCGATCGTTTCCACATGGTGCATGTGACCTTCGCGTTCCGGAAATTCGAACGGATAGGGAATGTCGGGAGACGCCGCCAGCCGATACCCTTTTGGGGTCGCCTGGATGTCGTATCCGAGCCCCTGAAGCTTTTGGATATGATTCCAGATCGTAACCCGGCTTGTATGCAAAACGGCGCTTAGGGTTTCCCCGGATACGACATCCGGATGCGATCGCAACCATTGCAAAAGTGCTGATTTCATGCCTTCCCCCGATACAGGATCCCGCCCTGCCCCATCAAACGCCATCGAGTTCTCTACAAGCCTCCGTGGGATCTACGGCCTTCGGCTTTTCGTTAATGCCTATCTATTAGAACCTTAACGAAATTGCAAGGGGTTTTTCTTGGCCTGATCCAAGTTCTATTTGCAAAGGGTTTCGGAAAGCGGTATCGTTCGCTGCAATAGGTGGCGCTTTGCATGGGAAAGAGGGTTTCCCGGCAGACGTCCGCACAAATGATCCTCATTGAAAGGGAATGGAGAACACGTATGCAGAAGTGTACATCGATGGGAAAAATGGCTCTGGGTGCCCTGTTCATCCTGATGCTGACGGTTGCTTGGAGCGTTGCTCAGGAGAAGAAGGACACCACCAAGGCCAAGTCGAACCCACCCAAAACGGAAGCCAAAGCCAAACCCAAGGAAGCCGATCCAAACGCCAAGGTGGCCCTGGTCAACGGTAAGCCGGTGCTGCGCTCGGAGCTCGACAAGATTCTAAAAAACATGAAAGGGCCTCAGGGCGGAAATGCCGGAGAAGAGCCCACCCAGGAAATGACAGCAGCCGCCTTGGATCATGCGATCACCCTCGAAGTGCTTAAACAGGAATGCACCAAGCAGCATATCGAAGTGACGGATGCAGAAGTGGATGAGCGGATCGGCCAGATCAAGAAGAATTTTCCGGGGGACAAGGAATTCGATGCGATGCTGGCCAAGGTCAACATGACGCAGGCCGGTTTAAAGGAAACCCTGAAGACCGATATGACCATCCGCAAGTTGATCGACAAAGAGGTTGCAGACAAGATCACCGTTTCGGATGCGGAAGTCAAAGACTATTACGACAAGAACTTGGACAAATTCAAGCATCCGGAACAGGTTCGGGCAAGCCACATCCTGGTCAAGGTAGGCCCGGAAGACAAGGCAGAACAAAAAACGGAAGCTCGGAAAAAAATCGAAGACATCCAGAAAAAGCTTCAGGCGGGCGGAGACTTTGAAGCGCTGGCCAAGGAAAATTCAGATTGCCCCAGCAAGGTCAAAGGCGGCGATTTGGGGTATTTCGATCGAGAAGCCATGGTCAAACCCTTTTCCGATGCGGCATTCGCCCTGAAACCGGGAGAAACGAGCGGGATCGTCGAGACCCAGTTCGGTTACCACCTCATTCGGCTGACGGACAAGAAGGCCGAAGGCACCCAGAGCTTCGATGAAGTGAAGGAGGACATCGGCCGCTACCTCAAGCAGGCCAAGGTTCAGGGCGATGTCAAGCTCTACATCGAAAACCTGAAGAAAAACGCCAAGATCGAAAAGATGATTTAGCGACCGGATGGCCTGATCGGGGCGGTTCCATCATGCCGCCCCGACATCCCCCCCCACGCTCTTCCGCATTCACGTTCCACCGCCTTGAGGCTGCGACGGCTTCAACAGGATCATCACCGCACTGAGCGCAGCCGGTGTCATGCCGTCAATTCGGGATGCCTGGCCCAGCGTGATGGGACGGACCGCTTCGAGCTTTTCCCGAAGCTCCTTCGACAGCCCGTGCACCCGCCCATAGTCGAACCCCTCGGGAATGCGCATCCGCTCCAGGTTTCGAAACTTCTCGATTTCCCGAACCTGCCGTTCGATGTACCCCTCATACTTGATTTCGATCTGGGTCTGCTGCTCGGCACGACGCGAAACCGGTTGCTCGGCAGGCGCCAGCGCCCTAACCACGTCATAATCGAGCTCCGCCCGCTTCAGCAACTGATCCAGATGCACACCGTTGTCGATGGGACGGCTGGAGCGGAATTCCAGGTACCGGTTGACCGTGTCCGTCGGCTTGATGACCGTATGGCGGACCCGCCGGATTTCGGTTTCGATCTCCCGCTTGAGCTCCCGAACCCGCCGGATCTGATCCACATCGATCAACCCCAGTTCATGTCCTTTTTCCATGAGCCGCAGATCGGCATTATCCTCCCGGAGCATCAGCCGGTATTCCGCCCGCGAGGTAAACATCCGATACGGCTCCCGGGTCCCCCGGGTCACCAGATCGTCCACCATCACGGCGATATAGGCTTCGGATCGATCGAGCATGAAGGGTTCCCGTTTTTGAACCCGGCAAGCCGCATTGATGCCCGCCCACAATCCCTGCCCTGCAGCCTCTTCGTAGCCTGAAGTGCCGTTGATCTGCCCGGCCAGGAACAGTCCCCGGATGTTCTTGGTTTCGAGGGTCGGTTTCAGTTGCACCGGATTGACGTAATCGTATTCGATGGCGTAGGCAGGCCTCATGATTTCGGCTTCTTCGAGCCCTTCGACGGATCGGACCACCCGGATCTGGATCTCCAGCGGAAGGCTGTTCCCGAGCCCGCTCGCATAGATTTCGTCGGTATCGAGTCCTTCGTATTCGAGAATGACATGGTGTCTGTCCCGCTCGGGGAATTTCACGATCTTGTCCTCGAATGACGGGCAATAGCGGGCCGATGTACCGGTGATCACACCGCCGTAAAGAGCGCTCTTGTCCAGATTGCGTCGGACGATGTCGTGGCAGCGGGCGTTCGTGTACCCGATGTAGCTGGGAACCTGGGGCATCCGGATGGATTCGGTGAAAACGGACAGCGGTGTCGGGCTTTCCTCGGAATACTGGGCGGTGAATCTGGAAAAATCGATGCTCGATCGCTTGAGCCGAGGCGGTGTTCCGGTCTTGAGCCGTCCCATCGAAAATCCGAGACGTTTGAGCTCCTCAGCCAACCCGTAGGAGGCAAACTCCCCTGCCCTTCCGGCCCGAATCGATCGAAATCCGATATGCACCAGCCCGCTCAGAAACGTCCCGGTGGCCAACACGACAGCCTCGGCTTCGTACATGTATCCGGTATGGTCCTCCACACCCCGGATCCGACCGTCTTCGACGATGAGCCGCTCGACCATGCCCTGCTTGAGCTCGAGGCCGGATTGCCGTTCGAGAACGGCCTTCATGGTCATGTGGTAGCGGTTCTTGTCGTTTTGTGTCCGTGAGGACTGGACGGCCGGCCCCTTCTTCGTATTGAGGGTCCGGAACTGAATGGCCGTCGCATCGGCCACCCGGGCCATTTCCCCTCCGAGGGCATCGATTTCCTTGACGATCTGCCCCTTGGCCGTCCCGCCGATCGAAGGGCTGCAGGGCATGGCTGCCACCTTGTCGAGATCGATGGCAAGAACGAGCACCCTGCACCCCATCCGGGCCGCTGCAAGGCCGGCTTCACATCCGGCATGACCGGCGCCGACGACGATCACGTCATACGAAGAATTTTCCATTTGCTTCCAGCCTCAATTGTGATAGGAAATCCCCGCTTTTTTGGGACCAGCATATCAGGAGCCGAACCTCAGGGTCAAGAAAGCCGAACCGAATGGGAGATCGCTATCGAGACTACAACACGTATCTGCGCGAGCGCTTCGGCTGCCGGGTGCAGAAAATCACCCTCGATGCCGGCCTCGGATGTCCGAACCGGGACGGCCGAATCGGATCGGGAGGATGCATCTATTGCAACGCCAAAGGCTCGGGAACCGGTGCCCACGCCAAAGGCCTTTCCATCCGGGAGCAGCTTGAAGCCGGCATCGAACGGATGAGACGCAGATACAAGGCCGAAAAATTCATCGCTTATTTTCAGTCGTTTTCCAATACCTACGCACCGATCGATGTGCTGGAGCGCCTGTATTCGGAAGCCCTCGGCGTGCCGGACGTCGTCGGGCTTTCGATCGGCACACGGCCCGATTGCATCGATCCCGACGTGCTGCATGTGTTGTCCGGGTTTGCCTCCCGCTGTCTTCTTTGGATGGAATACGGCCTGCAGTCCAGCCATGACAGAACGCTTAAAGCCATCCACCGAGGTCATGACCGGGCCTGTTTCGAGAAGGCCGTCCGCGAAACTCGAGCAGCCGGTATTCCGGTGTGCGCCCATATCATTCTGGGGCTTCCCGGAGAAGATCGGCGGATGATGCTCGATACGGCTCGTTTTCTTGCCGATCTCGACATCGACGGCATTAAGATTCATTTGCTCTATGTCGTTCGGGGAACCCCGATGGAAGCGCTGTTTCGATCCGGGGCCTATCGGTGTCTGGAACGCGAAGCATATGTCGATACCGTGTGTGACATACTGAGCCTGCTGCCTCCGTCTACGGTCATTCATCGGCTGACCGGAGACCCGCATCCGGACGAGCTGGTGGCCCCCCTGTGGGCGCTCGAGAAACAACGCAATATGGATGCCATTCGCAGGCGGCTGGAAGAACGCAACATCGTTCAGGGAATCTGTTGGAGAAAGGAAGCAGGAAGGTGATCGTTACGGAGATTTTGGCAAGAAACGCCAGGATGTATGCACAGGAAACGGCATTGATCGAACGGGATCCACAGCAAGGAAAACGAACCGTTTTGACGTGGAAGGCATTTGATGAGCTGGCGGATCGGATTGCGGCCTTGCTGATCGAACGCGGCATCCGACCGCAGGATCGGGTCGTGCAGCTCATGATGAACGGCATCCACTGGTTGCCGGTATATTTCGGCATCTTACGAACCGGGGCCACCGTCGTTCCGCTGAACTACCGATTCGATGCCGTCACCATCCGCAAATGCATCCAAACCGCAGAAGCTTCGGCAGTCATTTTCGGCCCTGAATTCATCGAACGCATTGAGGCGGAAAAAGCGGCCATCGATCGCTATGCCCGCTACTACGCCTTCGTCGGAGAACCGAAGGACGGCCCTGCCTTTGCAGAAGCCCTTCTCGAAGCCGCATCCGCCCTGCCGATTCCATCGACACCCGCCTTTCTGGCCCTGAGCATCACCGATCCTGCAGGCATCTATTTCACATCCGGAACGACCGGAGACCCCAAGGGCGTGCTGCTCACCCATCGAAACCTCGAATTCGCCTGCTACGTCGAAAACGCCCATCATCAGCAGCGGCACGAAGACAATTTCCTGCTGATTCCACCACTCTATCATACAGGCGCCAAAATGCACTGGTTCGGCAACTTCATCGTCGGCGCCAAGGCGGTCATCCTGAAAGGGGCGGATCCCAAGAGCATCCTCGAAGCCGTATCGGAGGAACAGGCGACCATCGTCTGGCTGCTCGTCCCTTGGGCACTCGACATCCTGTTTGCCATCGAAAGCGGCGAGCTCAAGCTCGATCGATTCCGTCTTCAGCAATGGCGGCTCATGCACATCGGCGCTCAACCCGTGCCACCGAGTCTCATCCGGGAATGGCGCAAGCGGTTCCCCGCACAGCAATACGACACGAATTACGGGCTGACCGAAAGTACGGGGCCGGGCTGTGTGCACCTCGGCATGGAGAACACGCACAAGATCGGCGCCATCGGAAAGGCCGGTTTCGATTGGGAAGTGCGCATCGTCGGACCGGATGGCGCGCCCGTATCGCGTGGAGAGCCCGGAGAGCTCGTCGTCCGCGGCCCAGGCGTCATGCAGGAATACTACCGAAATCCGTCGGCCACCCGGGAAGTGCTGATCGACGGATGGCTGCATACCGGTGACATCGCCCGTGAGGACAACGACGCCTTCATCTGGCTTGTCGACCGGAAAAAGGATGTCATCATCACCGGCGGCGAAAACATCTATCCCGTCGAGATCGAAGATTACCTGCAGTCCTTCACGAAAATTCAGGATGTCGCCGTGATCGGCATCCCAAGCCTGAGGCTCGGAGAAATTCCGGTGGCCATCGTTCAGCTCAAACCCGGGGTCGAAGCCACCCGGGAAGAAATCCTCGAATATTGCCAGGGGCTTCCCCGATACAAACGTCCTCGGAAAATCTTTTTCGACGACATTCCCCGAAATCCGACCGGCAAGATCGAAAAACCCCGGCTTCGGAAGCGCTACGGCGGGGCCTCAGAGAGTTTCCAGATCGGTTGATCACGCGCTGATGCTGCGGTTCTTTTTCGTGGATGGCACAGCCATGCCACCCTCTTCCTGAAAACGAATCGCCATCACGGTCATATCGTCATCCGGATCGGCCTCTCCACAAAAGTTGGTGACCGCATCCAACACGCTCAGCACCAACACCTTGGCCGAACAGGAAGCGTTTTCCCGGATCACGTCCATCAAGCGTTCCTTACCGAACATCAGGCCCTGCGGATTTCGGGCCTCCACGATCCCGTCCGAAAACAGCAGGAGGATCTGCCCTGGGGAGACGGAACGGGTATTCTCCTCAAATCGGGCATCCTCCCAGAGGCCGAGAGGAGGACCTTCTCCGATCAGTTCTTCAAATCTGTCCTGTTCCGGATCATACAAAAGCCCTGGATTGTGGCCGGCCCGAACCCAATCGATCCGGCGATGGATGGAATCGATCCGCAGAAGCAGCAGGCTCATGAATTGACAGCTCACTTCCATATCTTTGGCGAACTGTCGATTGACATCGATCAACAAGGATTCGAGACTTCCCGGCATGGCCGCACGAAGGTGCAGCATGCCGCGAACATCGGCCATCAGCAGGGCCGCCGGCAGGCCGTGACCGCTCACATCTCCCACTGCCACACAAATGCGTTCAGGCGTTCCCGTGCACAGGTAGTCATAATAATCCCCACCGATTTCGTCGTTGTAAAGAGTCATGGCATCGATGTCAATCCCATCCAGCGCAGGCGGCCTTAAGGGCAGCAGGCGGCGCTGCACCTCGGTGGTGACGATGATGGCCTGCTGAATTCGGTAATGATCCTTCAATCGGGGACCGATGGAATTAAACACCCGAGCGATTTCGGAAAATTCATCCTTGCTGTCGATCGAAATGGAGGTGTCGAAATCTCCAGAAGCCAAGCGATGGGCCGTATGCACCAGTTTGTCGATCCGGGAGGTGATCCGTCTGGCGAACAGCAGACACAGGAGAACGGCCAGCACGGTCAGAACCGTCAGAAAAAAAGCCGTCAGGTGTTCGATACGCCTCACCCGTTGCTGGATATGCGCTCGAAGCCTTTCAAACCGGGCATCCGCCTCGGCTTTCCGTTGCACACCGGTATCCGTTCGATCCGAGAGGGCCTCCTGCTCCACCAGCGACACCTGAACCAACAAGGCTTCGCCCATCGTCCGGACGTTGTGAATGCCGTAGGTGCGAACTGCCAGCATCGGCAACACCGAAAGCCCCAACATCAGCAGCATCAGTTGTGTTCGAAAACGCATGGTCTGTCTGTTTCTATCCATCGTGCACCGCTGCACAAGCGGCAAAAGTGCATCCGGCATCCCGCGGGACCAAATACATGAAGCCCGGATTCAACCATCCGGGCTTCCGTATTGTTTTGAATGCCTCAATACCCCCTTTTTCCTTTCATCTCCTTTCTTTTCAGTGAAGCGAAATGGAGGGGAGATGGGATCCCTTTGGGTGAATCCGTTGAGTCCCCATTTGCAATGGAGACCTTCGATCCTTTAGGGTAGCCACTAACGCCGTCTGAGGCAAGGGCTATGCTGCGGCTCCGCCGCAACGGAGCCGCCCGTTTTGGAAAGGTGTTTTCAGGGTGTCGATCTTCCAAGAGGAAGCTGCTTGAACCGACCGCCGAACACAATCGGATCCCCCTTGTACCCAGGGCCCCGTCAAAGTCGAGCAACTGCAAGAAATAATAACACCTCAAAAAAGTGCTGGCTTTTTTCGTTCGAATTTGTTAAGTTGCCATTATGAGCAACTTGAACATTTCGTCTTCCTCAGGTTTACCCCTATTTATTTTGCGTCCTGTTCGACGCGATGAGATGGATCGCTGGCGTATACTAATGAGCCGGCACCACTATCTGGGATTTGAACGAATCGTAGGAGAATCCCTTTGCTATGTTGCCACCTATAATGAAACCCAATGGGTGGCGCTTCTTGGCTGGGGCTCAGCGGCCCTGAAATGTACCGCCCGGGATCAATGGATCGGATGGGATCGGCAGTTGCAATTCAAACGGTTGCATTTGATTGCCAACAATGTGCGTTTTTTGATCCTCCCCGATTGGCACATCCCCAATTTAGCCTCCCATCTATTGGCGTTGAATCTCAAGCGGTTGAGCCAAGACTGGCAGCTTTACCACGGGCATCCCATTTTGCTGGTAGAAACCTTTGTCGATAGTGCCCGTTTTGCCGGTACGTGTTACCGGGCCGCCGGTTGGCAGCTGCTCGGCTCAACGCAGGGCTATTCCAAATGCAACAAGGGCTATTGGCATAACGGCCAACCAAAGCTGATATTGGTGCGCCCTTTGGTAGCCGACGTCTGCCGACATTTGCGTGCCCCGTTTTTGACTCCTATCAGCGCACCAAGAAAGGAGCGTATGGCGATGATCGACATCAACCGACTCCCCCTGCAAGGTGACGGTGGACTTATCGATATGCTCAAAAATGTGGCCGACCCTCGAAAGCCACGTGGAGTGCGTCACCCTGTGGTCACTATCGTGGCAATTGCCATCTGCGCAGTACTCTCCGGAGCCCGCAACTTTGCTGCCATCGCTGAATGGGCTCAAACGTTGGGTCGTGAGACGTTGCGGAAGCTTGGCTCCAAACGGCCCAAACCACCATCCGAACCCACCATCCGACGCGTCTTACAGTCTCTGAATGCGGATCTGTGGGACTCCCAAATCGGCGATTGGATCGCACAACACTGCCCTTTGGCTGGAAGGGCCGTAGCCGTAGATGGCAAAACACTGCGTGGAGCTCATGATCCTGGCAAGCGTCCCATCCATCTGCTCAGCGCCATTATACATCAAGATGCCCTGGTTATCGGCCAAGCAGCCGTCGATGAAAAAACAAATGAAATTTCCAAACTACCCGAACTTCTTGCCCCTCTTCCCCTACAAGGAGCGGTCGTAACCGCCGATGCAATGCACACTCAGAAAGATACAGCCCGCTATATCGTAGAAGAAAAGCAGGCCGATTACCTATTTATCGTCAAGGAAAATCAATCCACCCTGCTCGATGACATCAAAACGCTGAATCTCAGCGCTTTTCCCCCCTGCACACACCACCACCGATAAGGCTCATGGCCGTTTGGAGCTTCGGCATATCTGGGTCAGCACCGAGATCAATGATTATCTGGCCTTCCCTCATGTCGCACAGTGTTTTTGCATCCAACGCGACGTTACAAAATTGAGCAATGGCAAACACCACACCGAAACGGTATATGGTGTTACCAGTATTTCTGCTGATCAGGCGTCTCCAGATCGCCTATTAGGGTGGGCCCGTGGCCACTGGGAGATCGAAAACCGGTTGCATTGGGTCCGAGACGTCACCTTTGACGAAGATCGTAGCCAAGTCCGTAAAGGAAAAGGAGCTCAAATGATGGCCAGTTTGCGCAACACAGCCATCTCTTTGTTGCGTATGGCCGGCGCTCGCTACATTGCTCCTGCTCTCCGCGCTTGTGCAAGGCTTGGAAAAAGCGTCCTACGTTTCCTCGGTATTCCAGAGGAACTTTGACGGGGCCGTGCCCTTGTACCCAAGGGCCTTGAAGTCGATATAATCCGTCGTACCTATGAGATGGCTGACATTTCGGCCTTCTTTGGCCATGAAGCTGAAATCCGTTCCCTTGTGCGCCAGTTCCTTGAAATTGACATCCCGATTGTCCTGATGGCACCGGTTGCAGGTTTTATCTCCTTTGAGGCTTTCATGACACTGGGAACAGGAAAGCGCGAACGCTTTCGGCATGACTTCATGGTGGATGCCCCAATACATTTCCGTGCGCACCCAGGTGTATTTTCCCGAATATGGAAGGTTGACCGCTTTCATACCGGTTTGAAAAGCCTTCTCCCAATCGAGCTCGTCCCAGTACCCGCCCTTGCCGAACAGATGGGGAACGAGAAGGTATTGGTTGACGGCATCCGCCGGTTGGATCCCCTTCATGATTTTGAACGGATAAATCTTCGAACGTGGATCCTTCATGGAGCCTACCGGAGAGGTGATTTGGGTCACCCGGTTGAGATCGATCTTGTCTCCGATGTAGGAGCGGTTCACGTATCCATTGTACCAGGCATAGGACGGCTTGCCGCTTTCCGTCCAGACAAACTCCCCTTTCATCCAGGAATAGTCTTCGTTGCCGTTTGCGTCTTTTTTCGGCTTTCGGCTCTTGTCACCGGCCTTGGACCAGTCCCACCATGTTTTGGTCGCCTTGCACTTCGAATACAGCGGAGAGTGGCAGGTGTTACAGGCCAAGGTTTCCGTGTGTTTGTTGAGATGGTGGTCGAGAAGTTTCTGGCCGTAATGGGGTTTCGCCGTGTGACAATCCTCGCAAGAACGGCTTCCCTCTGCAACCGGTGCGGATGTGCTTCGTCCGTAAATCTTGTGATTTCTCGTTTTATGACACTCTGCGCAGGAAAAATCATACCCGCCCATGTGGATGTCGCAGTTGCGACTGGGGTAGTAGAGCACACTGGACATATCCGCATGCTTCACCGCATCTCCTCCGCCCCCCTGGAAATGGCAGTCCCCGCAGGTCTTTCGACTGGTCGAGCCGACACTCTGAGCGACCTTGACGAGATCCACCTTGGGATCGGGCATGCCTGCAGCAGGCGGCGCTTTCTTGTAGGTTCCGGTGGCGTCGTGGCATACGAGACAATCCATCCGGCTCATGTCTTTGAAATCGAAATCGGCATCCTTCCACCCATACCCCGCATGGCAGCTTGTGCATCGGGGCCAGTTGGGTGCAAGCGCGATGCAGAAATTGTTGATGGTATTGGTTCCCTTGCCGCTCTGGACCTCCTTCTGATGTCCGATCGTATAGGGAGAGGGCCCGCGCCAGAGCCAGTGGGCGGATTGGAGCATATCCTTACCGGCATTTTCATGACAACGCAGGCATTCGCGGGTGACCTGCATGGGGTCGGGTTTTTCGGGAAGCTTGACGAGATTCTTGTGATCCGGAACGTTCGAAGCGTGGCACCCCTTGCAGTCCACAGGTCCTTTGTTCATCTGTTCATGACATCCCATGCACTGCTGGTGATAGGCAGCCTTGAGGCCCAGTCGCTCGGGATGTTTGGGATTGAAGGATTGCTGATGGCAGGCCGAACAACGAACGGTTTCCGAGGCATCTTCGGCCTCCGGTCGCAAATGATGACATCTGGAGCAGTCCTGAACAACGGCTGCATGCTTCCCGTGCATGAACCGGACCGGCTTGTAGCGATCTTCTTCCGCCCGAATGACGGGACTGTCGAGCAGAAAATAGGTGGCAGGCAGGTTCTTGATGCCGATCCCCAATTCGATCAATCGCTGCTGCCGCTCACCCGGCGTTTCTTTTCGCACACGTTCCACAAAAGGAACCGTTTCATGGGCATGTTCAAAGGCTTTTCGCTGACATGCCGGATTGAAGGCGGCCTTGTCCTTGGCAAGCTCGCTGTCACCGTTTTCCGCCGGTTTGTCGGCGGCGATACTTGCACTCACACCCATGCATCCTATCACCACGACGATCATCAGCAAACGCATCCACCAAAAGAGTCTTCCTCGGCTCATGGGCGCACCTCCTCCAATTTAGCGGCCGATATTACCGGGAAAATCGTCACGACGATCCGATAGATGAACATGAGCGTCGCGATCAGCCCTATTGTGATCAGGATTTCACCGATGGCCGGAAAATACGGGGTGTGGGTGACGGGAGAGCTGAAACCGACGAGAAACACATTGATCCGATTCAACAAGACACCTCCCACGATCAGCACCGATACGGTAAACAATCCCCTGCGGGATGACCGAACCCTGGGAAACCACAACAGGAGCCAAGGCAGCACGCCTCCGAGCCCCACTTCCACCAAAAAGGCATTGCTGACGACGGTTCCTTCGAAGAGATGGACATACGTGCCGCGTACGATCATATCCCCGATCTTGAGCACGAGATAGATGCCCAGCAAGAGCACCGTCCATCGGCTCAGGCGGGAAAGTACCTTCATTTCGGAATCGAGCCTCAAAGAGCTCGTAACGAGCGTGGTCTCGAAGATCACCATCGGATACCCGACGGCAAAGGCAGAAGTCAAAAAGAGCAAAGGCAGGATGGGTGTGTACCAGAGCGGATGCAGCTTGGTCGGAGCAATGAGCATCAGCGCACCAAGGCTTGACTGGTGCATACAGGAGAGCACGACACCCGCGACGATGAACACCCCCATGATTCTGCCGACAATCCCGTTCAACCACCCGATCAGCGGAATGCTCTTTCCGAACCGTTCAGCAGCGATCGGAATGAATTCGATGTAGAGTACGGTCAGGTAGGTCATGACGCACATGCCGACTTCGAAAAGCACGGAATTGAAATTCCAGAAAATCATCGGTTTCCAGATGGCCCAGGTCCTGCCGATGTCGACCATGAGCCCTAAAACCACGAAGGTATATCCCAACACAGCGGTCAGCAGGGCGGGCCGGACGACGGGTTCATATTCATGCTTGCCGAAAATGTGAGCGATGGCTGCCGTGGTAAAGCCGCCTGCTGCCAGTGCCACCCCGGAGGCGACGTCGATACCGATCCAAATCCCCCAGGGTCTGGCATGGGAAAGGTTGGACACATAGCCGATCCCTCCGATGTACCGGGCGATGATGGCTGCCGCGCCGCAGAGCATGAATCCGAGCATGACCCATACACCGGGCGTCCAGAACGGTGTATTCAGTGGACGTGCGGTAGTGTGGTGCATTCAGGCCTCCTTTTCTTTCCGGGACTGCCGCCACATGATTCCCGCCAAGGCGGCATAGAGCAGGGCAGGCGACCAGAGATAGCTGTAAAACGTATGCTGCACCGTCTCCGAGAGTTTCGGCATCGGCTGATCCGGAACGGTCGGAAAACCGACGGCCGCAAAATCGACGTTTGAAAGATACAACCAGGATGTTCCTCCGGCTTCCGTCTCTCCATAGACATGGTCGAGATATTTAGAGGGATTTTCGGCGATTCGGCGATGGGCCATCTGCAACAAGGTGCTCCGCTTGCCGAAGGTGATGGCCTCCATCGGACAAGCGGCCGCACATCCGGGTTTTCCACCTTCCTTGACAATGCGTTCATAACAGAAGGTGCATTTCTGAACTTTCGGCGTCCAAGGATCGGAATATTCATAGGCGGGAATTTCAAAGGGACAGGCCACCATGCAGTAACGGCATCCGATGCACTTGTTGACGTCGTAATGAACGGCGCCGTTTTCCTTCTTCGTGAGTGCGCCGACGATACATGCAGACACACATGCCGGATCCTGACAGTGCATACACTGCACCTTGACGAAGGTCGGCACCAGTTGATCCCGATCGTCCCGCTTTCCTGTATGGTAGCGGTTGACCACCGTATAGGCCTTTTCGTCCGGCCTCCTGGCGCGATCAAACACGCGCAGATCATCAAAGCGGACGGACGGCTCCGGGAGATGGTTGACTTCGTTGCAGGCAAGCTCACATTTGCGGCACCCCACACAACGGGTCAAATCCACCAAACAACCATAGGGATCCGACGGCGCCTTCGACTGCCAGGCATGCGACGTCTTCGGAACACCCGCGACTGCAGCGGATGCACCGATACCGACGATTTTCAAAAATCCTCGACGATCGAGATTCACGATACCTCCTTTCTGTCGGCCGGTGAACGACACAGCCCCACTCAGGGGGCCCCGGTTCAAACGATCACAGGGTTCTCATCATTCGATCAGCGGCCGTATCATGGCGGCTTCTTCCAAGGCAACCCCGCTCATGACATGGGCGATATTGCCGCCGAACATCCGGCTCATCAGCCCCATATTCATCTCGGCGATCCGAGTGCCTCCGTCTTTGGCCTGAAAGACACCGATCCGACAGGGCATGATGGCTGTGACGATCTTGTCGGCGTCATTCTTCAGGATGTTGTAGGCATGATGCGGCTGGCAAATGGATAAAATCTTCACAGGCGTCATATCGTCATGACCGGCCTCCTGAAGGGTTTTTTGAAGGTCATATATTTTCGGCACTTTCCAGTTTTTCGAAAGGGCGTTGCGCTCGATCGCAGACACTGTCTCCTCAAAGGAGAGGCGGCTTCTGTAGACCCGAATCATCAGCTTCGGCATCAACACCCATACGGCGACGCCCATCAGGACAATGCCGATCACCAATCCAAACAAGAACCCCATGGCTAAGACTCCTTTTTATGGAAACTCACTGTTGTCGTTCGGCATGCAGGCGTGCCGTCGCTTTCCTGTCGGCAAATTCCTTCGATGTACGGCATGTTTCTCGATAGGGCCAAATCGACACGCCGGGCATCTTCACGCCGCAACCGCCAGCCGCTGCACTTCGATCTCGGCTTGCGCCAAAATATCGGGAACTACGTCCGTCCATCCAAGCGGCATGATATGCACCCCTTGGACACGGCCCTTCAGTTTGCGAATGAGTCGGGCCGTCATCTCGGCCGCCTTCTTCTTGCGATCGGCCTTGTCCACAGAGCCGATTTCATCGATCCAACTTTTGGGGACCGTGATGCCGGAAACGTTTGCGTTCATATATTCCCCCATCTGAGGAGATTTGAGAACGACCACTCCGAGCTGAATGGGACACCCCATAGCTGAAGCTTTATCGATGAACCGATCGAAGACAGCCTCGTCGTATACGGCCTGGGTTTGAAAGAATTCGGCTCCAGCATCCACTTTCTTGCGCATCTTGATCAGCTGTAAATCGATGGGTTCGAAATTCGGATTGACCACCGCACCATAGGCCATATCCGGCGGGTTTTCAATGGGATGACCTGTAATGTCGTAACCGTTTCGCAACCCCATGGCCATATGCAGCAACTGAACGGAGTCGAGATCGAACACGGGCTTGGCCTCTTTGTGATCGCCCAGTTGAATGTGGTCTCCCGTCAGCAGGAGCACGTTGTCAATGCCGAGGGAGAAGGCGGTCAACAAATCGCTTTGCAAGGCGATCCGGTTCCGATCTCTGCACGTCAGCTGGTAAATGGGCTCGATGCCCTTTTCTTTCAGCAAAACACTTGCAGCAAGGGAGCCAAGCCGCATGACAGCCGATTGGTTGTCTGTCACGTTGACGGCATGTACATGGTGTTGGAGGAACATCGCTTCCTTGGCGCAGGTGGGATGGATGGTCTTATCTCTGGAAACAGCCCCCTTGATGGGACCGACCTCACTGGTGACGACGAAAATGCCTTGCTCGAACAAATGGGTGATTTTCATGGTGCACTCCGACAGGGGGATCAATTTCGGTTGTTGACGGTGTGTTTTCCGGCCAAGGAGATGAAGGTGGCCTCTTCCGGACTGACGCGAAGCCTTCGGGGCCTGCTCCATTTCGCATGGTTTTTGGGCTTACGGTAGGATTCCAAGAGATCGGTTCGGCCGAGTTGTTTCAACCGTTCGTAGATCAGGATCCACCCGCAGGATTTTTCCGGATCCACCTCGCAATGTCCGTTTTCTGCTCCCCCGCACGGGCCGTTCAGCAATTGTTTGGAACACAGCGTCATGGGGCAAAGCCCCCCAGTCCCTTCGATGACGCATTCACCACACAGAGAACAGAACTCTTCGATCTCCGTAGCGGACACGGTTTCGCCACCGAAAATCGTGTCGCATCCCGGATGCACCATGGCGCCATCCGTAGCATCGATCACTGTATGTATTCCCTGTCCACAGGCCAACACCAGAAAGGAATCCGCCTGACGGGTTTGCTCGGCATACTCCTCCCGAAGAACTTTTCGGGTGTTGTCGAGCTTACACAGGCTCATTCCCTGAGGGCCGGGTGTAGCATAACCGACGACCCGAACCCCGCGAGTGATCAGCCTTCCGGCCATAGCAGCCGTTTCATCGGGTCCACCGGAATGACATTTCCAGGCGCAGTTGAAACAGCCGACGACAAAGACCTTTTCATTCGGATCGATATGATCCACAATTTCATCGATGGGTTTCTGAATGGTTGCGTGCACGTCGTTTCTCCTGTTAGTAGACGAATACGGCCTTGGATTCCATGGCTTCGGCGTTGACCTTGCCTGCAGCCGCTGGCTCGGTACCTTCAATGAGATCGGTTTCGGAGATGTTGCGTTCTCGAATACAGGGAACACAGACCAGAATTCGGCCGCCAAGCTCTTGAAAATCGCTCATCAGCTTTTTCACCGGCGAAAATCCATGGGCGGAAACCATGTGATCCGTATATCCTTTTTGGGCGAGGTACACCCCGTTTCCCTGAAGAACCACCGTTGCACCGACATCCATGGCCAGAGCCGCATTGCCGAGCACCCAGGGCATCGTCGCCCGTTCGGGATTTTCAGCAGCGCAGGTCAAGACATACATGATTTTTTCCTGAACTTCTTCCATAAGATCACTCCTTTGTCCTCTGTTGAAGATTACTGGTCGATGGAATGAAACATCTTTCTAAAAGCAATTGATCCGCCATGCTTACGGAGGAAGGTTTGAAAGCGTTTCAAGCATAGGTACAGTGTTCATTTTTCCTTTAGATGTTGCTCTTCACCCGTCACGCATTTTCCCAATAAACGCTCATAGCGATGGACGTCGCCCCCGTCCATGAAAATGCCGTGGCGGAATCGGGCGGATGGGGCATGGTTGGCGCCACCCCGGAAGATAGGCCCGTCGTGGCTGGTTCAGGTGCACTGGAGCCCGTTGCGCCCTCACCGCCAACGTGGGTCTCACGCGGGGCGGGCGCATTTTCACGATAAATGCTCATGGCGTGGAATGCCGCCCCCGGGGATGAAAATGCAGGGCACGGCATGCCATGCCCCTACAACTGCCCACTGCCCACTGCCCACTGCTTTCACGACAGCATCCGTCCGGCCACCACTTCCGACAGATCCTGAACCACTGCCCCGACCTTGCGAAGCTGGCCCATACAGATGGGACACATGACCACGATCGGCTTTCCGGTGGCCTGCAACTCGGCCACCCGTCTTCGGACGATTTCTCCGGACAGTTTCGGAGAAAGGGATTCAGCAGGTCCGCCACAGCAGGAGGTAAAGTGTTTGCAGTTGCGCACATCGGCGCATTCGATCCCGATCCGTCCCAGCAACCGGCGGGGGGCGTCGGCCATTTCGAGATATCTGCCATAAAAACAAGGATCGTGGATGGTCACCGCAGAAAGGGATTCTCGATCGGCCTGCTGCGACACGACCAAGGGAACGGATGCCGGATCGATCGCTTCGAACCAGGGCGACACGTCGAATTCCATGCCGAGAACTTTCGAATAGAGCACCTTCAAGGTGTAGGTCGTATGCGGATCGACCGTGAGGATACGACGGACCCCGGCCGAGCGAAGTTTGTCTGCAACGAACCGCGCATGCGCCAGAAAGGCATCCTGAGCTCCCAGATCGTAGAGGAGCACACCACTGTATTCGTCGAGTTCCGGATCGTAGCCGAAATCGACGCCACAACGCTGCAGGATCCGAGCGATCCTTCTGAGGGGCAGATCGGCTCCACGAACATCTCGTCGAGGCGTCATCGACCAGAGGCCCATGCCGGATACGGTTCCGGGAACCCAGCGGGCATAGCGCAGCGCATCCTCCCAGCGCGTATCCTCGAAGCGCGACAGGTAACGGGTGGAGGTTTCGATATAGGGCATGAATTGATACATCAGCCCCGTGATCACCATTGCCGGAGCGGACTTCGGTAAACCCATCCCGATATGCCATCGGTTGACCAGGGGCTTCGGGATGCCAAACGGATTTCTGGTCAGCCGAACGTTTTCGGCCAAAACATCGATCAGATAACGGGGATGGTACATGATCAGGCCCTCCTCCAAGATGCTGTCACATAGCGCTTGAGGCTCAATATCAGTTCACCCGGTTTGGCGCCTCTGGGACAGCTCTGGGTGCAAAGGCCGCAGTGCAGACACCGCCACAAATCACCGGCGGCAGCGATGATCCGCCCTTTGGCCCCGATTTGGGCATAACGGATCATCTGTCGAGGAAAATGCTCCCCAAGCAATGGGCATATGGCCGAGCAGGTTCCACAATTGAAGCACATCGTCACGGCATCCTGGCCATATCGTTTCAATTCTTCCTGAAATTGCGGTTCGACAATGGTCATGTCGTCTCTCCTTCGGCAACCGACTCCTTCGCTAAGGCGATGGATCGGTAGCGAAAATATCCCTCTTCCTTCTCGGCTTCTGCGACCTTGCCATATTTCTTGAGGGCGGCCACATACCAGAGAACGAGGGCACTCGGAATGCCGGTTGCGGCTGAAACCTCCGGGACCGTGGCCGACGATTTTTCCAACACCCCCAGAATCGCCTGAATCTCCCTACGTTGTCGCTTCACCGTTTCGGTTGCCAACGCAATCGACGTTTTTCGGGCGCTTCGAAGCGCCTTCAAGGCGGTGTTTCTCTCCAAACCGACATTCATCTGTCGGTCGCTTTTCGAATCCATCACGCTCTCCTTCCTCAAGCAGCAACCGGCTCTTCCATCACGATCCGGTCCACCATGGCTTCATACTGGCGAAGGGTCCAGCCTGCCACATCGATGGCATCTTTCGGGCAAACGGCCACACAGGCCCCGCAGCCCAGACAGAGGGCCGGTGTCACCACCGGCCGCTTCACCGTCTTCCCTTCGAAGGGTACTTCCTGCATCACGAGCGCACCTTCCCGGATGCAGGCCTCGACGCATGCGCCGCAACCGTCACATCGGGCGGCGTCGACTTGAGCGACGAAGGGATCGAGTTCCACATATCCTGTGCCGAGCAGGACGGCTGCCTTGACGGCTGCAGCGGAAGCCGCATTGCACGCTTCCCCGACATCCATAGGGGCTTGGCAGGTCCCTGCCAACAACAGTCCCCGGGTAGGAAGCTCGACAGGACGAAGTTTCGGATGTACCTCGAGCAGAAAACCGTCGTTTCCGACAGGGATTTTCAGCTGTTCCACCAGGTCTCGGATATCGTTCGGCTCCATGCCGGTGCCCAACACCACCAGATCGACAGGGGTTTGGATCTCCTCGCCGAACGTCAGCATGTCATGAACGGTAACGGTGAGCGGATACGGTTCGATCCGGTTCAATTCACGGTTCGATACCGACTGACGGCTCGTCGACAGATCGAAGGATCCGGCCGAATCGGTCGCCTCGATTCTCGGTCCGTCTTCCGGTTCGAATCGAAAGAAGACGACACCATTTCCAGCAGTTTCTTCATAGAGGAACTCCTGATCTCGGCCATAGGTCCGGATATCCCGATAAAAATCGTAGACAACGGTCCGAGGATAGCTTTGTCGAATGCGGTTTGCGGCCGCCAGAATGGCCGTGCAGCACGTACGCGAGCAGTATTCGTTGAGTCTTCCGTCAGCGGTTTCGGGATGAATCCCGGGGATCTGGCGGCTTCCCACACAGTGAATCATGGCCAAGCTGCGAATCCGGCGGCCGTGGAATCGAAAATATCCGTCGGAGCACCGGTTGTCCTTCATGGCGGCAAGAAGCTCGACCAGCGTGACGACTTCGGGATGCTCGCCGAAACCGTATTCCCCGGGTTGCGGTCTGTAGGATCGAAATCCGGTAGCCAGAATGAGCGCCCCGGTCTCGAGGGTGATGCCGTCTATGTCCGCTGGATGTGTGTCGATCAATACGCCTTGGCCGGCAACGAACCCCCCGACCACAAGCGACGATCGGGACGGTACCTCTTCCAAAACCCGTTTCCATCTGTTTCGATTGATACGCACTTCCACCGTGTAATTCCCGACGAAACCGCTTACCGACTGCACCTCCGCACATCCGTAAAGATGAATCCCCGGATGAGAGAACGCCTGAGCCGTCAAATCTTCGAGAAGGGCGCGGGCGGATTCGCCGGTAGGAGCCAATCGATCGAGCGCGGCGATATTCCCTCCCAAAAACGGGGTTTTTTCGAGAAGAACCACTTCAATGCCGTTCTTTGCCATATCGATGGCTGCCCGAAGCCCGGCAACCCCCCCACCGATCACCGTTGCATGCCGTTTGGCGGGGACTCGGATTGGATGGAGCTCCTCGAGCTGACGGGACTTGACACTGGCCATGGCGACGAGATGAAATGCCTTTCGAGTCGCCGCGTCGCCGTGATGCACCCAACTCACCTGTTCGCGAATGTTCGCATGATCATAGATGTAGGGATTTTTCCCGGCCCTGAGGATGGTGTTTCGAAAAGTACTCTCGTGGAGGCTCGGGGAGCAGGATGCGACGACGATCCGGTCGCAGGCGCCGTTTCGCAGATCCTCGAGGATCATTTCCTGGCCGGGATCCGAACACATGAACATGTTGGTTCGGGCAACGGAAACTTCCGGCAGTTTTTCGGCAAGCTCGCGGACCTTCTCGACATCGACGTGATCCGAAATGTTCCCGCCGCAATAGCAGATATAAACGCCGACCTTTGGAGAATCGGATGTCGGTTTCGGGGTGGAATCGTTTGTTTCCATCGATGGCTCCATTTGTTCTATTCGGCTGCCGGGGCCGTAGTCTTCAGGTAATTTGCCGCCTGCATGGCCGCACTTCCGGCTTCCGCAATACTGTCCACGATGTCCTTGGGACCGGCAGCCGCACCGGCGACAAACACCCCGGGCAGATCCGTCCAGGTCGGTTGCGCCTTGGGCTGGATTTGACGGATGAAGCGATCCACATGACAGGACACCGGTACGATGCCCTCCGGTTGCCAACCGGGAACGACGCCCATGGACAACACGACAAGATCGTGCTCCGCCTCCATGGCACCACCTTCGAGCTGGTCTTCGTAACGCACCCGAACCCTTCCTTCTTCTGCGGCATCGATCCGGGCCACCTTGGCCTTCACGAATTCAATACCCATGGCCTTGGCGTTCTGATAGAACTGCTCGTAATTCTTCCCGAAAGCGCGAATGTCCATATAATAGATGCGAATTTCGGCAAGAGGCAAAGCACCCGAGAGCAGCATGGCCTGCTTGATTGCATACATGCAGCAGAAGCGAGAGCAGTAGCTTACCCCCATGCTGTGATCCCGGGAACCGGCACACTGTATGAAGGCGATCGTATCGGGTTCCTTGCCGTCCGAAGGACGTAACACCCGATTGTACGGGCCGTGTGGAGCCAGCAACCGTTCCATCTGCAGGGCATCGATAACGTTGGGAACCTGCCCCATGCCATACTGCGGTTTATCTCGAAAGTCGGTCATCTCGTAACCGGTGCTCAGCACCACGGCCGACGCCGTCAGGACGAATTCGAACGGTTGTTGCAAATAATCGACTGCCTGGGTCGGACAGACCTTTTCGCATTTGCCACAGAGCATGCAATGTTCCGGATCGAGAACGGCTTTCTGGGGAACGGCATTCGAAAAGGGGATGCAGATGGCCTTTCGTGCGGAAAACCCGCCCTGTTCGGCGTCCGGCACCAGAACGGGGCAGGCGTATTCACATTGACGACAGCCGATGCATTTGGACACATCCACATATCTCGGTCTCTGCGTGATCCGCGCCTTGAAACGGGTATCGATTTTCGCGACGCTCTTGAGATCGCAATCGGTAAACAGCGTGATGTTCGGATGATGGGCGGCCGCCGCCATCTTTGGAGTAGTGATACAGCTGGCACAATCGAGCGTAGGGAACACCTTCGACAGCCGAATCATTTTTCCGCCGATAGAAGCTCCCTTCTCCAAAACGGCCACCCGATATCCCTGGTCCGCCAGATCGAGGGCGGTCTGAAGTCCGGCAATGCCGCCACCGACGACCATCGTATCGAAAACCCGAGTGTTTGTCGTATTCATGGGATTTCCTATAGTGAATGACCGTACGGCCCGGTTCACGAGGGGTGGCGTGAACCAGGCCGTCAGTCCCAGATCGGTTCATGCGGCTTCCTTCAGCCGAACCGGCCCGTTTTCGGTGATCCACCGGTTCATGTCGTTGACTTCCTTCAGAAACGCCCGGTTGCAAACCGTACAGATGGCGGTGAGCCGCAGCCGTTGCAGATCGATCCCTTCCGCCTTCATCTGTTGATACACCCGGTCGATGCGCTCGGCCAATGCCTTGTAGGCCCCTGGATATGGACACTCTTCCCCACAGGACATCACGATGATCCCATCAATGCCCTTGCGGAAACAATTCATATAAAAGCGCTCCGGAAACATGACGGGAGACCGGACCCGCAGCACATAGGTGTTGGGGGCATATCCTGCATGGGCCTGGCCGACCGAATCGGCGCCCGGATATGCACAGGCTTCCGTGGCCAGAATGAGAATCTTACCGATGTATGAAGAATCGGATGTCGTCATGGGATCGTTCCTTCATCATGCTGGAAGCTGCAAAACGCCTATTTCTTGCGCCGAACAAAGAGCTTGTCATACCCGTCTGTCGGCAGAACGCCCAGGAATTCATGGCCTGCTTTCTTCGCCCAGGCCGGAATGTCCGTCTTGGTGCCTGGATCGCTCGAATAGATTTCGAGCACCTCCCCTACCTTGACTTTTCCAATGCCTTTCTTGGCTTCGAGAAGTGGCCCCGGGCAGGCACTTCCCCGGGCGTCCACAGTGTGCGACACGGTAAGAGCGGACAATTGATCGGTGGTCATATACACCTCCTGTTGAATGGACATGGTGATGATGGTGATGTTGCACGAACCCTTCGTGATCTCCTGAATGTCGAACGGAATGCACTTCTGGAACGAATGCAGCACGAGGCGCAGGTTTTCCCAGTCATCCTGGTCATAGGTACGGATTTCAATGGTCTCGCCGCACCCCATGTTCCGAAGCAGACCGGAGATGCGCAACAAGGCCAGAGGCGAGAGTTCTTTCTTGAAATCCACCAGATGATGGGAGCGACTGGACATCGGTTTCGTTCCTCGAGCTGGTTTCGATCCGTCGTCCGGAAGGACACGGGACTGAAGTCGTTCGATCCATTTCACCGAGGACTTCTGCAATAGCAATGCCAATGATTGAAATCCCAGAATAGATGTTGGCGAAACGCTCTTCGGACCGACAGCCTCTTGGAATCCTGTGTCCATCTCCCCATGAAAGCGTGGACCGATCTTTCGGAAAACCGCTTCAAGAAACACGTTCAGTGTTTCATTTTGTTCAAACAGCGAAAGGTGTTTTAACAGTCATGGAACGCGATTTTACAGCCCCCTCCACCTCCATCGAACATGGTTCCTTTGTCGTTGGCAAGGAGCACCATCCCCATCCATAAAAACAGACGTCAACCGCTTTTCTGCTGATTTCTAACTCCTTGTTTTAAGGCAAATGGCATCGTTCTTGCTTTTTTCCTTTTAACTATTCCATAAATTCATTGGATCGGATGAGACATACATCATGAAGCACTCAACTTTGGGTGGAAGATCGGGGATGAAAGGAGGAAGCGACACTGAAATCGATCGAAGCGGGAACAACGTTCACTTGAAGGGTACCGTCTCAGAAAGGAGGAATTATCGATGAAAACACGTATCGGTCTGAAGCCCAGGTGTGTCCTTTTCACCTGCATCCTGGCATTGATCGGAACTTTCATCATCCCATCGAATGGGCGTGCAGACACCATTGAGGATTTGAAACAACAGATCCAATTGCTTCAAAAAAAAGTGGAGATGCTCGAAAAACAGCAGGCGGAAACGAAGGCTGCCGTTGCAGCCGTTCCTGCTCCTGCCGCCCCTCAGGCTCCGGCCAAGAAACTACCTCCGGGGTATTTCATGGTCCCGGGCACCGACACCGAGCTGCGCATCAATGGGTATGCCAAGCTGGATGTAGTTTGGAGCGATGTGAAAAGCGGGGAAAATGCTACGGAAGATAACGATGAATTTCTTTCGGCCTTCACGATCCCGCTCTCAAACACCCCGAATCTGGAACGCAACCATCTCGTCTTTACCGCCAGACAGACCCGTTTGAATGTCGGAACGTCAACCAAAACCGCCTATGGCCCACTCACGACCTATTTTGAAGGCGATTTCTATGGCGGCGGCGCCGGTATCGCAGGCGCCGGCAATCAGGTCGTCAGCAACGGCTATGAGTTCCGTCTACGTCACGCCTTCGGTACGTTGGGCCCCTTCCTTGCCGGCCAAACTTGGAGCACCATCATGAGTCTGCCTTCGATTCCCGAAACGGTCGATTTCGGCGGGCCCTCTGCACAGCTCTTTGTTCGCACGCCTCAGCTGCGTTGGACCCAACCAGTGCCCGAATTCGGCGATGTGCAATTTGCCGTGGAAAACCCGCAGACCTATGTCTACAATGAAAAGGGAGCAAAGGCCTCTTATGATGATGATAGAATCCCGGATGTGATCCTGAAGGCCACCTACAAGCAGCCTTGGGGCCAGCTTTCCCTCGGCGGCGTTCTGCGGCAATTGCGCTATGACGATGGGCTCAACCACGATGATACAATAGGCGGATTCGGCAGTTTTGCCGGTATGATCAAAACGTTCGATAAGGATGATATTCGTTTTCAAATCAATTATGGAAACGCCATCGGTCGATATCAGTACACCTTGTTCGGCGATGGTATCCTCAAGCCGGACAAAACCCTCGACACCCTGACGCAGTGGGGCGGATTTGTCGCCTACCGGCATTTCTGGATGGAAGGTCTTCGGAGCAACATCGTCTATTCGTACGGCGCAGCGGACAACGACATGGATATTCTCACCAGCGCAGCGGCAGGCGTGATCAACAAGAACATTCAAACAGGCCACTTGAACCTCATATGGAGTCCTGTACCCAAAATTGATCTTGGTCTGGAGTATATTTACGGCTATCGAGAAGTGGAAAACGGTCAAGACGGAACCCTCAACCGAATTCAGTTCGGGGCTCAGTATAATTTCTTCTGATGCGTCATCATCATAGGAGATTGACGTTTCCCATCCGGTAATGCGCCGAAATCGCATTTCTGCTTTCCCTTTCCCCCGTTTCATCCATCCGATCGGACGGCGAAACCTGCTGACACATGCGGGTTTCGCCGCCTCGCATTTCATCTGCAACGCCGTATAGCAAAACACAAATGCGCTTTCGTGCTGAGACCGATGCCTAGGGGATTGATCCTTCACCGAAAATCGATTATAGCTGATCAAACTATAGACCCCCCAATCTTCCATCGAAGGGCGCCCGACCATGCAGGAACAGGAACTCAACCGCTACTGGAAGACCGTGGTCGAAACGATCCAGGACGGCGTCATGATCGTGGATCGGACAGGAGTCATTCTCTCTGTCAATCACGGGCTCGAAGTCATTTCCGGATACGACCGTAGCGAACTGATCGGCCGCCCCTGCTCCGCCCTCAATTGCAATGCCTGCGAAATGGTGCGCGAACAAGACGGCGGGCACTGGTGCAAGCTCTTCAGAACAGGCTCCCTCAAAAAGCAGCAAAGCACGCTCATCCGAAAAGACGGCCGAACGGTGCCGATTATCAAGAACGCATCCATCTTAAAAGACGCCGATGGACGGCTGATCGGGGCCGTCGAAACCATGACGGACATTTCCGAGCTGATCATCAAGGAGAACCTGCTCCAACAGGCTCGAAAGGAACTTCATTCGGAAGGTGGCTTTTCGGGAATCATCGGCTCTTCCGCGTCGATGCTTCAGGTCTTCGATATGATCCGCAACGTGGCGGCCACCGATGCCCCGGTTCTGATCCTCGGCGAAAGCGGCACGGGAAAGGAGCTGGTGGCTCAGGCCGTTCACAGCCATTCGAAGCGTAAGGACAAGCCGTATATCAAGGTCAATTGCGCCGCGTTGAACGAATCGCTGCTGGAAAGCGAGCTCTTCGGGCACGTCAAGGGAGCCTTCACAGGGGCCTATCATAACCGTGCCGGACGTTTCGAAGCGGCCTCGGGCGGAAGCATTTTTCTCGATGAAATCGGAGATCTTCCGCTGGCCATTCAGATCAAGCTCCTGCGGGTTCTCGAGGAACGGGTGATCGAACGGGTCGGAGACAACACGCCCATCCCGGTGGATGTTCGGATCATTACGGCAACCAATCGGGATCTCCGACATCTGATGGAAGCAGGGGCCTTCCGAGCCGACTTTTACTACCGCATCCACGTACTTCCCATTCATCTGCCGCCCCTGAGGACGCGGACGGAAGACATCCCGCTGCTCACCGAACATTTTCTCAAGCGAATCTGCCTCAAGCTCGAAAAGATCATCGAGGGCATTTCTCCGGAGGCCATGCAAGTGCTCATGCGCTATCACTGGCCCGGAAACGTTCGAGAATTCAAGAGCGCCTTGGAATTCGCCTGTGTCACCTGCCGGCAAGCCGTCATCGAGGCTGTCCATTTGCCGCCGGACATCCGCGAACCGCCCGCTTGCTCCCCACCCCTGCCGGATTATCTCGATCCGGATGAGGACAAGAAACAACGGCTGATCGCAGCCCTTCGACAAACCCGCGGCAACCGAACGGCTGCAGCCAAGCTCCTCGGCGTATCCCGGATCACCGTGTGGAACTGGATCCATCGCTATGGACTTGCCGAACCCACGGGTCAGGAGCCGTAAATGCGGCAAGAGCCCGCTGCCTGTTGATGGGCTTCAGGAATGTCAAACAGGAACATCCCCTGCGATTCATTGCCGGCGCATCCGCTCGGTCTTGGTCAGGTCGGGCATTCTTTGAACTGCTGAAAGGAGGACATCGATGAAACACTGGATGGTGATCGTAGCTTGTCTGATGGGTATCGTCTCGTCGGCTTTCGCTGCAGATCTTGCGAAAGCGAAAGCGGAAGGCAAGGTGAATTTTTATGCAAACATCACGGCCGTCGAGCCGATCATGAAAGCCTTTTCGGAAAAGACGGGCATTGAAGGCATCTATACGCGGGTGGATACCTCCAAATTTCTGACAACGGTGTTGACGGAGCACGAGGCGGGAAAACTCCAAGCCGATGTCATTCAGGGCCCGCTTCCCATTCTCGAGATGCTCAAACAAAAAGGGGTTCTGGCGCCCTATCGATCCCCCCAGGCTACCGGGTATCCAGAGTGGGCGGTGAAGGACGATACCATCGTGCAATTCGGCATCGAATACGTCGCCCCCATCTACAACAAAGACTTCATCAAGGCGGAAGACATTCCCAAACGATACGAAGACCTCATCCACCCCAAATGGAAGGATCAGATCGTCATGCCGGATCCCTCCTCGCATGCCACCACCATCTGCTGGCTGGTCGGGCTCAAGGAAGCCAAGGTATTCCCGAGCGACGGCGCCTGGATGGCTTTCGTGAAAGGACTTGCAGCCAACCGTCCCATGTTCGTCAAATCCTTCGGCCCGACGCCTGCGCCCATCGAAAGCGGTGAAAAACGCATCGCTGTCTCCATGCCCAAATACATCATCACCAAGGCTCCCGCCCCCCTCGACTGGGTCCGGGTGGATACGATTCTGGGAACGCCTCGGGCGATCGCCATAGCGGCCAAGGCACCTCATCCGGAAGCGGCAAAGGTGTTTTTGGACGAATGGTTGTCGAAACCATCCATGAAGCTGTTGGCGGACAAAGTCGGGGAATATGTGCTTGCGCCCGGCGTCTATCCGCCGATCGACGGGATCGAAAAGGCCAAGGTCGTCCCCATCCGGGAGCTTTCGGACGAGGAAACCCAGAAATGGGGGGCCGAATTCAAGAAGATCTTCTTTGCCCAATAGCCGCCATGGACCTTCGCATTCGGGGGCTCACCCGCGACTATGAATCGGACGGCAAACGCATCCGGGCACTCGATCACGTCGATCTGAACATCGACTCCAACGAGATTTTTACGCTGCTCGGCCCCAGCGGCTGCGGCAAGACCACCCTGCTCCGATGCATCGTGGGCCTTGAAACACCCGATGCCGGAGAAATCGCCATCGGAGACGACATCGTCTTTTCCAGCGAAAAAGGCATTAACATGCCGCCGGAAAAGCGGGGCTTGGGAATGGTGTTTCAGACCTATGCCATCTGGCCGCACATGAACGTGTTCGAAAACGTGGCCTATCCCTTGAGAGCCCGCAACACCTCCCGAAGCGACATCCAGGAGCGTGTCGAGCGGGCGCTTCGGTTCGTGCAATTGGAAGGCTTCGGCAACCGACCGGCCACAAGGCTCAGCGGCGGCCAGCAGCAACGGGTCGCCCTGGCCAGAGCACTTGTGGCGGAACCCAAAGTGATCCTGTTCGACGAGCCGCTCAGCAATCTCGATGCCAAGCTTCGGGAAGAAACCCGAAAACAGCTCCACCGGTTTCTGACCGAGCTTAAAATCACGGCCGTCTATGTCACCCATGACCGGGTCGAGGCGCTGGCGCTTTCCGACCGGATCGCCGTCATGAAGCAGGGCCGCATCGTCGAAGTGGGCGATCCGAAGAAGATCTACTTCGACACGGACGATCCCTTCGTGGCCGATTTCATCGGCCGGGCCAACCTCATTCCCGCAACGGTCCGGCACAGCAGCGAAACCCATGCCATCGTCGATACGGCCATCGGGCCGATCCGGGCCCGCAATTCCCGTCGCATCCCTGTCGGCGGAAAGGCCATGCTCTGCGCACGTCCGGAATTCATCCGGGTTGATCTTCCTGCATCCGACACGCGACCGAACCTTTTCCGGGGAAACGTGATCCATCGGATTTTCGTCGGTGAGGCATATGAAGCGGAAATCCGCATCGGAGAGACCCTCCTGACGACAACCATCGATCCGGAGGTTGCCATCGAAGCCGGGGACGATATCACCGTCGTCTTCGATGCTGATCACTGCTTTCTGATCCCCTCCTCCTGATGGTCGCGCCATGAACCGAAAACCCCTTCTGACCACATCTCTTCTGGTGATCGTCGGCTTTCTGACGGTGTGCCCTGTCGTCATGCTGGCGATCGGCAGTTTTTCCGCCGGTTTCGGCCGCTTCGATCGCTTCACCTGGATGAAATACGTCGAGGCTTACAGCGATCCGGAATTTCTGGCCGTCCTGTGGAATACCCTCGTATTCACCACAGGATCGGCCATCGTGACGACGGTTCTGGCGCTCTTTCTGGCCTACATGAACACCCGCACCAACATTCCTTTCAAATTTATTTTCGGGGTGGTCACCGTCCTTCCCATGATGATCCCCCACATCTTGTTCACCGCCAGCTGGGCCATGTTGCTCAACCCGAACAACGGCATGCTCAACCGCCTGCTGATGGAGATCTTCGGACTCAAGACCAGCGTTTTCAACATCTACACCATCCCCGGCATGATCTTCGTGGAGTCACTGCTCGATCTTCCGATCGCCTATCTCGTGATCGTTCCGGCCATGAGCGCCTTCGACGTTTCCCTCGAAGAATCCTCCCGGGTTTGCGGGGCATCCACCTTGGGAACCCTCTTCCGCATCACGCTGCCGGTGCTTCGACCCGCCATTCTTTCCTCGGTGATCCTCGTCCTTGTCCGTTCGCTGGCCTCCTTTGCCGTCCCCTCGGTGATCGGGATGCCCGGCAGAATCTATGTCTATGCAAGCCACATCTATCGAATCGTCGCCACGGGATTCGCGCCGGACTACGGAAAGGCGGCTGCCGTCGGCATGAGTGCCTTGGCAGCCTCGATGGTTCTCATTGTTGTCTATCGGCACCTCACGGGGGAGAGCGAGCGTTTTGTCACGATTTCCAGCCGCGGGTTCAAGCCGACGCTGATCGATCTCAAGGGATGGCGCTATCCGGCCTTCGCCGCAGTCGGCTGTCTGTGTTTTCTCCTGATCGTTCTTCCGTTGCTGGTGTTGTTCTACAGCTCGATGCTCCCGTATATCATGACGCCCAGCGCAAAGGCGTTTTCGATGATGAGCTGGAAAAACTGGATGACGGTGCTGAATGACCCGATTTCTCTGCTCTCCCTGAAAAACAGTCTCTTTCTGGGATTCGTCGGCGCATCGCTCGGCGTGGTGCTCTCCGTCCTCGTCGCCTATGTCATCGTCAAGGTCCGGACGAAGGCTTCGGGTCTGTTGGAATCCCTGAGTTTTCTATCGTTTTCCTTTCCCGGAATCGTCATCGGCGTCGGATTCATGTGGTTCTTCGTACGCACCCCCCTCTACGCCACCTTGTCGGCTCTTCTGATCGGCTATATCGCCACCTATCTCCCATACGGCGTCAAACCCCTTTCCAGCGCCTTCGTTCAGATTCACAGCCATCTGGAAGAATCCTCGCGTGTCTGCGGCGCTTCCCCACTCTACACCATGCGACGGATCGTGCTGCCGCTGCTGATTCCAGGGATGGTATCCGGCTGGATTCTGATGGCCACAATGTTCGTCCGAGAGCTGACGGTCTCGGTGGTCCTGTCCCGGCCCGGAACGGAAGTGCTTGCCGTACAGATCCTGCGTTTTGCCGAAGACGGGCTGTGGGGAAGGCTGTCCGCCCTCGGCATCATCATGATCTTCATTTCCTCCTCCCTTGTGGTCATCGCTTCCTTGGTCGGCCGAAAACTCAACCAGATGAATCTGATTGGATAGGATCGTCAGAAGTCAGGAGTCAGAAGTCAGGAGGCGACAGGGGAAAGTTGGGAAAACGAGGGCGGGGGATTTGGCGCGACAAGCGGTGCGATCGTTGGCACCAACCGAGGTGGGAGATCGCTGGACCGGGAGCTTCAAGGAGCTAACCGTCGGAATCTGGCGTTGATTTTTCCCTCTGCGATTTCAAAAGCGCTTGATAGCAACTGTCAATCCCTGTAAATTATGTTCTTGATAGGAGCATGCTGGATCGAACTTTGTCTTGAGACCATAAAGGTGCGCTTGATGGGGAAAAAACCAAGTGACGTTCTGATTATCGAAGAGTTGGCCGCCTACCTGAAAATGCCAAAGTCGTCGCTCTACAAGCTCGTTCACTAAGGCAAGATCCCCTCCCATAAAACCGGTTGGCACTGGTGGTTCCGGAAAGGAGCCATTGACCACTGGCTTGAAGAAACGCGAGCGAACGAGCCCGGTTCAAAAGGAGATCGCTAATGGCTGAGCCAGTCGCTGATAGAGTCATCAAGAGAATTGGCCAGGCTGCCGAGCTGTACCACCGTCTCGTCATTCTGGTGGCCCCGGCCGGGTGCGGCAAGACCGCCGCGCTTCAGGATGTACATGAGCGTACGTCGGCTCCGCTTATCAACGTCAATCTCGAGCTTTCCCGGCGCATGCTCGACTTAACCTCCCGCCAGCGGGCCTTGCAGTTGCCCCGCCTCCTCGCAGAAATCGTGAGTGCATACGCAGCCGATGTGGTTCTTTTGGACAACATCGAGGTCCTCTTCGATGTCTCGCTCAAGCAGGACCCGTTGCGCCTTCTGCCCGCACAGATCGTTTCGTGGCTCAAGCAAAGTTCCCAGTTGCGGGAATTGATCAGTGCGGAAGTGCGAAGTGCGAAGAGCGAAATAGAGGAATCCGGCGCACTACGCACTACGCACCTCGCACTCCTTCGCGAAGCGAAGGATCGCTGGTACGTGCCCGACCCCAACAAGGCCGGCGACCTCGAGAAGATGCGCGAACGGTCGCTACTCAAGGAGTTCGAAGAATACCGCACATCCAGCCAAAGGCGCTTGAAGGTGTTCCGCCTCGAAGCAGTCCGCGCCGGGTTCAAGAAGGCCTGGCAGGAGCGCGACTATGCCACCATCATCACCGTGGCCCGCAAGATTCCCGAAAACGTCCTCCAGGAAGACCCCAAGCTCCTCATGTGGTACGACCAGGCGCTAACAAGACAGGGAGGCGAATCACTATGTTGAAGCAATTACGAATACAAAACTTCAAATGCTGGAAGGATACCGGTGCCATTCGCATGGCCCGCATTACTTTGTTTTTCGGAGTCAACAGTTCCGGTAAGTCCAGCATCGGCCAATTCCTGATGATGCTGAAGCAGACGGTGGAGTCGCCGGACAGAAAGACGGTTTTCTACCCAGGCGGCAAAAGCTCGGCCGTCCGGCTTGGCTCCTATCAAGAAATGGTCTTTCACCGCGATCCGATAAACAAGATCATCTTCGACTATCAGTGGTCGTTGCCGGAAACACTCAAGTTCAGAGACTCAGTGAACAGACAAGAATTTTCTGGTGACAGCCTTGTTTTTCATGCTGAGGTCGGTTTGGGAGATAAAGAAGATAAAAATCAGCACACACTGATGGTTCACCGACTGAACTATGATTTGCTCCAAATGGATGAAATTAAACTTTCCATCTGTATGGAGCGTCAATCGGATAACACCAAGTGCAAGTACAAAGTCGATGCGACCAATTTCATGCTGAAACGCAATCCAGGCAGGGTATGGTATCCCGGCGCCCCGGTCCGGTTTTACGGTTTTCCTGATGAAGTGGTTGCTTATTATCAAAACGCTGACTTCGTGCAGAATTTAAACCTGCTTCATGAAAAGCTATTCAGTACACTTTGTTATCTTGGGCCACTTCGCACCAAGGCTGAGCGGTTATATATATGGTCTGGCACGAATCCTGAGAGTGTTGGCTATGACGGAGAGAATACTATCGCGGCGATTTTGGCGGCTCGAAACCGGAAAATCAGTCTCGGTTACAAACGGCCAGCCAAACCTTTTGAGGAGATTATTGCCCTCAAGCTCAGGGAAATGGGACTGATTGAGGAACTTAAAGTCAACCCGATATCCGAGCAGCGGCAGGAATACGAGGTCAAAATACGCACCAGAGGATCATCAGATTGGGTCGATCTTCCTGACGTCGGCTTTGGGATATCGCAGGTACTTCCGGTGATCGTTCAGTGTTTTTACGCACCCGCCGGATCGATCATCATCGTGGAGCAGCCTGAAATCCACCTTCACCCGAGTGCTCAGTCTGCCTTGGCGGATGTCATGATAGATGCAATAAACGCACGGGAAGACGGTAAAGACAGAAACATCCAGTTGATCATTGAAACCCATTCGGAACATTTCTTGCGCCGAATACAGCGCCGTATTGCCGAGGATGTTGTTTCACAGGGAAAAGTGTCGGCCTATTTCGCCAATATCACCAAGACGCCCGCAACTCTGGACCCGCTGCAAATCGATATCTTCGGCAACATCCAGAATTGGCCGGAGAACTTCTTTGGCGATGAAATGGGCGACATCACCGAGCAGGCCAAGGCCTCTATCAAGAAGCGGATGCAGAAAGACGAAAAACCGGAGGCCTCTGAATGAAACTGCCGAAGAAATGCCTGGTAGATACCAACGTACCCAAGACGGCTAATCTTGCCACTCAGCCGGACCCGGACTCTAACGTATCCCATGTCTGTGTGCTGAACTGCATCGAAGCGGTTGAACATGTTATTAAAAAGCGCAGTCTGGTCATCGACGCGGGAGACGAAATTTTCGATGAATACCGGCAGCAACTCTCCATGAGGGGACAGCCCGGCGTTGGCGACCGTTTCATGAAATGGGTTCACGATCATCGATGGAGCCTGCCGCAAGACCAACGAGTGTCCATCACCAGAAACGGCTACTCATACGATGAATTCCCCACACATGACGATCTGAGCGAGTTAGATATCTCAGACCGCAAGTTTGTCGCCGTAGCCAATTCCCATCCGGACAAACCGCCGATATTGCAAGCCACCGACAGCAAATGGTGGGGGTGGAAGGATGCCCTGGCTAAGGTTGGGATTACCGTTCAGTTTCTTTGCCAGGAGTATGTTGAAGCCAAATACGCCGAGAAGATGGGGACGTGAAAGAGAATTTTTTCAAATTTCCATCAACACCTCATTTGGCGACCATGCCAGGGGTTGAAATCAGGGGCGATAAAGTTCTAACGGAATCAGAACGTGATGAATTCCTGGCGCATGAGCTGATTGTGGAAGAAAAAGTAGATGGAGCAAACTTGGGGTTATCGTTTGATACTGAAGGCAATATCCGCGCTCAGAACAGAGGGGCTTATCTGCATTTACCCGGATCGGGACAGTGGAAAAAGATAGACGAGTGGTTGACCCTCCACATCGACACGCTTTTTGAACATCTCTCTGACCGTTACATTCTTTTTGGTGAGTGGTGTTATGCACAGCATTCCATTTTTTACGACCGTCTGCCCGACTGGTTTCTTGCGTTTGATATTTATGATCGAGGAGCAGGTCGTTTCTTGGCCACGTGGCGGCGGGATCGGCTATTAGATGAAATGTGTATTTCTAAAGTACCGCGCCTAGCCTATGGACGTTTTACCTTTCTCGAGATTCAGCAACTTTTGATAAAATCAAACCTGTCGGAGCAGCCTGCCGAAGGGATTTATCTGAGAATTGATCAGGGTGACTGGCTTAAGCAACGTGCCAAACTTGTTCGTCCAGCCTTTATTCAGGCAGGCGTTCAACACTGGTCCCGTACTGGCATAAAGCCGAACCGATTACAAATGGAGTCGGCCAGGTGAGTGCTTCAAACCTTTCCCAGAATTGGCAATACAGCACCATCCACAGCAGCGCCTGAGCCCATTATCTGACCGAGCGGCAGCGGGAATTGTTACAAATACTGGCGCAGCAAGGTCCTGTTGCTCTTCGAGAGATCCGGGAACGTCTTTCTTCACCTCCCTCGGATCGTATGATCCAAGAAGATCTTGCACACCTTCGCCGACTTGGTCTTGTTGAATCGAAGGGGCGCGGGCGGGGTTCGGCTTACCATCTAAGGAAAGCAGATGAATAATGAAGTTAATCGTGAAATCGTGTTGCGCTATTTTTTCGCTATTAGACAAATCGGCTGGAATAGTCTCGAGAATAAGGTTCATCCGGATAATGAGTACCTCTGGGTATGAAGGTGGTAGAGGCGAAGCTTGAAGTAAACCATGTCGCGGAACCCGTAGGCCTGCCTCTTGAGGGTTTTGATCTTGTTGTTGATTCCCTCGACAACCCCATTGGTGATGAAGTGTTTGAAATAGTTGAGGAGCCCTGTCCTGTAAGCGCCCAGGGTTTTGGCTACTTTCGCCAAAGCCATGATTCCGGACTGCATGGCATCTCGACACCATACATTGAGGAATTCTGTGGCAGTCTCCAAGTCGTTCATTTCCCAGAAAAGCCTGAGCTGCTCTTTCATAGAATGAGCGACAAACAGAGGGCGA
>Ga0101944_10001872_pt1 | contig 38514 bp, 30 predicted proteins | sample DewCreD2012metaG_FD_75245 | JGI IMG/M metagenome (GOLD analysis project Ga0101944, IMG submission 75245) | Hot spring sediment bacterial and archeal communities from British Columbia, Canada, to study Microbial Dark Matter (Phase II) - Dewar... ... | reverse complement strand
CACAGGGGTGCCACGCCCGGCCGTCGATCGCGCCGCTAACGATGGCTCGACTTCCGCCCGACGACGCTCCCGTCGCCGACACTCTCCTTCTACGCACCACCCGAAACAGGGAAGACTCCAGAAGCGGCGCGTGTTGCCGGCGTTGAGTGTTGCGACTAGACTTTTGGACATGTCGCAGAATCCCCGAATCCTGCCATCTTTCCAGCGATTTGCGGCGGAGGGTCAGCGGCAGGTGCTGCCGTACGAGCCGGTCTGCGCGATCTTCCGGCGGTACCTCCACCAGCGGAAGCTGAAGTTCACACCGGAACGGGCCGTGATTCTTGACGCGGCGCTGCGGCGCCAGGGCCTGTTTGATCCTGAGCAGCTCATTGGCGATCTGAAGGGAATGGGACATCCCGCCAGCCGCGCCACCGTTTATCGGACCCTGAGCCATCTGCAGGATGCCGGCATCCTCAAGCAGGTCTTTTTTGACAACAAGCAGTCGTACTACGAGGTGATTGCCGGGCGGCAGACGCACGACTACCTGATCTGCGTCGCCACCGGCCAGGTCATCGAGTTTGACAGCCAGCGTCTGCGGGAGCTTCGCGACGAGATCTGCCGCGAGCACGGCTTCGAGCCGCTCTCCCACCGGTTTCACGTGTTCGGACTTTCCCCTGCGGCAAGGCAGGGCGGCGAGCCAAAGGCAAAGTAGCGGTGCATGCCGGCCCGAAGGCGGGCTTCCCATCAGCAGAGGGCGGCGAAGGTGGCCAGCGTCAGGATGCCGATCTTGAGCTTCATTCGCCAGAAAACCATGTCGGTCAGGACGTAGGTGAGCATGATCCTTCCTCGCGAGTTGATGATAACAATCGGAATGCCAGCACCACCCCGGGACGGTCCCGGCCGACAGGAACCCGCAACAAACGATCGCCTCGCATCGTCTTTTTTGCGGGCGGAGCGGCACCGCAACCATTTGCGGGAGCGGCGGCGACGGGTGTTGGCTTATGACGGATGTTGCCTGCGGGCAACAATTCGCGTGGCGGGAGATCATCGCGGGCGGATTTAGGTGTTGGCCGGGTTGAAATGCATGTACAGATAACTATGCTAAAACTCCGCAATGTGCGCGGCACGATTGCGGTCGGGCCTTGATGAATGCGATGGATCTTGATCCGGCGCCGGCGGTTGCCGGAGAGGTGGAGCCGCAATGGCACGTGCAGCTCGGATTTGCTTTTCGCCAAAATACTTGCAACAATTTCCGCATGAATGGCGACGGTCTGGCAAACTGATGCGGGTCGGGTTCGTATAACTTCGATGAATCAGCGAATTGGCAACCGTGACGAAGTGGGGCTCGATACTTTCGGAAAGGTTACGAATCATACCATGGCAGGCCGGCAGGTATTCGATCTTATTGGTCAAATTGTCCCATTTTCGCAGGCCCTGATCGTGTCCACATTGCCGCGTGGCAGCGTGTATCCGGTGCAGGCCAGCTACAAGACATCGGAGACGTTTCTCAGGGCTTACGGGAAGGATTTTCACAAAGAGGATCGGGTGGTCTGGCAGGCGATCATGCGCAACCAGCTGGCCCGGGCCACCGAGTTGTGGAGCGCGGCCGACCTGGTGTACAGCCCTTTCCATCACGGGTTGCTTCATCCGCACGGCCTTCGCCACGTGCTGGGCGCGCCTTTGGCGGGACCGGTTCTGGACGGTTACCCCGGGGCGGTGCTGCTCTATCGAACCGAGGACGATGGGGACTTCACGGACGCGGAAATGCGGAAGCTCCAGAACATTGGCCGTGAAGTTGACGAGTTCATATCCAAGGGCCGCCAGGCTCGCAACACCGAGCTGGCCATGAACACGGATCCCTGGACTCATACGGCCGAGTTGAGACATTTCATTTTCAACAGCAATGCCAAGCCGGTCTTTCCGAAGAAGGACCTGGACCTGGACGAGCGCGTTCACGAGCAGTTGCTTCAACATGCACGGCAGGCGATTGAAACCACCAGGCGAGGCCAGATTTACACGGACCGGCTTCTTCTGCCCGACGTTCGCGGCGACCTGTGGGTCTTCCACTGCGTGGTCTTCCGGGAGTTTCCCGCGCTGGGCCAGGGTGCGTTCGTCTTTTTCACGCTCCAGCCGGAGAGCTTTGAGTGGGTGACCGTCCGACCGGCCGACATCAGCGCCGATCCCGAGATGGTTCGCCTGCTGCCCACGCTCAAGTTCATGCAGCAGGAGTTCCATCGCAATCCCACGCTCGATGAAATCTCGAAAAAGGCGCACCTGAGTCCCTTCCATTTCCACCGGCGCTTCACCGACCTGATCGGCATGACCCCCAAGCATTTCCTGCTGAGCTGCCAGATCCACGAGGCCCAGCGGCTGCTGGCTTCGCGGCGGCGGGAGTTGGCCCAGATTGCCACCGATTGCGGCTTTGCCCACCAGTCCCATTTCACCAGCCGCTTCAAGCAGGCGACCGGGTTGACCCCGACGCGATGGCGTCGCATGGCCGCGGAGATTGTCCGCAGCGGCGGCAAGTAGACAATATCGTTTATCCGAATCCGCAGGGTCGAGGAGCCATCCAGGCTCCTCGATTCTGTTGGGGCGGAGAGCATGCGGGGGCCGCCCGCGGGGCAGGTTCCCGCCGTGTCGTGCGGAGGAGAACGTTCGGGTTCGATCACGAGGTGTCGCGAATTGGAACCGGATTGAAATGTCCTGTTCTGTGCCCATAATGGGCGGCCATGAAATACAAGGCAATTCTGTTGTTCGGCGCCCCGGGCAGCGGCAAGGGCACCCAGGGCAAGGTCATTGGCAACATCCTCGGCTTCATGCACACGTCCACCGGCGACCTGTTCCGATCGCTGGACAAGAACAGCGAGATGGGCAAGGTCTTCGTGCAGTACTCCAGCAAGGGGCAGCTGGTTCCCGACGAGTTCACGGTGAATCTCTGGCTGGACGCGATGAAGAAGCTCACTGAAGCCGGAAAGCTGAATCCGGCCAGCGACATTCTCGTGATGGACGGAATTCCTCGCAGCGTCAAACAGGCCGAACTGCTCAAGGACCACGTGGAGGTGCTCAAGATCCTCTCGCTGGATGTCAGCGATATGGACAAGATGGTCGAGCGGCTCAAGAAGCGGGCACTGAAGGAGGGCCGGATGGACGACGCGGATGAGAAAGTGATCCGCAACCGCTTTGCGGTTTATGAAAAGGAAACGACCCCGGTTCTCAACTGCTATTCTCCCGCGCTGGTGGCCAGGGTGGATGCGCTGATGAGCCCGATTCGCGTGCTGGAAGCGATCATCAAGATCCTGATCCCCGTTCGGGAAGCGGTGGACGCGGGCAGGTAACGCAGTCACAGGTGCAAATGAAATGCAAATAAGAACGGACAGGTCCTTCGCGGGGCCTGTCCGTTTCATTGTTGCCGTGCGGAATCGATCAGGCGCGGCTGAGGTACTCGCCGGTTTCAGTGCTGATGCGGACGACTTCACCGATTTCAATGAACGGCGGCACGCGGGTTTTCAGGCCCGTTTCAAGCTCGGCGTCCTTGAGCTGGTTGGTGGCCGTGGCGCCCTTGATTCCGGGCGGGGTTTCCACCACCTTCAGGTCCACCGTCTTGGGCAGTTCGTACGACACCATGTTGCCGTCGTGGTAAAGGGCGTTGATCTGCGTGTTGGGCTTGAGGTAGAGGATGTCGTCGCCGAAAACCTCCCTGGGCAGGGTCTGCTGGTCGTAGGTTTCCAGGTCCATGACAACGTGACCGGTGTTGTCGGAATAGAGGTACTCGACCACGCGGCGATCGAGATTGACCACCTCGATGTCGTCGGTAGCGCCCACCCGCTTGTCCAAGATCGTTCCCTTGGTCACATCGCGCAGCTTGAACTGGACCTTGGCGCGCAGGTTGCCGGGGGTGTTGTGGTCGGCATTGGTGACCACAAACAGCTTGCCGTCGATGACAACGGCCTGACCACGTCGAATGTCGCTTGCTCGCATATTGCTTCCTTGTTTCAAACAGCCTGATTATACCCGCCGGGGCACGGGGCCAGACACTGGCAAACGGGGCGACCGATCACGAGTACGGGCGGGCGGCCGATCCGGGGGAGCGGGAAATCTATCAGGATGTCCGGCGGGCGTCAAACGCCCTGGAAACGCCGAACGATGAGGGTGTCGTTTTGCCCGCCGAAGCCGAAGGAGTTGGACATGGCCACCTCCACCCGCGCCTTTCGCGCCTGGTTGGGCACATAGTCCAGGTCGCATTCGGGGTCGGCCACGGTCAGGTTCATGGTGGGGGGAAGGATCTGGTCGCGGATCGCCAGCACACAGGTGATCAGTTCCACTGATCCGGCCGCCGCGATCAGGTGGCCCATCATGCTCTTGATGGAGCTGATGGGAACGCGCCTGGCGTGCTCGCCAAACACCGCCTTGATGGCGGCGGTTTCCGTGCTGTCGTTTTCCTTGGTTCCGGTGCCGTGAGCGTTGATGTAGTGGATGTCGGCCGGGGAAAGGCCGGCGTCGCGGAGAGCCTCGCTCATCGCCGCGATTGCTCCTTCCCCCTCGGGATGCTGGTCGGTGATGCGGAAGGCATCGGCGGTGGAGCCGTACCCGACCACCTCGGCCAGAATCTTCGCCCCTCGCTTCCGCGCGTGATCCAGGGTCTCGAGGATGACCATGCCCGCGCCTTCCCCCAGGACAAAGCCGCCGCGATTGCCGTCAAACGGCCGGCTGGCGCGAGGGGGGTCTTCGTTGAATGTTGAGAGGGCGGTCAGACGATTGAACCCGGTGACGCCGAAGGGATGAATCATGGAATGGGCGCCGCCGCCGATCATCACATCGGCATCGCCGCGGCGCAGGATCTGGAACGCTTCACCGATCGCCTGTGTGGACGCGGCGCAGGCCGTCAGGCAGTTGAACGCCGGCCCGCGCGCCCCGGTGAGCAGGGCCAGGTGCGACAGCGGCATGTTCGGCTCCTGCTCCAGCTCGCGGGTGACATTCATTCGCTGCGCGGCGGCACGGGCCCATGCGATCGAATCGATTGCATTCTGATCCGCCCGCCAGGAGCAGAGGGCGGCGCTGGTGTAAGCGTCAAAGTCCAGCGAGCCCTCGCCCGATCCCAGGTAGATGCCAACACGGTCCAGGTCGAACGATGAGTCGCGGGCGTCGGCCGCCGACTCGAATGCGGGCAGGCCCGCATCCTTCCAGGCTTGTGCGCAGGCGGCCAGTGCAAACTGGGTGTTCCTTCCCGCACCGGCATGGGGGCCCAGGTCGCCGATATGCCTGGCCAGGTCAAACCCCTTGACTTCGGCTGAAATCTGCGTGGGAAACGTCGATGCGTCGAAGATGCTGGTGCGCGCAATTCCCGACTCGCCCGCCAGCAGGCGCCGCCACACCTGTTCGATGTCGTGGCCCATCGGTGTGATCCAGCCCATGCCTGTAATAACGACTCGATGCATCACGATACCTTCTTGAAAACCAGCGCCGCGTTCTGCCCGCCCAGGCTGTATACGCTGCTTACAGCCACGTTCACATCCTGCTTCCTCGGCTCCGCGCTCACATTCAAAACCACCCCGTCGATGATGTTCCGCGTGTTGATCGCTCCCGGAACGACGCCGTGGCAGAGCGATAGCACCGCCGCGGCCGCATCCACCCCGCTGCCGGCCGAAATGTTGCCGATCTGCGCCTTGATCGGGGCAATCGGCACCTTTGACAGGCCGGGGCCGAAGGCGATGTTCAATCCGGCCAGTTCCGCACGATCAAACGCCGCGATACCCAGGCCGTGCGGCACCAGGCACCCCACATCGTCGGCCGACACCTGGGCGTCGGCCAGCGCCTTGGCGATCGCCTTGCCGTAGCTTCGGCCTGAAGGATCGGGCTCGGTCACCTTGTAGGTGTCCTGTGATGCCCCGAATCCGGCCAGTTCGGCATAGATCCTGGCGCCGCGTGCCCTGGCGTGTCCATACTCTTCAAGAATCAGCAGCCCGCCGCCTTCGCTGCACACCATGCCGCGCGCGTCGGCGTCGAACGGGCGAACCGCCTGCCGCGGAGAATCGTTGTCCTTTTCGTTCAGGCGTTTGAGGAGGGACTGTCTCATGATTCCCATCGGGTTGACGCGCGACTCGGCCCCGCCGCAGATCGCCAGGTCGGCGTCCCCTCGTTGGATCGTGCGCAGCGCCTCGCCGATGGCCAGGTGCGAACTGGCATCCTGGCAGGTGATTGTGTTGCTCGGGCCCTTGAGTTCGTGAATGATTGTCACGTGGCAGGCGAGCATGTTCGGCAGGTACTTCAGGAGCCAGAGCGGCGTGAGCTGGTTCATCCCGTCCCGCCCCCATTTCTTCAGGTCCAGCGCGTTGGGGTTTTCCTGCTCGGAACGCGACGTGTGCATGGCCGCCGTAAGCTCGTTCAGTTCCGCGCTGATCAGCCCGGCCCCGATATTGCAGCCGAATCTCTTGCCGTCGAAGCCGGGGGTATCGGTATAGGCCCTGGATTGCAACCCGGAGTTCTTGAATGCGTCGTCCGCCGCCACCACCGCCAGCTCGATGTCGCGGGCCATCACCTTGGTGGCCTTGCGGTAGTTTTTTGGGACGAAATCCCCGATCCTGTACGGTGGAACCTCGCCGGCCAGCTGGCACGCGAATCCCGACGGGTCGAATTGTGCAATGCGCCTCACGCCCACCTGGCCGGCCAGCAGGTTCTCCCAGAAGGCCCTGGTACCGATGCCGATGGGCGAAATGATGCCGATCCCGGTAACAACGACGCGTCTCATTGGGTGGGGATTGTAGGCAATGAGCGCGGGGGTTCAACAGCGTCCCGGCCGCTGCTCTTGCAGGGCGTGGCCGGGGGTGCGTGACAGACGGGGCGTTGTGTAGCGGACAGCGGCCCCGGGAAGGGTCCCGTTCAGTCGCCGGTTGCCGGTTTCCGGAGAGATCAAGTTTTTTCTTTCCAGATGCATTGATCGGTGTGGTAGCATATCCGGCAACTGATGCGGTACGGGTCGCCTTCGCCTTCGGGCATCTTGACCGACACCGGGTGATCGGTTTTGGCAACGCCATTGCAGGGGTTCTTAATGAACAACAGGCAGCGGGCGCGTCGCGGGCGAACGGTGGGTCGGGCTTACTGCGCCGAGTCGCTTGAATCGCGGGTTCTTCTGGCCGAAACGGTTATCCGGTTTCCCATGGGCGAGCCCAAGCCGCTGCGTCCGCTCGAGTACACCCCGCCCCAGGCGGTAACCGCCAATGCCACCGCTGGCACAGTCATCGACGTGTTGGCGCTTTACACGCCCATGGCCCGCGATGTTTCCGGGAGCGCCTCGGCCATCGAGAACGTGATTCGCACGTCCATGGCGGACACCAACAGGGTGTTTGCCAATAGCCAGATCGACGTCGCGATGCGGCTGGTGCACACCGCCCAGGTCCAGTACACCGAATCCAGCGACATGGCCGACGACCTGTATGCCCTGATGCTCAAGGGCGACGGCAAGATGGATCAGATCCACTCGCTGCGCGACTTCTATGGCGCTGACGTGGTGACCCTTTTTGTGGGTCCGGCCGACCTCTCCGGAACGCTGGGCATCGGCTTTGTCCTGGACAGCATGACCAACAGCGCCTGGGATGACGAATCGGCCTTCACCGTCGTGATGAACCATCCCAGCTATACGCTTCAGGATTACGTCTTCACACACGAACTGGGCCACAATCTTGGCTCCGATCACGATCCGGCGCATGGCGGCGGCCAGGGCATTTTCCCCTTTGCCCAGGGCCACCGCTTCCAGGCCGACGGGCGGTGGTACATCGACATCATGGCGTATTACACCGCGCCGACGGACACGAAGATCCCCTATTTCGCCAATCCCGGCGTGCTGTATCCTCCGGGTCAGCCCAACGCCGTGGCCACGGGAACCGCCACCGCCGATTTGAAACGCACTTTCGACATTACCGCGCCGTTCGTTTCGCAATACCGGCCGACGGCTCCCGAGCGGGAGACTCCCACGGCGGTGGTGAAGTCCGCCCCGCCCCTGAATCTTGCCAGGACCGGGCCCTACCTGATCCAGATCGAGTACCTGGACAATGATGCGATCAATGTCGCCACCATCGGCAACGGGGACCTGCGCGTGGTCGGTCCGGGCGGTGCAGTCCTAAACCCTGTCTTTGATTCGGTCAACAATGGGTCCAACGGCACGCCGCGGTTGGCGAACTACCGCGTTGACTCGCCCGACGGCAAGTGGGATATCTCCGATTCGGGCGTCTATGCGATTGAAGTGCAGGCTCAGCAGATCGGCGACATCAACGGCAACTTCGTCGCACCTGGGAAGATCGGCGAGTTTGTGGTTGAAATCGGGGGTCCTTCGGCGCGCCTGATCGTGCAGAACATGCGCGTTCCCGCGGCCACGCATCCTATCGCTGTCGAGTACACCGACAACAATTTTGTGGACTGGCAGAGCATCGGCGACGGGGACATCCGGGTGACAGGCCCTGCAGGAGAGGTGCCGGTTATCTTTGACGGCGTGGATGTTCCTGCCAACGGGATCAAGCGGACCGGCGCCTACCACATCGCCAAGCCCGGCGGCGCCCTGTTCAGCAGCCTGGACAACGGGGTGTACACCGTCCATCTCCAGGCCAACCAGGTGCGCGACGCAGGCAATCCCCCGGATTACTCCGCTCCGCGCGTTCTGGGGACGTTCATGGTGCGTCTGCCGATACCCCAGGAAGTGACCGTGAGCATCAACGGCATCGACCTGCCCAATCCGCTGGCCGGGCCGGTGCAGATGCCGCCGTCGGTCTATGGCCTGGCGGGAAGCACCTTGCGCGTCAAGGTGCGCAACGACGGTGATGCCCCGCTGTCGCTGTCAAACCTGTCGGTCACGCCGGGGTTCCTGGTCTGGGAGGGACTTGCGCCGACCCTCGCGGCGATGCCCGAGGACGGCGATCCTTTCCATGACACGTTCGACATTCGCGTGGTGACCGATGCCGTGGAGACCAGATCGGGAACGATCACGTTCCAGACCAACGATCCCGATGAGCAACTCTACAGCATTCCGATCGAGGCGGTGGTCGCGGGCGGGCCGGAGATCTCCGTCACCAACAATTCCGGGACCAACCAGGACCTGGTCCTGGCAGTTCCGCCCACGCCCGTGGGGATGGTCGGCGATCCGGAACCGTTCCTGATCCAGAATAGCGGCGACTATCCGCTGTTCGTTCGCGGCATCAGCCGCGGCGGAATGGACTATACCGATTTTCGGCTCCTGATCCTCACCGACGACAACCGTGCGATCCACACCAACGAATTCACGGTGCCTCCCGGCCGTGTGTACCAGATGCAGGTTCGCCTGGCGCCGCAGCAGATCGGCCAGAAGAGTGCCACGGTGAGCTTTGAGACCAACGACTACGGCGACGGCGAGGACTTCATGCAGCTTTCGATGTCCGGGCTGGCCGTGCTCCCGCAGATCAGCGCCGCGGACGCCACGGTTTCCGAGGGAGCCGGCTCGACGCAAGTCAAGGTCTCCGTGGCGGGCAAATCGCTGTCGCCCGTGACGGTCCGGTATTCCACCGCCAACCTGGAGGCCCAGGCCGGGAAGGATTACACCGGCGTGACGGGCGGGCTGCTGACGATCCCCGCCGGGGAGACCTTTGCCTACATTCATATACCGATTATTCAGGATACCATCGATGAGCCCGCCGAGCGGTTCAGGGTGATCCTGAGCGATCCCTCGGGCGCCACCCTGAAGGACGCCGAGGCCCTGGTAACCATCGCCGACGACGATCTGCCGACGGTCACCATCAAGCCGAACCCTCTTTCCGCGACCGAGGGCAACGCCGGTTCTCCCAAGGCCACGTTTACCGCCACGCTGTCGGCGGTTGCCGACACGCCGGTCGTCCTCACCTATACGACGGTTGACGGGACGGCGCGGGCCAAGGTCGATTACGTTGCCGCCCCGGGCAGAACCGTGACGATTCCCGCGGGGCAGTTGAAAGCCACGTTCTCGATTGCGCTGGTGCCTGACACGGTGTACGAGCCTGACGAGACGTTTGTCGTACGGTGCAAGGGGTGGGGCGCGACTGTCGTGGCCGCCTCGCGGGAGATCGCGGTCACCATCCGCAATGACGATGTGCCGATGACCGTCAAGTTCAACCCGCTGGTGCTGCCGCGGCTGAACGCCGTCACGTATGCCTTCCAGGTCGTTTACTCCAGCAGGCAACCGATCAACACCGCGCGGCTTGACAGCAGGGACATCCTGATTGTCAACTCGAAGAACGTCAGGTTCCCCGTCGTTTACAAGGGCGTGACGCTTTCGACCGACAAGAAGACCGCCACCGCCACGTATGTCATGAACGGCCCGGGCGGCAAATGGGATGCGGCGGACGTGGGAACGTACAAGGTGACGCTTCAGGCCAACCAGGTCAGCGACACAGCGGGTTCGTTCGCGGTGGGGGGCGTGATCGGTTCATTCTCGATCCAGTTTGCGGCCACCCGTTCGCAGCGGACGGCCGCGGCCGATGAGCCGGTCGCCTCATGCCCGCCGGCCGCGATCACAGGACGAAGACCGTTTGCGATTCTGGAGCCGATTGTTGATTCGGATGGCATTCTGGATTGAACGGGAGACCCAGGAATCATGAGGACAAAGCTGGCCGCGTTGGCGATTACGCCGGTGTTGTTGATGCTGCTTGTGGGCTGCTCGGGTAGGGGCGGCCGGAAGGTCATTGATTTTGAGTCGGCGAAGGTCGGCCAGTTGCCCGCCGGCTGGACCAGCGCTGTCACGTCTGCTCCTGCCGGGAGGTGGGAGGTCCGCTCCGATCCCACGTCGCCCGCGGGTCCCAACGTGCTGGTGCAAGCGGACGACGATGCCACCAGCGGCCGGTTTCCCCTGTGCATCTACGACGGCCTGACCGCGAAGGACGTGGAGGTGTCGGTTTACTTCAAGCCCATTGCAGGGAAGGTGGATCGGGGAGCCGGCATCGTGGTCCGCTGGCAGGATAAGGACAACTACTACATCGCTCGCGCCAACGGCCTGGAGGACAACGTGCGCCTGTACAAGGTCGAGGGGGGCAAACGCAGGCAGTTTGCGGGCGTGGAAAAGGTGACACCGCCGGGCACAGGGCAGTGGCATCGCCTGACGCTGCGCGTGGTCGGATCGAGATTTGCCGTGGCAATGGATGGCAGGGAGCTTTTCACCGCGGAGGATTCCACTTTCCCGGTGGCCGGGAAGGTGGGACTCTGGACCAAGGCCGACAGCATCACGGCTTTTGATGGGTTCACGATAGAAGAAAAATAGCCCCCTTACTGCATTTTCTTTTTCGAGAGCACGAAGTCGTGATGGAACGTCTGTTCGCCCCGGCGATATGCCAGGCGGAGCCGCACGTTTCCCTCGCCTCTCCATTCCCAGTATCCCGCCGCAGCGCCGTCGTACGGCGCGGAGCGCGGCGGATATGCCCAGGCGGGGCCGTCAAAGGCGTCGTATGGGTCGCTGCCCACACCCACACCGAGCCAAGGCGCGGCCCGGTAAACCGGCCGCAGCGGCGGAAGGATCATCTTCATGTAGCTGTGCGACGCGATTGTCCGGCCCTGAAGCGGCCGGCTCTCCCTGGCCGGGTCCACAAGGTAGCTCCGTTCGCCCAGGAGTTCCAGCGGCTGGTCTGATGCATTGACCGCCAGCAGGACCAGGCGGTCCTCGACGGCGCGAAAGCGGTACTGCACCGAGTCGAGAGCGATTTTCACCTCGCCCGGCTCCTTATGCCCGATGCGGGCGGCCAGGTCGGCTGGCTCCACAATGCCATACTCGTAGCGGGCACATCCCGTGGCAAGGACCGCCAGCAGCCAGACCAGACGCATGAGGCACCTCCGCAAGGGATGGTAAGACGTTTCCCTTGCCCGGTAAACGCGCGGCCGCGTTAAAGACGTGACCCCGAGCGTGGAAGGGCGGCGGTCCGTGCGTCCGTGCGAGCCGAAAGTTTTCCGCTCTTGCCTTCCTCGCGGCGACCACGCACAATCGGCTCATGCCTCGACTGGGCGATTTTACCAAGGCCGTGCGGCGCGTCGGACTCTGGCGCTTCGCCAATCGAGTCTGGGATGAGGTCAGCGATGACAATCTCTTCGCCTGGGCCGCCGCCATCGCCTACGCGTGGCTGTTCGCCATCTTTCCCTTTCTTGTGTTCACGGTGGCGCTGCTGCCGCATCTTCCGCAGCATGTGAAGGACGGTGTCGAATCGCAGCTTCCTCAGATCGTCGAGGAGTACGTTCCCGCCCAGTATCGCCAGTCCACGATTTCCACGATCAACGATCTGCTTCGCCGGCCACGGGCGGCCTTGCTCAGCATCGGCCTGATCATCACGCTGTGGGGCGCATCTGGGGGCATGAATGTGACCATCACCGCCCTTGAAAGATGTTACGAGATTGATCGCGGCCGGCCGTTTTACAAGAAGCGGCCCATTGCCATCGCGCTCACGGCCGTGGTGGCCATACTGATCCTGACCCTCGTGGTACTGCTGCCGGTCGGGACGCTTGTCATCAAATGGATTCAGGCCAACGGCATCACCTACATCACCACCCCGGTCCTGTGGACCTGGCGCATCATCCGCTATCCCATATCGGTGCTGCTGATGTTCCTGACGGTCAACGTGCTGTACTACTACGGTCCTGCCATTCGCCAGCGATTTCGCTTTTTCACGCCGGGCAGCGTCTTCGTTGTGGGGGTCTGGCTGATCTTCGCTTTCCTGTTCCGGCTCTATGTGGAGAAATTCGCGAGCAACAATGAAACCTTCCGCGCCCTTGGCGGCGTGGCCATCCTGCTGCTTTTCTTTTACCTGGACGCGCTGGTTCTACTGATCGGCGCGGAGATCAACAGCGAGATTGACTACGAGGTGTTGGGCGTGCAGCGGGGGTCCAGGGACTTTCGGTCGCCTGCAAACGCGCCGCCCGTCGGCGAGAAGCCGCTCGACTCATGACCGATCCTGTCCGCCGCTTGCAGGAGTGCAACCCGCCGCGCGCGTCCCGCGCGGCGTGCTACCTCTCCCGTTCCACCAGCCTGATGTTCAGACTCTTTTCCGTGATGCGGTTGGATTGCTGGTCGGCGATGCTGACCGTGAGCGTGTAGTGCCCGGCCGGCAGCACCGGCAGTTTCACCCTGCGGGCGACGAAGAAATCGTGCCGCCGGTTGCGTGACAGGTCGCGGATCGGCTGCCTGGCTTCATGCCAAACGCGCTGGCCCCGCTCGTTGTAGAGAACCGCCTCCTCCGTCAGCTCCGTTACCCATCCCTGGGCGTCACGCCGCGAGGAGAAGTTCTCCACCTCGCAGTACATGACCAGGGCCGTTTCCTGTCCGGCGGGCAGCCTGTCGGTGTCTACCGGGTCGTAGACGCCAAAGCCGTCCACTTTGCGGCACAGGACCAGCGTGGGAACAGAGAGCACCGCCGCCGCCCTGAGGCGCTGCGACATTTCCAGAAGCGGCTGAACCCTCCTGGAGAGCATCACGCTCCGGTCCGACCCGGCATTTGCCCGGAAGTTGCTCAGGCCGTCCAGCAGCGCGGCCAGGATATCCCGGTCCTCGATCGACAATGACGAGATGCTCTGCATTTGCGGCACCTGCCTGCCGCGCAGCAGCTGGATCAGTTGATAGTCAAGGTGAGCGGCCAGATCGCGCGAGTCGGTCCTGATGCGTTCGCTCAGTCGGCGCTCCAGTTCGTCGGTGGTGGGGGGCTGTTCCTGCGAGAGGGTCAGCGGCTTGGCGCCGTTGTCGGCGATGGTGATTTGCGCCGCCGGCTCCGGCAGCGGCGCCGGAGCGGGGCGAGAATCCGCCTGCGGCTCGGTCAGCTCAAACCGGTAATCATTCTGCAGCCACTTGATCACGCCGGGGTCGATCGTTACCTCGACGGGCCTGGTCTCCGGCAGGGCGGCCCGACGGTTGATCTGCGGCGACAGCGCCTGTGCGTGCGCGCTGACCGTGTGTGTCAGCGCGGCCGCGCGCGCGGCGTTGGAATCCTCGGTGTCCGCTGCCTGGTCCTGGGATTCCGGCGCGGCCGCAACTGGCTCATCTCCGGGGTGGGCGGTCTGCGTCACGGGAGCCATACGCGGATGAGAACTGCAAGCGACAAGAACCAGGAATGCAACGGTCGAAATGATCACGCGGCGAATCATTGCTCACTCCATCCATGGAGACGACCGCAGCCTCGACCTCCGGTCGGGGCGAATCAGTGGAACATAGCATACGTTCCCGACTGCCGGCTGCAAGCAGAAAGTCACTGATCCTGCGGCCTTGGGCCCTGGGGGCCGTGACAGTCTTGGCGCCGGGCAGAGGGCTATACGGCGGTCTTGAGGATCTTCTCTGCATCGGTGCCCTGCGGGAGTTGTGGGCATGGGAGGGGACGCCCGTGCTGCGGGGTCCGTTCCCGCCACTCAGGACCGCCGGCTGCAAGAAGTGTCCCACGCCCACTTGCCCACTTGCCACTGGTTGGCTGTCGTCTGGCATCCACCCGCGCATTGCTGTATCTTCAATCGCCACTGCCCCCTGACGGGCGAACCTATGTCCGCCATCAGAAAGAACATTGCCGTCGGACTGACTGCCCTCCTGGCCATGGTGCTCCTGGGCTGGATGATCCTCCGTTTCAGCGATGCCCCCTTCCGCCTGTTCTCCAAGCCCGAGATCAGAATTCGCTTTCGTGCCACCAGCGCAGAAGGGCTGGGCGAAGGCTCTCCCATTTATTACCTGGGTGTCAACGTCGGTCGTGTCGTACGCGCCTCCCACAGCGAAGACCAGCTCAACGTCCTGATCGACGCCATCGTGGAGAACGATCCGCCGCTCCCGGCCAACATTGAAGGCCGCATCCGCACACAACTGATCGGCGGCGGTTCCTCCATCAGCCTTGTTCTGGTCCCACCTGCCGGGATTGGCGCGACCCAGCCCAGTACCCGGGCCGAAACTCGTCCCGTTGCCATCGTTCCCGTTGGCAGGCTCGAGGCAGGCCAGATCGTCAAGGCCGACTTCCTCGGCTTCGACCTGATGCCGCGCGAGTTTACCGACCTGGCCCGCGACCTGACCGAGACTTCGGCCGAGGTCCGCGAATTCAGCCGCTCTTTCCGGAGCGCCGAGCTGATTCCCAAGCTTTCGGCCACCATAGACAGCCTCAAGGCCAACATCGACAAGGCCGGCAGGACCATCGACTCGTTCAACGAGTTGATCGAAGACGACAAGATTCGCCAGAACATCAAGGAGACGTTTGCGAATCTCAACGAGGCGTCGGCAACCGCCCGGCGCGTCGCCGCCAATCTTGAAACGCTCAGCAAGAATGCCAACACGCGCCTTGACCAGCTTGCGGATCAGGGCAGCGGCATTCTGACCAACGCCAACAGGCGTCTGGACCAGATTGCCGAGCAGATCGCCAAGAGCGCCACCAACGTCGAGTCGGTCACCCGCAAGCTCGACGAAGGCAAGGGGACCGGCGGCAAGCTGGTGAACGACCCCGCCCTTTACGATTCCATGCTTGATGCATCCAAGGAGCTTCGCCAGGCCCTGCTGGACCTGCGCCGCCTGCTGGACCAGTGGGAGCAGGAGGGCATGCCCGTGAGGCTCGGGAAGTAGGGCTGCTCCGTCCGCCGTTCTTTGGCGCTCCCGGAGCTTTCCTCTTCACCATCTTCCCATAACTCTAAAGATTCCAAGCCTATCTCGCCGATCAGAATCAATGCATCGGGGTTCTAGGGCCTGCTGCCCATGGATTGGGCACATCGACCACGGAAGGTGTAGCAATGCGGACCATCGCAATCATCAATCAGAAAGGCGGCTGCGGCAAGACCACCACCAGTATCAATCTGGCTGCATGTCTGGCTCGCCTCGGCCACAAGACCCTCCTTGTGGACATGGACCCGCAGGGTCACTGTGGCGTCGGCCTGGCTGTTCCGGAAGACCAGATCGAACGCACCATCTATGACACGCTCATCGAGCCCTGCGATGGCAAGGTTGCCAGCCTTCCCGACGTCGTCTGGCAAATCGCCACCGACTTTGACCTGGCTCCATCGAATATCCAGTTGGCCGCCTTTGAGCAGGTCTTCGCCGGCCGGCCCGGTCGCGAGGACCGCCTGCTCAAGGCCCTGGATCCCGCGCACAACATCTACAGCTGGTGCATTATCGACTGCCCGCCCTCCGTGGGCTTGATCACCTTCAACGCGCTGAGGGCCTGTGACGAGGTGATCGTCCCCGTCGAGACGGGCTTTTTCAGCCTCCACGGGCTGACCAAGATGCTCGAAACCCTTGAAGTCCTCCGCGACAAGTGCGGCAAGGACATCCAGGTCCGAATCCTCCCCACCCAGTACGACACCCGCACCAAGCTGGCTCGCGAAGTCCTCGCCGAACTCCGCGCCAAGTTCCGCGACTACCTGATGCAGTCCACCATCAACTTCAACACCAAGCTCAAGGAGGCCGCCAGCTTCGGCCAGCCGATCACCGAATACGATCCCGGTTCACGCGGCTACAAGGATTTCGTTAACCTCGCCCGCGAGCTGATGGGTCATCGCCCGGTCGAGATGGAACTTCAGCCCGACCGCCTTTCGCGACCGGCCGAGCTCGTCCAGCGGGCCAAGCAACTTGCGCAGCTCACCAACGTTCAGTTCGGCCGCGTGGGCGCACCGGTTGCCTTGGCCGAGCCTTCGCTGGAAACACAGTCCTTCGCCGAACGCCCGGACGGGATGGTTGTTCAGCAGGAACAGCCCGCGGTGCCGCAGAAGACCACCGAGCAGAAGATCGAGGAGTTTTACGGCGTCAAGCAGGTCGGTGGAGAGGTTCTCTTCCGTGCCCACTTCGACGAGGCGCAGCAGGTCGCCGTCGCCGGCGATTTCAACAACTGGTCGCCCACCGCCACTCCCATGGACAGCTCCGATCGCGGCAACTGGCGCATGAAACTCTCGCTCAAGCCCGGCCGCTATCGCTATCGGCTGGTGGTGGACGGCAAGTGGGTGACCGATCCCAACAACAACTATGTCGAGGTCAACCAGTTCGGCGAGTTGAACAACGTCGTCGAGGTCGAATAGGGGCCCGGCGTGTGCGATCATGGCCGACCAACCCAGACAATCCCGAAGCCTGGCCGAGATCAGCCACCTGTTTCTCAGCAGCATCCGCGAGCAGCAGAAGGGCAGCGCTTCGCGCCCCCAGCGCAAGCCGCCGGCGCCGCGGCGACCCAGTGTCGATCTGACTCCCGAGGAGTTCAACCAGGTCAGCCGGGTGGGCGAGGCTTCCGCGGAGCCGTCCGTGGCGGCGCCGGCAGCCACGGCCCCTGCCGAAGAGGCTTGCGGCACTCCCCCGGTGCGAGCCATCATCGCGTCCCACTTTGGATCCACCCAGCTCGACCAGGCCAAGCGTTACGCTCGCAGCGTCGCTGCCGGCGGAACGCGCGTCGGCCTGATTGCCATTGACACCTGCGAGTTCACGCTTTTTACCTTCGATCCACATCCCGGCGAGGAGCAGGTCGAAGTGCAGCCCACCGAGTGCTTTGACGGCCGCGCCATGACCGATGCGCTCAATGAGCTGGGCTGCGACCTGGACTGCTGGCTGCTGGTTGTACTGAACCCAAAACTGAGCGAAGGCCGCAGCCTGCTGCGCTCGGTGGCCGCCTGGACGCTGCTCTGCGGCGCCGAGGGGGATGATATCGTCAACGCCTACCGCGCCATCAAGGGCTTGGCCGACGGGCAGCGCCCAAGCCTCTCGCTGGCTATCCTGGACGCCCGTGACGCGGCGCACGCCGAGCAACTCGGACGGAAACTGGCCGGCGTCTGTTCACAGTTCCTCCAGTGGCCCGCGCAGATCGAGCCGCCGGTCCTCGGCATGACTCACGTGGCCGAGGTTCCGGTCATGTGCTGCCGGCCGACGCATGACAAGGCCCAGGTGGCCAACAGCGTTCACTGGCGGGTCGTCGGGGACCTGCTGGCCAAGGCGGGTCCGGCCATCCCGCCACAACTTGAGCCCGCGTCGTCATCGCCTGTCGAACCGCAACTTCAGCCCACGCCGGCCAGCGCCATCCCCGCGCCCAGGCCGGCGGAGGAACCTGTCATGAACCCGACTCAGCCGCAGCCCGCCCGGCCCGTCATGACCCTCAACACGTCTCCGGCGTCCGCCTTGCCGGAAGTCATCGATCTGCCCGCCGATGGTTCTGACGGCAACATCCTCTCGGCCATCATGGGTCATCTGGCCGGTCAGGTTATCGAGGCGCCGCTTCGCCCGCCGATGTGCCCGGGGGCGCGCATCGCGATCGACCGCGAGCGTCGCCTGACTCTCATCGCCACCGCCAGCCATGGCCTGGGCGAACTGCGGAGCATCGGCCTGGCCTGGCGCTGGCTGCTGGAGAATCGCCCGCTGCTCTCGGTGGCGCTGCCCCAGTTCGCGCTGGACCCCCACCAGCTCCCGCACCTGCGCCTGATCGTTGATCACGCCGATCTGGATGCCGAAGTGCTGGCGCCCATCTTCCAGGTGAACACGGTGAGCATCCACAGCTACCGCCGGGTCAAGTGGGGCCAGCGGACCGGCCTTCTCCTCGACGCCGCTTGATGCGGCAGCTCGCAACGGACTCCATCACGGCCATGTTGTTCCGGCATTTCTGGTCGCGCTCTGTGGCAGTCCCGGGTCACCCGCGAGATGGTCTGCTCATGGCCAAAGGCGGAGCATGACAGTTCCGTGGCGGGGGATCTCAAATACAAGTCTGTTGGTATCAATATCCCGTTGTCGCCAGACATCGCGGGCGCGCGAAATAGCAGGCAGGCCGGCCAGCTTCGCATCCGCGGCAAGGGTCGTGGGCCTGGTTCCGAGGTTGAACAGGCCCACGGCCTTGGAGCCATCCTCCAAGTCCTTGACCAGGATCAACTCGTTGCCGGTCTGGTGCGCGATGCGGGCCTGCCTGCCGAGCGGATCCTGGTCGATCTCGATAACCTCGGCATTGCAGAGGATGCCGAGGGTGAAAGCATCCAGCTTGGTCATGTCGCCGCTGAAGACCAGCGGGGCGGCCATGAGCGACCACATGGTCATGTGGGTGTACTGCTCGTTGGGAGTCAGGCTTGTGGGCTTGCCTTCTCCACCCGTGTGGGCATCGCCCACCCAGCCGATCAGCAGGTAATCCGGGTCGTTCCATTTCCCGGGGCCGGCATATTGGGAGAGGGTCGCATTGAAAAGGCCGACCTTATAGATTCCCTTGGAAAGCTGGCCGCCCTCCAGGCCCAGGTCGCCGGTGGTTCGCCAGCAGTGGCCGACCTCACCGCCCCATTTCCAGACTTCACCCATGCCGTACTGGCACAGGTTGACGACAATATCGCGTGGCTGCTTCCTGATTTCGGCCCAGAGGACCTCGTAGGGCTTTTTCATGCTGGCCAGGTCCTTGCCGCCGGCAACCTGGCCGTAGGAGCACCAGTCGTACTTGAGGAAGTCGAAACCCCAGTCGGCGAAGGTGGCCGCGTCGATGGCCTCATGCTGCCAGGCGCCTTCGTAGCCGGCGCAGGTCTTTGGACCGGGGGAAGTGTAGATGCCGGCTTTGAGCCCCTTGGAGTGAATGTAATCGGTGAGGGCCTTCATGTCGGGGAAGCGGTCGTTGGGGCGGATGCGGCCATTGGTGTCGCGGGTGGGCTCGGCCTCGTCGCCGTCCTTCTTTCCCGGGCGGCGGGCCCAGCAGTCGTCGATATTGACGTAGGTGTAGCCGAAGTCGGCCATGCCGGAGGCGATCATGGCGTCGGCCGCGGCCCGCATATCATTGTCAGAAATACGATGGTAATGAATATACCAGCTGTTCCAGCCCATGGGGGGCGTGAGGGCGAGCTGGTCGCCGGCGATGATCCTGAAGGGGCGCCTGGATTCGCCCTGGGCGTTGCGGGCGATGAGGGTGACGTTGGATTCGCCGATGGCGGCGAGCTTGCCGGTGATGATGCCGGTGGAAGCATCGAGAGTGAGACCTTGGGGCAGGCCCTCGGCGGCAAAGGTCATGGGTCGCTGGCCGGTGGCGGGGATGCGATAGAGGAAAGGCGATCCGGGGCGTGCGCCGTAGACCCTGGGGTTGTTGAGGCGCGGCTCGGCCGGCGGGGGCGGGGTGAGGATGATCTTCTCCTCGGGAGGGATGGGCGGCGCGGGAATGGCCTTGGGTGCCGCGCCGCTGAAGGTGATCTGTGCATTGGCCCAGTTGGCGTGGTCGGAATCGGCACCGTTGCCGCCGTCGGTCACGGTGAGGTTGAGGATCTTGACGCCTTTGAGGGAGACATCAACCGGCTTGGGGGCGTCGCTGGGGCGACAGGGGCCGGAGCGCCAGAGTTCCTTCTCATCGCCGTAGATGATGAACTCGACGAGGGCGAGGTTCTTGTTGGTGGCGGCAGCATCGACACCGACGACGGCGGTGAATCGCTCGCCGCGCCCGCCCAGGTCGATGAGGAATTCGCTGTCGGCGTGCGTTCCAACCCCATCGGTGTAAGTCTGGTCGCCAATTCGCATGGGGCGGTTGGTGACGGCCTTACCGGCCAGGGGTTTTCCCCAGCCGGAGGACATGAGGGACAGGTCCAGGGACGAAAGGGGGATTGTCTCGGCACGGGCAAGCAACGGCACGGCGAGCGTGACCAGCGACAGCAGCAGCAAGCGTTTCATGCGTCCTCCCGAAATGGTTGACCAATGGAGAGTACAGGTTAGCCGATGATCGCATGGAAGGCGAGATGTGGGACAATTGCGGGTATGATGCGATCGGCGCCATGGCGGCCCGGGAGAGCAGGCAGGAATGATCGATTCGCATTGTCATCTGACATATGAGCAGTTGTCGTCGCAGCTTGAGGCGGTATTGCACAGGGCGGCCGGGGCGGGCGTGGCGGAAATGATCACGATCGGCACGTCCATGCCGGACTGTGCGAAGGCGGTGGAACTGTGCCGGGCGCATTCGCAGGTGCGATGCTCGCTGGGAATTCACCCGCATCACGCGCAGCAGGCGACGGAGGATGATCTGGCAGCGCTGGAGGAGCTGCAGCGGAACCCCGAGGTGGTGGCGCTGGGGGAAATGGGGCTGGATTATCACTATGACTTCTCGCCGCGCAGCAGGCAGGCCGATGTATTTGTGCGGCAGTTGGAGCTGGCGTACAAATATCGGCGGGCCATTGTGATCCACTGCCGCGAGGCGTTTGACGACTGCCTGGCGATCCTCGAGGGGTTTCGCGAGATCCCGGCCGTCTTTCACTGCTTTACCGGGAGTGTGGTCGAGGCGCAGCGCGTGCTGGACCGGGGGTACCTGCTGGGATTCACCGGGGTAGTGACGTTCAAGCGGTCGGATGAACTGCGGCAGGTGGTGCGCGATATGCCGGAGGATCGGATTCTGCTGGAGACCGATGCGCCGTACCTGGCGCCCGAACCGTTCCGCAAGCAGAGGGTGAACGAGCCGAGCCTGCTGGTTCACACCGCCGATGCGATCGCGGCCGAGCGGAAAACGACGCGGCAGGAGATCGACCGGATCACGACGGAGAATACGCGGCGCTTCTTCGGGTATGCGTGAGGAATCTCAGGTCACGATCACCCACCACTCGTCGTCGAGGGGGTTCTCGAAGCGCAGCATGGATTGGCCGTCGCCGCGGCGAAGCACCCAGGCCGATCGGAGTTCAATCACCTGCACGGCCCCCTCGGCCACGCGATCGACTCGCCCACGATCGCCGGGGATGGCGCCCTCGAACTCGAGGTAGACGCGGCGGTGGTCCTTGAGTCGCTTGACCTGCTCGTTCTCGATGACGGGCCAATGCGGGAGGCGAAAGGTGATCAGGGGCGAGCGATCGTCCTTCTCAAACAGAAAATCGTAGTGCTCGTCGCCGCCCCCGGTGTGGTGCAGGACGGCGAAACGCCGCGTGCCGTGATCAATGGATTCCTCGCTCATGCCAGAACGTTGGGAGGCGGAACGTAAGAACTGCGGACCGCGCCGCGCGGGTCCACGCTGCTCTTGAGATCGCACGGGTGCGCCTCGTCGCCCAGGTCCCAGTCCAAGGCGTATTCGCGGGCAATCTCGGCCAGCTCGTCCTGTGTCAGTCCCGGCTTGTTGACCGAATCAACCGCCTCGGCGATTTCCTCCTCGTTGAGAAGCGTGGCGGTGATGGTCGTCAGCGCCGGGTCGGCCAGCAGCCAGCGACAGGCAAGCTGGTGGAAGTTCATGCCGTGGGCGTCGGCGTACTTGCGGACCTTCTCCAGTTTCTTCAGGCCGTACACCTTCCATGACTGGTCGCGGAACTTGCGGTGATCATCCTTTCCGATGACGGTCTCCAGCGTCATCCGCCCCTTGAGAATGCCCGAGTTGTCATGCACGCGAGCCATCACGCCCGCGCCGTAGGCCTTGGCCAGGTCGCAGAACTCGCGGCCGGGATTCTGCTCGAACATGTTGTAGACGGTCTGGATCGCCTTGGCGTTCTTGTCCATGATCGCCGTGAAGCCTTCTTCGCGCCAGCCGATGGCCGGGCCAAGCGACACGCCCCAGACGCGAATCTTGCCTTCATCCTTCACTTTCTCAAGCTCGGCGAACAGATCATCGTTGAACTGCGGCAGCTTGATGTTGTGAGCCATGTAGAGGTCGATGTAGTCGGTGCCCAGCCGCTTGAGCGACTGCTCCAGCGCGAATCGCATGAACTTTGGCGAAAAGTCCTGGCGGCGCTCGCGATGGGAACCGGGCGTGCCGGGGTCGCTGTAGAAGTCGTAGCCGAACTTGGAACCGATCTCGACCTTGTTGCGCGGAATGCGGTGCTGCTTGAGAAACCTGGCGAAGACGGTCTCAGCCCGGCCATTGCCGTAGGCGTCGCCGTTGTCGAAGAAGCTCACCCCGCGGTCGTAGGCGCACTTGAACAGCCGGATGCCGTCATCGTCAGTGTAGTGGCCCCACCAGTCCACGCCGACGATCCAGCAGCCGATTGAAATGGCCGAGACTTCCAGGTTTGTATTGCCGAACTTGCGTCGTTCCATTGTGTGTTGAAAACAGTGGTATGGTCCGCTTCAGCGGACCCGTCCATTCGTTTGTCGCCGAACCTTTAACGATAGGCGCGCAGAACGCGACTTGTCCCGCGTCCCGGGCCCAATCGCAGGGCGGGCCAGGCTCTACTTGCGCAAACCGCGCAGGGGGTCGGGCTTCCCCGCCTGGGTAAAGGCGGCCTCGCGCGTCCGGCATCCTCGACAGGCCCAGCAGGGATCGGGAGTCTCCTCTAGACAGCTCCAGCCCTTTTCCAGCGGCGCATTGACCTGCACCCCCACATCCACAACCTGCCAAGGCTCCAACTCCAGCAGCGGGGCGATGATCTCCAGGTCAGGCTGTTCGCATGGGAGCTGAACCAGCTCGTTGAGGATCTGTACGAATTCCGTCGCCTGGGCCAGTTCGTCCGCGCCGGGACCCACGCGCAGTCCAAGGTAGACGGCCGACGCCTGGTAATGGCTGGCAAATCGCACGGCGGTTGTGACCAGCGGCAACAGGTCCAGAAGATGCGGAGCAAGCATGCCGGTTTGGCGCGGGTCGGCCGATTGTGCGGCCGCCGCGCTCTGCGCCGTCAGCGATGCGAGAAACGGCATCGCGGCGGTGTGCTCGCGGTACGGCTTGAAGACCGCCACCTGCTGCTCATACGCTGCCCGTCCGCGCAAGCCCGTCTGCGGTCCGGTTTCGACGTAGAGCATGATCGGGCGATACTTTTGGGCCGCCACGGCGGTCGCGACCGCGGAGTTCAGCGAGCCGTTGTTGAGAATGATCGCCAGGTCCTTCGCCATCGATTACTCCATGGTCAACAGCACCTTCAACACGCCCGGCCGGCCGGCCAGGGCCATCGCTTCGACTCCCTGTTCGATGCGCATGCGCCGGTGGATCAGCGACACCACGTCAATGCTCTTGTCGGCCAGGGCGCGGATCGCCTCGCGGAATGGCCCGCAGCGCGAGCCGATGACCGTGATTTCGTCAATCACCAGCGGCGCCAGGTTCAGCGCCTTGCCGGCGGCGACAGTGCTCTTGAGCACAAGCGTCCCGCGCGGGCGCAGCATCTGCATGGCCAGCTCGAATCCCGATGCGCTTCCCGTGCAATCAACCACGACATCCTGGTCGTGGCGCGGCACGATGTCCGCCAGCGGGCGCGAGCGGATGGACCACTTCTCACACAACGCCAGCTTCTCGGGGTGCCTGCCGATGACGCGCACGGGACAGCCCGCGCCCTGGAGCACCTGGGCCACGAGCAACCCGAGGCGGCCATCCCCAAGCACCGTCACCCAGCGCCGCCCGTCGAGCTTGATCTGTTTGAGCACCTGGAACGCCGCCGCCAGCGGTTCGATGAAGACCGCCTGATCGTTGTCAATCGTGTCGGGCAACGCGTGCAGGTTGACCGCCGGCTGGCGCACGTAATCCGCGAAGCACCCCTCATGTTTGACAATGCCCAGCACCGAGCGGGCGCGGCAGTGGGATGAGAGACCGGCCACGCACAAGTCGCAGCGGCCGCAGACGATGTTGATCTCGCCCACGACGCGCTTCTTGAGCAGATCTCTGTTTGGAGACTCGACCACGTCGCCAACGAACTCGTGGCCGAGGATGCCTCGATAACCCATGTAGCCCTTGACGATTTCCAGGTCGGTGGAGCAGATGCCGGCCTGCCTGACGCGGATCAACGTATCGCCGTCCGCGGGCACAGGATCGGGTCGCCGCGGGTCAAAAACGAGGCTGTTGTTGAAAACCAGGGCTCGCATGGCGTTCGGGGGCGATCATCCATCGGCGTGGCCTTGGAAGCAAGAGCATGGTGCTGAGGCGCGCGGGCCGGGGTACATGACACTTTCCGCGGTCGGGGCATGGAGTATTGGGGGTGGACCACGCGGCACGGCCGTCCCCGCCCGTGACCAAGCTCCGCGACGGTACCCGCGCGGAGATGACCTTTAATATGGCCCACTGGCGGTATTCGAATGCTGACCAATCGTGATCGAGTCGCCGCGAGCCTACTTTCCTTCGGCACGCATGAAGGGTCTCTGGTTGCTCAGAACCTGGCCCTGCGACTTGCCCGCAAGCTGCGCGGCCACGGATTCGATGCGTCGCGTGACAAGAGCCTTGAGCGCGCCGGGTTCCTCGGCGGAATTCTGACGGGCCATGGGCGGCTGGGGCGTCTGAATTCCGGCCTTTTTCTCCTCGTCAAGCACCGGCTTGATAACTGCACTCAGGGCGTCGATCTGTGCGTGCAGTTTCGGGGCGGTGAAGTGGGACGCGGCGATTTCCCTGGCCAGTGCCAGGTACTGCTGTTTGAAGCTGTCAACGGCGAGCATGCGCTCGATCAGGCGATTCTGGCCCATCCAGGGATGGGTCAGGCTCAATTCCATCTGCTGCATGGGCGGCCCCGCGCTGGGGAAGCCGCCGAAGGCGTGGTTCAGGTCCCAGGGAATCCAGTAGACCTTGTTGTCCTGGGCGTTGAGATACAGGTAGAAATTGTGGCCAACGCCCTGGAAACTGTCGAGATTGGCCAGCAGGGTGTTGACCGCCAGGAATCGCAGAAAACCGGGCACGTCCATGTACTGGGCGATCTCGCGGGTGAACGTGGCGTCATCAGCGTCGTTGACGAGCTTGGTGAAGGCGATGATGCGGGCCGCCTGACTGCTGGTAACCTGGTCCTTGGGATCATACTTCTTTTCATAGGCGGACCATTCAGCGCCAAGATAAGGAAGATCGCGGGCCTTTTCGGGCTTGAGCAGGGCGCCCTTGGCGGACTTGAAATGCTCCTTGAGGAAAGCCTTGTTGACCTCCTCGACGACCGTGTACAAGCCGAGCAACTGACGGTCATATCGGCCCGGGACGGTCAGCAGCACGCGGGCATAGGTTGTGCGCGGGGCATGCACGCCCGCGTCGCGGAAAAGGCCGTACGCGACTGTCTCACGCACCTGCGAGGCGTCCATGGCGTTGTTGTTGAGGTTGAGCTGAGTCATCCCCAGGAACTTCTGGTCGTCCAGATGACGGTTAAAGTCGATCTTGAACGGTCGCTTGGCCATCCCCCGGGAAGACTTGAACGAGGAGTTGCCCTTGTATCGCAGCCCCACGTCCTTGAACGTCTGGCCATTGAGTTCCACAACGGCTTTCACATACGGGTATTCCGTGTCCAGGGGCGGCAGGGGAGGTTTGGGACCGGCGCCGGGCTGGGCCGCTGCCGGCGGGGAAGCCGTCGGCGGCATCATGGCGTCAAAATCTCTTGGCTGAACGATCAGGTGGATTGCCCAGACCCGGGTTGGGTCAAAGAACGCCGCGGCCGAAGCCGCCTGGGCTTCGCCGGCCCTTGCCTGTCCAACCAGAGCCATCGTCAAGAACGCAACGGTCAGCATCCAACCCTTCATAAACACCTCGAAATGACCTTTTCCAGTCAAACGCACGGGCCGCCCGTTTATTGGTGGACGGCGTCCGGCGGGAGTTTAGTCGTCCCTGCCTGCAATCCTCTTACCATCGACTGGACAAGGTGTTTGAGCGGGCCAAGAATCGGGGGCTCGGATTCCATGACGTGAGTAAACGCTACCAATGATGCACTTGATCCTAGCTGCCGGGGGCCTGGAGACGGAAAAGCGGCTGCTGATCGTGCTCGTTCAGCTTGCCGTGATCATCGGGGCGGCCCGGTTGTTCGCCAATCTCTTTCGCAAACTGGGGCAACCTGCCGCGGTAGGGGAAATTGCCGCGGGGCTGATCCTGGGGCCCTCTGTGCTGGGCAAGTTGGAGAAAGCCGGATACCTGCCCCAGGTTTCCGGCCATATCTTCGACCCGTCGGTTGCGCCCGTCTTTGGGGTGATGAGCCAGATCGGTTTGATCTTCCTGCTGTTCCTGATCGGGCTGGAGTTCGACTTCGCCCACGTGAGATCCAAAGGCCGGGCTGCTCTGTCCATATCGATAGCGGGCATTGCCGTCCCGTTCGGGTCCGGCGCGCTGCTGGGCCATTTCATGCACCCGCACCTGGAAAAGCAGGTCGGCGAACTGGGATTCATCCTGTTCATGGGGACCGCCATGTCGATCACGGCGCTGCCGATCCTGGGACGGATGATGATGGAACTGAACATCCAGCGATCCCGGATTGGCGCGATTACGATCACGTCGGCGGCCGTTGACGATGCGACCGGCTGGATCCTCCTGGCGGCGGTCAGTGCCCTGGTGACGGCGCATTTCCAGATTCTCGACAGCGTGCGGATGATCGCGCTGACGGTGGGTTTTGCGGCGGCGATGATCTGGCTGGTGCGGCCGCTCATGCGGCGGTGGCTGGACTACGCCATGCGGTCAAGCGACGAGTTGTCGCCCAACGTGATGACGGTTGTGTTTATCGTGCTGTTCCTCTGCTCCATCGCGACGAACCTGATCGGCATCTTCGCGATCTTCGGCGCGTTTCTGCTGGGCGCGATCCTGTCGGATCATCATCGTTTCCGCGAGGCGGCGGGCCGGTCGCTGCACGGCTTCATCACGGTCTTCTTCCTGCCGATCTTCTTCACCTACACCGGGCTGCGCACCGACATCGGCACGCTGACCTCCACCCAGATGTGGCTGTTCGCGGGGGCGGTGTCGGCGGTGGCGATCCTGGGCAAGTTCGGCGGGTGTACGCTGGCGGCCTGGCTGTCGGGGTTCCCGTCGCGCGAGGCGGCCTGCATCGGGCTGATGATGAACACGCGGGCGCTGATGGAACTGGTGGTGATCAACGTGGGCGCGGACCTGGGCGTGATTACGCCCAGCGTCTTCTGCATGCTGGTGATGATGGCGTTGCTGACGACGGTGATGACCACGCCGCTGCTGATCCTGTCGATGCGCGGCACCGAACTGGAGCCGCTGATCAACACCTCCGGCTTCCGCGCCCCGTTTGTCTCGTTTCCCAGGCCCGGCGGATTTCCGCCCGCCGAGGTGGAATCATCACAGCGAGCGTGAATACGATGAGCCAATCATGTTGACACAAGAGCCCGTTCCCGGCGACCGAGAGTCGCCATCAGAGTACAAACCGCCATCGGCGCTGGTCACCGCGGCCTTGACGCTGCTGGTGCTGGCGGTGCTGGTGTTGCGCCATGACTACTGGTGGTGGAACGACGTTCGGCCGCTGCTCTTCGGCTTCCTGCCGGTGGGGCTCTGGTGGCAGGCTCTGGTGTCGATCCTGGCTTGCATCATGATGGCGCTGATGGTGCGGTACGCCTGGCCGGGGTGGCTGGAGCACGAGGCGACGGAAGGGGAGCGACGTCGCCTGGAACAACGCAAATAGTCAGCGATCAAGCATCCGTTTTCACGCATCACGACTAGCGAGAGACCATGTACGCTGCCGCCGCCGTCGTCTTCATCTATCTGGCTTTCGTGCTCTATGTGGGGATTTTCGCCTTCCGCAGGGGCACCTCGAAGGCGGAGGACTTCTTCGTCGCCAACCGCTCGCTGGGGACGGTCGTCTTCCTGCTCAGCCTGTTCGGCTCGAACATGACCAGCTTTGCGATCCTGGGCTCGTCCGGACTGGCCTTTCGCATGGGCATCGGCGTGTACGGGCTGATGGCAAGCATCTCGGGAATCGTCATTCCGCTGTCGATTTTCATCATCGGGACGCGCATCTGGGCGCTGGGCAAGAAGTACGGCTTCATGACCCAGGTGCAGATCTTCCGCGACCGCTGGGAGATGGGGCACATCGGCACGGTGATCTTCGCGCTGCAGGCGATCATGCTGGTGCCCTACATCATCATCGGCGTGATGGGCGGCGGGGAAACCCTGGAGGGGGTCAGCAACGAACTGGTCCCCTACTGGCTGGGCGGGGCCGTCGTGGCCCTGGTGGTGATGGGCTACGTCTTCTTCGGAGGGATGCGCGGAACCGCCTGGGTCAACGCGATCCAGACCTCCATGTTCCTCGTCTTCGGAACGATCACGTTCTTCGTGATCGCGCGGGGAATGGGCGGATTCGGCAAGACCGTCGAATCGATGGAGAAAACCCTGGCGGCGACGCCCGTGGCCGCCGTCCAGCCGGCGACAGTCGGTTCCCAGGCCCAGCCGCCCGCGCCCCGGCCCGATGGTGAGTTGCTCACCCGTGCCCGCATCCCCAAGGGCTACTGGTTCTCCTACATGTTCATCCCGCTGTCGTCGATCATGTTCCCGCACATCGCCATCTTCTGCCTGACCGCCAGGCGCATGGCCAGTTTCCGAAAGACGGTGATCTTCTACCCCCTGTGCATCATGGCGATCTGGTTGCCGGCCGTCTTCCTGGGCGTGATGGCGTCAAGCCGCTTTGACATCATCAGCGACACCGCGGCCAAGAGCGAGGAGATTCGCCAGTGGGTCCGGCATCGCGGGGGGGCCGGGGACGACGGCAAGCCGACCGCGCCGCGGTTGCGCGACCTGCTGATCCAGAACGCGGTCAAGGATGATCGAATTCATGAACTTCTGGGTGCGATATCCGCCGGCACGATCAGTGTCGATGAGGTGGGCAACCGGCTCAACGAGATTCAGGCGAAGGTTCCGGCCATTCGCGGCGAACTTCGGCGGCTGGCAGGCACCAACTCGGACGGCATCATGCTTGCGCTGCTGACCCATTTTTCGCCGGCCATCCTCGCGGGCATCCTGGGCGCGGCAATCATGGCGTGCGTGATGGCCTCGGACAGCCAGATCCTGGCGCTGTCCACCATGTGGGCCGAGGATATCTATGCCTACTACGGCGGGACCAGCGAGGTCAAGCAGGTCTGGTCGGCGCGGGTATTCGTGGTGGTGTTGACGATCGCGGCGTACATCATCGCCATCTCGGTGCATCAGTTTGCCAATATCTTTGAACTGGCGATTCAATACGCCTTCAGCGGCTACGCCAGCATGATGCCGATCATGCTCGCCTGCCTGTTCTGGAGGCGGTCAACCAAGTGGGGCGCGCTGGCGTCAACCCTCTGGGTGGCTGGGTGCCTGCTGCTCAACTTCTACCTGCAGTACCGATACAGCCTGCCCCCGTATGCGCCTGCTGTGCCGACGGCCCCACCCGTGGTTCTCTGGTCGATTGGCGACACCCCGATCCTCCTCCGCGAATACAACCGGATCAGTTTCACGGAGTATCGTTTCCTGCTGGTGCTGCCGATGTTCATCGGGAGCTGCCTGGCGATGGTGATCGGCTCCCTGCTGACCAGCCCGCCGTCGAACCAGACGATCGAACGCTATTTCCCGCGACGCCGGGCGGCGATCAGTGGCACGCTCGCTCCCGCCGCGTAGAATCGGGCGGAACGTATGAAGCAATTGTCGATCGCCATTCTCGGCGCAGGGGCGGCCGGCATGTACTGCGGCAGCTGCCTGCGCGACAACACCCTTGCCAGGGCGTTGATCCGCGCGGGACATAAGGCTGTCCTCGTGCCGCTTTACACCCCCATCCGCACTGACGAGCAGAACGCGGCCATCGGCAAGGTCTTCTACGGCGGGGTCAATTCCTGGCTCCAGTATGCGATGCCCCTTTTCCGTCACACGCCGCGCTTCCTGGACTGGCTGTTCGATCGTCCATGGCTGCTGAAACTCGCCGGAACCTATGGCGCGCAGACGCCGCCGGCGAAGCTCGGCCCGTTTGTCCTGAGCATTCTTGAAGGCGAGCACGGCCCGCAGCTCAAGGAACTGAATCGTCTGGTGAGGTTCCTCCGCGACCAAATCGCTCCGCAGATCGTGACGCTGCCAAACCTGATGTTTATGGGAGTGGCCCGGGCGCTGCGGGATGAACTGGGATGCAGGGTCATCTGTGAACTCACCGGCGAGGACATCTTCCTGGACGCGATGGCCGAGCCGTATCGCACCCGCGCCAGGGACGCGATTCGGGCCAGGGTCGATGGCGTGGCCGGTTTCGTGGCCACCAGCGGCTATTACGCGGGGCGCATGGCCGACTACCTGGAAGTGCCGGCGGATCGAATCGACGTGGTTTATCCGGGGATTTCAGCCGAGCACTGGCAGGGCGGCGGTGCATCGGGCAATGGCCGAGGCCCGACGGTCGGTTTTCTGGCACGCATTTGTCCGGAGAAGGGATTGCACCGCCTGATCGAGGCGATGGCAGCGCTGCGAAGACTGCCGGGAATGGGCAATGTCACGGTGAAGGCGGCCGGCTACCTGGGACCTGGACACCGCAACTACTACGAGCAGGTGCTCAGGCAGATCGCCGATGCAGGGCTGGCGACCGCGTTCACATACGCCGGGGAACTCGACTTTGCCGGGAAGCTCGCCTTCCTCGATTCGATCGACGTGTTCTGCGTGCCCACCGACTATGCCGAGGCCAAGGGGATTTACGTGCTGGAGGCCCTGGCGCGGGGCGTTCCGGCGGTGCAGCCGGCGCACGGGTCGTTTCCTGAACTGATTGAGAAAACCGGCGGCGGCCTATTGGTTCGGCCGGGAGATGCCCAGGCGATGGCGACGGCGATTGCCGAACTGCTCTCCGATCCGGCCAGGCGGATGGCGCTGGGCGCCGCCGGGAAACAGGCCGTGATCACCCACTTTACCGATGACGCCATGGCGCAGAGGATGTTGGGAGTGTTTGCCAGGGCCATGGCAGGCAAGGTCGGCTCCGCCGGCGCATCGCTGACGCCTCAACAACCGGTCCGCTGAGGCGGACCCCTCATGAGATGACCACAACCACCGCCAGATCGCTTCAACTGGATGGCGTTTACAAGGAGTATCCCACGCCCGCGGAACCGCTGACCGTGCTGCGCGGTGTGTCGCTGGCAATGACGGCGGGGCAGATGCTGGCCATTGTCGGCCCCAGCGGCTCGGGCAAAAGCACCCTGCTGAACATCGTGGGCACCCTTGATCGGCCCACGCGAGGGACGGTGAGAATCGACGGCAAAGACCCGTTTGCGCTGTCGCCGGCCGACCTGGCCGGCTTTCGCAGCCGGCACATCGGATTCGTTTTCCAGGAGCACCACCTCCTGCCGCAATGCACCGCCATCGAGAACGTGTTGATGGCCCGGCTGGCGATCGGCAAGGTGGGCCGCGACGATGTCGCTCATGCCGAGCGATTGCTTGATCGGGTGGGTCTGGGTCATCGCGCGACTCACCTTCCCGGAGAGTTGTCGGGCGGCGAGCGGCAGCGCGTGGCGATCGCGCGCGCGCTGCTGAACTCACCGGGGCTTCTGCTTTGCGACGAGCCAACGGGCAACCTGGATTCCAGAACATCTCGCACCATCGCCGAACTGCTGATCGAAGTGGCCAGGGAGCAGAACGCCCTGCTGATCGCCGTGACGCACAGCCAGATGCTGGCCGATCTGATCGGGCGGTCGATGCGAATGGAAGATGGCAGGTTGATCTGATGACCAAGCTCCGCTTTCTGCTTCGGAACCTCGTCTTCTTCCGCGCGGCCAACCTGGCTGTCATTGCGGGAATGGCTGTCGCCACGGCCGTGCTGACCGGGGCGCTGATGGTGGGCGACAGCGTGCGCGGAAGCTTGCGGCAGATGGTGCAGGATCGCCTGGGACCGATTGACTTCCTGGTCAGCTCGCAGCAGCTTTTTCCGGCGGAACTATCCGGGCGGCTGATGGAGGACCCGTCCCTGGCCGGTCATTTGAAACACGCGTGGCCGGCGATGCTGCTCAAGGGGGCGGCCAGCGCCGAGGGAAGCGGCGCGGGCACGGCCGGGGTGCAGATCGTGGCGGTAGGGGAGGGCAGCCCCTATTACGTCCCGGCGGGGCAATGTGTCATCAACGGGACACTGGCCGATGTGCTGGGCATATCGGAGCCGGGCGGATCGCTGCTGTTGTCATTGCCCGCGGCGGATCAGACGCCGAGGGATGCGATTCTGGCCCGACGAGGCCGCAACGAGGTGCTCACCGGGCTGCGCGTGAAGATCAGCCGCATTGAACGCGATCCCGGCGTGCTCTCGATGTTCAACCTCGCCGGCTCGCAGAGGCCAACGTTCAACGTATGGGTCAACCTGCGCGATGTGCAGCAGTCGATGGATCAGCCGGGCATGGCAAACCTGATCCTGCTGGCGGGTGCCGGCCGGATCAGCGATCCGCGGCCGGCGATGGCCGCACTGCAGGACGCCCTCAGGCTCAAGGCGAAGTTGGAGGACTTCGCCCTGCGCCTGGTTCGCAGCGTCGATGGCACGGAAGTCGCGCTGGTGTCACGGAGCACATACATCGTTCCGGCCGTCGATCGGGCGGCGCAGAGAATCGGCGTCCCGCAACGCAGGGTCCTTGTCTATCTGGCCAACCGGGTGGAAAAGGCCGGATCGCCGGCGACGGTCATGCATTACTCAATCGTCGCGGGAATAGATGATCTGGCCGGCCTGAAACTGGGCGATGACGAAATCGCCCTCAACCAGTGGGCGGCCGAGCAGCTCAAGGCAAGGGTGGGGGACACCATTCGATTGCGTTACTATCAACGTCAGTCCAACGGCGATCTTGCGGAGGTGGAGTGCCCGTTGGCCTTTCGCATCGCCCGAATCATCCCGATGGACGGACTGGGCGCGGACAAGACGCTCACGCCGGAATACAAGGGGTTCACCGATGCCGACTCTATCGCCGACTGGGAGCCGCCGGCCGGGGTGAAGATCGACAAACGCCTGGTTACGCGCGACGACGAGGACTACTGGGAAAAGCACAAGGCGGCCCCGAAATTCTTTGTCTCTCTGGCCACGGCCAGGAGACTCTGGGGCAACACCTGGGGCGATCTGACCAGCATTCGCGTCCCGGCGGATCAGGCAGTAACGTTCGCGGTGCAGCTCCTGAAGGAACTGGACCCGGCGGCGATGGGGCTGATCGCCCAGCCGATCAAGGCCAGGCAACTCGTCGCCGCCGCCGGTACGACCGATTTCGCGGGGCTTTTCGGCGGCTTCAGCTTCTTCCTGATCGTGGCCGCCGCCATGCTCGTGGCGATGCTTCTGCGGCTGTCCATCGAGCAGCGCGCCCGCCAGTTCGGATTGCTGGCAGCGCTGGGTTTCGCCCCAAAGACGCTTCAGCGGGTTGCACTGGGAGAGGGAATGCTGCTGGCGGTCATCGGCGGGGCCATCGGAGGCCTGGCGGCGGCCGCTTATACGGCGCTGATGATTCACGGCCTGCGCACCTGGTGGGTCGGCGCGATCGGGACCAGTTACCTCCAGTTGTTCATCGAGCCGGTCACGCTTGTCATCGGTCTTGTTGCCAGCCTGATCATCGCGAGCCTCGCCATCACCTTTGCCGTCTGGCGAGTGAGTCGAACCCATGCATCCACGCTGCTGGCCGGCGGATGGGGATACGCAGTCAAGCCGGCGGCGATCGCCCGGCCAATGCTCTACCTGGCGATCCTGGGCCTGTTGGCCGGGATAGCGTCTCTTTTGGCTGGCATCATCCGTCCACAACTGACGCAGGCCGCATTTGCCACGGGCGGATTCCTCCTTCTGGCGTCGACCCTGATTCTCGCCATCGTGCGCATGGGTGTCTTCAGCCGCAGGGTCTCAACGTCGATCGAGGCTCTGGGCATTCGCAACGCTTCGCGCCACCGCGCCCGCAGCGCACTGACCATCTCGCTGATCGCCTTCGCCAGCTTCATCCTCGTCACCGTCGCCTCGATGCGTCAGCCGCCGCCGGCCGACACGCACGATCGCAAGTCCGGCACGGGCGGCTTCCAACTGATTCTTCAGGCCGATGTGCCGCTGACCGGCGATCTGAACACACCCGCCGGGCGGGATTTGCTGGGGATTCGGGAAACCGAGTCCCCGCTGTGGCGGCGGGCCCGGTTCATTGGCATGCGCATGTGGGCCGGTCAGGATGCATCATGCCTGAACATCACCAGGCCGGACAGCCCGACGATCCTCGCCGTTCCGCGCGAAATGGTCGATCGCAATCCGTTTCGCGCGGCTGTCGAGAATCCGTGGAGCCTTCTGGACAGGCCCATGACCCGGTCCGATCAGATTCCCGTCATCGCCGATCATGAAACCGCCATGTGGATTCTCAAGCTCAATGTCGGCGACTCGATGACGATTGCCGACCAGCTTGGCCGAATGCGCAGTTTGACCCTCGTCGCCACGCTCAAGGGCAGCATCTTCCAGGGCGAGTTGTTGATGAGCGAGGCCAACTTCCTGCGACTGTTTCCCACGCAATCCGGATACGGTGTTGTCCTGGCCGAGGCGCCGGCCGAAGATGTGTCAGGGCTTCGGAAACTGCTGGCGACGGAACTGGCCGATTACTCGACAATCGTTGAATCCACCGCCGACCGCCTCGCTCGCTATCAGGAAGTTGCCAACACCTACCTGTCAACGTTCCAGACCCTGGGAGCCCTGGGCCTGATGCTCGGTACGATCGGCCTGGCGGTGGTATTGCTGCGCGGCCTTGTCGAGCAACGGCCCGAACTGGCCCTGCTGTCGGCCATCGGCTTCCGGCCGCTTGCGCGGCTTCGCCTTGTGCTGGCGGAGAACGCCTTTCTGCTGGTCCTGGGCCTGCTTGTCGGGACCTTTTGCGCCCTGGTGGGGGTGCTGCCTACAATTCTCTCGACCAGCCGGGTGGTCAACCTGTCCGAACTGGCTTTGACCCTAACCGCCGTGCTCGCGCTGGGTCTGTCTGTATTGACGGCGGCCGTCTGGATTGGCTCTCGGCGCATCGGCCCGGCCGATCTGCGGGCCGAATAAACGTGACTCGATCAAAGGCGTATTATCTGGCGTACCAAACCCATTCAGGATTGACGAGACGCATGACCATGATCAAGCCAACACTGCTCCTATCAGTTTTTTCTCTGACCCTGGGTTGCTCTCTTGCGCAAGCCGAGGACTGGCCCCGCTGGCGCGGGCCGCGGGGCGACGGCATTTCCATGGAGACCAACATCCAGGACAAGTGGCCGGCCGACGGTCCCAGGAAGCTGTGGTCGCACAAGGTCGGCATTGGCTTTGCCAGCCCGGTTGCCGTCGAGGGCAAGGTTTATCTATTCACCCTCGAAGGCAAATCCGAGCGCCTGACCTGCTACGATGCCCAGTCGGGAAATGTCATCTGGCAGCAGGAATACCAGGGTGGGTGGACCGCGGCCTCAAGCTTCCCCGGCACCCGAGCCACCCCGTGGATCGAGAATGGCCGGATCTACACCTATGGCGGCGCCAGCGACCTGGTCGCCCGCAATCTCGCCGACGGCAAGGAACTCTGGCGCACCAACATCTTCAAGGAAACCGGCGTGAGGGAGGCCCTGACGTGGGGCCAGGCATCCAGTCCCCTGATCGTTGGCGACCTGATCTATGTGCAGAACGGCAAGGGCGGTCCCGTGGCGGTTGCCGTCAACAAGAACGACGGCAAGATCGCCTGGAAGGCGCAGGCGGTCGGCTTGGGCGGCTACGCCCAGCCGGTGCTGATCGATGTCGAGGGCACCAGGCAACTCATCGTCTTCGGCGGCGAGATCGTCTATGCCCTGAACCCCCAGACCGGCGCGACGATCTGGCAGCAGCCCTGGGAAACCAAGTACGAGGTGAATGCCACCACGCCCGTCTATCGCGACGGCCACTTGCTGGTAACCAGCGGCTACGACAGCGGCTCGATGATGCTGAAGGTCGGCCCTGCCGGGGCGACGAAGCTTTGGGAACACCGTGGCTCGGCCGGCAACAAGCACGTCAAGAGCCGCTTCCAGGGCGTTATCCTCGAAGGCGACAACCTCTACGCCAACAGCGAGGGAACGCTGCGATGCATGAGCTGGCCGGATGGAAAGATCAAGTGGGAGAACCGTGCCGTGCGTCTGGGCGCCGGCGGTTCGATCGTCAAGGCCGGCGACAAGCTCATCGCGCTTGGCGAGCGCGGCACGCTCTACCTGTTCAAGGCCACCCCGGAAGGCTCGGAGAAGATCAGCGAGCTGGAGGTGGCCGAAGGCGACCGCAATTGGGCCACGCCGCTGATCTACAACGGCAAGTTGTATGTGAAGACGATCGACGAGTTCATTTGCTTTGACATCAAGGCCCAATAGTCGCTGTGCCAATGAACAACGGCAATGCCAGAATGACCCATGAAGTCCCGATTCCAAAGGTCCGATCATGCATGTGGGCATTGCTCAGTGGCCGGTCCTTCGGGCTTGGGAAACGGTCATTTGCGGCATTGGTTGGTCAGGCGGATTTGAGAATTGGCCGTGTCATCGTCGCGATTTGTCTGCTGGCAACCAGTGCTTCCGCACAGCCCTTCGGCTACCAGGGCACAGGCCCGCTGCTGGGCGTTGCTCCCGACATTGCTCCGCCTCCCTACGAGTTGAAGTGGACGTACAAGACCAACGAGGCCGAGCGGGCGGGCGTGGAATCGGCGCCGGTGATTGCCGGCGACACCGTCTTTGTGGCCGACTCGCGCGGCGTGCTGCATGCCATCGAACTGGCATCCGGCAAGGTGCGATGGAAGTATGATTCGGGCGACGCGTTCGCCACCACGCCCCTGGTCGCCGATGGCAAGGTCTTCCTGGGGGATCTGTCCGGTGTGTTTCACGCGGTTTCGGCCAAAGACGGCACGAAGCTCTGGACGGTGGACACCGAGTCCTCCATCCATGCCTCGGCCAACATCGCCGGCTCCCGTATCCTTTTCGCCAACGACGCATCCGACCTGATATGCGTCGAGGCCTCGGACGGCAAGATCGTCTGGAAGGGCAAGGGCGAGGACCGCATCAACGCCGCGCCGTCCATCGGCGGCGGCCTGGCTTATTTCTCCGGTTGCGATGCCCAGCTGCGCGCATTTGACATTCAGACCGGCCAGCAGAAGTTCGCCGTCGAAATCGGCGCCTTGGCGCCCGGATCTCCGGCGCTGCTGGCCGACCGCGTCATTATCGGCACCGACGGCGGCCGGGTGATCGCCCTTTCCCCGGATGGCAAGAAGACCCTCTGGACCTACGAGCAGGTGGACAGTCAGGGAATGGTCTACGCATCGCCCAGCGTGGCGGACGATATCGTGGTCGTCGGGGTGCGCGATCGCCAGGTCCACGCCATCGACGCCGCCACCGGCAAACGTCTCTGGGCCTTCAAGACGCGCGGCGACGTGGACGCCCCGGCGGTCATCAGCGCCGGGCGCGTCTATGTCGGGTCCAAGGACAGAAAGTTCTACGTCCTGAATCTGAAAACGGGGGCCTTGCTCTGGGAATTCAGCGCCGGCCGGGGGATCGAGGCCGGTGCGGCCATCGGCGGCGGCGTGATCGTGTTCGCCGATTCGGCCGGCAATGTCTTTTGTCTGGGCAAGTAATCACTACGCAATAGACTCGCCCGCAACTCCCATCGTGCGGGTATTCCGCCCCGCAGCCTCGTCGCACTGGCATCCCGACCGCGCAGCGTGAACAATTCGTAGCACGGGCATCTTGCCCGTGCAGTGTGCGCAAGTCGCAGCACGTGCATCTTGCCCGTGCAGCGTGCGCACGTCGTAGCACGGGCATCTTGCCCGTGCAGCGTGCGCACGTCGTAGCACGGGCATCTTGCCCGTGCCCATTATCCATCATTTTCACACACTATATTGCGACCCATTCTTCGTATTCGTGCACTCGACCTCCCGGCAAGCGTCCGTGCCATGCGATCCAGGTCCGGCGGGGCGGCTTGCGGACACGGAAAGGGGGAATTGGCAGATGGACAGGGCCAGACGCCTCGTTGTTCTACACATTTTTGGCGGTGCGAGGGAGGAACTGCCGATCCAAGTAGCTCATGGATGAGTCAGGAACAACAGGTGTCAAAGAAATGATCGCGTCCTGGGCCATTGAAGAG
>Ga0101944_10001868_pt1 | contig 38616 bp, 24 predicted proteins | sample DewCreD2012metaG_FD_75245 | JGI IMG/M metagenome (GOLD analysis project Ga0101944, IMG submission 75245) | Hot spring sediment bacterial and archeal communities from British Columbia, Canada, to study Microbial Dark Matter (Phase II) - Dewar... ... | reverse complement strand
TTAGTTAATTCTTCTGGTTTTACCCGCCCAGTATTTCTCGCGGATTTCTGCCTTCTTTATCTTTCCGGTGGCCGTTTTGGGAACAGAGTCGTAGAATTCTACGCTCTTTGGTTTCTTATAACTGGCCAGGCGCGCCTTGCAGAAATCGATAAGCTCCTGCTCCGTAGCCTTCATGCCTTCCTTGAGCACGACGATAGCCTTCACTGATTCACCCCATTTTTCATCCGGCACCCCGATAACGGCTGCATCTGCCACGGCGGGATGCTGGTAAAGGACGTCCTCAACCTCACGGGAGTAGATATTTTCTCCCCCGCTTATAATCATATCCTTCCGTCGGTCTATCAGGTAAACGTACCCATCTTCATCCATTATGCCCACGTCGCCGGTATAGAGCCAGCCGCCGCGCAGAATTTCGGCAGTTTCTTTTTCTTTGCGGTAATATCCCTTCATGATATTGGGACCGCGGGCAATAATTTCTCCAATACCTTCTCTATTGGCATCATTTAATTTTACTTCGACTCCGGGGACCGGGAGTCCCACGGAACCAGGCCGGTTTTGCCGCATGCTGTTGCAGGCAAGGATAGGGGAGGATTCGGTAAGGCCATAGCCCTGCACTATGGGAATGCCGATGCACATGAAGTCGTATATTATCCTGGGCGGCAGATAAGCTCCGCCGCTGGCAAAGAAGCGAATACTGCCGCCAAAGCGTTTGTGAATGAAAAAAAATAATTTCTTTTTTATAATACTTTTATTGCCTTGTTTATCTGGGTGTGGTGGTGTAAAATTTGATCCTTCTTTGCTTGTCGAACCACCGCCAATAGAAGATGCTATTGTAGATAAAGCAAGGGAATATTGCAATGCTCCTCACTATTATGTTTTGGGGGCAAAAAATCCTAATTGGTGTTTTTGGTGGCAGTCTTATCCATATGATTCTACAAATAGTTCATATATTGATTGTTCCACATGTATGCTAGGATATATATGTATCTATCATGCTTTTGATTGTTCGGGCTTAACTTCGTGGGTTTATAAAAATAATGCTAAAAAAAATATTGATATAGCTGAAAGTGCTGCCGCACAATACGATTGTAAAGATTCTAATGGCAAAGTATCATCAAAGTGTTCGCAATATTTAACATCAGAAAGAAAAAAAGGAGATTTAATATTTATGTATTATGGAGATTCAACTGTTTATTGTGATAGCTGCTTTCACGTTGGAATATATGTGGGGAAAGACCAGACAGTTTATTGGAAATATCCTGGGAATTATTTTGTTGAAAAAAATTTTCTTCTTATTCCTAATATTTATAATAAAATTAAGAAAATTTTAAAAGAATGGACTGAATGTACTTATGATTATGATGGAAATCTCATTGATTGCACCACACGATTTGTATCTGATTATGAATATGTTGGAGAAACAATAATAAATGCAGGAAAGAGTCTCGATAGATATAATACTTTAGAGGCCCCTTATCCCAATGGTTCAGTACAGGAAGTGCCGTATGATTATTTACTTGGTTCAAATACCAATCCTAAACAATGTACAGGAATTTTGTGTTTTGAATTAAGATATAATAATAAAGCAATTGCAAGACCTGGATTTTAAATAAAAGGAGGTTTTTGATGAAAAAACCAAAAGTATTAAAAACAATTTTTTGTATAATTGCATTTTTAACATTAACAAATAAAACGTTTTCTCAAATGGTAGAAAAAATTAATTATGAAATAATCAAAATTCCAAGGATGATACAAGGACAATTCCTTGGGCTAGAAGAAGATGGAACTGGATATAAGTGTAATTATAATGTTGACGTTTCAATAGAAGAAGATGGAACGGTACTTGTTATTGATTCGAAAAAAAAATGGATAGTAAAATATAATTTAAGAAATAATATATTAGAAAAAATAGCTGATTTAAATACAATTAATAATAAAAAAGTTTCAGATATATTTAGCGGAGAATCAATAATATTTCAGGATAAAATTTATATTGTTTCTAATAGTGGCTTAATAGAGTTTGACAAAAAAAATAACAAAGCAAATATTTTTGAGGAATATAGGCAGGTAATAGTAGATACCGGAGGCGGAAGAAAATTTTTTTATAAAGGTCGAAAGATAATAAAAGAATATCCTGAAAAAAGAAAAACTGATTTTATAGAAAAAGGTATAGATATAGTAAGTAATGGAACTAATATAAAAAACAAATTATCAAATAAAGAAATGTATAAGATAACTAAGAGAATAGGATTGGGCAATTCATTTTTCAAGAATTCATCTTTTAATAATGGTATTTTATATTATCTTCTTGTTAATGAAAAGAATGAAGCATGGCTAATAAAAGATGATATTAATAATGACGAAATTATTTTTAAAAAAAAGATTTTAACAAATACATTTTATGCAAATATTGTTGGCAGAAAAAATCATTATATTTATATTTATTTACTTGAAAAAGATGATGGGGAGTGTTATTTGTGTGAATTAGATATAAATACAATAATTATTAAAAGAAAAATTAAAATAGCTTGTTCATACATTTGGTATTGTGGTGAAACTACAACTATAATAGGTCCTTCATGGCAATCAAAATGTGGTATGGGAAAAGATGGAGCGTTTTATGTAAGTGGCCCTTTTGACAGCGATTATTTTATTTTATATAAATATAATTTATAATGGAAAAAAATTAAAATGAAAAAAATTACTAAAATTTTTTTAAAAATTATTTTTATATTTTTTTTTATTTGTATTTCATTAAAAGCAGGATTATATTATTATGATTATGGAGATAATCAAAGATTTATTGATTATACAGGGCAAAATATCCAAACGTTGTATTGTGGGGCTGATATTAGTGTTGTTAAAATGAGCAATGATACACAACCAATAACATCCATTCCAACTATATTAATTACAGATTCTGCTGTAAAAAGAATAGTTTGGAATTTTTATAAAAATAATAATTACAATATTGCAGGGTTTAAAGAAAATTATTTTGGGCCACTTGAAAATATATGTTCATATTCCGACGGAAGTATTTATATAATAGATAAAAATAGCAATAAGATTATAAAAATACGTTGGGAAAATGATAAGTTAACAGTTATTAAAAAAATTTCGGATTATATTAATGATAGTATTCTAATTAATGCACCGCAAGATATAGCAGTTGATGATTATGGAAATATTTATGTTGTTTCACAATATATAAATCCCGGAATTATAAAATTTAATTCAAATTTAGAATTTATATCATTTATAGGAAATAATTTTTTAAAAAGCCCAACAGCAATTGCAATTGATTCACAAGAAAATTTGTTTATTTGTGAATTTGGAGTAGTTATTCGAAAAGTAAGTTCTGCGGGGACAAATATTTTAATAAAAAAAATCTCTGATTTTGAATATTTGCCTTTAAATGCTAATTTTAAAACTATTGATGTAGATATATTTGATAATATTTATATTATAGATACATTGAATAATTGTGTTTATAAATTTAATAATAATTTGGAATATATTCAAACATATTATGGTTTCGGTGATAAAAAATTCAACGAGCTTAAATCCATAAGTATTGATAAATGGTATAATTATAAAAATATTGCTGGAAATACAGCTTCTTATGGTCGGGTTTATATTCTTGAGAAACAAAGAGTTCAAATATATGACATAGGAATGGATATAGTGCGGGTGAAACCGATAAAAGACACATTTTCAGCAGAAAACGGAGAAGAAGCAGAGATAGAATATGTCCTGACAGAGCCAGGTTACCAGACAGTAAGAGTAATGAATGAAGATGGAAGTTATATAAAAACTCTGATTAACAATGAATATATAGGAATGGCAGGAAAGAGAACAGTAAAGTGGGATGGGAAGGATGTAAATGGAAATATAGTTTTAGAAGGGGATTATATAATAGAAATAACAGCGCATGATTTGTATAATGGAGGAAAAGGAAATGTAACAAAGACACAATTATGCCCTGTAACAGTATATTCGCCCCCAAAGATATTGTCACTAATAGCCAATCCAAATATAATTACACCAGGAACACCAGGGCAAAATATAACAGTAACATATAAAGTAAATATAACAAGTTATCTATATGTGAATGTGACAGATAATTATGGAAATTTAATAAGAACACTGGCAAATGGAATTGAAGCTATAGGTGATATGGAGAATATATTGTTGTGGGATGGAAAAGATAGTAACAATATAGAAGTACCAGAAGGCGAATATATAATAAAAGTAAAAGCAAAGCAAGAGGGCTATGCGTTTGGCAAAGAAAAAACAGTAAAAGTATATAATATAAAAAATCCACCGGTTATAAGTATAAATTACAATGGAACAAGTTATCTTGGTATAAAAGCAAATATAATAGGTAGCATACAGGGAGTAGGATTGTCTTCATACACAGTTGAATTTGAATCCAAAGATAATCCGGGACAATGGCTACCAATAATTTCAAGAGATATAAGTGTTCCAATAGAGAATAAAATATTAGCGATATGGGATACGACAAAAATAGGATATCCTGTTAGTAATGATACAACATATAAAATAAGAGTTAGAGCAGAGAATATAGCAGGAATGACAGGGGAAGATGTAAAGGTTGTATATGTTGATAGCATTGCACCGCAAATTAATACAACAATTACAAATAAATATTTTTCGCCCATAAGTGCAGGCACAGGTAGCAGTAAAAACAGTGTTATAGCACAATATTCATTGTCAGAGTCGCCAGTAAATTTAATAATTTTTGTAGAAAGTATTGTTTCAGAAGATGTCCATATAAAAGACTTTATAACACCAACATCTCCGATTATCTGGAATGGTTCAAATAATGCAGGAATAACAATGGAGGATGGCTATTATTATATTGTATTCAAAGCAATAGATAAAGCAGGTAATGAAACAAAAGTAAAAGAACTCACTGTAATAGATACAAATAGATATAAAGATGTACTGGTAAAAAATGCATATTTTTTATCAGTAAACTGGAATGTTTTAACCCCGGATTGGTATGGAGAAGATAAAATAATATATACATCAGATGAACCAGGAGAAGGCAATTTATGTTATACAAATATAAAATATGGAAACACAACGTGGCCAATTGATGAATTCGATGGTTCTAATGATTCTTTCCCGCACATTACGAATGACAATCAAGTGGTTTTTGTGCGCAATCTTTGGAATATTTATATGAGAGACATAGATAAAACACCAAATCTTTTCAGAGAAAGTTCTTATGGTCCTGTTTGGAATAAAATATATAATTACCTTGCATATACTAAATATAAGGGATTACCTATTGAGATTCGTAAATGGAATAGGCAGAATAATTCTGATAATCTGATTTACAAAGACGGAGAAACTACTACAGTAATGTCAGTATATCCAGATACAAATAAAATATTATATGAAATGGATAATAATTTGTATACAGTTGATTTTGATGGAACAAACCAGAAATTTTTGGTTGCAAATGCGGTTCAGGGGGACGTATCGCCAGACGGAAAAAGAATAGTATACAAAAATACATTAGATTGGAATTTATATGTGTGTTATGCAGATGGCACAGGCGCATTTCGTTTGACCACGGATAGGGACAGCCATTATCCGAGATGGTCGCCAAGTGGGACAAAGATTGTATATAATTATGCTGTAAATAGTGATTCAAAAAAAGCAAAAATTCTTGAACTCATAATATCGGATAAAATGAATTTACAAAGCATAATAACAAATCCAACGTCAGGTCAGACAATATCAGGTAAAATAGAAATAAAAGGGACAGCAACAGATTTGAATTTTGATTATTATGATTTAAAATATGGTTCTGGAGCCAACCCGACAACATGGCAGAATATAGCAGTAAATCAGACAATTGCAAAAGTAGAAGAAACACTGGCAGTATGGGATACGACAAACCTACCCAATGGTCAATATACAATAAAATTAAAATCATATGATAAAGCAGGAAATTATAAGGAAAGTTCAGTAATTGTAACAATAAATAATACTGGACTTATTTCAAATTTAACAATTAATCCAAAATACTTCCGAAATTTAAGTCCCTATATGGAGTCAACAAATATATCTTTTACAAGTGGAACAGGCGTGACGAGTGAAGTATGGATATTTAGTAATGGAGAAAGAACAGTGCAATATTATACAAATAGAAATAATATAAATTGGGATGGGAGAAATTTAAATGGTTATTTTGAGAGAGATGGTATATATAAAGTAAGAGTTAAAGCAAAATCAGGGAGTAAAGAGCAGATATTAGAAGATACATTAATAATAGATAATAATCAATATATAAAAGATTTAATAATATCAAATGGCAAAAGACCTTCATGGTCTCCTCAAGATATAAGAGTTGTTTATGATAGAAGTAATGGCATCTATATATCACCGATAGATGGAAGTACATGGTATCCATTGATTACATCAAATACTATAGAATTAAAAGATGCAACATGGGGAATACATAATAAAATTGCATATAAATATGGCAATCAAAAAATTGAAATAAGAGCAGAAGGTGGAGAGTTATTAGAACAGATAGAAGGGGATTATATGGCTCCTGAATGGTCAAATAGTGGTGAGTATATTGCCTATGCTAATAATACACAAATTTTTTATTCTAAAGAAGATGGGACAGGACAAAAGATTATAAAAGGACATGGCACAGATTTATCAAAAATATCATGGGAGCAAAATGATTTTTCACTTGTTTATTCTCAAACATTAGCAAATACAAATTACAAAGAATTATGGTGGACGACACTAAATGGAGTGCATGTAAAATATCTTTTTGATGCAGATACGCCATCAATAAATAAAGTAACCGGTGAATTGGCATTTATAAGAAATGGAAATATATTTATGGCAGATTCAGCATTAACAAAAATAAAACAAATAACAACAGAAGGTGGATATAATAATCCTGCATGGTCAAATGAAGGTGATAAAATTGCCTGTGATAAGGATAATTGTATACATATTCTTGATATAAAAAATTGGGAATACCCAAATCTCACAGCAGAAATTACAGAGCCAGCTGATAATTCATATATAAAATCAGATTTAATAAGTATAAAAGGAATAGCATCAGATATGAATTTTAAATATTATTATCTTGAATATTGTGAACAAGGAACAGAGAATTGGATAAGATTAACAGAAAATATTACTACCCGGGTAATTAATGAAGAATTAGGAATGTTGGACGCGAGGAATTTAAAAGATAACACAATTTATAATATAAGATTAACAGTAGAGGATCTTGCTAATAATATATTATCAAAAACGATTTCACTTCGGGTTGACAAAACTTCACCAGAAAGCACAATAATTATGATTAGTCCATTTTATGAGTTCGATAATGAAATATATATGAAATTAGGTGGAAAAATAAAAATAACAGCAACAGATACTTTATCAGATATAAAAAATATAACAGTGAATATAAATGGAACTGTTGAAGTTTATCCTACAAATTCACAGGAAATAACTTTTAATACTGTTGGACAAAAAATAATACAATATTATGCTACTGATTTGGCAGATAACAAAGAAGCAATAAAAACCTGTGTAATAAATATAATAGACGAAAAACCTATTGCAAAGATTATATATGATGGTCCATATTATTACAATCCTGATACAAATAATAAATATGTAAATAAATTTACACAAATAATGATAACAGGAGTTTCATCAAGTGGTTATAATATTCCTATTGAACACAAAGAGTATAAAATTGGAGATGGGATATGGCAAAACTATACAGGTGCAATAAATATAACAAATACTATTCCCAATATAGCAATTTCGGGCAAAGTATTTGATATTTTGGGAAGCGAATCAGATGTTGTAACAGATAATTTAATAATAGATAATGAACCACCAGTTACTATTATTAGTCATATAGGTGATGGATATTATATAGATAGTGAAGGTGATACAATAATATCATCAACAAAAGCAGGATATATTTTAGCTGCAACAGATGAAAAGAGTGGTGTTTTGAATATTGAGTATAAAAAATCAGGAGAAAATGAAAACTGGTTGATTTATAAACAGGACACATTGCTTCCAATATGGTTTAGTAATGAAGGACAAAATACACTTTGTTACAGAGCAACAGATATGCTCGGTAATAAAGAAGAAGTAAAGAGTTTGTCATTTATTGTTGATAACACTAAACCTGTTACAAAATTATTTATAAATAATCAAGAGATAACAGAAAATAGTATTATATTATCTGAAACCAGCGCAATTTTGTCTTTTGTTGCAGAAGATCCAGTAAATATTCCTGGAGTAAAAAATTCAGGAGTTAAAAAAATATTTTATAATAAAAATAATGGTGAATTTATTGAGTATCAAACACCTGTTATTGTAAATACAGAAAATGAATCTGTAATAAAATATTATAGTATTGATAATGTGAATAATATAGAAACAGAAAAAACATTAGTAATTATATATCAGACACCAACAATTACTTTAACAGTAACGCCAACGTCTACATCATCTTTTACTCTAACTCTAACTGAGACACCAACATACACTATAACAGATACTATAACAGCTACAATTACACCTACAGATACTGCTACAGAGACAGTGACTGAGACAATAACACAAACAATCACTCCAACACAAACACCTACACAAACACCAACAGAAACATCTACAATGACAAATACTGAAACAGTAACATTTACACAAACACCAACAGCTACAATTACACAAACAGATACACCAACAAATACGCCGTCAAATACAAAAACTATAACACAAACTGCAACACCTACTGTAACATTTACAATAAGCTTAACAGATACGCCAACTGTTACTGAAACATCCACAGAAACAATGACAGATACATCAACAATGACTGTTACCCTGACAGCAACAGATACAATACCCCTTACAAATACACCTACATTAACAATGACAGATACAATTACAAAAACATTTACAGTAACCAGGACATATACTAAAACAAAAACTGCAACACCAACAGCATCACCCACTCATACAGTAACAGCAACCAAAACATCTACTATGACTGCAACCTGCACACGAACAGCAACATTTACAAAAACACCAACAAAAACATTTACCAGAACAAAAACACCGACAAAGATATCTACATCAACAATTACACCAACACGAACAATGACACCTGTTTCTGTTATAATCATTCTTGAATTCAAGGCAGGAGATGTATACAGATACAGTGCATCACCACATCCGCAATTCAGGATAAAAAACAAAGGCGCAGGTAGTATAAATATTGCAAAACTTGAAATAAGATACTGGTATAAATACGATGGAGTAGTAAAGCCAGAGGAAAGTTATATTGACTGGGCAGGAGTAAATGGAAATCCAATAACAGATAAGGTGTATACAGGAATTATAAATGGCTCATTTGGGACACAGGATAGATATTTAAAAATAACATTTAAGCCAGATGCAGGAACCCTTGGGAATGGAATAAATGATTATCTTGAAGTAAACACAAGATTTAACAAGCAGGATTGGAGTCAATATGACCAGGCAAATGACTGGAGTTTTGTAAATTATACGAGTTTTACACAATGGGATAAAGTAACAGTATATTATGATGGAGTGTTAGTATATGGTGAGGGACCAGGAATGGCACCTTCGTATATTTCAAAAACACAGGAGGCAGAAGAGATAGCAGCGGCAAATGTATTTTGTTATCCAAATCCGGCAAAAGAAAAGTTAATAATAAGATTTTCAATGAACAGGCAGGAGCCGGTAAAAATAGAAATAAAGGATATGAAAGGTGGAATAATCTGGCAAAAGGAGATAGCAGGGGATGAAGTGCGAAAAGGGATAAATAATGTAGAGTGGGATTTAATAGATAACAGGGGAAATAAGGTTTCAAACGGAGTTTATATTTATAAAATAATAGCAGATGATAAGATAATAATAAAGAAATTAACGGTTGTAAGATAAATAAAACAATTTTCAACTTCCGATTTTCGATTTATGATTAAAAAAATTTAAAATTTTTAATTGAAAATTGAAAATTGTTTGGCGTAGGGGCGAATAATCAATAACTACCTTGCCGAATGCCGGTTGTTGATTGTTAATTGGAAAAACAAAGAACTGGATTCCTGCTGGAGTTTACACCTGATTTATTCAGGTGCAGGAATGACAAGAGAACAAGAGAGCGCGATTATCTGTAGGGGCGACCCTATGTGTCCACCAGAATAATATGTCATGCCTGCGAAGATAGGCATCCAGTTTTTGGATTCCTGCTTGCGCAGGAATGACAAATTAAATCAACAGTTAAAAACAAGAAACGATATGCCTTCCCCTGACTGTTTCCTGCCATTACCCACATCTTTATATAATAAGAAGCAGGTATATCCTGATTTTTTCGTAAAAAACGGTTGAGGAAAAGTCGGGCAAATAATTTGTAGTCAAAAGTAGGCGAGGCTTGCGCAACAACCCTTGGATAAGATTAAGAAGGGCGTTAAAATTGGGAATAAGTAAACTAGACAACACTGCGAACCACCCGTAATTTTCCTCAAAAATCAGGATATACCTGCTTCTTATTATATAGATAAAGATATGGGTAATGGTGAGGACTGTTTCAGGGATAAACTCAAGCAGGAATCCAGAATGTTATTAGAAATTGAATATTTTATATTTTGTATTTATGTTGTATGCTAATCTTATGATTATAGATTTTATAATTCTCATATACTTTTTTCATAATAAATCAATAAAAACAATTGAAAATTTTTAATTGATAATTGAAAATTAATAATTGGGGTTCCATCGCAGGTCTCAAGAAAACACGACGAGGGTGAATAAAAAATAATATGCATTATGTATGTTGATGAAATCGTAGAGACAGGGCTCCGTCCCTGTCTCAAAGGAAACACGAAATGTGTGTAATTATGATAAAAACAAAAAACGAGACAGGGGTGGAACCTTGTCTCTACAAAGATATAAAAAAAATAGAAAATAGAGAATTAAACAATTTACAATTTCCGATTTCCGGTTTACGATTTGAAAAACAAGAAAGATATAATACAATTTACAATTTGCGGTTTATGATTTACGATTTGTTTTTTAAGCTCGCAGATTCCAGATTTTAAGATTCTAAGATTCAGATTTGGTAGATTTGGCAGATTTGAAAATTTGGAAGATTTACAATCAGCCAATCAGGCAATTTAGAAAATTTAATCAATTATATTAAATCCTTGTTTCTATTCATTCTATATGTTATTATTGTAATCAATCCATATTTTAATATAATTAAAACAAGTATAAAATGAAGAATAACAAAAAAACAAAAAAGCAAAGTAATATAATAGAAAAACAGATAAAAACAGCCAAAAAAACACCTGATTTTTTTGCTAAATATTTTTTACAGATAATAACAGGACTATTATTTTTCTTTTTATTAATTCTTTCTTTTTCAACTATTTATAATTCTGTATTTCACAAAATACAATATCAGATTTTAAGCAGTTTAAAAATTCCTTTTAGTAATTTATATTTTTTTAATTATAAATTAACATTCCCGAATTTTTTTATTTATAATTTTTGCCTTATTATTTTAATTTTAACTATTTTTTTTATTTTATATGCAAAAAAATTAAATGCAATAAAAGATTTGAATAATTTAATTGAAAAACTGATTTTCTTTTTTATTATAACCATATTATATTTTTCTCTTATTGCAGTAACTATAGCAGACAGTTTTTTTTCAATTCAGGTTATACTTTTTATTGTGTTAATATTATATTTTTTAATTTATTCTCTATATCAGGATTTAAAAAATAAAATAATTCATTATAAATTTAATTTTTTTACAAAAAAAGAAACAATACTACTTGTATTATTTTCATTTTTTGTATTATTTTTAAATATTTTTGATTATAAATCCTGGAAATATTCATTTATTGGAGATGAGTGGTTTTTTTATAATTTCGCAAAAGATATAATAAACGGCAAAGTTAATTTGAATTTATTTTCTGAACAGGGTGTCTATGGTTATCACCCAGTTTTATCTTCTATTTGGCAGGCAATAATAATGTTTTTTACAGATAAAGGTTTATTTGGCTGGAAATTAAGTTCTGCATTAATAATTCCATTATGTGTTATTCCTTTTTATTTATGGAATAAAATGGTTTTTAACAGTACTGTTGCAGTTATTGCAACAGTTGCTTTTGCTTTATCTGGTGCAATGCTTGCATTCAGCCATATCGGTTACAATAATATTCAAACAATATTTTTTTATGTTACAGTCCTTTGTTTTTTTGAAATTGCACTTTCCAAAAAATCAAATTTTTATCTTTCTTTAACATCTCTTATGCTTGGACTTGGATTTTATACATTTTATTCATCAAGATTGATGATATTTATAATTATTTTTTATATCATTTTACATCCACAGAGAAAAAATTTTAAAATATCAAATTATTTATTTTCTCTTTTGTTTTATTTGATTTTGGTCTCACCAATAATTTTAAACGGTGATTTTTTAAATCACATTTTACGACAGACAGCTTTTGGTGGTAGTGAAATAAAAAATCCATCTGAGCGTCCAGCATATTTTTTTATGAATTTTATCTATTCGTTTTTTGCATTTTTAACAAAATATAAAAATAGCCATTATATGATTGATGGATTGATGGATATTTTCTCTGCTATTGGTATTTTATCTGGTTTAATATGGTCAGCTGTAAGTTTTAAAAATGATTGGCGCGCCAGATTTCTTTTGATTACTTATTTTTTCCTTATTTTAACCATTGGCGCTTTGCATCAATACCATTATCCTGTAAATACAAGACTGATGTTTTTGGTTCCATTACTTGCAACAATTGCCGGAGTCGGCTTTTCAAGAATGATTTATTTAATTACTTATTTTAAAAAATCCAAACAATTATATTTAATAACATTAATAATATTCTGTTTGATAATTTTTTTAATTAATCATTATACCTTTTACATTAAAATGCCTAAAAGATTACAATTTTCAATGCAGGCATATATAATGAAGATTTTACAAACATACGAGAAATTTGATAAAATATTAGTAACACCATCTAATTTAACTAATTTTATTGATGTGATGCAAATATACGGGCATACAAAAAAAACTGTTATATGCCCACTTCCACAATTTGACCAGATGCTAAAAAATAATTTAATAAAAAATAAATTAGTTATTTTTCATTTTAATTATGCAAATGAAGAAAATAAAATTATGCGACTTGTAAAACCAGGTTTTACACTGGTGGATAATGAAACCAGAAATATTATATTTTATATATATAATTTTATAAATGACAATGAGTATTATAATGCGTTTTATGAATTGTGGACAACAGGTACAACAAATTATGTAATAAAAATTAATGAACAGTCAACAAATAAAGAGGCAGATAATATTTATCTGGAAAAAGACACAATAAAAAAGAAAATAAAATATAAATTAAATAATAAAATAAAAAAATATAATTTATTTATTTATAAGAATTTTCAATTTGAAGAAACATACAGGCCAATGAGAAATTCCGAGATTATAAATTATAAAGTCAATAAATTGATATTAAACACCAATTTATCTGCTCCGTCTGATATTTCTTATGACAAAAATTCAAATATTTTATTTGTCGCAGATTCAAAAGAATATAAAATCTACAGATTTATAAAAAAACAAGAAGATAATTTTGAACTCAATGCAAAAATAGATATACCTGTTTCTAATAAAACAAAAAATGAAGAATATCAAGACATTTTATTTATAACTTCAGATTATGAAAATAAATTATTGTATGTACTTGATTCTATTGCTGGTAAAATTTTTGAATTTGATTATGATGGTAATTTTAAAAAGCAATTTATAGAAAGTGATTATTTAAAAGGAGCAACAGATATAAAAATTTCCAGATACAAAAATGATTTTATTATTTCCAATCCAGAAGAGAATTTAATTTTAATATTTGATAAAAACGGCAATCTTATAGATACGTATAGCACAACTAGGGGTATTGGAGAAGGGCAGTTAAACAGACCAACATCAGCAGAAGTAGTTGCAAATACTTATTTTTTAATTGCTGATAGTTTAAATGGAAGAATACAATTATTTGATAATAATAAAAAATATGTTAAAAATTTCAGAATAGGTATATGTTCACGTGTTCAATGGCCAGATATTATTTTCTATGGTGAAGCAATTAAACCATATTTTGTAGTAACTCAGCCGGCAAATAAAAAAATTTTTATCTTTTTATTTAACGAAGATGCATTTAGATATATAAATTTATTTAATAATAAAAGTATAAAATTTTTAAACCCTTCAAAAATAGAAAAATATGAAAAGGAAAGTTTTTATTTACTTGATACCGAAGGTAAATTCATAGTAAGATTACAAATATCACCGGATTTTATAAATGAAAAAATTGATTTCCCACAAAGGAGATAAAAAGTGTCAATTTTAAATTTAATTAAAAAAACTATAAAAAATATTATATTTAATATTTATGATATAAATATAGATGAAGATATTTTAAAAATAGAAAAACCACCGGAAAATCAGCCTGGACAGTTTGGAGTAAATGCCCCATTTATTATTTCAAAATTATTACACAAGAATCCATTTGAAATTGCAGAGACAATTGCTTTAAAGATGAAAGAAAATAATTTTTTTTCAAATGTTGTTGTGATAAAACCAGGATATATTAACTGGGATTTAAGTGCTGATTTTTATAAAAAAGAATTAACAAAAATTATAAATGAACCTGACTATTTTAAATCCAAAGAACAGAAAAGACAAAAAATAAATCTTGAATTTGTAAGTGCAAATCCTGTAGGCCCTTTAAATGTTGTAAGCGGCAGGGCTGCTGCTTATGGTGATGTTCTTGCCAATTTGTTTAAATATAATGGATATGATGTTTCAAAGGAATTTTATATCAATGATCACGGTAATCAATTAAAATTATTTGCAATTTCCTTAAAAGAAAGATATCTTGAATTACATAATATAAAATCAAAAGCAGAAATACCGCAAGATGGTTATAAAGGTGATTATGTAATTGAACTTGCCAGAAAAATAGATGAAAAAATAAAAGATGCGAAAGAAAAGGTATTAAATCTGTATAAAACAGGAAATGAACAGCAGCTGTTTTTATTTTTTAAGGAAACTGGATTAAAACTTGTATTGGACTGGCAACAAAATACATTAAAAAATTTTATGGTTAATTTTGATATCTGGTTTTCAGAAGAAACATTGTATTTGGATAATTATCTGGAAAAGGTTATTAAAAAAATAGAGGAAAAAGGTTTGCTATATGAAAAGGAAGGAGCGGTATGGTTTAAAACAACAGATTTTGGAGATGATAAAGACAGAGTAATAAAAAAATCAGACGGTGAATGGACATACTTTGCAAGTGATATTGCTTATATGCAATCAAAGATAGACAGAGGTGCTGATAAAATTGTAATGATTTTAGGGCCTGACCACCACGGATATATAAAAAGAATAGAAGCAATAATCCGCGCATTAGGTTATGAGATAGAAAGATTAAAAGTCATAATTTTACAGCAGGTAAATCTTTTGGAAGCCGGAGAAAAGAAAAAGATGTCAAAAAGAGAAGGTAAATTGGTTTTATTAGATGAATTATTAGAATCCGTTGGCGCAGATGCGGCAAGATATTATTTTTTAATGAGAAATTATAATTCTCATCTTGATTTTGACATAGAACTTGCCAAAGAACAATCAGAAAAAAATCCTGTTTATTATGTGCAATACGCTTATGCAAGAATCTGCAATATACTTTTGTTTGCAAAAGAGAAAAATATCAATATTGAAAAATTAAACGGCAATGATATTAGTTTTAGTAATCTTGAAAAAGAAGAGATGGAATTAATAAGTATGATTTTACAAACTCCGGATGTTATTGTTTCTTCACTTGAAAAATATTCGCCTTCGTATATAATTCAAATTTTATATAATCTTGCTTCAATATTTCATGCGTTTTATAATAAATACAGAGTTGTTACCGATGATAAAGAAAATACTTATAAAAGATTGTTTATTATTCAGACGTTGAAAATAACTTTTTTAAACTATTTTAATATTTTAGGCATTACAGCAAAGGAGAGAATGTAAAAAGGGTATATCTATGGATGAGAAAATTATTAAAGAAATCAGGAAAGATATAGAAAATCTAACAAAGGAAATAAAAAAATTAAAAACAGATATGGAAGTTGCCAAAAATTTTGGTAAAGATCTGGAATTACGTTATGAAGAAATGTTAAAAAAAGAAGAAGCGTTTTTAGGACAGATAAATCAGGAGATAGAACGTGAAATAACAGTTATGGTTCTTGCAACCATAAAAAAAGTAATAAACAGAGAAACAGTTGCCTTAAAAATTTTAAGACGCAGGATAAGAAATCAGGTTCGTCATCAGGTTTCAAAAGAAATTTTAAAAGAAACAAATAAAATAATACCGGAAATAAAAAAATTTGTCAAAGAAGAAGTAAAAAATAAATCAGTTGAAATAATGAACCAGTTAAAAAGACAGACAGGTAAACAACTTGAAAAAGAAGTAATAGAACAGGTAAAAGAAACAACAAGTATTTTAAGGGAACAAAAAGAAGAAAGTGAAAGAAAAGCAATAATGGATGAATTAACCGGTATTTATAATAGAAGGTATTTTGAAGCAAAATTAGAAGATGAATTAACATTAGCCAAAAGATTCAGAAGCAATCTGTGTCTTATTATGTTTGATATAGATCATTTTAAAAATATAAATGATACATATGGCCATCAGGCAGGTGATAGTATTTTAGCAGAACTTGCTTTAACTGCAAAATCACTTATGTCAAGTGTTGATTCTTTATGCAGATATGGTGGAGAGGAGTTTGCGATTATTTTACCGGAAACAAAGATAGAAGAGGCAATAGATTTAGCTGAAAAATTACGGAATGAAGTAGAAGAGCATCTATTTTATATAGGGGATAAAGTAATAAATATTACAATAAGTGCAGGCATAGCAGAATATCCAACTCATGCATTATTGAAACAGGGTTTAATAGAAAAAGCAGATAGTGCTTTATATTATGCAAAAAACACAGGAAGAAATAATATAAAAATAGCAATTAAGTAATATTAAAAAGGTTATTTTATGCAAAAAAAAACATTTAAATGCGTTGTTTCCTATAACGGTACCGGCTATTTTGGCTGGCAAAGACAAAAAGATGCACCAACCATACAGGGAATTATAGAATATTCTTTAACAAAATTTTTTAATAAAGAAATTAAAATACAGGGCGCGAGCAGAACAGATGCAGGGGTTCATGCATTTGGTCAGGTTTTCTCATTTCAGGTAGATACGGATATTGATGGATTAAATATAAAAAAAATATTAAATGATTTGTTACCACCGGATATTCGTATTATTTCAGCAAAAGAAGTTTCATCGGATTTTAATGCCCGTTATAATGTTAGAAAAAAATTTTATAGATATGTTATACATAACAGCAGGATTTTATATCCTTTTTATAATGATTTTTGCTGGCATATTAATGATTATATTGATATAAAAAAAATAAATAAAATTCTTCCTTTGTTTTATGGACCCAGAGATTATTTTTCTTTTTCCGGTTCTGCAACTGAATATGATAATCATATAAGGGAAATAAATAAAATAAAAATAAAAAAAATAAATCAATGGATATTTTTTGATTTTTTTGCAAAGTCCTTTTTGCATAATATGATAAGAAAAATAACAGGAACATTAATATCATATTTATTAGATAAGATAACAGAAGATAATATAAAAAAAATGTTTGAAGTTCATGATAGAACCATATCAAATACTATGGCACCACCGCAGGGGCTTTATCTTGTAAAAATAATTTATGAAAAAATGGAGAAATAAATGAGTAAAGTTATTTATATTATTGATGGTAATTCATACGCCTACAGATTTTTTTATGCAATACCTACTTTGACAACAAAAGATGGTGTGGAAGTTAATGCTGTTTTTGGTTTTTTTAATATGTTGAATAAATTCATAAATGAAAAGCAGATCGATTATCTTGCTTTAGTTTTTGATTCTGCAGTTCCGACATTCAGACATAAACTATATGAAGAATATAAAATTCAAAGAGAAAAAATGCCAGAGTCACTACAAAATCAAATCAGAATAATCAAAGAGATATGCAGTATTTCAGGAATTCAGGTTTTTCAATATGATGGCCTTGAAGCTGATGATATAATTGCAAATATAGCTGTAAAAATAGCCGGGGATGATAAAAAAGTTATGGTTATGACAAGCGACAAGGATATGATTCAAATAATAGATGAAAATATAAATATATATAAAATCGGTAAAGATAAAGAAATAATATTAACTCCGGATAAAATAAAAGAAGAGTATGGTATAAAGCCAAAAGATATTGTTGATGTTCTTGCATTAATGGGCGATGCATCGGATAACATACCTGGTGTCAAAGGAATAGGAGAAAAGACAGCATATAAACTTATAAGAGAATATAAAAATCTTGATAATATACTTGCTGAAATAGATAAAATAAAACCTGAAAAAATAAAAAATTCAATTAAAGAATCAGTTGAAATTATAAGGTTAAGCCGAAAACTTGCGGTTTTGAATATAGATAAAGAAATTCCAGAAAAGATAGGTTTTTCTCTTGAAAATTGTTCTGTTAATAATATAAATAGAGATGCGCTTACAAAAGAATTTTTAAAATATAATTTTAAATCACTGGTATCTAAAAAACTTATCAAACAGGAATTGGATAATTCTTTATTAACTGCAAAAAATATAAAATCATTTGATGAAATAAAAGATGAAATAGAAAAACATAATACAGTTGCTTTGTTTTTTTTGGGCGATGAAAGAAAACCGGAATTTGTAATAACAGGTTTTGAAGGAAAAGCATATTATATTTTTGGAAAAGATTTTAATTCAATACCTGATTATTTTAATGATAAAAATATTTTAACAAATTCTGCAAAAACAATTTTTCGTTATTTGAATCCAAAAGAGCAAGGCACAGTAATAGATATAATATTGATTTCATATATTTTAAACTCTGAAAAGGTATACAGAGATTGCTCACATATTTTTGCTGAATATTTAGGTGGTAATTATTTATCTTATGAAGATGTTGCGGGTAAGGGTGCCAAAAAAGTTATTATAGAACTTGTGGATGAAAAGGTTCTTTCATCATATGCAGGTAATATGATATATGCGGTTTTTAATTTATATCCTGAAATTATAAAAAGATTAAAAAACGAATCTCTTCAAAATATATATTTTGAAATAGAATTACCACTTGCAAGAGTTTTATCAATTATGGAAAATACTGGTTTAAAAATTGATATTAATTATTTAAATGTTTTAAAAGATAAATTTGACAAAAAAATACAGGAAGCAGAAAAAAATATATATGAAAAAGCAGGATGTGAATTTAATTTAAATTCCCCAAAACAATTATCTGATATATTGTTTAATAAATTAAACCTGCCAAGGATGAAAAAAATAAAAACAGGTTTTTCAACAGATAATGAAGTTTTATTATCGCTTGTAAATGTTCATCCGGTTATTCCTGATATAATTAATTACAGAACTTTAATTAAAATAAAAACCGGATTTTTGGATGTTATTAATAATTTTACAAATAAGGACTTAAAAATTTTTCCATATTATAATCAAAACATAGCTGCGACAGGCAGATTATCTTCTTCTGAACCCAATATTCAGAATATACCGGTACGTGACGAAGAAGGAAGAGAAATAAGAAAAATTTTTATTCCATTGAATAAAGAGGATGTAATAGTAAAAGCTGATTATTCTCAAATTGAGCTTCGAATTTTAGCACATTTTTCCGATGATAAAAAATTAAAAGAATATTTTTTTCTTGAAAAAGATATACACAGTATGACTGCTGCTGAAATTTTTGGTATAAGAGAAGAAGATGTAAAGGACAATCAAAGAAGGATAGCAAAAACAATAAATTTTGGAATTGTATATGGAATGAGTAAATATGGTTTAAGCAAAGAATTAAGAATATCTTTGCAGGAAGCAGGATTTTATATTGATAAATTTTTTCAAACATATAAAAATGTAAAAAATTACCATGAGGAAATGATTAATTTTGCAAGAAAAAACGGATTTGTAACTACTTTACTTGGCAGAAAAAGATATATTCAAAATATAAATTCAAAAAATAAAACAATAAGAGAACTTTCCGAAAGGATTGCAATAAATTCTCCTATACAGGGAACTGCAGCTGATATTATAAAAAAAGCAATGATTGAAATTATGAAATGGCTGGAAACAGAAAAATTAAAAAGCAGGATGATTTTACAAATCCATGATGAACTGGTTTTTTCTTCTGATTTAAAAGAAAAAGAAAAAATAAAGCAAAATATAAAGAACATAATGGAAAATATTGTTAAATTGAATGTCCCGCTTAAAATAAAATTAGGAGAAGGGAAAAACTGGTATGAATGCGGGTAAAAAATTAGTTATTGGTTTAACAGGTCATATAAAGTCAGGTAAAACAACTGTTGCTGATTATTTGAAAAAATACGGTTTTTATGTGTTAAATGTTGATAAATTTGCTCATAAACTTTATAAAAAAGGAACAATATTATATAAAAAAATAATAAAAAATTTCGGAAATGATTTTTTAAAGCCGGATTTAACAATTAACAGGAAAAAATTATCTTTAAAAGTTTTCTCAAATAAAAAGACCTATAAAAAATTTTGTTCGCTTATTTATCCGTATTTAAATAAAGAATTAGAAATTAAAATAAAAAAATTAAAACAAAAAATAATTTTTCTTGATATGGCTGTATTATTTGAGTCAGGTTTTTATCAAAGAGTAGATTATATTGTCTTTGTATCAGTTTCTAAAAATATATGGATAAAAAGAGTTAAAAATTATAATAATTTTGATTTTATAGAGAGGGCGTTTAATTATCAGAATATTTTTAATTTATCAAAAAAGATTGCATTAAGTGATTTTATAATATATAATAATAAAAGTAAAAGACATCTGTATTATGCCGTTGATAAATTAATTATAAAGATAAAGGGATATTTATGGAAGAAAAAAACGAAAAATCAAATGAACAGGATGAAAGAATAAAAGCACAGGAAGACAGGGTAAACAAAATAATCGGTAAAATGAAAGCTTTACCAACACTTTCTTTGGTGGTTGCGAGGGTTATTCAGGTTGTGTCCAATCCTTTGACTTCTGCTAAGGACCTGAGTGATATTATCACTGTTGACCAGGCTTTAACTGCCAAGGTTTTACGTCTTGCTAATTCTGCATTTTATGGTTTTCCTTTCAGGATTAAAAATATTACACAGGCAGTATCAATTCTTGGATTTGATACTATAAGGAATCTTGCCTTAACTGTTTCTGTTTATAAAGTATTTACAGGTGATTCAAACTCAGGATTTTCTCATCTTGAATTCTGGAAGCATTGCGTTGGAACTGCAATATGTGCAAGTTTAATAGCTAAAAAAATAAAATACCGTTCTCCTGAAAGTGCATTTACCGCTGGTTTATTACATGATATTGGTAAGAATTTTTTTGAACAATATATGCATAAAGAATACAGAGATGCTTTAAAAATGGCAAAAGAAAACAGAATACCAATAGAAGAAGCTGAAAAGAATGTAATAGGAATTGACCATGCATTGGTTGGAAAATTAATGGCTGAAAAGTGGAATTTACCCATTGAATTAAAGGCGGGTATTGCATCGCATCACCATCCGGAACTCGAACAGGAGGAAGTAATTATGGCAAATATTATTTTTGCTGCAAATATTTTGTGCAAGAAAAAAGGAATAGGATTTTCCGGTGATGAAGTAATAATCCCTATAAGTGAACAAACAAGAGAATTGTTAGGTATTAACAATGAAGCTGAAATTAAAATTATGGACCACCTTGAAAGAGAACTAAAAGAGGCAGAAGCATTTATTAATATGCCACAATAAATTATTTAGGAGTTGGGATAAATGGCAGATGAAAATGAAATATCCGAACTTAAAGAGTATATAAAAAATCTTGAAGTAATTAATGAAGGACTGCGCCATTCCTTTGAAGAACTTACGACTTTATATCGTCTTGTTGACATAATAACAGAAGCAAAGACATTAGAAAGGGTTTTAAATTCACTTCTGGATTTAGTATCAGAAATAATTAATTGTGAAGGGTCAATATTGTTTCTCGTAGATGATAAAACAGGCGAAATAGATATTGCTATGAAAAGAAATATAAGCAGAAAAATTGAATCAAAAATTAATCTTCAAAATAAGAAAAAAGTGATTGATTGGGCAATTAAAAAAGGCAGGACAATTGCTCTTCCAGACATTGAAGAAGATGTTGAAGATACTGAAAAATTTACTTTTGTTTTGGTTCCATTGATAGCACATGATAAACCTGTTGGCTTAATAGATATTATTACCGACTCCCCGGAGGGTGATATTACAAGCAGGGACCTTTCTTTACTTACAATTCTTGCCAAACAGGCAGCTCTTGCAATTGAAAATGTTAAATTATATGAGTCAATAAAAAAAGACCAGATAAGTATTATAAGAGCATTAGCATCAACCGTTGATGCAAAAGACCATTATACACTTGGTCATTCACAGAAAGTTTCAGAATTTTCAGTATTGATTTCCGAAGAACTTGGATTATCCGAAAGGGAGATAGAAATAATAAAATATGCAGGTTTGTTGCATGATATTGGTAAAATTGCAATGCCAGATGATATTATAAAAAAACCATCAAGATTTAATGAACAGGATTTTGAGATTGCCAAAAAACATCCGGTAATTGGTGCAAAAATAATAAAGGAAATTGAGAGCCTTGCTCCCATGGTTCCTATTGTTTTGTATCATCACGAGCGTTTTGATGGAAAAGGTTATCCTGATGGTTTAAAAGGGGAAGATATACCTCTTGGCGCCCGCATAGTTCATGTTGCCGATGCTTATGACACTATGGTTTCTGCAAGGGCTTACAGAGATATGTTGCCGCCGGAACTCGCTATTTCCGAGCTGAGAAAAAACGCCGGAACCCAATTTGACCCCAAAGTTGTAGATGCTTTTATTACTTCATTGAGAAAAAAGGCGGTTTCTATTTAATGAATTGGGTTCAACCAGTTTTTGAAAAAATATTTTATAAATATAATAAAACGACAAAAGGAATATTTTTTATTTATTTATCTATTATTTCAATAATAACTATTCTGTTTATTTTGTCACTTAAATATATTGATAAAAATTTTTTTATTGTTTTGATTTCAATAATAAATATATTAATATTTTTTTCTTTTATATGCCTCGGTAAAAATGCAATAATTATTTTTTTATTATATTTATTATATAACTTATTTATTGTTCTTGCATTATCAAGTTCTATATTTCAAAATTTAGTCTGGGTTATTAATTTTTTATTTTTGGTTATTTGTGTTATTTTTTTTTATAATATTATTGATAATATTGAATCAAAGGAAAAAATTTTTGAAATACATAACATAGAACTTGAAAAAAGGCAGCAGGAAGCAATTGAAAAAATTAATAAAATAAGATCAATAATAAATGGTGCACAGGCAACAATATCAAGATATAAAATTTTAAACAGTATTGCACAGAAATTATCTTTTGCCTTTGATTTTAATACAATAAATGAAATTTTATTATTTGCAACTGCTGAGTTAGAAAAAGATAAGCCAATAAAATACACATTAATTTTTTATGATGAAGAAATAAAAAGGTTTAGATTGATTCCAAGTGAAAAAAATGATTTTAATGATGAACAACATGATTCAAAGCCTACATCAATAAAAATATATGATAATCTTGATATATTTGACGAATGGATTTTAAAATTCAGATATAGCTTATTAATAAAAAATATTGATAAAGATTTCAGATTTAAAAATATTGATAAAAACAAATTGTATTTTAAATCATTACTTGCCATACCATTACTTGGCAATAAAAAAATAAGGGATAAAAAGAATGAAAATGAAATTATAGGTATTTTAAGATTTTATTCTATAGAGCCGGAAATAATAGGTGAAGAAGATGCACGCTTACTTAATTATCTTGCAAATTTAATTTCAAATGCAATTCAAAATACATTACTTTTTCAGGAGACACAAAAATTAGCAATAAAAGATGGGTTAACCGGTTTATATTTGAGAAGATATTTTATGGAGCGTCTTGATGAAGAAATAAAACGTTCCAAAGAAACAAAAAAGGATTTATCTTTTTTACTAATAGATATTGATCATTTTAAACAATGCAATGATACATACGGACATTTATTTGGAGATAAAGTTTTGAAAGTTTTGGGTGAATTTTTGAAAACTGACTTAAGAGAAGTTGATATTATAGGAAGATATGGTGGAGAAGAATTTGCCACGATATTATTAAATACAAATTTGAATGGCGCGAGAGCCACAGCCGAAAGATTAAGACAGGAATTTTCAAAACTTGTTATAAGCGTTAATGAAAACGAAGCAGTTAAATTAACATTAAGTATAGGTGGTATATGTTATAAACCGGAATATAAAATTATGCAACTTATTAATCTTGCAGATAAAGCACTTTATTATTCCAAAGAAAATGGCAGAAACAGAGTCACATTCTGGGAGGATATAAGTTAATGAGAAAAAATCTTAAAATATTCATTATATATATTTTATTTTGTATAATTATTTTTTTGTCAGGAAAATTTCAATTATTGCCGCGGAATAATAATTCATTAGTGCTTTTTTTTGGCATATTCATTCTGATTGCACAAAAGGATTTGAATAAATTAGAAAAAAATATAATATATTTTGTTTCTTTAATTTTTTCATTTGTTTTATTTTTACCACTTAAATTTATCTCTCTTACTATTTTGCATTTATCCATTTTTACCTTTATTTTTATTTATATATTTTGTTATTTTTTTGATATATATAATTTAAAATTAATAGAAAATGAAAAAAAATTAAAAGCAAAAGAGAATATCATCAATAAAATAAATACAGTAAGTTTAAAAAATTTACAAAAAAAAGATGATGAGGTTGAAAATGAAATTAAGCAGATAACTTCATTATATAATACATTAAAAAGTTTAAGTTATACTTTAAATGTAAGCGAAGCCAAAGAAATAATAACCGATATTTTAATCAAGATTATGAGTTCGCATTTTAATGTGAAACAGGATGAATTTAGTTTTATTTTATTATTTTTAAAAGAAAATGAATATTATATAACTGGCTCTTATGGTTATGACGAAGAAATTTTGAAAAAAAATGAAAAGCAGATTGTATCTTTTGTTTTAAGAAATGTATCTAAATTTCATGGAGAAATGTATTACATACCGGAAATAAAAGAAGAAACATCGATAAAATTATTAAATTTTATAAAGAGTATTGTTTATATTCCTTTTTATGCTCAAAAAAATCTGTTTGGTGTTCTTTTCTTTTGCGGATTTAAACCTAATTTATTTGAAGAAAAACATATTGATTATTTAAAATTGCTTTCAAACCAGATAGCGATAACTATGGAAAAAATATATTTATATGAAGAAGTAGATAAATTATCCAAAGTAGATAGTTTAACAGGTTTATTTGTTCATAGATACTTTCAGGAAAAATTAGAAGAAGAAATAAATAGAGCAAATCGTTATGGCGGAAATGTTTCTCTTATAATGGGGGATATTGATTTTTTTAAACAAATCAATGACACTTATGGACATCTGGCAGGTGATTATATTTTAAAGACAATCTCTTTTATTTTAAAAAATTATACTATTCAGTCAGATACAGTCGCAAGATATGGAGGCGAAGAATTTGCTATTATAATGCCGGATACAAATAAAGACATCGCTCATATGAAAGGAGTTAAAATACGTAAAGCAATAGAATCATATAATTTTGTTTATAATTCTATCCCGATAAAAGTTACAATGAGTATGGGCGTTGCTACTTTTCCCGGGGATGCAAAAACAAGACGTGAACTGATTGATTGTGCTGATAAGGCATTATATAGAGCAAAACAGGAAGGCAGAAACAGAGTGTTAAAATTTTAATTATTATAAATATTTAAAAGGAATTTCATGAGCAATGATAGTTATGATAAAGAAATAATAGAAAAAGCCAAAGAAAATAATATTTTTTTTGGTGAAATTTTTGATAAGTATTATAATCAAATATTACGTTACATTGTTCACAGAACAGGTAATATTGAAGTTGCAAAAGATATAGTTGCAGAGACCTTTTATAAAGCACTGAATAAATTACACACCTATCATCCTACAGAAGCGCCTTTTTCTTCATGGCTATACAAAATTGCTTCAAATGAAATTAATTGTTTTTTTAGAAAGAAAAAATATGAGCCGGTTTCGCTAGAGGAAGCATTAAAAGATATTAATTTGCAAATAACATCTTCTGTTGATATTGAAAAAGAATTAATACAGGCGCAGGAAATAATTGATAATAATAAAAAATATCAACTTGTAAAAGAGACATTGTTAAAATTACCGGTTAATTATCAGGAAGTTCTTGTTTTAAGATTTATTGAAGACCTTAAAATAAATGAAATTAGCAGAATACTGGGTAAAAATGAAGGCACTGTTAAATCTTTGATTTCAAGAGGAATTTCAAAATTAAAAGAAATATTAAACAGATAATTGCAACGTTTAATGCATTTATGCATTATAATATATGAAAAAATAAAAAAAGGTGAATTAAAATGTTTGATGAAAAAGAAATAATAAAAATGATAACAGAAGGTAAAATTGATAATTTAAAAATGGATAATAATAAAGAAAATCTTAAAAACATTTTAATGAATATTGCTGTAAAAAACAAAAAAACAGATAAAAAAATTCAAATTCCCCTGGCTTTTAGGTATATTACTGCTGTTGCGGGTTTTTTTGTGTTGTTTTTTATTACTTTTTATGTAGTTGATAATATGGACGATGGAGATAAATTCAATAGAAATGGTGGTATATGGTCAACATACAGTGACAGGCATCAGGGGGGGGACTCAGTAGTATGGCCAATAGAACATGGTTATGGAAAAGATGAATTTATTATGAGTGCCCCTGGTTTTGGAGGTAAGGGATGGGCAGTTCGCATAACAGGAAGAACAGGTTATAAAATTGGCTTTAATTATAATTATTTAGGAGTTGTTGTCAGATTTAATTCAAAATCATATTGCCCTGAATGTAAAGGAACAAATATAAGAAAATATAATGGTATAAGGTTTAAAATAAAAGGTAATTTACAGCAGGGCAGGTTGTTTTTTATTTTACCGTATGAATCAGAAGAGTGTATAAACGAAAGATTAACCTGTGCTAGTTTAACTGATTATGCTGATTTTGAAAAAGATATAACAGAATACGTTACAGATGAGTGGAAAACCGTAATAATTGATTTTAGAAAGGATTTATCCCAGCCCTTCTGGGTAAATAAAGATAAAATATTTGATATTGAAAAAGTTCTTGAAAATGTTCATCTTTTTAAATGGCAGTATAAAAATGGTAATGGAGAAATAATGGATCTGTGGATTGATGATGTTGAATTATATTGACGTAAATGAAAATAAGAAAAGCAGCGTCTTATTTAAAAAGGAGTGGACAAGTTATTTGAAATTAAGTAAAATACCTAAAAAAAAATTAAAAAAGGAGGGATTGAGATGAAGTATTTAAAGACAATTTTAAGTTTTTTTCTTGTTATTTTGTTTTTAGCTGTTAATTTGTTTTCTCAGGCAGAAACACAGAGCCCAGAAGAGATTTTTGCGCAGAAGTACAGAGTTAAGTTATGGTCATTTGAAACCAACACAACAGAAGGATGGCACGGCGTCGGTAAATGGGCAAAGGCATGCTCTGTAACAACAGATCCAAAATATGTTACAGAAGGCAAATATGCTTTAAAAGTAGATGCAACAACATCAATTGACTGGAATCAGGATGCGTGTGTTAATGATGGCCCTTTTTTACCGGAAATAAATAAACTGGTTGAATTTTCTTTTGACTTATTTGTTCCGGAAGAATCAATGAAAGGATTGGAATATTTGGAAATTTACCTTGTTTTTTCCAGCAGAACAAATAACTGGTATCAATTGAAAAAACAGGTCACTACAGGAAAACAAAGAGTTTCCTTTAAGGTAGACCCAACCAAAATAAAAGAAGATATGTGGCACATTTATCTGGTTATTAACAATAGCCAGCCATTAAATGGCCCGATTTATTTTGATAATTTTATTGGCAGAATATATGGCCAGCCAGGAACAGTAGAAGGAAAAATTATTGATAAAGATACAAAAGAAGGTGTAAAGGATGCTTATGTTGTAATAGGTGATTCTTTGACAAGAACAGATGGCGACGGCAATTTCAAATTAACTGTTTCTGAAGATGTTTATAAACTTGCAATTGTAGCGTATGGGTATAAAAATTATGCCGGAACAGTTATTGTTGAAGCAAATCAGACCAAAAAAATAGATACAATTGAAATATTAAAACAAAAAGAACCAAAGAAAAAAGATACAAATATATCAATAAATGTTTCAAAAGTAATAAAAACGATTGACCCGCATAAATTATATGGACAGAATCTTGCTGCATGGCATAAACCAGATGGTTACAGAGACAGTCAGGCACTGGAAAAATTAAAAAGAATAGGAGCAACTTTTATAAGGATTCCGGGTGGTGATTATGGAAACCTTTATGACTGGAGAACAGGTGCTGTTTATAGAATTGATGGTTCTGTTAACTGGACACCGGAATTAAATTATATTGGTGGTATGGTTCCATTTTTAAAGACAGTTGAACGAAATATGGGTAAAGCAGAGGTATTGCCAATAATAAATATAATGACACCGCTTAATAAAACAATTGAACAGCGTATTGATTACGCGATTGAATGGTTACAGGATATGAAATACAAGGGTTTAAATGTCAGATATGTTGAAGTCGGAAATGAACCTGACAATAAACCACTTTTTCCGGGACCGGTAAAACCAACAGAAGGAAAAAAATGGTATGAAATGCCAAACAGTCCAAAAGTCAAATACTGGTGGACTAGCATAGATAATTATTCACAGGTTTTTAATCTTGCGAGTTATAAAATTAAAAAAGCATTGCCTGATATGAACTTAAAAATTATGGGTCCCTGTCCTATGCAACCAATGAATAAACAACGGCTGGAAGGAGATCCATGGAAAGCTCAAAACGATCCTAAAGCACCATACTGGGTTGAAAGATTCTTAAAAAATTCTGGTAAATATGTGGATGTTGTAGTAACTCATGAATATCCTTTCTGGGCAAATAATGATGCAAGGACACTATTAAGAAAACCGCAGGAGACATGGCCTGTTTATATGCCCAAATACAGAGAATGGATAAAAAAATATGTAAATTCAATTCCTGGTTATGAAAATAAATATATAGAAGTTGCTTTAACAGAATGGAACTCCGGGGATGAAGTTCAATTAACAGCAGAAATAGAAAATGCTCTTTTCTGTGCAGATTATCTTGGAGAGTTCATACGTGCAGGTGGTGATTTGGCATTTATCTGGGATTTGTATACACAAAAACCAGGAACAGGTGGTGGCCATGGACTGCTTGATGCTGAAAATGACCCGACAAACAGATTTTCTGAAAGAGGGCATTACTGGGTATTTGATTTATATTACAACAGATTTGGTACAAAAATGGTTGAGTGTTCATCTGATAATCCTAATTTATCTGTCTTTGCTGCTTTAAAAGATGACAACACATTAACAGTAATGGCTATTAATAAAACCCGGCTTGAAATTGCAAGTGCTAAATTAAATATAGACGGTTTTAAAGCAGGCAGCTCAGCAAAAGTATGGCAATTAACAGACAAAGAATATGTTTGGTCAAAAGAATTATACAGACCAATAGTAAATACAGGACCATCTGAAAAAGATGTTAATCTTGGTAATGAATTGATTTATGATTTTCCACCATATTCAGTAACTGTTTTACAGATAAAAAAATAAATAGAATTTTATTAAATAAAAAACAGGAAAGGCACACTAAAATGTGTCTTTCCTGTTTGTAATCCTTAAGTTACAGGAAGTAGTATCAGAAAAAAACACATAAGAAATTGAAAAATCCATTAATCCCCTTTAAAAGGTAATCTGTCTATTACCCATAAGTATTAATAAACATGTATATCACTGATTTTTTTGTAAAAAACGGTTGAGAAAAATTCGGGCAAAGAATTTGCAGTCAAAAGTAGGCGAGGCTTACGCAATACCCCTTAGATAGGATTAAGAAGGGCGTTAAAATTGGGAATAAGTAAACTAGACAACATTGTGAACCACCCTAATTTTCCTCAAAAATCAGGATATACCTGCTTCTTATTAAAAAAGAAGATATGGGTAATGGACAGGATTTATTCAGGGGCAGTAATGACAAATTAAAGCAGCGTTGCAAACAATAAATGTCATTCCCGCGAAAGCGGGAATCCATTAATTGAAAATTGATAATTGATAAACGTAGTGGGCGAATCTATGTATTAGTTCTAATAATTGATAACGTATAGCGATATAATTGTTTTTTGTAGGCGCAAGATTTATCTTGCGGAAAATGGAAAAACGAAAACGAGCGCAGGTTGAAACCTGCGGCTACAAAGACAAGGATAAAAATAAATTAGAATATTCCAGATTTGAAGATAAAATTGGTAATTTGTAAGATTTCCTGATTGCCAGATTTGCAAGATTTAAGAGATTAAAAAATCAGGCAATTGGGCAATTATATAAATTTGGTAGATTTGCAAAGTCCACACAATATTTTACATTAACGTTTTCATATTAAAATTGACAAAATATAATATTTTATTATAATAATAAAAATTTAATTTATAAAAAGGAGAAACAATGAAAAGAAAACCTAGTAAAAAAATTATTAATTTGCCACCACAGGGTATAACAACAACTATCCCTGACAAGTTTTTTTTGGTTGCCGGTCATTCAGAAGGTATTACACCACTTAATGCTTTTGATTCTGCATTAATTGATGCAGGTGTTGGAAATACAAATCTTATGAAAATGTCATCAATATTACCACCTAACTCTAAAAAAATACAACCAATAAAATTACCCTTAGGTGCTTTAGTGCCGCTTGCCTATGCTTCCAAAGTAAGTTCGGTTGTTGATGAAGTTATTTCTGCAGGAGTCGCATGTGCAGTTCCAATGGATAAAAATAAAAATGGATTGATAATGGAATATTCAGCAGCAGGTCATAAAGAAGAAATAGAAAAAATTGTAAGGCATATGGCAGAAGAAGGAATGAAAAACAGGGGATATCAAATAAAAACAATTTACAGCATTGCAACGCAGCATACCGTTAAAAAAATTGGTGCTGCTTTTGCTGCTGTAGTGTTATGGTGGTAAATGTGAAAAAAAATGAATGGGCAACAGAAATATACAGGGACTCAGCTTTATCTTATAAAATTATAAAAAAATTATATGATAAAAAAAGTAAATTTCAGCATATAGAGATTTATCAAACACAAGGTCATGGAAATTTAATGGTGTTAGATGGCTGTTTTATGCTTACTGAAAAAGAAGAATTTATTTATCACGAAATGATTGTTCATTTACCGCTTTTTTCCCATCCCGCTCCAAAAAAAGTTTTAGTAATAGGTGGTGGTGATGGTGGAACAGTCAGGGAAGTATTGAAACATAAATCAGTAAAACAGGTTGATTTTGTTGAAATTGATGAAGAAGTTTATAATGTTTCAAAAAAATATTTTAAAACACTTACTGATGGTCTCGAGAAAGATAGCAGAGTTAATTTTTTATTTGGTGATGGTATTAAATTTGTCGCAGAAACAAAGGAAAAATACGATGTTATTTTAATTGATTCTACAGACCCGTCTGATATAAGCGGTGGCCTTTTTACAGATGAGTTTTATAAAAATGCAAAGAATATTTTAAATAAAAACGGTATAATAGTTGCACAGAGTGAAAATCCTTTTTTTGATGCAAATATAATAAACAGATTGCATAACAGATTAAAAAATATTTTTAATACAGTGCGTCTTTATCTTGCTTTTATTCCAACATATCCATCTGGTTGCTGGAGTTTTACTTTTGTTTCAGATGATCTAACTCCGGATATTATCAGAAATAAAAAAAATAAAATTTCAGGTTTAAAATATTATAATAGTGATGTTCATAAAGGTGCGTTGCTGTTGCCAGAGTTTGTAAAGGAAATAATTAAATGAAATTTAAAAGAAATTTTAGATTTGTCGGAGCATCTGATAATTATAAACAGGCAGATATAATAATTTGTGGTATCCCTTATGATGTGACTTCTACTTTCAGGCATGGTTCACAAAAGGCGGCAGATGCAATCAGATATTATTCAGAATCCATAGAAACATTTTCTCCTGTTCAAAATAAAGATATAACTGATTTTAAAATATTTGATATTGGAAATATGATTTTTAAAAAAAAATATCCTGAAATTGCCATTGGCATAATAGAAAATTATGCCGATTATTTTATTAAACAAAATAAAAAAATTTTGTATATTGGTGGCGAGCATTTAGTAACATATCCAATTGTTAAAAAATATTATGAAAAATATAAAAACCTGAAAGTTTTATATTTTGATGCTCACGCTGATATGAGAATGAATTATGAGGGGGATAAATTATCCCATTCAACAGTTGCAAGAAGAATTGTAGAATTAATAGGTGAAAAAAATATATATATGTTTGGTATCAGGTCATTTGAAAGAAATGAATATAATTTTATAAAAAAAAGTAATATTTTTTGTAAGAATAATTTAAATGAATTTAAAGATATAATTTCTAATTTAAAAAATGAGATGGTATATATTTCACTTGACCTTGATGTATTTGATCCTTCGTGTTTTTTAGGAGTGGGAAATCCAGAACCTGGTGGAATATTTTATGACGATTTTATCAAAATAATACCTTATATTTCAAAAATTAAAAAAAATATTGTCTCTCTTGATGTTGTTGAGTTAATGCCGGATTATGATTTGTCAGGATGTTCTAATATATTTACTGCCAAAATAATAAGAGAAATAATTTTAGCAATAGCTTAATATGCAAAAAAAGGATATATTTTACATTTCATCTTTTGCCGTTATTTCATTTTTAATTTTTTTGCCACAATATATTTCTAATAAAATAATTGCATGGCTTGATATGATTTATTATTTTGTGCCATTCAAAGAAATAATAGTTGAAAATTTAAAAAACAAAATACTCCCACTATGGAACCCCTATATATATTGCGGCCAGCCATTACTTGCTAATTTTCAATCTGCTGTTCTATATCCAATGAATATTTTTTATTATGCATTTCCAATAGATATTGCATTTAAAATCAATACTTTTTTAATTTATTTTATAATGGCAACATTTTTGTACTTATTCTTTAAAGAAATGTATTTATCAGAAGAAGCATCTTTTATATCATCTTTTTTATTTTCTTTTACAGCGTATATGACTATAAGGTCAGCAGAATGGGCTGATTTACATACTATTGCATGGATGCCTGCCGCATTATATTTTTCAAAAATTGCATTAAAAAGGAATCGTTTGATAGATCATTTTTTAACAATAATTTCAATAACAATGTCTTTTCTTTCCGGACATCCTCAGGTTTTTATATATATGTTTTTATTATTTACTGCATTTTATTTCTACTGGACAGGTTTTAAAGAATATAAAAAATTTTTTTTATATATTATTTTTTTATTTTTATTAACTGTTGTTCAGATTTTACCAACAATAGAATTCATAAATTTTAGTAGCAGGACATCTGAATATAAATTGTTTTATGATATACACAGTTACATTTATATGAAATTTGACCACTTAATTCAAATGTTTTTTCCATTTGTAAAAATATTTTTTTCAGAAGAAAGTCATTTCATTAATTGGATGGCATTAATTGATATCGGTATAATTTCCTTATTATTATCTGCGTATGCAATTGCAAGGATGTCTGATATAAAATTAAAAGATTTTTTACTTGTTTTATTTTTTATCGCATTTGTTTTTTCTTTTCTCGGTTCAATGCCTTTATTTAAGCAAATATATGACAAATTGTTTTTTTTACATTTTTTTAGATATCCTGCAAAAATAAATGTTTTTTTATTATTTATTTTATGTTTTTTTGCAGGGGCTGGGTTTGATTTATTATTTAATGAAAATTACAAAAATAAAAAAAATTTTTTAAATGTTTTAGTTTTAATAAATGTTATTTTTATTTTTACATATATTATTTTATATTATTTTAAAATTCAAATTTTTAAAATTTTACTTAAATATGCTATAATTGATAATGACTTTGAAAAAATATTAATAAATGTTAATATATATGATACGTTTTTAAATGATGCTGCAATGTTTTTAGTAATGTTATTTTTATTTATGTCAATTACATATTTTATAATTCAAAAAGAAATTAATAATTATAAAATTAAAATTATATTAATTTTTTTAATAATTATAAATGTTTTTCTATTTAATAAATCCAATTATGGTTGTTATACTGAATATTATAATTTAAACAGTGCTACAAAAATAAGTAATTTTTTAAATAAACAAACTAATATAAAAAATCATAGAATTTTAGCGCCTTTTATGAAGAGACCAGACAGTAAAATTTTAAAAAAGCAGGATATTACTATTGATGAAAAATATGATTTGATTCGTTCAACATTACTTCCCAATATTCCTTTATTTTATAGATTTTATAATTTAGATGGGTTTGATTCATTAATAATTGCGAGTACCTATGATTTTAACATTAGAATTAATAAATATAAGTCACCATGGGATAATGATATGTTTTCACTACTTGCGACTAAATATATAGTTAGTTTTACCCCATTAAAAGGAAAGACAATAAGAAAAGTTTTTTTTGATGATTTGCGTAATGTTTATTTATATGAAAAAATTAATTCATCAGAAATGATTTATTTTGTTCCATTAAAATATGCTGTTTATGTAAATAATAAAGATGAAGAAATAAAAGAACTTTATGAAACTAAATATGAATATAATAAAAAAATAGTAATTAATAAACAATATAAAAATAAATTTGACAAATTTTTAGATAAAAATTTTAATAAAACAAATAATAAAATTTCATATAAATTTAATAATATAAATAATATTAGTATAAATACTGATACTGAAATCAATGGTTTTGTTGTTATCTCCGAAAATTTTTATCCTGGCTGGGAATTAAAAATAGATGGTATAAAAAATGAAATAATAAAAGTAAATGGATTTTTAAAAGGTGTTTTTATAGAAAAAGGCAGGCATTTAATAGAACTTGAATATAAGCCTATGATTTTTTACATTGGCTATATTATATCTTTTATTGTATTATTATTTATGTTAATTTTTTGTGTTTGGAGAATGTATGAAAGTAAAATATAAAAATTATTATTTGTTTTTATTTTTTATATTTTTTATTTATATTTATTTATTTTCAGTTTCTCCAACGTATAATTCTGATGACAGCCCAGAAACAACTCTTGCTTTTTATTCCCTTGGCATACAGCATCCACCAGGATATCCGTTAAACACAATGCTTGGAAAAATATTTACCTTTATACCTCTTGGAAGTTTAATGTTTCGTGCAAATTTAATGGCAGTATTTTTTAATATTCTTACCGGCTTTTTAATTTTTTTAATAATGTATAGAATTATTGATTTTGAAAAAAATGTATTTATTAAATTTTTTATCGCAATAACAGCTTCTTTTTTATTTTTATTTTCAGTAAGTGTATGGCGCCAGGGCATATCTGCCAAAGGCTCTATTTATTCGCTAAATACTTTTTTAACATGCCTTGTGATTTATTGCGTTTTAAATTATAAAATTAATATTAAATACTTTTATCTTTTTTGTTTTATTTATGGACTGGCAATGTGTAATCACTGGACAAGTATGATTGTAATTTTCCCCGCGTTTATTATATATATGTTTTTTGAAAAAAATAGATTTAAATTTAATAATGTTTTTATTGGTTTAATTTTATTTTTTCTTGGATTATCAGTATATTTATTTGTTTTCGTAAGAAGTAAAACACAGCCAATTTATTCCTGGGGTGATACAAAAACATTAGATGATTTTATATGGCTGATAAGCAGAGCTCAATATGCCGGCGTTGAAACAAAACATAAAATAAATGATACATTAAATCTTTTAATTTATTATATAAAATATTTTACATTAAATGAAATTTTAATATTTGGTATTCTTTTTTTGCCAGGTGTTTATTTTTTATATAAAATAAACAGGAGCATTGTAATGTTGTTATCTGGCTCGTATATTTTATTACTTTTAAGCGTTGTAAGTTTTGCAACACCACCTGATAAAACAGAATGGCTTATAAAACCTTATTTAGCATCTGCTAACATATATGTTTCAATTTTTTTATCCTTTTTTATTTATTATATATTAGTAAAATTAAATAGTGTTTTAAGATTATTATTTATATCTATTATTTCATTAGGATTTATTTTTTGTTGTTTAAAAAATAATCCTGGTTATTCAAGATATTTTATAGGATATGATTATTCTAAAAATATGGTTAAGGTATTATGCTGTGATTCAATTTTAATTGCAGAAGGTGATATGAATATAGGAGCTGCATTATATGAAACACTTATAAATAAATCAGATTTTGTTCCGGTTATACCTGTTGTTATGCAATACGAATGGTATAGAAAACAGGTTAACAGAAATTTTAAAGGAAAAATAAATTTACCGCCTAATAATCCTGACTTAAAATCATATATTGAATCTGTAGTTGCATATAATAAGGATAAAAAAATATATTACACAAATATTGCAACCCCGCAACTGGTTAAAGACCTAAAATCTGCGCCAATTGGGGTTTTTTATTTAATTACTGATATAGAAAAAGTAATTGTGAATGATTTTTACTTTTTAATTGGTTCTTTTCGAGGAAAATTAGATAAAATATCAAAATATGATGAGTTTACACAGCGACTTGTATTTGATAATTATGCAACCGGTTATTTTTCACTTGGTGAAATTTTAAGGAATCAGGGTAGATTAACAGAAGCATTAAAATTTTATAAATATGGAATTTTTTATCAACAAAACAGTGCTGCATATGTTAATTTCGGACTTATTTATTATCAATTACAGGATTTAGATAAAGCAGAAGAGTGCTGGAAAAAAGCAGTTCAAATAGATCCTAAAAATTCTGTTGCTTATTCAAACCTTGCTTTTATTTACATAGCAAAAAATGACTTAATAAATGCAAAAAAAATGGTTGATAAAGCTCTTTTATTTGATCCTAACAATCAAACTGCAAAAAATTTAAAACAGACATTAAATTTATGGATTAAACAATGAATAAAATAAAAGTTTTTTTAATAATTATTATTTTATTACAATTATTTTTATCCTGTAATAAAAGACAATCATCAACTTACGAGATTGTTCAACCTACTCCTGCAAAAACATGGGTTATTGTCTGGCAGGATGAATTTGATGGAAGCGATATTAATTCAAGTAACTGGAGCTTTGATATTGGCTCATTGTATGGTGGATGGGGTAATAATGAACTTGAATATTATACTTCAAGAACGCAAAATGCTTATGTTGAAAATGGCAATCTTATAATACAGGCATTAAAAGAAGATTATAATGGTTATAGTTATACATCTGCGCGACTCAAAAGTATTAATAAAATATATTTTAAATACGGAAAAATTGAAGCAAAGATAAAATTACCATATGGTCAGGGAATATGGCCGGCTTTCTGGATGATGGGCCAGACAGGGATATGGCCTTCCTGTGGTGAGATTGATATTATGGAAATGATAGGTGGTGGTATTGGAAGAGATAATAAGTGTTATGGAACTGTTCACTGGGATGATAACGGACATATGTATTCAGGCGGGAATATAAGTTTAACATGGCCTGAAATTTTTGCTGATGATTATCATATTTTTGGAATTGAATGGAATGAAGAAAAAATAAAATGGTTTCTTGATAATACTTTATATTATGAAACAGATATTACCAATGCTTATATGACAGAACTCCACCAGGAATTTTATATTTTATTAAATATTGCTGTTGGAGGTAACTGGCCTGGCGCTCCTGATGCAACAACTGTTTTTCCACAAAAAATGTATATTGACTGGATAAGATGGTATCAATGGAAATAATAATGTTTCGGTTATGGGAGGTGATAATAAAAATAGAAAATCCCTCTTAATCTCCCTTTAGAAACTCGCCATTACCCATAAGTATCAAGAAGCAGGTATACCGCTTTATTTTTCGTAAAAAACGGTTGAGGAAAAGTCGGGCAAAGAATTTGTAGTCAAAAGTAGGCGAAGCTTATGCAACATCCCTTAGATAGGATTAAGAAGGGTGTTAAAATTGGGTGTAAGTAAACTAGACAACACTGCGAACCACCCGTAATTTTCCTCAAAAATCAGGATATACCTGCTTCTTATTAAAAAAGAAGATGTGGGTAATGGACAGTTTT
>Ga0101944_10001866_pt1 | contig 38639 bp, 20 predicted proteins | sample DewCreD2012metaG_FD_75245 | JGI IMG/M metagenome (GOLD analysis project Ga0101944, IMG submission 75245) | Hot spring sediment bacterial and archeal communities from British Columbia, Canada, to study Microbial Dark Matter (Phase II) - Dewar... ... | reverse complement strand
GAGGGCGGACAAGTCCACCCAGGTCCACTCGCCCACGATGTAATCCTGCCCGTTGTCGGCGAACCGGTAATCCGCCAGATAGAACTCCACCGTGCCGACCGTTGCGCCGGCCTCGTTCTTGCCGGTGATGGTCAGTTTGAACCAGTCCGGATCGTCGCCCGAGGCCCCGCCGAACTTCTTGGCGAACATGTCTCCGTCCCGCATGGATAGCGCCGCGTAGGTGGTGTTGTTCACGTAAAAGCCGTGAACCGTCGCCGGCGCGGGCAGCGTGATCAGGTCCGAATTGCCCCAGGCGCCGTCGTCGTACACCACCGCGTAGTTGCCGCCGCCACCCACGCCCGTGCCGGGCGTCCAGACCGCATACTGGTTGCCGTATCCCGCCGTGTTGGTGTCGTTGACGCGCGAATAGGCGAACCCCGCCCACGACCCCCACGCGGCGTTGTAGGCGTTCTTGAAATGCGCATTACGACTCTTGAACCCGCCGCTTTCATCCGCCCCGTTCCAATAGTCTTCGGCAGCGAAAGTCCGTTCGCTGAACGTGACGATTTGCCTCCGGGGAGCATCGGCCGCTGGGGCGGCCACCGTGAACACGAGCAGAGCGCAAGCCAACGCTGGAGCAATGTTTTTCACGTGTTTTCTTTCTTCGGTTGGTTTCGTTTTCCTTTCACTGCCCGCGAACCGCCATGGCCGGCAGGGCGTTGGGATCCTCAACCCAGGCCCGAAGTTCCACGAGCGAGACGGCATTTGTGCCCAAGCGTCGAGCGTATTCCCGCCGCACGACGCCCGCTTTGGCGGCCGGCCAGTTCTCCGCGATTGCCCGCTGGTTTATCTCGTTCATGGTTTGGACGATCTGCTCGCGGGTGGGCTCGCTAACGGCCTCGCCCCGCGCGGCCTGGGCGGCGGTATCAGCCGGGGTTCTACAGACGCCGTTTAGTTTGCCGGCTAGGAACGCTCCTCGCATTTCGGGCCGCACCTGCTGCAGCATGGCGGCCGCCTCCTCTTCCGAGCAGCCGTAGGCCTTGGCGGCCGCGGCAAGCTGAGCGCCTGTGGGGAAACCACCGTTGGCGAGGACGTTCGTCTTGCCTGGCGGCGTCGCGCTGTCGCCGCGGTACTCGTCGGCGCGAAGCTCCGCACCGAGCAGCAGGCATCCCCCGCACACCATCGCGCCAACCTTTCGAAGCGCTGCCTCACTTCTGTCGTTCATCTGTCAGCTCCTCCATTTGGGCCCTGGCCCAGCGGCCGGGTCGTTGCGTTATTCCTGCTCTCTCTGCCGATCACGCTGCACCAAGAACGAACGCCTCCATCCCTGCCGGAGTGAAGGCGCCCAGGTCGTTGTATCCACACTGCGCCCTCTTCCGCGAAGGAACGCCGCGCGCCGTGGAAGCACGTCTTCTGGCTTACGGCTTCAAACCTTCCTCCCGCCTTCCCCCGCTTCCGCGAAGTGGACCGAGGGGAGGTCGTAGCCGATGACAGCGGCGCGACCGCGCCCGATTCTCACGGGCTTCCGTTTGTTTCCACCACGTCTGCGATGTCCAGTCAGCTTCGAGGCCTTGCGTTGTTCTCTCGCTCGCGCCCCAGAAAACAAAAAAGCCTCCCGGTCCTCGCCAAGGGGACCGGAAGGCTTCCGACGACATCGCCCAAACCGTCAATGGCCTCTCGTGCGGAGGAACATCAAACCACCGCGACGAAGCACGTCTTCTGACTTCCGGCTTCTAACCTACTCTCCGTCCTTCTCTCCGCCGCCAGCGGAAATGGACACCTTGGATTTCGTAGCCGGTCACAGCGGCGCGACCGCGCCCGATTCTCACGGGCTTCCGTTTGCTTCGTCACGCACCAACCTGTCGAAAGAACAAACGAACGGCGCGCACGATAGTTTCTTGCCCGGAGGGCGTCAACAGGTTTTTCGCCTTTTCGACTTGCGTCCAGGCCGCGCCGGACGGCGCCGCGCCGAGCGCTTCGGTCCTTCCGCAACGAAACCGGTTGCGCGGCGCGGCCGGCAAGCGGAAGCGTTCGCGGTGCATCGTGCGCCGTCGCCACGGGGGTTAGAGGAGGTCCCCAATCTCTTTCGGCTCCGCCGGCTGGACGGGTTCGGCACCCCTGCCGGCCAGATAGCGGTAGAGGCAGAACAGCAACTGGCGCGCTTCGGGGAAGTCCTGCAGCGCCGGCAGATCGCTGCTGCAAATCAGCAACCGGCCCCGGCCGACGCGCACCTCGGCGATCAACCCCAGTTTGTGGTTGCGGTCGAAGCCGTCAATCACCTGCACCAGCGGGCGAAAGGACGGCGGGAAGGCATCGAAGATCATGGCGCGGCTGTGCTTGACCAGACGCCACCACTGCCAGTTGCCGTGGAACTCGGTGGGAAAATCGCGGAACAGCGGGTGGCGCGGGTTGCAGAGAATGCCCTGCGTGCCGGGCGTCTCCTTGCCCAGCGGGTTCAACGGGCCCGGTTTGTTTCGAAACATCGGCGACCAGAACCCGGTCTGGAACGCCATGGCGACGCTCTTCCGAATCCGGTCGGGCCGGGGCAACAGCAGCGCCCGTCCACCCTGCGCCAGATGCTTCTGCACCGCGGCATCGAAACGGCGGGCCGTCACAATCCCGCCGGGAGGCGCCGGGCGCACCCCCGCCGGATAGACCCACGCGTTGTACCGATTGCGGTAGGGGGTTCCCGGAATCTTCAGGACAACTTCGATTCTTCTGGGTTTCTTCAGCGGGGACAGATGGGCGCACAGCAGGTCCACGTCGGTCACCGTTCCGGTCGGAATGTCCGCCGCGCGGGTGCGGCCTTCCGCGAGGATTTGGTCGCCGGCCCGCACCTGCCAGACCACGGCCTGGCGGCGGAAATCGCGCGGTCCGTAGTGCGCCACCCGAATGCGGCCGCGGAAGACTTCGTCATTCGTCCAGGTGTACTTGGTCATCCAGAGCAAGGGCACGGTTTCGCAACAGAATTCGCGCCAGGCCTGCGGAGTAATCAGCCCTTTGGACTCCATGAACACGTTCAGGATGCCCACCAACGCCGTGCCCTGGCCGCTGAAGTCCTGCAGGTCGAGCATGTGGAAGCCGCCGAACCCCGGCGTGCGCAGCGCGGCTTCCACGTCCTCGCGGTGGCAGAGGACGGACAGCGCGCCGGAGGCCTTCAGAAAGTCCACCGCCTGGTCCAGCATGCCCGCTGCCCGCAGGCGTTCGCGGAAGATCTCCAGGTTGCGGGCTCTAAGCACGCCAGTGTACTTTTCGATTTCGGAATAATCGGGATAGACCTCGAACTGTGCCATTTCGTGCGACACCACCGGCACCGGCACCCCTTGCAGCGCGGCGCGGTAATCCACCGTGGTGGAGGGAGGCTGATGGTCAATATGGCACTCGGCATCCCAGGAAGCCCCCCGCACGTACAGGCCGGGCGCCGTGGCGCGCGTGACCCAGAACTCATCCCCCTGGCGATAGCGCACGTCCCAGTGAAAATGACCCGTGCCCATGGCGTACAGATGCCGCCGATCCAGCGCGCGGAAGTGGTCGCACATGGCTTTCATCACCGCTTCGTCGCCGCCCAGTTCGTTGCCGAGGGTCAGCATCACGAACGAAGGATGGTTGCCGAACGCGCGCAAAATGCGCTCGCCCTCGCGGGTCAGGTAGGCCGTGCGCACGGCCGGAGGGGCGTCCGGACCGACGAGTTCGTCCAGCGTTTCGTACGCCTGGGCGGGCGGCTTGTAGTCCCGATGCGACGGCTCGGTGAGGCCGCGCTTGTTGGGCAGTTCCACTTGAAAGTACATGCCCAGCTCGTCCGCGGCGGCAAAGGCCGCTTCCGGCGGACACCAGGAATGGAAACGGTAGTGATTGATGCCGTAATCTCGGGCGATTTTCAGCAGACGCAACCATTCGGCCTTGTCCATCGGCGCGTAACCCGTGAGCGGGAACAGCGCGCAGTCCAACTTGCCCCGCAGAAACGTCGGCCGGCCGTTGATCGCGAACTGGCCGCGGACGGCGGCAAAGCGGCGCAGGCCGAAGACCACGCGGTGGCGGTCCCGGAACAGCGCGCCCCGGGCGCGCGCGCGGCTGGTCACGGTCAGCCGGAGCAGCGCCGGCTGGAACTCGTCCCACAGCGGGACGCCGTCCGGAAGCGGAACCTCGCAATCCACCGTCGCGCGCGGCCCGTCGAGCAGGACCGCCACGCGGCGCGACGGGATCGAGAACGCGCCGCTCGCGCGGCCCGCCGCCTCCACGCGCAAGGTCAGATTCACGCGCCCGCGCCAACGGGTCCGATTCCCGAGCGCCACGGACACCCGCGCCGAACGCTTTTCCGGATCGGGCTCTACCTGCACGTCGTCCACCCAGACGGGATCGGTCGCGATCAGCTCGATGCGGCCCAGGATGCCGTTCCAGTTGGTTTGCGTGCGCTCGTCCACCTGGTGGCACGGCCCCACGGGCGGCAGCTTGGCGTTGTCCACCAGAACCGTGATCGTGTGCGGTCCCGGCGTCAACGCCTCCGACAGATCGAAGACGTGCGGCGTCGAGAGCGAATCGTCGCTGCCCATCCAGCGCTCGTCCACCCAGACCTGGCTGTCCTTGGTGCGCTCCAGAAAGAGCGTGATGCGCCGGCCCTTCCAGCGCCGGGGAATCGTCACCGTCCGTTGATACCAGGCCGGACCGATCCAACGCCAGACCCGGGAGAGCCGGTCCTCGCACCGTTCGTCCACGAAGTCCCCCTTCTGCGCCTCGTCAGTGGTGCCGGGCAGGGCGATGGGCTCCTCCAGGCGGCGGGCAAACCAGCGTTCCCGAATCCCGACGTTCTGGCGATCCAGCGCCAGGCCCCACCATCCGGCCAGCGAAATGCGCGCGCATGGTTCGGCCTGTCGCATCGGTTCTGGCGTGTGCATGCTACCTCCTGGTCGCGCGTCCCGCGCGTTTCGTCCGGCGCTTCCGCCGGACTCGTCAGCGGACGACACGGAGGTCGTCCCTCCAGCGTCGGTCAACATCCGATGTCGGTCTCTGTCCCGAGCGTTTTCCGAAAGCATGGTTCAGCGGCCGGATCCCTCCAGCCCGGCCGGCAACGGCGGCACGTCGTAGGGCTGTCCGCCGTTTCGGAGCGACAACGTCGCCTGGCAGCCGGCGGCCACGGCCATGCGCGCCGCGGCCGGGGTCGCCGTGGTGGTCGCGATGTCGCCGCGGACATACTGCAAGAACTCGGCCACAATCAAGGGGTCGGCGCCGCCATGTCCGCCGCCGGCGCCCGCGTCCCCGTAGTGGACCTCGTCGCCGATCAGACGGTACGTGTCGCGGCGGCGGTTCCAGAGGAAGATGGGGCTGTGCGGCTCGTCGCCCATGTTTTCCAGGCGACCTTCCGTGCCGATGATGGTGTAGTTGCGGCAGGCGTCGGGGGTGAAGTGGCACTGGAGGTACGCGCCCAGCACTCCCCGGTCCAATTCCATGATCATGACGGTCTGGTCTTCGACGTCCATCTGCGGGTTGAACCCGCTCTGCCGCAGCGGCGGCCAGTGTTCCGGCACGAACGCCGCACAGCCGCGCTCGCCGGCCGCGCGGCGCGGGCAACGGTTATAGACGGAGAGATTGCCGAAGGCGCAAACCCGGCGGCTGTTGCCGCCGCTCAGCCAATGGATGACGTCGAGATCGTGCACGCCCTTCTGCAGCAGCAGGCCGGTGGTCTTCTCGCGTTCCGCATGCCAATCGCGAAAGTAGGCGTCGCCGCCGTAGGAGACGAAGTGCCGGCACCAGATGGAGCGCACCTCGCCGACGGCCCCCCGCTCGAGCAGCGCCTTCATTTTCCGGATGATGCTCATGTAGCGCATGTTGTGGCCCACGAAGAGTTTGACGCCCGTGCGCTTCGCGGTCGCCAGAATCCGGTCGCAGCCCGCGATGGTGATGGCCATCGGTTTTTCGAGGTACACCGGAATGCCCGCCTCGAGTGCCGCGACCGCGTGCTCTTCGTGCAGAAAGTCCGGTGTGCAAATCATGACGGCGTCGAGTTCCTGTCTCCACAGCTCGTCCGCCGACGTGGTCACCACGACCTGCTCGCCGTACCACTTCCGCATCCGGTCGAAGACGGCCTCGTCGCGGTCGCAGCAGGCCACCACGACGCTGCCTGCCCCCGGCTGGTGCGCCCGCCGCGCCAATCCGCCCCGCCCGCCGGCGCCCAGCACGCCAATCCGCAAGTCCCGCATGGCTAGCTCCTCTTCAGACGCAACTCGCCGCTGAGCCGCAGGCGGCGGATGCGGCCGTTGGGTTCGACCACCTCGATCAGGTAGCCGTTGCCCGGCCCCCGGCGCAGCCGCAGGCCCAGCTTCCGCGGGCCCGGGTTCAGCCCCACGACGTGCAGATTGTCCGCCGCCCGCTCCTGGCCCATCCAGCGGAAAATCGTGGTTTGCTCCCCTTTCGGCAGCGGCGGCATGCCGCGCGATTCCTGCAACACGCCCGGCTGCAGCGCGGCAAAGGTCATCTGCAGCCGCGCCCGGCCGCTGCGCAACGCCACGTGCTGCCGGCCGCGCCGGCAGGCGGCATAGGTGTGAAACCGCGACTCGATGCCCAGCGCCGTGGTCTCGTCCCGGGCCCGCACATGATCGATCACCAGCCAGTAGCGGTTCTCGACAAACAGGAACAGCCGGCCGATAAACCGCACCGGCAGCCGCACGCCGTAAATATGGGTGGCGTCGATGCGCACGCCGCTCAGGCCGGCACCGCGGACGATTTCGGTCTTGTCGCAAGCCGCGTCCTTGGCGCACCCCAGGCCCTCCACGAACAGCGTGTTCTTGGAATCCGGACCGCGCGTGTAAATGTCCGAACCGCGTTTGCCGAAGGTGGTCGTCAGGTAGCCCGTGTCCGCCTGGTCGCTGAGCATGAGCGCGCCGTTGACCCGGCAGCGGAAATTGAGCAAATCCACAAAGCCGTGTCCGGCGATCTTGGCGGAACCGCCGCGAATCGACATGCGCAGCGTCGGAAAGACCTCGTCATCGGCCAGCACGGCCCAGTCCAGGCCCCGGTAGAGGCGCGCCACGGGCGAAGGTTTCCGGCGGTGGGCGCGTTTCAGCGTTTCCAGCTCCGCCGCGGTCGGGATGGCGTCCGCGGCGAACAACAGATCGCCCGTGGCGGCGAACTTGCCGCCCCGCAGGCCGACCGCCGCCGGCCGATCCCAAAGATAAACCGCCGCCCGCCGCGCCGCCGCTTTCATTCCCAGGCGCCGGGCCAGCAGAAAGTAAAAGGCGCTGGGGTGCCAGGCATCGTTGTCCCCGAAACTCAGGCCCGTGAAATCAACGGGAAAGTGCAGCGAGCGGCGCAGTTCCGGGATGGCCAGAGCCGGGTGTTTCCGGCCGGTCGCCCGTTCCCAGCTCAGGACGTAGCGCATGGCGTAGTTCATGCCGTAGTTCCAGTAGCCGGTGCCCTCGTGGCAGCCGCCGCCGTTGGGAATGAACGCGCGGAAATAGGGGTCCAGGGATTGTTCCACAAAGGGAATCAGCCGGGGCGCGCCCGGCGCGTCGTCGTAGAACGCCAACGCCAGAATCCCCATGCCTCCCGAACAGACTCCGTTCCAGTTCGACCATCCTTTGTTCGCCCACCAGGGGGGATTGTCCAGGCACCGCAGCGCCGCCCGCAGCAGAAAGCGGTCGAGAAAGGCAAAAAAAACGCTGCGCTCCTCTTTCGTCAGCTCGGCGTGAAACAGGTCGTACATCAAGCCGACCGTGTGCGAGAGCTCGCCGTAGGTCAGACAGAATGGCAGCTCGGCATGGGCGGGGGTTGCGCGGTTGGCTTCGCAACTGATCTGCTTCCAGCGCAGCAATCCGGCCAGCTGGCGCAGGGCGGCCTGGCGATACCGCGCCTGGCGAGTGAGGACCCAGGCGCAGGTCAAACAGCGGAGGCGGCTGTCCATGGCGCGCGTGCCCGCCTGATAGCTGCGTTCCTGCCCTTCCCGCAGCGGGGCGGCGCGGACCAGACCATCGGCATCCTTCAGCACGCGCCGGGCTTCAGCCCGCAGAAACGGACTGTGCAGTTTGTCCTTCAGGTTTGCCAGCGTATCGGCCGTGACGTACAGCCGCGGCGCGGCGGCGAGTCGGAGTTCCTTCATTGTTTTTTCCTTTCCAACACCCCGCAAGGCCAACCCGGCGGAAGAGGCGGCCGAGGGGCGGGATTAGTTCGCGTCGGTTTGCTTCTTCCCCAGCAAGTCCGCCCTCGTCAGACCCTCCAGATAAACGTCAAGCTGTGCGACCGGAACGCCCTCGATGTACTCGGTGTTGGCATAGACGGCCAGCACATTGGTTCCTTTTTTCAGATGCTTTGTCGCGTCCGGCCCCAGCAGGCTGGTTTGGTAGAACGCCTCGTCTTGCCACCAGATGTAGGTGTGGATGTTCTCGCCGTTCAGGTAGATGTGGTATCCCTGTTTGGCCAGCGCCCGGATCCGATAGAAATCGTAGTCGAGAGCATCCAGTTCGAAGGTCGTGCGCGCCAGAAGGAATTCGCCATCGCCCCAGTCCGACCGGTTTTCGAAGGCGGGCACCTTGTCTCTGCGGGTTTTGAACACTCCCTTGCCGATGGGCGCTTTGCCGCTTGGCCAGGCGCTGGCGTCAAACTCGGGCCGCTGCCAGCCCTCCAGCCCCGCCGGAAGCGTGACGTCCCGAAATCGTTTTTTCTCGCGGGGATGAAGAACTTCCCCGGCGGGCGGATCAAAGGACCGGAAGCGCCAAATCCGCTCGGACGGCGCCGGCGTGCCCAGCGGCCGCCAGCCCGCATCGGGATTCCGCAGTTGCGTCAACGAAACGATCGTGTCGAGCAGTCCCTTGTCGTCCTGCGCTTCCATGCGCCGCACAAGTTCCTGACGGTAATCGCCATAGAGCAGGTCCGTCAGGGCTTCGCGCTGTTCCGCGGGCCCTTTCTTGCGCGCTTCCAGAAGGCTCGTTGCCGCCGAGGCGATGTGGGAGCCTTCGAGTTGAGCGAAACGCTGCCGCAGAATGCGGGCGACGTCCAGCGCCTGGGCGGGATCCTGCCTCAGACAGGAGGTCGCCGCGCTCAGAACATAATACGCGCCTTCGCAGGAACGCACTCCCGGCCGAATTTCCACTTCCTGCGCGGCGCGCAGCAGAGCCGTGACCATCTGTTTTCCGGCCGGCGTTTGCGGCGAGTGCTGGCGCAAAAGGCCGGTCAGAAAAGCTTCCATGCCCTCGCGGGGCTGGGCGCGGTCCTCCGTCACCATCATGTTCAACAGGATCGGAAGAACCTGCGGCAGAGTTTCCGCCTGCCCGGCGGCGCCCGAAAGGGCCAGGAAGGACGACTGGCGCAGCCACCATTCCTCATGCGCGGTCCAGGGCCGAATCAACGGCAGGCTGGCGACGATCTCCTGGGCCGGCGCGCGGTTCATGGCCATCAGCGCGCCGTCCACGACATACCAGGCTTCTTCGGGATCGGACAACATCTTGCGGATCGCCGCCTGCATCGCGGGAGAGAAGTTCTCCGTCCGGATCGCGTCGTTGCCCATGGCAAACCAGTAATTGTAATCCGTGAGCCCGTCCAGGGCGGCGCGGCGCACGCGCGGGTCTTTGTCCTGCAGCAGCTTCTCCAGCTCGTCGAACGCGCCAACCCGCCGCAACGCCTTGGCTGCCTGTGCCCGGATCATGTAATTGCGGTGATAGACGTTTTTGAGCAATTGCCGGCGGGGAAGTTGTTCCAGTCCGTCCGCCGGCGGGTGGTAGGCGCTGCCGAGCTGGTAGAACGGGATGTGCGCCGGCTCTTCCGGGCCGTATTTCCGATAGAGCCGTCCGTGTTCGATGGACAAGAAGGCCAGATCGGCCGCGGCGCCCCAGAGGCGTTTCGGCAGGCTGAAGTTCTTCGCGTGCTTGGAGCGCGGCGCGCCGGTGATCCGCAGCGTCTTCAGCGGCGCGGTATAGGCCAGAGCCAGGCCCGCTCCGGAGCCGACATCGTCGAATCTCTGGCATGTCGCCATGCCGAGGCCCCCGGAGGGACGGCGGCTCAGATCGAACCACCACTGCAGCCGCTGCATGGTCTGATGGTACTCCCGCGGTTTCACGTCCAGCATATAGGCGGAGGCCATGCCCCGCCAGATGCCGTCGCCCCGCCCCTCATCGCCGTGCCCCAACACCATCGTGGGATACGAATCGAGCGTGGACATGCTCAGGTAATCGCGCGCCAGCTTGTAGATGGTCGGATCGCCCTGCGTGTAGGAAGCGACCTGCATCATGGCCGCGGCCATGCCGTCCTTGCCGTTCGACCCCAGGCCGCCCTCGCCGCGGTGGTCCCCATAAGGCACGGTCCCATGACCCGCGAAACGATACCACTGCCGGAGCGCGCCCAGCAGCGTCGGCTGATCCACCTTGACGCCGCACTCCTGCGCCAGCAGCAGCGTCGTTACCACCTGCGCGCCCGCCGGGTTCATCAGCCCCCCGGCCACGTAGCCCGGGTTGACCCCCCGGCCCCAGTGTCCCCAACCGACTCCGTAACACTGTCGTTCTTTCGCGTCGTCGCAATAGTATTGCAGGATGGGCAACACGGACTCGTCCCCGGTGCGCAGATAGTATTCCGCGCAGGCGATGCCGTTGTAGCCGTTGTCCCAGGTGTTGTCGCCGATAGCCCGGACATCCTTGGGAAAGGCGTCAAAGTAGGCTTTCACCCGCGGCAGATACTGGTCATCGCCGGTGGAAAGAAGGAAGAGGCAGGCCAGGGCGCCCGGAATGCCGCCCTCCTTGAATTGCTTTGGATCGGCATAAAAGGCGGCGGCCTCCGCGACGATGCGTTTTGACTTCTTGCAGTTCAGCGGCCAGGTCGGACTGTAGGCGCCCAGGACGGGAATGACCACCGTGACCTGCTTTGCTTCCCGCCCGTCGGCCGAGCGCACGTCGAAGACCAGCTTGCCGTCGGTCGCCTCAGCCTGAGTCAGGGCGCTGCCCAGAACCACGTAGGGATTCTTCCCTTTGAGCGCCGCGCCATTGACGCCGGTGATGACTTCGCCCTTGGCGAACTTGCCCGCCGCCGGCGTGCCCGGAACCGTTTCCTCGACGGTCACCGTCACGCCCGGGTAAATCCGCACTCTCAAACCGGTCACTCCCACATCGCCGAAATGTTTTTCCTCCTTCGGCGAGGGACGGGAATGAAACATCGGCGGCTCGGCATAGTACTCGTCCGCGGCGCCGGCCGCGCAGGCGGCGCAAAGCACTCCACAGACCACCCTGCGGAGCAGCATGTTGAATGTGGACATCAACGGTTCCCCCTTGCACCTTTGCGCTGCTGTTTTTCTTCCGATCCTCGCACGCCTTCTGTCCTGCCGTTCCGCGTCACTCGGCCAATCCTATGTCCTTCTTTTTCAATCCTTCGATATAGACGTCCATCTGCCCGATGCGCTGATATCCGCCCGTCTTCTTGTCCTTCTCATACTGGGCGTTGCAGAAGACGGCCAGCGTATTGACACCGTTCTTCAAACCCTGCGCCTCTTTCTCGCTCAGCAGGATTTTGCGGTACTGGGGAACATTCTCGAAATCGTCAAAACGGTGAATCTTGCGCCCGTTCAGGTAGATGTCGTAGCCCTGGGCCGCCAAAACGCGAAGCCGGTAATAGTCATAGTCCAGGTCGCTGACGTCAAAGCTCGTGCGCGCCAGCAGGAATTCGCCCTCGCCCCAGTCCGACCGGTTCTCGAAGACGCGCTCCGGCGTCGGCGTCCATTCCCGATGGCCGTGCCGGTAAGCTCGGAACACGCCGACGCCGATCGGCCCCCGGCCGCTCTTCCACTTGCGGTCGTCGAAGGCGGGCAAATACCAGTTCTCCATTCCCCGCGGCAGCGCGACGGCCCGGAAGCGTCGCATCGGACCGGTTTGCGGTTCCAGCCGGTCTTGGAGGTTCAACGGGTCGAAGGCAACATAGCGATAGATTCGATCCTGCGGCGGCGGGCTTCCCACCGGCTGCCAGCCGGCGTTCGGATTCTTCAGTCGGGACAGATCGGACAGGAGATCGAGCATCTGGGCGTTCTCTTTGCCGTCGAGATTCGCAAAGCGCCGGATCAACAGGGGCCGGAAAACAGTGAACAGGATTTCGGCCAGTCGCGCTTTCTGAGGAGCGGGACGCGCGTCCAGCGCGGGATAAAACCCGACCGGGCGGTACTGATCCTCCTTGTCCGCCGTCGCTACAATCTCCATCAGGCGGCGGGTATCCAGCTCCTCCAGGCGGCCGCTCGCCGCGAGGGCCTGCGCCAAGTCCGCCGCTGCCTCCGGCGCCTGTTTGACGAAGGCCCGAATGATCTCGGCAACGCTGACCAGGCCTTCTGCCGAACGGCGGTATTTGCCCACATCCGGAAGAATCCGGCTCTCGATGGCGGCGCGCTGAAAGCCGGCCAGGATCATTCTGCCCGGCCGGCTGTCGGCCGTCCATTTCGTCAAGGCCTGATTCAGTTCCTTTTGCATCTTGTAGCGCGGATTGTAGGCATACTCCTTGACCATCACGTCGATGAGCGTCGGGAGGCATTGCAGAAACCGTTCCTCATGGTCCCGCAGCCCCATCAGCGCCATGAACGCGGCCTCGCGCAGCCACCAGTCTTCGTGGGCGGTCCAGGGCAGGATGCGCGGGAGGTTTTCCACGATCGCTTCGACCGGCGCGTGGCGAAGCGCGTTCAGCGCGCCGTCCACGACGTACCAGGACTCCCGGGGATCGCTCAGCATGGCTGTGATGGCCTGGAGCATGGCCGGGGTATACTCCTCAGGCTGGAGCGCATACGCGCCTGCCTCGGGCGCCAGGAACCAGGCGTGGTAGTCGTTGATGCCGTCCAACGCCGCCCGGCGCAGCCGCGGGTCCGGGTCGCGCAGCAGTTCCTCGAGCTCCTTGAACCGCTGGTTCAGGCACAAGGCCTTCGCCGCCGCCATGCGAACCTCGCAGCGCGCGTGGCGCACATCCCGCAACAGCGCATTCAGAGGCAGATCCTTCACGTCGGCGGGAGTGTACCGGAGCCGCAGCGGAAGTTGCCGGAACGTGGCAACGATGTCTTCTTCGCGGCCGTACTTGGAAAAATCGGGATGGTGTTTGCTCGACAGAAAAGCCCGGTCCGCCTCGTTGCTCCAGAGATGGGCGGGCAAGGTGAAGCTCCGCGCGTATTTCGAGCGCGGCGCGCCCGCGATCTGCAGCGTCTTCCACGGTCCCGTGAAGGCCAGGGCCAGCGAAATGCCCGCGTCAAGCGGATGGACGGAACCGGTTTCCGGGCGGGCCAAGAAGGCGCCCGAAGGCTGCCGTCCAAGATCGTAGCGCCAGGATTCGCGCCGCATGGTTGCATGGTACCGCGGGGGGTCGTATTCGAGCATGAAATGGTCGGCAAGACCGTGCCAGTAGAGTTCGAAGTTGAACGACGTTTCCGGCCAGCTCGTGATGTTGGACAGAGCGAGGTATTCCTTGGCCTCGCGGTAGATCGAAACGTCGCCCTGCGCGGCCAGGCGATGTGCATCACCGCGGCGCTGGCTCCGTCCCGGCCGGCGGAGCGCAAAATGAACCACGGGCGCGTGTCCGAGACGGGGATGGTGCCGCGGCCGGCAAACCGATACCCGTGCTGGAGCGCGCCGAGCAGCGTCCGGTCGTCCACGTTGACGCCGCACATTTTGCCCAGCAGCAGCGTGAGCAGCATCTGGTTGCCGGCGCTATGCTGCATGCCGCCGCCGGATTCGTAGGCCGGATTGGCCGCGTAAGCCCAGTGACCCCACCCGACGCCGAATTTCTGCCGCTCCCGGGCATCGTCGCAGTAATACTGCAGCAGCGGCAAGACCGATGTGTCGCCCGTGCGCAGGTAATACTCGGCGCAGGCCACGCCGTTGTAGCCGTTGTACCACGTGTGCGTGCCGATGTCCTTCACCGTCCCGTCGCTGTTCAGGAACTGGGCAAAGTAGCGCTTGACCCGCGGCACATAGCGGTCGTCGCCGGTGGACAGCAGGAACAGGCACGCCAGGGCGTTCCAGAGATGGTGCTCCTTGAGTCGGTCCTCGCGGGCGTAGAATTCCGCCGCACGCCGCACGATCATCTGAGATTTCTTGCAGTTCAGAGGAAAGGTTGGACTGTAGGGACCCAGCACGGGAATTTGGATGGCGACTATCTTGACCGGGCCGCCGCCGGCCGGCGTGACCTCAAACGTCAAAACCCCGCCCGCGGCCTCGGCGCCGGTCAGAGCCCGGCCCAGCGTCGCCAGCCGTTCGTCGGAACTGCCCTCCAGCGCCCGGCCGTTGACCTTCCGGAGGATGTCGCCCGCGCGGAACCTGCCTGCGGCCGGCGTGCCGGATTGCGTGGCCCCGACCTTGACCGGGCCGTCCCTTTCGACGCTCACTTCGATGCCGGTCACCCCGATCGGAACCAGTGCGGACGGATCGGCGGCAGAGGCCGCACAGGCGCCGCAAAGCGCGCCCAGGACCACCCTGCGGAGCAGCATGCAGACGGACATGAACGACTTCCTCTTTTGTTGGCGGACTTTCCCGCAACCAAAACTGCCCCGCCAGCAGCGACCCGCTCACGTCTGGAAACGTCGGTCAGGTTGCGGGCGTTACCCAGTCGCCGTTTCTGCGCAGGGCGGATTCGTACATCGCGTCCAGCACCGCGCGCGAGCGGCGGCCGTCCCGGCCGTCGCAGACCAGCGGCGCGCCCGTGCGAATCGCCGCGGCCATGTTGTCCGCCGCGTTGCGCCACGGGCTTTGGACCGCCACCGGCGCCGTTTCCGACCAACGCTTGTCCAGATACCACTGGCTCAACGGGGTCGGGTAGGGCCCGCCATGCCGATGCGCATACGCGCCTTTTTCGCCGGTCAGTTCCAGACGCAGATACCAGGTCGGCTGCGGATAGCTGGTGGTGGCGTGCACCGAGAGCACCAGCCCGTCATCATACAGCCACGTGGCCACGCCCAGGTCCTCGGCCTCGATCTCGTGCGCCTGAGTCCAGACATTCGCCCTGACTTTCCGGGGCATGCCCAGAACGAAAACGAGCTCATCAATGTGATGGATCAACTGATTGGACATCACGCCGCCGCCGTCCAGCTTCCAGGTGCCGCGCCAGCCGCCGTTTTCCCGGAAGTAGGCCATGGTGCGCAGAATCTTCATCGAGCACTCGCCGCTCCACAGGCGCCCGAAAACGCCGCGCGCCACCGCTTCCCGCAGTTGCAGAGTTTCGGGCGTGAAGCGGCGGTTGAAATCCACCGCCAGCAGCACCCCGTGCCGCTCCGCCGCCTGGATCATCCGGTCGCAGGCTTCCACGCTCGCTTCCATGGGCTTGGTGACCAGCACGTGCTTGCCCGCCGCCATGGCTTCCAGCGCCACCGCCGCATGGTTGCCCGTCTCGGTGACGACGTAAACGACCTCCACCTCGCGGAGCTTGAGCAAGTCGCGGAAATCCGTGGTGTAGGGAACGCCGAATTCCTTGCCGCTGCGCTCGGCGCGCTGTTCCACGAGCTCGGCGACGCCGATCAACCGGCAGCCGGAATTCGTCACGACCGTCTTGGCGTTCTCGTGTCCCATGCCCAGCCCGACGACCGCGAAGCCCACCGGCCGGTCGTGCCAGGCGCGCTTGACGACCGCGCCGGTCCGGCCTTTGGCGTAGCCGGCCGCGGGCGGCCAGGCGCGCTTGATCGCCTCCACCAGGCGGTGGGACTGCTCTTCGTCGGACACGGTCTTGTCGGGATTGTGCGTTTCGGCGCTGACCGGGCCCCGCAGGCCGGCGTCGTGGCAGGCCTTGAGCACTTTCGGGTAGGGAATGAGTTCCCGGCCGAGGCCTTCCAGCGCCCCGTTGGCCTTGACGTGCAGCAGCAGCGTCCGCCGGAGCAGGCGCCGAAGATACCCGTCCTCGTCCCGGCGGCGTTCCTCGCAGTCCCAGGTGTTCGCCACGTCCCACGCCAGGCCCCAACCGGGAACGTTCAGCGCATCGAGCAGCGCGAAGACCTCCTCCGGCAGCACACCGCAGTTTTCGAACGCCAGGGTCAGGCCGGCCTGCCGGGCGCGCTCGGCCAGCGACGCGAACAGGTCCAGCGTCTTCTGCAACACATCGGGCCGCACGGCCAGTTGCCCCCGCTCCTCGCGAAGCGGTTGCCAGTAGAAAAACGCCCGGACGAGACGGCAGTCCAGGGCGTCCGCGGCGCGGAGCAGCCCTTCCAGCTTCTCCTCTTCCTCCTTGCGGCGGGCGGCATCGGGCCAGTGCACTTTGGCGAGGGAAGACTCCAGGCATCCGACGCTCATCTCGTGCTGGTTCAGCAACGTTCGCAACTGCCGCAATTCGGCGGCATCCAGCGCATGGATGCTCTTGCCGAACACCCGGCCCCGCAGGTCCACGGCGTCCAGGCCCCAGGACTTCACGAGCGGCAGGACGCGGGCGACATCCTGTGCCAGTTCATCGGTAAAGATGGAAAGATACATGGTCGGTTCCTTTCTTGCGGTTGCGGTTGCAGATTGCCGCCGCCGGGCGGCCGTTCACGGTTGTCCTTGCTCCTCCCGCCAGGTTTCCAGCACCCGGATCAGGCCCAGCAGACCGCCCCAGTGGTAGAAGGCGTCGCTGTTGTCCTTGCCGCAGCCGGCGCCGGTTTCGGCGCAGTAGTTTTCGTGGACGTGCCCGTGCGCGCGCCATTCCTTGAGCAGCAGCGCTTCGGATTTCTCCACCAGGGCCAGACGCGCCCGTTCCAAATCGTATCGGCACAGACCCAGATAGACCAGGAAGTTCATGGGCGCCCAGATGCGCCCGCGCCAGTAGTTCTGCTCGGGATAGGCCGGGTCGTTGCGCGCGATCGAGGGCAGCATCCACTCGCCCCAGAACTCCGCGGGGTTGAAGAAGTGCTCGCGAATCATGCGCTGGGCCTGCTCCGGCGTCGGCACGCCGGCCAGCAGCGGATAGAAATGCGTCGGCGAAAGGCGGCGCTGCAGCTCGCCGGTGTCGAGACGCCGGTTCAGGAAGAGCCCCGTTTTCTCGCACCACAGCGTCCGCAGCTTGGCCGAGTAGCGCGCGGCCCGCTCGTCCAATTCGCCGATTGCTTCCGCGCGGCCGATGCGCCGGGCCAGTTCCGCCAATTCCCGGCAGTCGGCGATGTACAACGACATCAGGCCCACATCGGCCAGTTGCATGCGGTGGGCCTCCTTGTCGTAGGGCATGTTTTCGTACATTGGCGAGTTGTCCAGGCCGGATTCGAGAGCCGAGGCGAAGCGGGTATTCAGCGGCAAGGTCTCGTAGCTGCAGCCGGTCACCGGCTCATAGGGATCCGAGCCCCAGCAGAGATATCCGTCCTGATCGCGGCGTCGAGGCCACCAGCGGTTCCACGCCAGCAGCGCATCGAACAACTCCTCGGCCAGCGCGGTTTCGCCGCAGCGGTCGCACAGTGCCCGCACGGTCAGGGCGCCGACCGGCGGCTGCGAGCGGTCGCGGGATTTGAAGCCGCTGGGCATGGCGAAGTTGGGAATGAAGCCCTGCTCGGTCGCCTCCTGGGTGATCGCCCGCGCGTTGGCATAGGCCAGTTCCCGGTCCTCCACGCCGGCCATCCAGGCGGCGAAGTAGGTGTCCCAGTCGAACAAAACCCACCCGCCCCAGTTGCAACTCCAGATGCGGCTGACCGGCGAAATGATCCGATCCTTGAACGGATCGTAGATCGTGTCCCACGCCAGGCAGGTCTGCATGGCGTCGTGGGCTTCGCTTCGTCCCCGCCGGCTGGCGAGAAACTCCGCCCGGCGCCGACCGATGACCTCGGCGGCCTGACCGAGGCGGGCGGGGTTCGTGGACACGAAGACCGGCCGGTCCAACAGCGTCAGCAGGTAGGGGGCGGAGATTTCCACCACCGGCTCGGCGCAGCGCTGCTCGCCGGTCGCGCCGACCCTGACGGTCTTGCGGCCGTTGCTGATGACCAGCGCGCCGTCTTCGCGCTGGACTTGGCCGGGCTGGTTCCACAGCACCGCCCCTTCGATGGTCAGCGCCGGCGCCTTGACATGGCCGCTCAGCGGCGTGACCGCGGCGAACCAGTCGTCGTCGGCAGTCGCCGTCTCGACGCGCACTTTGACGCCGGTCCATTCCAGCTCCAGCGCGGTGTAGGAGCCGTCGTAGGCGTGGGGACCGGGCCGGATTATTTCGTCATTTTTGCCTTTGCGCCCGATCAACGCTTCCCGCAGACAGCGGCCGGTGCTGTAGGTCTTGATCCCCAGCGAGACGGCAAAGGCGTCGGGCAACCACACGTGCGTGAGCACGCTGCGCACGTTCCAGGTGTTCCAGCCTTGCTGCCAGCGCAAACCCTTCAAATTCAGATGCACTCCCCGCTTCGGAACGACCGGCGGTCCGCGCCGAAACAGTTGCGCCAAGGTTTTTCTCGCTTCCTGCCTCTCCCGCGCCAGGCGCGCGGGTCGGCAGGCGCAGGTAAAAGCCGATCTTATACGGGTTGCCGGCTCCGGCTGTATAGCGAACTCTTGGGACACGCCGAGCGACCGTTTGCGACATGGTCGGCGCCGCGGCGCCGCTCAGCGTCCCGCGAACAGCAACGCCACGCCCAGAAACGCGACCAGCGCGCCCGCCGCCGCCGGCAGGCCGACGCGCTCGCCGTAGATCCAGCGCATGAACGGGACGATCAACACCGGCGAAAGCGCCAGAAACGTCTGCGCCAGCCCCGTGGAAATATGCCGGACGGCCACCATCATTATCCACAACAACGCCGTGGGCAGCGCCGCGGCTTCCCCCAGATAAGCGCTCATAGCCGCCGCCGGCGCGCGTTCCCCGCCGCCGTCTCCGCAGCGCCCGGCCCGCCGGCCGTAATCCGCAGCGCCTCGTCCAGGCCCAGGCGCAGCGTCAGGCGGCCGGCGTCCACGGCCGTTTCGCCGCTCGGCACGGGCCCCTCCGGCGTTAGGCCCGGCCTCGGCACGACAGCGCCGATTCTGCGGTTCATGACTCCGCCTCTCCCATGACCGCCAATGCCGGCGTCTCCGTGGCCGCCTCGATGCGCCGGATGGCCGCTTCCACGGCCTCCCGCTTCTTGATCCGCGCCCACTCCGGAAAGCCCTCTTCGGTGCGGCACCACTCCGCGAGCTTTTTCAGTTCCGGCACGGCCGTCCTGGCGTGCGTGCCATAGCTCTCCAGGAGCGACAGAATCTTCACCATGCGATCCTGGCTGCCCCATGGCTGCTGGTTCCAGGCATAGTGCAGCAGCAGGGGGATCGCTTCCCGCACCCGGTAACGAACCAACAGGCGCAGACCCGCGTCCCGCACCCCAGCGGCGAACATCTCGCCGCTGGGAGGGGGCTCGAGAATGGCGCGCCGGATGGCCGGAAAAAGAAGTTTTGTGTCCTCAAAGCTCAGATGATCGTAAACCGTGGCGACGCAGGAGCGCGCATGGCCATCCTGATTCTGCAGCAGTTTCTCGACCGCGGGAAACAGCAGATTCCGGTCAACCCCTTGGATCGAGTCGACAAGCAGGCCCCTGCGGCCCCCGCCTTTTCCGAAGAGAGCCACGCCGATGTGACGCTGCGTGATCTCGCGCGGGTCGTCGGCATACGACCGATGCGCGAGCCGCAGCAGTTCGGGCGCCGCCGCCCGCGCCGGCGCGCCGATGCCGGCCAGGGCGGAAACCGCCCGAATGCGCAGTTCCAGGTCCTCGTGCGAAAGCAGCGCCGTCAGAGCGGGAACGGCGGGCGCCGCCCGTTCCTTCATGAATTCCAGCGTCATGCAGGCGCCGTAACGCGCGTTCCGCTCGGAACTCTGCAACAGCTTCAACGTCCGTTCCAGGATAGCATCGTCGCTCTTGGCCGCCAGCGCTTTCGCGGCCCGCCGACGGACCGGAGGCGACCAACTGCCGAGCAACCGGAAGAGTTCCTCGGTGTCTCGGCCGAGATAGAGATCGTCCCTTGTGGACCAGAGCAGCCCCCGGTCCGCCTCGATGACCTCCTGCAAGTCTTTCCCCGTCAGGCAGGCCGCCACTCCGCCGCCCTTGCCTGTGATGCGCAGCCGGCGCCGCGGCAGGCAGTTGGCCAGCAGCCGGGCGCCCGTGCAGTCCCAATTCTCATAGCTGTCCTCGTCGCCCGCGCCGCCCTGATACCGCGAACCGCCCTGCCAATCGCGTTCCATGTCCAGAAACCAGTGCAGTTCCTTCAGAAAGACGGCGACGGCTTCCTGCCCCGCCCGCGCCGCGCCCAGCGGCCCCCAGAGAAAACTCAAGTAGTTGCCTGTGTGGCCCGCTTCGCGCACGGCCCACGATGCCACCGCCATCCGCGAAAAGAACGTGGCCGCTGCCTGGTCGCCGAGCAGATCGAACACCACCGCGCCGCTGGAGCATTTGCCGTTGTCATCGTGATCGTACCACGGATCGTGGTCGCCATAGGGAATCGCGCCGCGGTTGACGTAGAAGCGGAAGAACTGCGCCGAGCGGGCGATGGCGGCGTCCACTTCCGGGTGTTTCATGCCGCACTCCCGGGCGAGAACGAGCGAAAGGAAGCAGACCAGACTGGGCTGGTTCATGGCGCCGTATCCGCCCAGAAAGCCGTGCAGCCGGCCGCCGTTAAGTTTCGTCCAGGCCAAACCGTGCCCCCACGTGCCAACGCCGCTCTGTCCCAGCGCCAGGTTCACCGCGTATTCGCGAATCGCCGGGAGCACCGACGGGTCTTTCGTTGCGAGGTAGTACTCGGTGAGGAAGAGGTTCGCATAGCCCCAATCCCACGCGACCATGCCGCCGGATTCGATGGACAGCCTCAAGTCCGCCGGCGCGACTTTGGCGGCGTGTTCCTGAAGCAGGGACTTGAACTTGACGCTGCCCGAGGCCAGCGCGCCAAGGGCATTCACGTTGCCCTGGACGCCGTCGCCAAATCCATGCTTGAGCAGATAGGCGCACTGGGCCGCGGCGATGCGTTCGGTCTTCGGACAGTTGAAGGGAGCGGTCGGGCTGTAGGAGCCGAGCACCGGCAGGGTGATGACGACCTCCTGCGATTGGCCGTTCCGCCAGCGGATCAGCCTCAGGCGGCCCTGGTTTTCCTTCTTTTCGGCCTCGGTGACCGCCCGCGCGAAGACCTTGCGGGCGTCCTCAGCGAAAAGCTTGCCGTCCACGCCGAGGATCACGTCGCCTTCCTGCAGGACGTTGTCGGCGGGCGAGCCCGACTCCACCCGCGTCACGAGAATCTGGCGCGCCTGGGTGGTTTCCAAATCCCTGCCCCAGATCCATCCCCGCGCGCCCGTGGGGCCGAGGGTCCAGTCGTGCTTGTTGTCCCGTTGGCCGCCCTGCGTCAAATCCGGCACGGATGCGTTCCTGGCAGGCGCGGCGGCGGCAACCGTGGCCACCGCCCCGAAGAACAGGCTCCAGAACGCTATGGCCGCGTGCGGCAACAGCGGGTTTGAGTTCATCATTCCACCTCTTTGAGCAAGTCCGCTTTCCTCAGACCCTCCAGACGAACATCCATCTGGCCCACCTGCACGCCGTCCACGTAGGCGGCGTTGGCGTACACGGCCAACACATTGGTCCCCTTCTTCAGGTGCTGCGCCACGTCCGCATCCAAACCAAAGATCCGGTATTCAGGCTCGCTCCACCAAACGTACTGCTGGATCGGGCGTCCGTTCAGGTAAACGCGAAATCCCTGTTTGGTCAACATGCGCAGCCGGTAATAGTCGTAATCCACCGCCTCCAGCTCGAACGTCGTCCGCGCCAGCAGAAACTCGCCCTCCCCCCACGTGGCGCGGTTTGCGAATGGCGCTTCCCTGGCCCGACGCTTCTTGAAGTCGCCTTTGCCGATCGGCGCTTTCCCGCTGCTCCAGCGGCGGTTATCGAACTCCGGCAGAAACCAGTTCTCCAGCCCGGACGGCAACGCGACGTCCCGAAACCGTTTTCCCTCGCGCGGATGCAGATAATCCTTCGGCCCCGGCTCAAAAGAAGTGAAACGCCAGACGCGCTCCGCCCCAACCGGCTTCCCCAGCTCCTGCCAGCCCGCCTCGGGATGTTTGAGCTGGGTCAGCGCCACGATCGTGTCGAGCGCCGGGTCTCCCTCGTTCATCCGGCGAATGAGTTCCCGCCGGTAAGCGCCGTAAAGCAGACCGGTCAACCCCTCGCGCGCGTCCTCCGGCAGCTTTTCCCGCGCGGCCAGCAGCTCCCCCGCCACGGCGACGATGTGGCGGGTCTGAAGTTGCGGGAACCGCGACAGGACGGACTGCGCGAGCTGCGCGGCGCCGGCCGGATTCGCCTTCAGTCCCGCCAGGGCCGCTTCCTGCACGTAGTAGCCGCCCTCGCCGGCGCGCAGGCCGGTTGCAATTTCCGTCTCCGCGGCGGCCCGTTGAAACGCCTCCACGAGCTCCCGGTCCATCTTGAGTGTTGGCGCCAGCCGCGCCAGCGTGCCGTTCATGGTTTCCCGCGCGGTGGGACGCTGTTCGCGCCGCAACATCTCCGCCATCACAGGCAACACCTTCGCGGCCACGCCCTCCGCCTGCGCCGCGGTCGCCAAGGCCCGGAACGCCGACTGCCGCACCCACCACTCTTCGTTCGTCGTCCACGGCAAAATGTCCGGCACGCACTCCGCCACGGCCGCCGGCGTCGCGCAACTCAACGCCATCAACGCCCCGTCCACCGTGTAGATGGCTTCGTCGGGATCGGTCAGCATCTGGCGCATGGCCTTCACCATCGCCGGCGACACGTCCTGCGGACGAATCGGCTTCTTCCCGATCGCAAACCAGTATCGGTAATCGGTCAGCCCGTCGCAGGCCGCCCGGCGCACCCGGGGATCTTTGTCGGTCATCAGCTTTTCCAGTTCGCCGAACGCGCCGGTGTGCATCAACGCCTTCGCGGCCTGGGCGCGGATCATGTAATGGCGGTGCCGCGCCAGTTGCGCCAACTCCGCCGCCGACAGGCCGGCATCGTCCGGTTGCGGGCTGTAGGCGTCGCCGAGTTTGTCCGCCAACACATGCACCGGCTCTTGGGAGTCGGGCTCAATGGCCAGAAACGCCAAATCCGCGGGTCGCCCCCACGGGTTCGCCGGCAGCGTGAAATCCTTCGCGATTTTCGAGCGCGGCGCGCCGGTGATGCGCAGCGTTCGGAGCGGCGCGGTGTAGGCCAGCGCCACCCCGGCGCCCGAGCCCTCGTCGTCGAAGCGTTGGCACGTTGCCACGCCAAACCCGCCCGAGGGCCGCCGGCTCAGGTCATACCACCATTTCAACTCGTCCATCGTCGCGCGGCACGCCTTCGGCTGGATGTCGCGCAGATAGGCCGAGGTGATGGAACGCCAGATCGCGTCGCCGCGTCCTTCGTCGCCGTGGCCGGTCACCAGCGCGGGAAAACCGTCGAGCATGGACAAGGCGAGATAGTTGCGCGCCTGCCGGTAAACCTCCGTGTTCCCCTGCGCGCCGGTCGCCACCTGCATCAACGCCGCGATCATCCCATCCTTGCCGTTCGAGCCGAGGCCGCCTTCGCCGCGATGATCGCCATACGCCACGCTGCCGCGCCCGGCGAACCGGTAAAAGTATTGCAGCGTGCCGAGCAGGGTCTTTTCGTCCACGTTCACGCCGCATTCCTTCGCGAGCAGCAACGTCGTCGCCACCTGCGCGCCCGCCGGGTTCATCAGGCCGCCGGATACATATTGCGGGTTGATCTGGCGGCCCCAATGGTTCCAGCCAACGCCGTAGAATTGCCGGTCGCGGGCGTTGTCGCAATAGTACTGCAAAACCGGCAGCACCGCCGCGTCGCCCGTGCGCAGGTAGTATTCGGCGCAGGCGAGGCCGTTGTAGCCGTTGTTCCAGGTGTGATCGCCGATCTGGCTGACGTCCTTCCCCAGCTTGTCGAAGTACGATTTGACCACGGGCAGGTACTGGTCGTCGCCGGTGGAAAGCAGGAACAGACACGCCAGCGCGCCGGGAATGCCCGTGGCCTCCCGCTCTTCCTCGTCGAGGGTGGCCGGGTCCCGGCCGCCCTGCAGAGTCCGCGCGTAGTAGGCGGCCGCGCGCCGGATGATGGCTTGGGACTTCCCGCAGTTCAGCGGCCACGTCGGGCTGTACGCGCCCAGGACCGGAATGACCACCGTGACCGGCTTCTTGCCTTCCACCTCGAACAGCAGGCGGCCATCCTTCGCCTCGGCCTGCGTCAGCGCCCTGCCGATGACGACGTAAGGATTCCGCCCCTTCAACGCCACGCCGTTGACGCCGGTGATCACGTCGCCTTTGGCGAACTTTCCGTCCGCCGGCGTTCCCGGCGCCGTCTCCTCGACCTTGATGGTGACGCCGGGATAAATCCGCACTCGAAGCCCCGTCACTCCCACGTCGCCAAAGTGCTTTTCCTTGGTTGGGTCCGGCCGGGAGCGGTACAGCGGCGGCTCGGTGTAATACTCCGTCGCCGGCGCCGGCTTCGCCGCCCAGATGCGACCGCCGGCTCCCAGCAGCAGACAAAGCGCGCCGACGGTCCGCACGATGTCGGTTGCAGATCGTTTCACGACATTTCCCCTTTCAGCGTCCCCTCCGCAATCGTTGCCGGGCGTTATTCACTGGCGGATCTGCAAGGCCACCACGGCCTCGGCGAAGGCCTTGCCGATCTGCCCCAGAATTTTGGCGCTGCCCAGATAGTGATAGCCGCCATTGGACACGCCGCCCAGCAACTGCTGTTCCCGAGGCGTGAACAACAGGTCCATGCGTTGGCGCAGGTATGCGGCGCTGTCCACATACGCCCTGGCTTGGGCGCTGAGTCCCTCGATCGCCAGGTCTATGGAGGCATAAGGTTCGCCCGTTTTGTCCCGGTGCGCCATGGAACAGGCGGCCAGCACGTTCACGCCCTTCCTGAGGTGCGCAACCTGCTCCGGCTCAAGGCGGATGCTCCGATAGTACGGATCGTCCTGCCACCAAGTGTAGGTGTGTATCTTGTGCCCATTCAAATACACGTCGAACCCCTCCCGCGCCAGAATGCTGAGGCGGTACCGTTCATCGTCCAGACGATCAACCTTGAAGGTCGTTCGCATCAGGATGAATTCGCCGTCGCCCCAGTCCGAAGCATGGCGGACAGCGCCGGCGTCGGCGCCGCCGGGACAGCGCCAGACGCCCTTGCCGATCGGAGCGCGGCCGCGCTTCCATTGACGATCGTCGAACCCGGGTTGGTACCAGTCTTCCCAACCCGCGGGCGGGGCAATGTCGCGAAACCGTTTCCGTTCGCGTTGCTCCGGCCGCTCGTCGTTTTCCGGCGGCGCATCGAAGGTGACGTACCGCCATTCGCGCTCCTCCGGAGCCGGCCTGCCCACCGGCTCCCAGTCGGGCAGACCCGGTTTTCTGGGCTCCATCAGCCCCTCGCGGGTGATGAGGTGCGCGCTGTCCTGGAGCCGATGCAGATCCGCCTGCCGGGGTTCCACCGCCGCCAGGTCCTCGTCCCAGAACTGCGCCGTGTCCACCGCCGCCACCCGCCCCCGGAACTCGGGCAGGTCCGCCGTGGCGGCCATGGCCGCGCGCAGGTTGGCAATCCGCCCCTTCGCTTTGTGGCCGCCAACTCCGATCGTGCCGATCACAAACGGCATCTCGGGAGCGCCCAGGTCCCTGCGCACATCCCGAATGAAATGCGCCAGCAGTTCGGTGTAGAGTTTGAATCCCTCCGGCGAACTGTCGCCCTCGGGATACGTCTGGGAATCGCACATGTCGTTCCAGCCCTGGAACCAGATAAACCCTGCGATCTCGTAGCCCTGCGCGGGATCGTAGTCGGAGCAAACCCGCCCGGGGTCGGCCAGCACCTTCTTCACATGTTCGATCATCCGCCGGTAGTAAACCCCGGTCTGGGCGGCCTTCTCGGCCTGCCACCGCGGTCGGTCCTCGGCTTTGGGAATGCCGTGCGCGCCCTGGGGATGCTTCTCCCACAATTGCCGCGTTTTCTCGGGCAACTGATAGGGCCCCGCGCTGGGCGGACGAAAATCCGTGTTCAGCGACTTTCCGCCCCAGGCGGTCTTGATGAGCAGAATTGGCCCGTCCGTCAGCTCCTGCAAACAGAGGCCGAAGGTGAACTCCGGCCCGATCTTCGGTTCGCTGCCCAAAGCCCCATAGCCCGCCGTCAACTTGCCGTGCTTCTCGGTGTCGTCGCCGGTCAGATACGAAATCCACACCCGCTCACAGACCCGCGGCGCGCCGTTGGCGTCCCGCATCTTGGCCAGAAGCGGAGCCGTGGCCGGGTCCCTGGCGAGGTCGCCGAAGGTCCTGACGGCCGCGTGGCCCTCCATGTTGGACTGGCCGGCCAGGATATAGACCTTGAGCGGCTCGGCGTCCGCACGGCCGAGACACGCGCACAGCGCCCCGATCGCCATCATCGTACCTCCCGGGCTTTTCATCGTCCGCACAATCCTCCCTCCCCGGCCCGCCGTCGGGGCATCGCGCTACTTGCTGCCCCAAAACAACCGCTCGGCATTCCGCCGGCAGATTTTTTCCACGACGTCGCTCGGAAGATCCAGCTCGTCCATCAGCGCGAACTCCGGCGCCGGCGGCTTGCCGAACGACCACCAGCCGCTGTCGGTGCCGAACAGCAGCTTGTCAGCATGGCGAATGAAAAACTCCCGCGCGAGTTTTTTGTCGCGGCCGATGGGACTCCGCCCGACCGTGCAGGAAATGTCGGCATACAGGTTCGGGTAGGTCATCAGCAGCCGATCGCAGGAGCCTTCGGTAATGCTCCGCCACCAGTCGCCATGGGCAATGAGAACGCAACGTGGATACAGCTTCAGGACGTTTTCGAGCCGCGGCATCCCCTTCTCGTCCATGTTTCTGTGCTTGTCGTTGTAGTGAAACATCACCGGCAGCCCGACCTTGGCGCAGGCCTCGTACAGCCGCAAGTTCCGGGGGTCGTCGAACTTCAGGTTTTCGCCATAGTGCTCGCCGAAAACGACGGCGCCATCCTGCTTTTCACGCGCGAGGATCGCGACGGCCTCGTCCACGCTGTTCACTTCCTCCGGGAAGATGACGCAGCCGCGGGCGATGCGGCCCCGGTACTTCGCGTAATTCTCCAGCATCTGGCGGCGCTCGCTGTCGGTTCGCGGACGCGATTGCCGCAGCGGATAGTTGACAATGCGCTCCACGCGGTTGGACTTCATCCACTCGGCCGCCCTGTCCAGATCGCCCGGCTTGCAGGCGTGGAAGTGGACATGGGCATCAAGGAACCCGCCCTCCACGGGCATCGCCGGCAAAACCGCCTGAGCACAAATCCCCATCATGGCCGCGAACGCCATCCCCAGCCGCTTCCACCATCTCATGTCAATCATCCCAGTGGTCGGTCCGAAACGGATACGCCGGCAGACGGGCGCCGTTCACCAGGTTCACTTTCGGCTTGCCGGCAAAGGCATACCGGACAAAACACGGCTCGTTCAACCCCTCGGCCGCCAGCTCAACGGTGTTGCCCTTGATGGTGGCCGTGGCCGGCAGCCAAACCTTCTCCCTGCCGGCCAGTTGGAACCCGGCCGGCGCCGCGCCGTCGGTCGTCTTCAAGCCGTCAGCGTGATCGAACTCGATCACCATGCGATTCCCCTTCACCGTCGCGCTCTTGAAGACCGGCCCCTGCGCTTCGATCTTCTCGCCATACACATCCCGGCGCGCCAGCAACGCGAGCCGCTCGCAGATCGGAGCTTTGTCAGGAGGATGAATGTTCTTTTCGTCGCCGAGGTCAATCGTGTTGGCCACAGAAGTGTGCGGCACTTTCAAGATGCCAAGCTGCACTTCGCGGAACTCCGGCCACAGCTTGCCGTTGTAGCCGGGCAACATCACGAGCAGAAAATGGAAGTCATCCCGGCCCCACTCGGCGCGCAGGCGCTTGATCCACGCCGGCAAGCTCCGCGCGTATTCGGCCGGCTTGTCGGCGTTGGCCTCGCCCTGATACCAGACCATGCCCCGGCTGGCATACGGGATGACCGGATGCAGCATCGCGTTGTAGAGCAGGTTGGGCTGTTTGCGGACGAAAACGTTGCCGTGCTGAATCCCCCGCTCCATCGCCGCGCGAATCCGCGCCTGCGTGTTCGTGTCCGCGTCGAACGCCTCCATGATGGCTTTGAAATGCGGCAACTCGGCGGTCAACTCGCGCGGCATCCACCCTTCGATGCTCGAACTGCCCCAACACGTGACCACCACCCCTACGGGCGCCTTCAGATGCTGATACAGATGGTAACTGAACCCAAACGCCACCGCGCTGCCGGAGACATCCGTGGACCACGAGCCCTTGCAATTCTCATTCGGTGTGAACGCCACATTCGGCAACACCGTGAAGCTGCGGATCGGTTTCCTCCGCGCATCGGCGACCAACGCCGCGAGGTTGGTGTCGCCGCCCCAGTTGAACATCGGATGCGATTCCCTGCCCCAGCCGTACTGCATGTTCGACTGTCCGGAGCAGATCCACACCTCGCCGACGAGAATGTCCTTGAGGTTGATGGTGTTTCCCGCGGTGTCGCTGATGATCATTTCCCGCCCTGTCGCGCTGGCCTGGAGCGGGTCGAGTTTGACCAACCATTTGCCGTTCCGGTCGGCCGCAGCGGTCTTGCGCTGACCCGCAAACTGCACCGTCACCTGTGCGCCCGGCTCGGCGCGCCCCCAGACGGGCACCGGCATTCCCTGTTGCAGAACCGCGTGGTCGCCGAACATCGAGCCGACCTCCAGGGCCGGCTTCGGGCCTGCCGACGGGCGATCAGCGCCGGCTTGATTCTGAGCCCGCAAACTGTCCGGAAACAGCAAGAGCGCCCCCATCACGGTTACTGCGCATCCGAACCGGCTAAGCCGAATGTTGTTCATGGTTTTCACCGCTCCGTTTTCGCCATCGCCGCTTCGCGCACAAACCGGCCATCCTTCCAGACCGCATCGGCGGGCGCCCCATGGTAGGCGCGCGCGAGCACGGCAATGTTCCGATCGTCACCCTTCAGTTCCTCCACCGGGCGCGACAGGATGTTGTCAAGGGGAACCAGGCCGCCGCCGTTGCGGGGCGCCGTGAAACCGTACAGGCCGACGCCTGCCGCCAGCGCCTCGGGCACCACTTGGGCCGCATCCCTCCCGTTCCACCTTGCGAGGCACGTGATCAGCCGCGTGTGCGGGCCGACCATGGATTTGACCGCTGCGAGGCGCTTCATATCGCCGCTCTCGTTCATCAGCCAGTCGGCCTCCCGGTACATGTCGGAGTGGATCACATGCGGATGGTTGATGTTGTTGCTCGTCAGCCACACGATGCACTTCGGATCGGCGTCCCTGGCAGCCTTGCGGATCGTCTTCCAGCATCGGTCAATCGCTTTGCGGCTGTAGGCGAGCTCCTCCTCCTTCGTCAGCTTGTCCTCGCCGGGAAATGCTTGGCCCATAAGCTGCCGGTAGAGCTGCTTCTCGCACGCCAGCCAGCGGTTCGTCGTGGCGCGCCGGCTCGGCATCCACACCCAGTCAATCATGAACCCGTCCATGCCGGTCTTGCGCACCGCATCGCCGATGGATTTGGAAAGGTAGTCCAGGTACTCGTCCGTGTAAGGAATGTGGCAGGCCGTCGGCGCGCCGTAGCTCAGGTCGGGATGATCCGCCGCCCACTTCGCGTTGGCGCCAATGCAGAAGTAGCCCATCACGAGCATCCCTTCCCGGTGCCCGAGTTTCACCACCTCGGGCAGGAAATCGTGCTTGAGTCCCGGCTGCTCCGGCACGAAGCCGTTCTTGTACCAGGCGTAGCCGTTGCACGAGACGCAGAAGGTTTGGATGACATTGGCGCCGAGCGCCTTGTACCACGCGACGTGCTGGGCCGGATCGGCGCCGGCCCACGTTCCCGGACGCGCGAACGGCTTGCGCTTGCGGCCCGTCGCGGCCCAGTTGAAATCAAGGCAGTAGGACTTGATCTCCTTGATCGTGGCGGAATCGCCCGGCGCACCGGCGTCACGAGGCGCCTGCGCGAAGGTTCCGCTAATCGCCGCCAGCGTCAGCCCCAACGCCATGGCGCTTGTCTTCATCGCCTCCTTCCTTCCCTTGACGTTGGCGCTCATTTGTACTCCACGGACAACGCCTCGAACCATCGCTCGGCGTGCTTCACAAGACCCTGCTGGTTGAAATGCACGCCGTCGCACCGGTACTCGGGCCCCAGCAGATCGTCGGTCACCGGCCCTCTGCGGGCGATGCCGCTCTCCCAGAGAAGCCGCTGCCCGCGCGCCACCTCCTGCTGATCGGGCTCCTTCGCCCCGGGATGAAAGGATGCCTGCGCGACAAACCACGGAATGGCATAGCCCGCATCCCTGTTCAGCGTCTCGATTACCGCCTGCAGGCGGCTGCAATAGGTCTCGGCGGGCGTCCGTGCCAGCGAATCGGACTCGCCCTGATGCCACAGCACGGCGCGGACGCCGTTCGTGCCGAACGCAGTGACGCACCGGACAAGGTTACCGTAGAGGAAGAACTTTCCGCGCCTTGCGTCCGGCATCCAGTTCTTGACTTCCGTCCACGTTAACGACGCCGAACGGAAGCAAACCGGAACGTTCTGGGACCTGACCAGCAGGTCGCCCAGAATCGGCCACACGCTTCCGCCCGTGCCGCATGCGCCGGGAATCGGATCCCGCGCCGGTACGAAACGCCTGCCGTCGGAGTAGACCACGCGGTCGTCTCTGGCGGCCTGCCTGGGCTTGCCGAAGTTCGCCGAGTTGGATTGGCCGGCCGTCACGAAGACGTCGCCCACGCCCACCCTGGCGACGGCAGTTTCGGCAACCGTCTTGCCGCCGCGACGCGCGCGGACGGTGACGGTGTACCAGCCCCCCGCCGCCAGCGGCAGCCTGCCAGTAAACGTCCCTTCAAGCATGTCCCTGCCGGCAGCGATCACGGTCCAGCCGACGGGCTTTCCCCGTTTTGCTCCCTCGGCCAGGTCGGCTTTCGCCTCAACGACGTCGACCGCATCGGAGACCGTGCCGGAAATGACGACCGCGGCCGCGTCCTGTTTCGTGCGCTGGCTCACCTGGAGTTCCAGCGGCGCCGTGATGCGCATCGCCTCCGCGGCCTGCATCGAACGCAGCGCCAGCAAAACGAAACACAAGCTGACAAAGCGCACACGCCCGGCCTTCGCTTGCAACGGCTCGACATGCGCCGGAATCGTCATCAGGTCTGTTTCTTCTGAGACGGCGGCCTTCATGGCCGGCTCCGGCCTCTGGCGCAACACGTTTGCAATTGAAAGCGCAGTTCTTTCACGATGTCCGGCCAATCCCAATACAGGTTGGTGGTTTCTCCCGGATCTTCGCCAAGATGGTAAAGTTGGCCCGGAGCGTCTGGTGCCTTCTCGGGCAGGGCATAGGGCCGCAGTTCGTCGGTGTCGTAGTTGTTGCCTCCCGAGCCGCGGTGGTCCAGGTACTTCCAGGGCCCCTTGCGGATGGCCAGCGCGAGACGGCCGGTCTGATGCAGCGTGTAGCGGCGGATGGGAAGCTCTTCCGGCTGCCGCCCGAGGAGAACCGGCAGCAGGTTGAAACTGTCTTCCGCGGCGTCCGATGGCAACGGCGCGTCCACCAGCGCCGCGCAGGTGGCCATCAGATCGCAGAGGCAGACGGTCTGCTCCGTGCGGGCGCCGGGCGCGATCTTTCCGGGCCAGCGCGCAAGGAAGGGAATCCGATGTCCCCCCTCCCACTGATCGCGTTTCATGCCGCGCCACGGCCGCGCGCCGTCGTGCCCGTAGTCTTTGCGCATGTTCACCACGCTGCACACCTCCGGTCCGTTGTCGCTGGCGACGATCACCAGCGTCTGCTCGGCAATTCCCAGCCGGTCCAGAGCGTCCAGCAGATCGCCCACGATCTGATCGAATTGCAAAATGAAATCGCCATGTGGGCCGGCGCGCGTCTTGCCCCGGCATCGGGCGGAAGCAAACGAGGGCAGATGGACAGCATTCGTCGCATGGTAGAGGAAGAAGGGCCGGTCCGGATGCTTCCGAACATGGCCTTCGATGAACTCCAGGCTCCGCTGGAGAAATCGCTCATCCAGTTCCTGCAGGTCGTAGCCGGGGGCGATCAGACCCGGCCGGTTGTCGCAGGCATACGGGTGCTTGGGCAGCGGCGTTTTGTCCAGTTCGCCGTCCGGAGGCACGGGAATGCGGTCTCCCTCAATGAAGGCATACAGGAAGTCCGTGCCGGAGCAGCAGGCGGTGCCGAAGAAGTGATCAAACCCCCGATGAATGGGGGCATCCGGAATCGGCCGGGTGAAGTCAATGCGTTTCACCGGCTCGAATCCGTTCTCGCAGATCGGGTGGCCGTTCCGGTCGAGAAAGGTCAGACCCACATGCCACTTGCCGAAGCAGGCGGTCCTGTATCCCCGGCTGCGCAGCAGACCGGCAAGCGTCAGCCGCTCCGGCTCGATCAGGCACGGTCCGCCGGCGCCGGTGAAAACGCCCCGAAACCCGGTCCGAAAGGCCATGCGCCCGGTGAGCACGCTGTAACGGCTCGGCGTGCAGACGGTCGCCGGCGCATGGGCGTCGGTGAAGACGAGGCCCTCCCGCGCCAGACGGTCCAGGTTGGGGGTCGGCACCCTGGACTCGGAGTTGTAACAGCCGACATCGCCGTAACCCAGATCATCCGCCAGAATCAGCAGAATGTTCGGTTTTCTCACACCCGTCCCGCTTTGTCGTCCGGCCGGCGGCCCGACGTGGTCATGGCCGTCCGGCAATCCTGCCACGCTCAATACGCCCTGGGCGCAACGCCAAATCCGGGCGCGTTTTCGATACACAAATTCTATTCTTTCGGACCCTGCCGAGTAACAATCGGAACATACCCGACTTCCAATCCCCGCGGCGGCTGGACTAACAACGCCGGATCAATCTCGGCCAGTTTTCCCTTTTCCGGCGGGGGCAGATACTCGCGGTCTTTGGTCCAATGCCGATGGATTTTCTCCACGCGTTTCTGCAGAGTCTCCCGCTCGGCATCCGTCAGATCGGCATTGAGCAGCGCCGGCTGGTCCGCGAAGCGATACCAGTAGTAGGTCACCACGCTGCCGTCGCCCGGACGGGCCTCGAAGGGGCCGGCCACGGGGCCGGGCTGCTTCCAGCAGCTCCGCGGGTCGTCCGGCGTGACGTAGGGCGGCAGCGGCTCCGCCGGCGGCCGGCCGAAGCTGACCTTGGCCAATCCGGTCTCTTCCGGCACCGCGTCGGGCGGGACGGGGCGCCACCGGGCTTGCTCGCCGCTTCCCTCAAGACGGTAATACTCGGGGAGGGTTGCCAGCGGCCCGTCCGGCGTGTCGTTCCGGCGGACCAGCTTGTCGTTCCACTGGTAGCCGAAGGTGTCCGGCGCCGGCGCAAACGGCGTGGCAAAAGCGTCCCAGGCGAGCACCGCCTTCGTCTCCCGACTCGTCTCGATCGCCCAGGAACTCCCTCCTTTGCCGCTGAACGTCTGCACCGCGGACGCCGCAGGATCGATCCGGCCGCTGGCCGGCGGACCGCCGGCGAACCAGGCTTTGACCGCGTCCCAAAGCGCTTTCTTGTCGTAAACCCTCACGCCGTGGAGCACGACCGACTCGCCTCGCTCGCCGCGCGGAAACGAGACGGGCGCAATCCGGGCGTACAGCCGGCCCTGTTGGTCGGCCGCCCGGGCCCAGGGCACGTACTGCGTCTCCATCGAGAGCTGCCGGTTGGGATCGGAGGGACGGCTGTCCAGAAACATGCCGGCCAGTTCGGGATGCTCCACCGTCACGCTGGAGAAGAAATAGGGGGTGAAGAAAGCCACCGGTCCCTTGAAGGTCTTCGTGTTCAGGAACAGCGTCCAGCAGTGTTCGCCCGTGGGGACGTTCTTCCCTGCCGTGACAGCCTTCGGCTCGATCAGCGGCAGCGGCAGATACCCGTAGCCGAAGAGTTCGCCGCAGGTTCCCCGCTTCAGGTTGAGGCCGTCGGGCGGCCACAGGACCCAGGGGCTGAGTTGGGCCACTCCGTACTTGCCGGCCGGATGGTTCCAATCGCGCCCCTTGCCGGCGCCCGGTCCGTTGGCCCAGGCGCAGAAGTTCAGGGCCACGCCGCCCATGATGAACTTCGGCGTCTCGGTGGCGTACTGCGTATCCCGCCACCAGCCCAGCCCGCCCTCGATGTCCGAGTACATCTTCTGCGGCCGCGGCTCCCCGTACTTGGCGAACATCCACGTGCCGAACAGACCGGTCTGGAAGCGGTTTCCCGGGTACTCCCGCAGCAGCGGCCAGGCCGCTGCATACATGGAGAAACCGGCGTCGAACGTCTCCGGAACCCTTTCACAGGCCACTCGCAGATAACCGTGCATGCGTCCTCTCTCCACTGGGGCGGCGGCGCGGGGCGTCAAGCGCAGAAGCAGGACAAGCGCCCCGAGGCACCCGATCCCCACCGAGAAGCGCTTGTTTAACGCCGCGATACGCCCCGCCCTCCCGCCATTCTCACTCCGTTGCTTCCGTACTCCGTTCCTCGTCACGTACCACCTGCATGCCCTGCTCCTTCCCCTTGGGCGCTGCGGCTATTCCTTCCTCTATGCCGATTCGACAACCGTCGCGTCCCGCCGCCGCTTCCTGCGGCCGCATTCCGGCCCGATGCGGGTCCGGCGCTGTAGTACAGGCTGTGCTTTTCAAGCGCACAACAAATGGCTTCGACATTCTCGAGCGGCACATCATCGCCGATTTCGGCCTTAAGCCACAGGCCGCCTTCCGGACTGCCGAGAACCGCCACCGCCTCCCGCACGTGCCGGTCAATCTCGTCGGGCTTCCAGAACGGAAACTGCTGCCGGTCCAGGTCCAGATCCACGCACACTTTGCCCTTGCATGCCGCGGCAAGTCCCGGCAGTCCGTTCGCGCCGACCTGCGGATTGAGGACGTCCACGCCGCAGTCCAGCAGGTCGGGAATGATCTCCAGGATATGCCCGTCGGTGTGCATGTACACGTAGTGTCCGGCGGCCTTCACCGGGGCGTAAATCTGCGCGTAGCAGGGTTTGAGATAACGCCGCCACTTCTCGGGGCTGATGGGCAGGCTGTGCTGCATGCCCAGGTCGTCGCCGAAATACAGGATGCGCCCGGGTTCCGGAATGGCCGCCAGCCGCTTCCGCACCTGGCGCAAATTGTAAGCCAGCACTTTGTCAATCAGCATCTGCAGCTCGGGGGGCTCCTCCGCAAAATCGAGCATGAGGGCTTCGAAACCCCGCAGGTCGGCCAGCCGCAAGTACATGAAGCCGTGCGGGAGGTTGTCGTCCCGCTCGGGAATGGCGAGGGTATGCACCGCTTCCCGCGTCGGAACCGGATGCCCCGTGACGAGCGCCTCCATGCCCGTCTTCACGTTGCTCCAGACACACCCCCAGGCGTCCACGTGCTCGCCCGCGATGTACGTGTTGCTCCAGACGGCGTCGTAGTCCCGCGGCTTGTCCTGGCTGCCGAACAGCAGCGGGTGCCGGCGGACAATCGCGTCCAGCGCCTCGCGATGCTTGATCCAGGCGGCCGGAAGAATGCCGACGCTGACCGGAATCCGGGAAGGACGCTCGCGCTTGAGGGATTTGATGCGATCATTCATCGTCTACCAAACTCGGCGCATCGGCCCGCGCCCGCCGGCTGCCGCCAGCGCAGCGGCTCCGTCCCGCCGGCGCGCGTCGAGCCGGAAGCCGAACCCGTCGTTATAGACACGCATGAACAACATGCCCCAGCGCCAGTTGTGCCGGGTCGTAATGGCCAGCGTGTTCTCGCCGTTCTTCAGCAGCCGCAACGCGGATTCGTTGAACTCGGCCTCGACGTCGCCGGTCTTCTGCTCCAGGTTGTTCACTTTGGCGATCAGCTTGCCGTTGAGGTAAATCTCCATCGCCTGCTGCCGGAACAGCCAGCCCCGGAACCGCAGCCCGTCATAGACGCTCTTGTCCGCAACGTTGAACGTCGTGCGCAGCAGCGCGGTGTGATACATCCGCCACGAAATCGGCAGGTGGGTCTGATCCCAGGCCCGATCGTCGAAGCCGGGCTTCATCCACCCGGCCGGGGCCTGCGCCAGGCTCTCCACCACCTTCAGCCGCCAGCGGCTGGCCTGTTCGGGAGGCACTTTGCCGGGGCCCGCCTTGCTCCGCTCGGTTGCGATCTCGGTCACGAGGCAGTCCCAGGCGCGCGCATCCTGAGCCTTCGGCAACGGCCCTGGCTTGGGCGCGGCCGCCGGCTTCGCGGCCGGTTTGGCGGCCGGGATGGCCTTCTCGATGGCCGCCAGGCGCGCATCGCCCTGCGGCAGGACGCCTTTCAACTGGCCCAGGTCGGCGCGCGCCTCCTCGAGCCGACCGGCCTCGATGAGCTCCTGCACGCGGGCCAGATCGGCCGCCACGCTGGCCTGCATCTCGCGCGCAGCGCGGGCCAGGTTTTGGACGGTCGGCAGCTCGTCCTTGCCCACGGCGCCGGTGGCCAGGATGCCGTCCACCAGCTCCGCGCATTGGGCATAGTCCCGGTTCCAGTACACCTCCAAAGCGGGCTTCAGGTAGCCCGGAGCATCGGCCGCAAAGGGCGATTTGGGCGCTCCCACAATCTGCAGGCGGCGCCGCGGGGCCACCAGCGCCACGCCAGGGCCGGCGCCGGCCTCGCCAGCTTCGTTGATGATCAGGCTTCCGTCGAACATCCGGTTGAGCTCTCGATACCAGCGGTGATTCTTCCAGAAATTCACAAACGCCGCCTTGCCGTGCTGATGCGCCCCCAAGGGCGTCCAGAAGTTGTTCCAGAAGTTGCCGCCGTGCCCCCCGAAGGTGTTGTTCCAGGCATAGGCGCTGATCAGAGAGCACAGGTGCGCCGCGCGGTGGTTGCCCGCAAACCCCATCAGGATGCCGGCAGCCGACAGCCCGCCGTTGTAGGTGTTCATCGTTCCGCTCGCCAGCGCCTGGGGATCGAAGGGCGCGGGCACCTCGCGCTCGCAGCCGCCATACCCGTAAATCAGGAAGCCGGTTTCGGCGCGCTGGTGGCCAAAATGGCGGAGTCCCAGCTCGTACGAGGCCTGGTTGATGTTCAGCCCGGCCTCCCTGGCAAAATGCATGCCCATGACGCCCGGCAACCCCGCGTTCGGGATCAAACCGTACGTCGGCCCGCCGGGAAAGTTGTGCCGCCAGCCGCCCAGCGGGTTCTGGGTCGCCGCCAGCCGGTCGCACAGGTGCTTGAGATACGGCAGCACGCGGCGGTCGCCGGTCGCCAGATAGTACTCGCCGAAGAGCAGCGCATCGGCGGAATTGTGCCAGCTCTTCCCCGCCTTGGCCGGATCGATCGGCGCCGCGGGGTCCAGCCCCGCCATTTTGGAAGCGATGACGCGCCGCACGTAGCCCTGGAGCGCCGGATTGCCCGTGGCCAGCAGGAACAGGGCATCCGAATTCAGGAACCCCGCACCCGCCCCGTGGGCCACGACCCATTGCTCGAGCTCGGCGATGATCTTCTCCGTCTTCGGACAGTCGTAGGGCGCCGTGGAACTGTAGCTGCCCATGACCTTCAGGGCGATCGCGACCTCGATATTCCGGCCGCCGCGCCGGACGCCCAGCACCAGCTGGCCCCGCTTCTCCTCCGTCTCGCTCTCGGTGATCGCATCCGCCATCACCCGCCACGACTCCCAGCCCAGCAGCTTGCCGTTGGCGCTGTACAGCACATCGCCCTCGAACAGCTTGCCGTCCGCCGGGGAGCCGGGTTTCACTTCCCGCACGCCCATGTTCGGCCCGAAGGGGCCGGTCCGCACGCCGACCGGCCCGAGCCAACCGGTGAAATTGTCGAACCCGTGCGTCTTCAACCGGCCGTTGACCAGCGTAACGTCGCCCTCCTGCCAGGCGTTGGCCGGCGTGGAATACTCCTCGGGCAGATCGTTGTCCTCGTTGGTGACGAACCAGTGGTACTCCGCCCTCTCGGACCGGAAGGGGAAGGCCGGCAGACCGGCGGCGTTGACCAGCTCCTGGTTCGGCCGCCGGTTCCAGTTGTAACGCACGCGCGCGATCCGGTTCACCGTGTCGCTCTGGAGCCGAATCGTCTCGCCGTCGATCGTCGCTTGGGCGGGCGAATACTCTCCTTCGACATCGGCCGCCTCGAAGAACTCGAGCGCCGCGCCGCGGGCGCTCAGGCCTTTGGCCGTCCCGGGCTTGAAATGCACGGTCGCCCGGTTCATCCGGGCCTCCAGCCGCTCGAACAGCGGGCCGGTGGCCGGAACCGCGGCATCCTGCTCGACGGCGCCCCGGATCCAGCGCAGGCACCGCGCGGCCAGCAGGGCTTCGTCGGCCGGCTGCGCGCTCATCGGCACGTTCTCCGATCCGGGCAGGATGACGCTCACGCCGGCCTGCTCGCCGGCCGTCAACCGCTGCAGCTCCCGCATCTCCCGGTGGTGCAGCCCCAGGGTGTAGAGGTCCGAACCCGGCGGCGCCACCCAGCCGATCGGCAACGCCGGATCGCCGAACACGCGGCGCCATTCGCGCGGCACGCGCGGCAGCGTCACCGGCTCCATCCGGAAACCGACTTTGCGGATGTCGTAGGTCTCAACATAGGCCCGGTTCAATTCCGCCCGGTCCAGATGCTTGCCTTTCCGTTCCAGTTCCGCGTACACCACGTAGGGATAGTCGTTGCCCAGTTGCAGGATCAGGGCCTTGAGCGCCACACCGCGCAGCGGGTGCAACACCGCGTTATAGCCGGCCGCCGGATAAAGCGGATACTGCAGCGGATCGGACGTCAGCTCCTCTTTCGCCGGCGGCGGCTCGCCCCGGCGGCGCAGCTCCGCCAGCTTTTCCATCCGCGCCACCGTGCCCTCCACGTCCGTCTTGCCGTAGAACTTCGCCGTTTCGAGCAACGCCTCGCGGCTGAGCCAGGCGATCGGAAAC